>Ga0334890_1000575_pt1 | contig 63815 bp, 54 predicted proteins | sample GraSluR1_MG_3_FD_207220 | JGI IMG/M metagenome (GOLD analysis project Ga0334890, IMG submission 207220) | Sludge microbial communities from methane-producing bioreactor in Wageningen University, Netherlands - Granular Sludge_31_08-R1 | ecosystem: Engineered > Bioreactor > Anaerobic >... | reverse complement strand
GCAACAATGCGGCCATCGGTGGCATCAAGGTGACCACCGACTCCGGCTGGTTCGCGGCCCGCCCGTCAGGTACCGAGGACAAGTACAAGATCTACGCCGAGAGTTTCCGCAGCGCGGAGCACCTCGCAGCGATCCAGGACGCCGCCAAACAGGTGGTTTCGGAGGCCCTCGAGGGCTGACCGGCAGGCCCAACCCAGATGTATCGTCCACAACTCACTATGAAAGAATCAGCGCATGGAAAACTCTGATCTGTTCGTTTGTATCGATCATGTCGCCTACGTCGGCCCGGACAACGAAGATGCCGTCAAGTACTACACCGAGGTTCTTGGCTGGCATGAACTGCACCGCGAAGTCAATGAAGAACAAGGTGTCTTCGAGATCATGGTCGCTCCCGCTGCTGAGCTGACCGAGCACATGACCCAGGTTCAGCTCATTCAGCCGACCCGTCCGGACGCCACCACGGCCAAGTGGCTCGAGAAGAACCGCCCCGGCCTGCACCACATGGCATGGCGCGTTGCCGACATCGACGCCGTCTCGGCGACGTTGCGTGAGCGCGGCGTCAGGCTGCTCTACGACGAGCCCCGCATCGGTACCGGCGGCTCGAAGATCAACTTCATGCACCCGAAGTCGGGCAAGGGCGTGCTGATCGAGATCGTCCAGCCGGGTACCGGTCACTGACCGATCGCTTTTGGTTGAGTGTCCGTGGGGTGTCCGAAAGGGCACCCCACAGACGTTCTTGCTAACCTCGATGGGGACGTGAGGAGATCGCGATGACCAACACTGCTGACGAGGAATACACCGAGGACACGGGCCTCAATCTGTTCGATGACAGGGCCAGCGCCGCTGGCAGTTTCCCACACGCGATGTTGGGCTACGACCGTCCGACCGTGGACAACTATGTTCGCGACATCGAGCAGCAGGTCTCCACGCTGCGCCAGCTCACCCGCCATCTACGCGCCGAGGTCGCCGCGGCCCAGCGCGAGCACGGCGACAGCGATTTCACCAGGCTGGGCTCGCACGCTACCCAGATGCTGCGGGCCGCCGAGGCCCAGGCCTCCGACCTGATCAGCAAAGCGGCCACCGAGGCAGAGCGCATCAAGGAAGAAGGTCGCCGAGTCGCTGCCGACCTGCGAGCCGCCGCGCAGACCGAAGCCGACGACATCCGCGTCGAGACGCTCAGCAACTTGCGGGACATGCGTGAGCAGCTGGACACCGAAATCTCCCAGGCTCGCGAGGCCACCCAGCGCGATTGCCAGGCGTCCATCGAGGCCGCCAAAACCCAGGCCAAGGGGTTGATCGACGAGGCATCGCACAACAGCGCCCTGGCCAAGTCTCAGGCCATCATGACCGCCCGTCAGCTGTCCGAACAGGCGGCCCGCGATGCCGAGGAGACGCGCGCCAAGGCCCGGAGCGAATCCGACGAACTGCTGCGCAACGCGAAGGCCGAATCCGACAAGCTGCTGCACGATGCCAGGGCCGAATCCGACAAGCTGCTGCACAACGCCAAGGCCGAATCCGAGCGACTCCTGAATCATGCAAAGACCGAGTCCGACGAGTTGCTGCGCAAGGCACGAGCAGAGGCCGACGAGATCAAGCAGACCAGCCATGACGAGGCGCAGGCCCAGATCGGTTCGGCAAACGCTGAGGCGAAGGCAGTCGCAGAGAAGGTGGCCGCACTGATGGCGGACGCCAACGAGCAGCACGCCAAGGCAACCGCAGAGGTCGCCGAGGCCGGCAGCCAGGCGGGCAAGATCCGCGCGGATGCCATGGCTGCCGCAGAAAGCCTGCGCGCCAATGCGGCAACCGAGGCGGAAAGCCAGATCGCTGCGTCCCATCGACAGGCCACCATGATGAAGGACCGGCTCGAAGAGCAGTTCGCCTGGCGCAAGGAGCAGCTGGAGCGCGAGATCGCAGTCCTGCTGCAGCGCAAGGACTCGATCATCGCTCAGATGGCCAACCTGCGGCAGATGGCCTTGGACGCCACCAATGAGTACCCGAATGCTGATCCGTTCGCCGCGGTGGCAGCCGAGGCCGAGAGCGCTCAGGACGAGGACTCGGACTCCAACCAGCAGTGGCTGTCTCAGGCCCCCGAGCAGCCCGTCGGACAACCCAACGAGCCCACCACGGTGATCCGCACCGACCAGGACGCCTCCGCGACCGCGGTGATCCCCGAGGTCACCGGTGACGAGGACGAGTCCGCTGGAGCGAACACCACCGCCATCATTCCTGCCGAGAGCGCCGAACCCACGAAGGTGATCAAGAAGGGCTGACCGCCTTCAGAAAAGCCGGTCCTCCGCGTGGTCGAGTCCGCGCAGCGCGTCGTAGTCGACCACCAGGCACGAGATGCCACGATCGGTTGCCAGCGTGCGCGCCTGCGGCTTGATCTGTTGGGCTGCGAAAACTCCGCGCACCTCGCCCAGCAGCGGGTCACGATTCATCAGATCGAGATAGCGCGTGAGCTGCTCCACGCCGTCGATCTCGCCGCGGCGTTTCACCTCGACCGCCACATAGCAGCCGAGTTCGTCCCGGCAGAGCAGATCGACCGGGCCGATCGCGGTCATGTACTCGCGTTGCACGACGCTCCAGCCTTCACCAAAGGTCGCCGGGTTCTCGGCCAGCAACGCCTGCAGGTGGGCTTCCACCCCGTCCTTGCGAAGGCCCGGATCGATGCCCAACTCGGTGGTGTAGTCCAACTCGATCTCCCCGACGCTGATCTGCAGGAAATCGCCGCTCTTGGAGCGGATCATCCACACCTCGCGTACGCGCGGATCGATGTCGGCGGTCGTCGCACCCAGATCGGCCTGGGCAGCGGGAGTGATCGTCGTGGTGCAGGGTGGGCTCATCCAGTTCAACGGCTTGTAGGCGCGGTCGTCGGCATGCACCGAAACCGATCCGTCCGCCTTCACCACGATCAACCTGCGCGCCATCGGTAGATGAGCCGTCAACCGGCCGCCATAATCCACCTGGCATTCCGCGATCACCACACGCACGGCGTCCACCGTACCCCACCCGTCGCTCCCCCGCCTCCCCCCGTTCCCGCGCCCCGAATCCGAAGATGCGCCCGATATATCGGGCGCGGGGTCCGATTCGGGGCGCAGGAGCACGGGCCGCGCCGCGCTAAGGTGAGCGAGTGGCCAAACGTCGCAGCAAACACACTCGTGCGCCCCGCCCATTGAGGCTGGATACCTTCAACACCTCGGCGTCCAAGGCCGACGGACTGTGGGTGACGCGCCAGATCCGTGCTGAGAACGCGACGAAGACTTACAGCTGCCCCGAATGCGGCAATCCCATCCCGCCCGGCACCCCGCACATCGTGGCTTGGCCGCACACTCCCCCGATCGGGTCGACCTCGGGAGTCGACTATCGCCGCCATTTTCACAGCTACTGCTGGGAACGGAGAAGATGACGATGACACGCCTGAATGCCATCGAGATGGGCCACGGCCCGGTCCAGCTGGTCTTTGCGCACGGTGTCTTCGGTCAGGGCAGGAACTTCGGCAATGTCGCGAAGCTACTTGCCGATCAGACGACCAGCGTGCTGCTCGACCTGCCCAACCACGGCCGCTCGCCATGGACCGACAGCTTCGATTTCGACCTGTTCGCCGATCTGGTCGCCGACGAATTGCGGGCCCGAGGTGCACAGGAAGCCCCGATCACCCTCGTTGGTCACTCGATGGGCGGCAAAGTCGCGATGCGCCTCGCGCTGCGTCATCCGGAACTGCTGAGCAGGCTTGTCGTCGCCGACATGTCGCCGGTCGCCCGAAGCGGCAATGACGATTTCCAGTACCTCATCGACTCACTTCTCAGCCTCGACCTCGACCGGCTCGGTTCCCGCAAGGACGCCGACAATGCGCTCGCCGAGAAGATCCCCAATACCGCCGTCCGGGCCTTCTTGCTGCAGAACCTGCACCGCGGCACGTCGGGCGACGGCTGGCAGTGGCTGGCCAATCTCGGGCTTCTGCAGCGCTCGGTCGACAAGCTGATCGACTGGCCGCCCATCAGCGGTCAGTGGGACGGACCGGTGCTGTGGCTGCGGGGCGAGAACTCCGATCACGTTCAGCCCGGCGACGAGCCGATCATGCGGGATTACTTCCCCGCTGCCGATCTCGTCACCATTCCGGACGCCGGGCACTGGCTGCACGCCGATCAGCCCCAGGCGGTCGCCCAGGCCATCGGCGAATTCATCAGCCGAAGCTAGCCCGGGTGATCTTCGCCTCGGCGATCGGATTCGGCGAGGCATCCTGTGAAACACCACGAGAGGCGATCGTCGTGATGACCTGAAGAGAGTCGTCGTCGATCGTCCCGAAGATGGTGTAGTCGGGCGGCAACGGCGAATCGGCCCAGACAATGAAGAACTGCGAGCCGTTGGTGTCGGGGCCTGCATTGGCCATCGCGACGACTCCGGCGGTGTACTGCTCGCTGCCGGTCAGCTCGTCCGCGAAACGGTAGCCCGGACCGCCGGACCCGATGCCCGTCGGATCACCGCACTGCAGGATGTAGATGCCCTGGTCGACCAGCCGATGGCAGCTCGTGCCGTCGTAGAACCCCTGCTTGACCAGTGCCTCGAACGAATTGACGGTACACGGCGCCTTGGCGCGGTCCATGGTGATCGCCACCGGACCGGCCGTCATGTCGAGGGTGACGGTCAGCGTCCCCGTCGCGGGCACATCGGTGGCGGGCGGCGGATCGACCGGCTTGGCGCGTTGGCCACCGGCGACGTACTGGCAGCTGACCGTCGCGTTCAGCGCGCTGGCGGCCGTCGTGCCGGTCGGCTCGCCGGATGGCGATGCGGAGGTCGCGGCCGAAGTGGCGCTGGCCGGGCTGGACGCCCCGCTCGTCTGGCCGGGCTGGTTGGCGCAGCCCGCCAAGGCCATGATCGCGCCGGCTGCCGCCACGCAGACCGCTGCCCGTCTGCTCACCGTCATATGCTCGTCTCCTCTTGGGTGCTTGCTGCCGGGTATGCTTCAGCCATGGTCCACCTCACACGTATCTATACCCGCACTGGTGATGCTGGCCAGACCCGGCTGTCCGACAACTCGGTGGCTCGCAAGACCGATCCGCGAGTTGAAGCCTACGGTAGCGTCGACGAACTCAATTCTGCCATTGGGGTCCTGCTGGCCAATCACGACGTGGACGATGACGCGCACGGCGCCCTGCGGATCATCCAGAACGAGCTCTTCGATCTCGGTGCCGACCTGTCGAACCCGGTGGCGCCGAATCCGAAGTGGGAGCCGTTGCGCATCATCCAGCCGAGTATCGACCGGCTCGAGGCCTGGTGCGACCAGTTCAACGAAGACCTGCCGAACCTGGATTCGTTCATTCTTCCCGGCGGTTCGCCCGCCAGCGCCCAATTCCATCTGCTGCGGACGATGGCCCGCCGGGCAGAACGTCAAGCCTGGGCCGCCGCCGAGCAGTACGGAATCGAGGATGGCAGCACCGAGGCCTCGGGCGGGTTGAGCCCGCTGCCGCTGAAGTACCTGAACCGGCTCAGCGATCTGTTCTTCATCCTGGCCCGACGAGCCAATCTGCTCGCCGGGGTCACCGATGTGCTGTGGCTGCCCGGTGGGGAGCGGAATCCCGGCCGTCAGGGCACGCGGTAGGTCCACTCGTCGGCGGCGAACTTGGTGCGCACCAGCTCTGCCGCGCGGCCGAGCTGATCGTCGCTGTAGCCTGCCTCGACACAGCGATAGCGGGACGTGAAGGACGCCAGGAATGAGGCCATCACCTGATCGCGCGACATCGTGGTCTGCGAGCACATCGGATCGACCCATTTGTTGGCGCTGGCCGTGCCCTTCTTGCTGATCGGCTCCCGGCCCAGCCGCAGCACCTGCGCCAGCAGCCCCATGTCCATCGCATAGGCGCTGGTGACGTGATGCAGCACGGTGCCGTCGACGAACCGCCGCTGCGCTGCTCCACCGATCTTGCCCTTGTCGGATGCAATGTCGTTCAGCGGCAGATAGCGGGCCCGGACGCCGACCGCCGCCAGCGCGTCCAGCACCCAGGCGTCCAGGAACGCGTAGGACTGCTCGAAGCTCAGTCCCTCGGTGAGGGAGCCCGGAACCGTCAGTGAGTAGGTGATGCAGGTGCCGGGCGGCATGAACATCGCGCCGCCACCGGAGATACGCCGCACTACCCCGAAGCCGTACTTGGCGGCGTTGTCGGGATCGACCTCATTACGCACGGATTGAAACGAACCGATGACCACCGCCGGATCGTCCCACTCCCAGATCCGGAAGGTGGGGTTGCGGCGTCCCGCCCTGACATCGTCGGCGATCACCTGATCGAGTGCGACATGGGTCGCCACCGGGAGGTTCACCGGGCCGATCACGTCGAAGGTCAGGTCACCCCAGCTCGTGGTTCCCCGTGCGGCGCGACGCACCGCAATCGCGATCGAGGTGGCCAGCCCACCAGCGGATCCGGGCCACACCTTCTCGATGATCCCCGTCATCGTGCGCACATCCACATCGGCGGCCAGACCCGTCAACGCGGCGACCACCGGCGCCAACCGCTCTTCCCCTGCATCGCCGGCGCCAGCAGAACGGGCCGTCAGACTGAGCCGGGACAACTGCCGGTCAGCGATCTCGAGATCAGCGGTCACTGCGACCCCATCACTGCCCACATACTCGCCGCGCACGGTCCTCCATCCTCACTGGTTCGAGCGCCGTCAGTCGTGCCGCCGCCGGTAGTCACCTTGGCCCGGCGGCGCCGACTCCAGCCAGCTCACCAGCCCCATCGCCGAACCCTCACTGAGCGCAAGCTCCCAATTCTGCTGGGGTCTATCGGGCGGTGCCGCGGTTACGTGCAACGACAGGATCGTCGAGAACCCGTATCCGAGGTTAGCCTCCGCACTGCTGGTCTCGCGGAGCCCATTCACCTCGCATTCACCGCGGACGAACACCCGAGAAGGCCTCGGCCAGACCCGCCACAGCAAGTACCATTCAAAACGCTCGCCGGAATAGCGGGCCAGCCCGGAGCGCCAGCGCCCAGTGCCGGCCAAACGCAATCCACAATCAAAAAGACCGCCTCGGCGGCTCAGCCAGACACGGCGCGCAAAGACGATCAGCAGATAACCCAGGCCAGTCACGAGAACGACGGTGGCCAGCCAATTCAGCCACTCGGGTTCGCTCATGAGCAGAGGTTAGCGCAAATGATCATGGCAGCGCGGTGCATCTAGGGATTCCGCTTGATCAGTTCGTGGTACTTCTCGCCAGCCTTGACCTGAGACTGCAGCTTGCGGTATTGGCGGATCTCGCGTTCGTCGGCCTCGGCGGCTTGCACCTTCGCGTGTAGCGCGGCCAACTCGACCCGGGCCTCGTCCACCGAGATCTCCTCGGCCAGCTCACCGAAGGCCGACAGCACGGAGACGTGATTGGCGAATACGGACAGGAACCCCGAATCGATGGCGATGACGTGCCGCACTCCATCCGCCGTGACGACCTCGGCACCGTGCGGCACCAGCACCGCCATCAACGGCTCGTGACCGGCCAGAATGCCGATATCGCCCTCGACGGTACGCACCAGGACGCTCAGCGCGTCCCCCTGCCAGACGAGCCCGTCGGTGGCGACGAACTTGACGTTCAGTGGGCCGGAGGCCATCTCAGGCCTCTTTCTTCATCTGATCCCACTTGGCCCTCACGTCGTCCATACCGCCGACATTGAAGAAGGCCTGTTCGGGAATCTCGTCGCATTCGCCCTCGCAGATCATCTTGAATCCGGCGACGGTTTCCTCCACCGGCACCGTCGATCCGGGCACACTGGTGAACTTCTCGGCGACGTAGAAGTTCTGGCTGAGGAACTGCTGGATACGACGCGCCCGGTTCACCAGGATCTTGTCGTCTTCGGACAGTTCGTCAATGCCCAGAATGGCAATGATGTCCTGCAGTTCCTTGTTGCGCTGCAGAATCTGCTTGACCTGGGTGGCGACATCGTAGTGCTCCTGGCCGATGTACTGCGCGTCGAGAATGCGGCTCGTCGAGGTCAGCGGATCCACGGCCGGGTAGATACCGCGTGACGCGATCGCGCGGGAGAGTTCGGTGGTGGCGTCCAGGTGCGCGAAGGTCGTCGCCGGAGCGGGATCGGTGTAGTCGTCGGCCGGCACGTAGATCGCCTGCATCGAGGTGATCGAGTGGCCGCGGGTCGAAGTGATCCGCTCTTGCAGCTGGCCCATCTCATCGGCCAGGTTCGGCTGGTAGCCCACCGCTGACGGCATCCGGCCCAGCAGCGTGGAGACCTCGGAGCCGGCCTGAGTGAACCGGAAGATGTTGTCGATGAACAGCAGCACGTCCTGGTTCTCGACGTCGCGGAAGTACTCGGCCATCGTCAGCGCCGAGAGCGCGACGCGCAGGCGGGTGCCCGGCGGCTCGTCCATCTGGCCGAAGACCAAGGCGGTGTCCTTGAGGACGTCGGCGCCGGCCATCTCGTAGATCAGGTCGTTGCCCTCGCGAGTACGCTCACCCACGCCCGCGAACACCGAGGTGCCACCGAAGTTGTGCGCGATGCGGAAGATCATCTCCTGGATCAGCACCGTCTTGCCGACACCGGCACCGCCGAACAGGCCGATCTTGCCGCCCTGCACGTACGGGGTCAGCAGGTCGATGACCTTGATGCCGGTCTGCAGCATCTGGGTTTCGGGCTCCAGTTCGTCGAACGGCGGCGGATCACGGTGGATCGGCCAGCGTTCGGTGATCTGCACCGTCGCAGGGTCGGCGTTGAGCACCTCTCCGGTGACGTTCCAGACGTGACCCTTGGTCACCTCACCTACCGGCACGCTGATCGGGGCGCCACTGTCATGCACCGGCTGACCACGGCGCACACCGTCGGTCGGCTTCAGCGAGATGCAGCGCACCTGATTGTCGCCGATCTGCAGCTGAACCTCGATGGTGATCGGCCGCCGCTGGTCGCCGACCCCGGCGTCCACGGTGAGCGCGTTGTAGATCGCCGGAATGCGATCGGAGGGGAACTCGACGTCGATGACCGAGCCGATGACCCGTGTGACACGGCCGTCGCCGGTGGTCGAGCCCGACGCGGCGGAGGCGAAAGTGGTGGCTGTCATGGATTCAGCGCTCCTATCACGACGCCGACAGCGCGCCCGCGCCACCGACGATTTCGTTGATTTCCTGGGTGATCTCGGCCTGACGCGCCTGGTTGGCCTGCCGGGTCAGCTCCCGGATCAGCTCTTGGGCATTGTCAGTGGCCGAATGCATGGCCTGTTGGCGACTCGCCAGTTCGGACGCGGCCGACTGGCGGAGCATGAATTTGATCGAGTCGATGATGTACATCGGCAGCAGGGCGTTCAGCACGGTCTCGGCGTCCGGCTCGAAAGCGTAATCGGGGACCAGGCCCTCGGGGGAGGACAGATCGGGTCCGAGTTCCTCCTCGCCCTCGTCCTGGTCTGCTTCCACGACCTGCAACGGCAGCAGACGCACGATGCGCACCCGCTGCGAGACCAGCGAATTGAACTGCGTGTAGACCACGTGCAGTTCGGCGACCCCGCCCTCGTCCTGATGGGTCAGGAACCGTTGCATCAGCACCTGGCCGATCTCGCGGGCGTGCTCGTAGTGCGGGGCCTCACCGAATCCGTACCAGGACTGCTCGACCGGCACGCCCCGGAACGCGAAATGCTCCATGGCCTTCTTGCCCACGGTGAACAGCTGGACGGTGATGCCCTTGGACTCCAGCAGGTCGATCAGGCCCTCGGCCGCCCGGCTGACATTGCCGGGATAGGCCCCAGCCAGGCCGCGGTCGCTGCTGATCACCAGCACCGCCGAACGCTTGCGTTCACGATGCTCGCGGGTCAGCGGATGCTCCACCTGGGCGAAGGTGGCTACCGCGTTGACCGCACGGTGCAGCTCCAGGGTGTACTCGCGAGCCGACTGTGCCTTGAGCTCGGCGCGGTTCACCCGGGAGGCGGCGATGAGTTCCATCGCCTTGGTGATCTTCATCGTCGCGGACACCGAGTTGCGACGTTCCCTCAGTTCGCGCAGCGTTGCCGCCATGGATCATCAGCCCCGATTCCGCTTGACGATCTGCTGCTGCTCGATGTCGGAATCGGTGACCTCGTCGGCATCGGGCTCCCCCAGCAGGACGCCCGAGGCGGTACGGAAGGTCCTCTTGAACGACGCGATCTGCGCGCCGGCGAGCTTGAACTCGGCGTCGCCCACCGTTCCCGTCTGTGCGATGGTGGTCAGCAGATCGGAGTTGTGCCGCAGGTAGTCGAGGAACTGCTCCTCGAAGCGCTGGACGTCTTCGACCGGTACCTCGTCCAACTGGCCGGTGGTACCGGCCCAGATGACGGCCACCTGCTCCTCCATCGGCATCGGGCTGTACTGGGGCTGGCGAAGCAACTCCATCAACCGCGCGCCGCGCTCCAGCTGACGCTTGGAGGCATCGTCGAGATCGGAGGCGAACATCGCGAAGGCCTGCATGTCGCGATACTGCGCCAGCGAGATCTTCAGGGTGCCCGACACCTTCTTCATGGCCTTGGTCTGAGCTGCGCCGCCCACCCGAGAGACGGAAATGCCGACATCGACGGCGGGTCGCTGGTTAGCGTTGAACAGATCCGACTGCAAGAAGATCTGGCCATCGGTGATAGAGATCACGTTCGTCGGGATGTAGGCCGAGACATCGTTCGCCTTGGTCTCCACGATCGGCAGACCGGTCATCGAGCCGGCCCCCAGCGCATCGGAGAGCTTGGCGCAGCGCTCAAGCAGACGGGAGTGCAGATAGAAGACGTCGCCGGGATAGGCCTCGCGGCCCGGCGGGCGGCGCAGCAGCAACGACATCGCTCGATAGGCCTCGGCCTGCTTGGTGAGATCGTCGAAGACGATCAGCACGTGACGGCCCTGGTACATCCAGTGCTGCCCGATCGCCGAACCGGCGTACGGCGCGATGTACTTGAAGCCCGCGGGGTCGGATGCCGGAGAGTTCACGATCACGGTGTAGTCCATCGCGCCGCGCTTGCTCAGCGTCTCGTGTACCTCGGCGACCGTGGAGTTCTTCTGCCCCACCGCGACATAGATGCAGCGCACCTGCTTGGTCGGGTCACCGGTCTCCCAGTTCGCCTTCTGATTGAGGATGGTGTCGATGGCGATCGCTGTCTTGCCGGTCTTGCGGTCGCCGATGATCAGCTGGCGCTGACCTCGACCGATCGGGGTCATCGCATCGATGGCCTTCAGCCCGGTCATCAGCGGCTCGTTGACCTCCTGGCGGTCCATGACGCCGGCGGCCTGGAGTTCCAGCGGACGACGTTCGGTCGCGCCCTGAATCGGTCCTTCACCGTCGATCGGGTTGCCCATCGCGTCGACAACGCGTCCCAGGTAGCCGTCGCCGACCGGAACCGAGAGGATCTCGCCGGTGCCGACGACCTGCGATCCCTCCTCGATGCCGTTCGAGTCTCCCAGGACGACCACGCCGATCTCGCGGGCCTCAAGGTTGAGTGCGATACCGAGCGTGCCGTTCTCGAAGCGCAGCAGCTCATTGGCCATCGCCGACGGCAGGCCATCGACCCGGGCGATACCGTCACCCGAGGTGATGACACTTCCGACTTCTTCCCGGGCCGACTGAGTAGGTTCGTACTTCTGCACGAACTCGTTCAGCGCATCCCGGATCTCGTCGGGGCGAATCGTCAGTTCCGCCATCGCGGTCTCCACTCCTTGTTTTCGCGTCAGCCGATCAGGCGACGAGCTTGGTTGAGTCTGGTTTGGATGGTGCCATCGATGATCTCGTCGCCCACCTCGATGCGTACTCCACCGAGTACTTCGGGATCGACGTCGACCCGGACATCGATCGCGACACCATAGATGCGCACCAACTGAGCTTTGATGCGGGCAAGCTGATCGGCGGTCAGTGGACGCGCCACGCTCACCCTGGCGATCGTGCTGGCCTGCACCAATGCGGCCAGCTCGACATAGGAATCAAGGGTCTTCACCAGTGGCCGGCCGCGCACGGCCAGCGCACGATGAATCAGCGCCAGCGTCTGCGGACGCACCTTGGTGCTCGCCAGCGTGTCGACGAGCTCCTGCCGGGCGGCCAGATCCACCCGCGGATCGGTCAGCGTGACCTGCAGCCTCGGATCGGCCTCCACGGTACGGGCGAAACGGAACAACTCTTCGGCCACCGCGTCGATCTCGCCGTCGTGCTGCAGGACGGCCCGGATGGCGATCCGTTCGACGAGCGCCTCAAGATCGCTGGGCCCCTTGCTGCGCGCGGCGGCGGCACCGACCAGTTCGGCGACCTTGGCGCTCACCCGTCCGCTCAGCAAGGTGGCTGCCAGCTGGGCACGCTCGTCGCCGCGCAGCGCGGGATCGCTGAGCGCGCCGCGCAGCCGGGGCTGGTCGCCCAATGCGGCACTGACCGCGACGAGTCCGTCGGTATCGGCCTGCTCCAGATTGAGCCCATCGGCCATGGTGTCCAGTTCGCGTACGCGAGTCTCCGCTTCCATCGCTACTGTGTCCCCGCCCCTTCAGGTCCAGCCAGCGAGTCGGGCACGTAGTCCGGCACAACTCGCGACGGCTGGGCGTCCAGTTCGGCGAGGAACCGGTCGACGGTTCGTCCGACGGCTTGCGAATCGGACAAAGACTCACCGACAACACGTTCCGAGAGCTGCACCGCCAAGCGGCCGATGTCGGAGCGCAGAGCGTTGTAGGCCTGATCCCGTTCGTTGCGAAGATGCAGTTCGGCAGACCGGCGGATGCGCTCCGCTTCCGCCTCGGCTTCCTTGCGCGCGTCGGCAATGATCTGCTGGCCCTGGGCCCTCGCCTGCTCGCGCAGCGCGGCGGCCTCCTCGCGGGACTGGGCAAGCTGCTCCTGGTAATGCCGCTTGGTCTCTTCGGCCTCCTGTTGGATCACCTGGGCACGGTTGATGCCGCCCTCGATCGCATTGGCCCGCTCGTTGAACATCTGCTCGAACTTGGGGACCGCGATCTTCTGCACACCCACCGCGACGATGATCGCCAGGACCAGGCCGACGATGAATTCTTCCAGATGCTCCGGAGCCAGCGGACCCAGGGAGAACTCCATGGGTATCAGTCCCACACCGATCATGGTGGGCCCAATCACTGGATGACGAAGGCGAGCACGAAGCCCAGAATGGCGAGGGCCTCGACCACGGCGAAGCCGATGTAGGCCGTGCTCATCATGGCTCCCTTGGCCTCAGGCTGACGCGCAGTGCCGTTGATGACCGAGGCGAAGATCCAGGCAACACCGATGCCAGGGCCCAGCGTGGCCAAGGCGTACCCGATGACGTTGATCGAGCCGGCCAGTTCCATGGGGGTCATTCTTCGTTCCTTTCGTTTGCAATGAGACTGATGTCGTCAGTGACTTTCACTGATCGATGAAGAGATGTACTGCGCGGTCAAGATCGTGAAGATATAGGCCTGCAGAAAACCGATGAACAGCTCGAAGCCGAGCATGACGAAACTGAAGAGCAGCGAGAACCCGCCGCCGATCTTGAGGACGATGCCGTCGGCCTGAGTCAGCAGGTAGGTGCCACCGACGACGAAGACGAGGATCGTCAGGTGCCCGGCGAACATGTTCGCGAAGAGACGGACGCCGAGAGTCAGCGGCCGGGTGATGAAGTTCGACAAGAACTCCACCGGCACGATGATCGGGTAGAGATACCACGGAACGCCCTCGGGGATCAGCGCCTTGCGCAGGTAGCCCGGGCCATGGGCACGGAAACCGGCATAGACATAGACGACGAAGACCATGGCAACGGCGCCCCACGAGTAGCCGATATTCGACATCGTCGGGAACATGAACAAGAAGAATTCACCGAACCAGTTGTTCAGCAGGATGTAGGTGAACAATCCGACGAGCAGACCGATATAGGGACGAAACCCCGGCCCGAGGATATCGCGGCCGACGCCGTTGCGGATGAACTCATAGAGGTATTCCATGAGGAACTGGCGCTTGTTCGGCACCGTGCTCAAACGCCTGGAGGCCAGCCACCAGATGACGAGCACTGCGATCGCGGCGATCACCGCCTGCAACATGGGCTTGGTGATCCAGTCGGTACCGAACAGGCCCGGGAACTGGAAATCCTCCACACCCGGCGAGGTGTAGCCCCCGCCTTCCATCGGGATCATGCGTCTCTCCCGTACCGCTTGATAATGATGTAAAAGCTGATGATCATTCCGACGATGAAACCGACGACCATCAGGAATGACGTGTGCAATAGGTTGTCGGCCAACCAGCCAAGACCACCGTACAGCCCAATGCCGGTGAGAAGGTAACTGAGGATGATCATCCCCTGATCTTTCCCCTGCATCTGCTGCGCCGGCTCCGCCGATCGACCCAGACCGGTCTTATGGCGGCTCATTCGTCCCACCCGGCGGGTGCCTGATAGGGCCGGTCGTAGACGGCGATGCGCGCCCGTGAATGCCGGACGATCAGTCCGCCCAGCCAGCCGACGACCGCCGCGAGCGCACCTGCACAAACCCAGACCGGCGAGACCAGCGAGGCCACCGCAGGACTGCTGAGCGCCCATCGCAGGATCAGCCCGAGCAGCAGGACGCGTACCAGGTAGCCCGACATGATGAGCACCATGCCTTGGCTGTTGGCCAACTGCATCGCGATCCGCTCCACCAATTGACCACTGAAGAAATACGCCAGCACCAGTGCCACTGCACCCAGCGCACTGCCCAGCCCTCGGGTCTGATCGATCAGGGCGGCCACCACAGCACACAGGCCGCCGGCCAGCACGCTGACCATCAAAGCTGAAGAAGTAAACCGGCCGAGGCTGTCGATTGCAGTCGATGCAGACGCCACCGTACCTCCTCTTTGATGAACCGTGCGGGCGACAACCCTGAGTCTAGGGCATCCGGGCGGGCTGCCGCCCGCACCCCGTCGAGTCTGTCAGGCGTCGGCCTGCGTACGGTGCCGCTGCCCCGGATTCACCGTGACGAGCGTTGCAGCGGCTATCCCCGCCGCGATGAGCAGCAATGCCACCGGCAGCCGCACCAGCCCGAAAGCGATCACGCCATAGGCGATCACTGCGCTCCACAGGTACAGAATCCACACCGCGTTGACCACCGAATGGCCCCGCTGGATCAGCCGGTGGTGGAGATGCTGCTTGTCGGCGACGAACCACCACTTGCCATTGATGGTGCGCCGGATGTAGGCAGCGACCAGGTCGATGAGTGGCAGCGCCATGATCGCAAACGGCAGCACCAGCGGCAGCCAGTAGGGCAGCATCCCGGTGCCCTCGGGGTTCAGCGATTGGGAGTCCATCTGGCCGGTGAACGACAGCGACGAGCACGACAGCAGGAGTCCGAGCAACATCGAACCGGCGTCGCCCATGAACATGCGGGCCCGATGAAAATTGTGCGGCAGGAAGCCCAGACAGACCCCGGTCGTGGTGGCGGTGACCAGACTGGCCGTGGTCGCCACCACGAGGTTCTGTTCGCGGGCGAGCACATAGGTGTAGGTGAACATCGCGGACGCACCGATGGCGACCACTCCGGCGGCCAGCCCGTCCAGCCCGTCCATCACGTTGATCGCGTTCACGCAGACGAAGATGAAGACCACCGTGATGATGATCGAGGTCGCCTGATCGAGCGCGATGATCTGGTTCGGCAACGAAATCCAATACATCCGCACACCGAAGAGCACCGCGACACCTGCGGCGAGCACCTGGCCGGCGGCCTTGGCGATCGCCGGCAGATCGATGATGTCGTCGATCACGCCCACCAGGCAGATCACCGCCCCGGCCGCCAGGATGCCGAGCGAGTCGCGGGAGACGACCTGGTGGCGCCCGAGGAAAGGCATCATCGACCCCAGCAGGAAGGCCATCGCCACCCCGCCGAACATCGCAACACCACCGAGATAGGGCGTCGGCCGGGTGTGCATGTCACGGACCCGGATCTGCGCCTCAATGCCGAATCTGATGGCGATGGCGCGGCACAGCCCCGACAGCAGGTAGGTCGTTGCTGCCGCGGTGAGCATCACCAGCAGGTATTCACGCATCCGGCGTCTGCCCGCCGTCGGACGCCACCGCAGGATCGGGTTCGGGGGCCGCTGGGGTGATGTCGGCCAGCTTGGGCATCACGGCGGCAAGCGCAGCATGGCTCAGCACACCCGCGCGGATAATTCGTCCGCTCGGGGTGCTCGCCAGGTCGATGATGGTGGATGCGGTCGGCCCCGGGGTGGCACCGGCGTCCAGGTAGACCGCAACCGAATCCCCGAGTTGGTCGATGGCCTCGTCGATGTTGGTGGCCGGCGGCTGGCCGGAGACATTGGCACTGCTCACCGCGAGCGGTCCGGTCTGGCGCAGCAGCGCACGGGCGTCCGGGTGATCGGGCACCCGGACGGCGATGGTGCCCTCGGTCTTGCCCAGGTCCATCCTCAGCGTCGGCTGGGCTCTCATGATGAGGGTGAGCGCGCCCGGCCAGAACCGATTGATCAAGGCATCCACCTCGACCGGGACGTCGACCACCAGTGCACGCAGCATGGCGGGCTCGGCGATCAGCAGTGGCGGCGGCATGTCGCGGCCGCGGTGCTTGGCGTCCAACAGGCCCTGCACAGCGGCCGGCTGCAGCGCGTCCGCCGCGATGCCGTAGACGGTGTCGGTGGGAATGACAACCAAGTCACCGTTCGCGAGAGCATCCTGGGCCGCTGCCAGGCCCTCGTCACGTTCGGTGGAAAGATCGAAACGCCGCCGGCGCGGCTCATCGGATTCAGCGTTCGACAGCTCACTCACCGTCCCATCCTGGCACGCGTCTGCCCGTGACGAAACGTGGACGCCCCGACAGGTCGAGGTGATCGGCCTGATCGCCGAAGCCGGCCCGAGCCATCTCGTCGAGCACGGCAGGGCCCTGGTCGTCGCCGTGCTCGATCACCACCAGGCCGCCAGGACGCAGCAGCCGGTGCGCAACAGCGATCACGACGCGGATGGCGCCCAGGCCGTCATCCTCGGCGAACAGTGCCGCCTCAGGATCATGCTCACGCACTTCGACGGGCAGCCCATCACGTTGCGACCAGGGAATATAGGGCGGATTGGCGACCACGACCGCGGCCTGAGCGTCACGATCGGGCAGCGCGGCTGCCATATCGGCCTCGACTACCTCGGCGGAGGTGGCGGCCAGATTGCGGCGCAGCCACTGCGCGGCCTGGGCATCCTTCTCGACGGCGATCACCCGAGCGCCGGGGGCCTCGTCGCAGACCGCGGCGCTGATCGCACCTGAGCCGGCACACAATTCGACTACCAGCGAGCCCGGCTGCTGCTTCCGGACCTCGTCGATGGCCGCCCCGGCCACCAGCTCGGTCTCCGGGCGAGGAATGAACACGCCCGGGCCGACGGCCAGCCGGACATTGCGGAACCAGGCCTCGCCGGTCAGATGCTGCACCGGTACTCCGGTGGCCCGTTGGGCGATCAGTTCATCGAACCGCGCGGCCACGAGATCATCGATGGCAACAGCGGTGAGCAGCTGGGTTGCCGACAGGCCGCCGGCGTGCATGAGCAACAGCCGGGCGTCGGTCATCGGCGAGGCGGCGCCGGCGTCAGCCAGCCGCGCCGAAGCCCCGGCGAGCAGAGTCATCGGACGCCGGGTCACTGCGCATCCTGCTCCCCCACGTGCGACAGCCGCTCCTCCAGATCGGCGGTCTGCAAGGCCGCGATCAGGTCGTGCAGGTCGCCGCCCAGCACCGCATCGAGATTGTGTGCCTTGAAACCGATCCGGTGATCGGTGATGCGGTTCTCCGGGAAGTTGTAGGTGCGGATGCGCTCGGATCGGTCGACGGTGCGCACCTGCGACTTGCGGGCGGCGGCGGCCTGCTGGGCCTGTTCCTCTTCGGCCTTGGCGACCAGCCGGGCACGCAGGATGCGCATCGCCTGCTCCTTGTTCTGCAGCTGACTGCGCTCGTCCTGGCAGGTCACCACGATGCCCGACGGCAGGTGGGTGATCCGCACGGCCGAGTCGGTGGTGTTGACGCCCTGGCCGCCCTTGCCGCTGGACCGGTAGACGTCGATGCGCAGGTCGTCCTCGTTGATCTCGATCTCGTCGTCCTCGACGTCGGGCATCACCAGCACGCCCGCGGCCGAGGTGTGCACCCGGCCCTGCGACTCGGTGACCGGCACCCGCTGCACCCGGTGTACGCCACCCTCGAACTTCAGCACGCCGTAGGGGGCTTGGCCGGGTTCGGGGGTCTTGGACGCCTTGATGGCCGCCGTGACCGACTTGTACCCGCCCAGGTCGGTCGATTCGGCGTCGAGCACCTGCAGCTTGAAACCGCGCTGCTCGCAGTAGTGCGCGTACATGTTGAGCAGGTCGGCGGCGAACAGGGCGGATTCTTCGCCGCCCTCCCCCGACTTGATCTCCATGATCGCGTCGCTGTCGTCGTTGGGGTCGCGCGGGGCGAGCAGAGCGGTCAGCTTCTCGGTGACCGCTTCCAGACGGCCGTGGATCTCGGCTTGTTCCTCGGCGAACCCGGGGTCCTCGGCCGCCAGATCGGCCGCCGCCTGCTCGTCGGCGGCCAGCGTGTCGTACTCGTCCAGCGCCTTGACGATCTGGGCGAGTTCGGCGTACCGGCGCCCGACCACGCGGGAGCGCTTGACGTCGGACAGCACCGCCGGATCGCTCATCTGAGCTTCGAGTTCGGCGTACTCAGCACGCATCGATTCGGCGGCTTCGAACATCAGTCCTCCTGAGGGACGTCGGCAGCTAGCAGTTCCTGGCAATGAAAGAGGCGCCGACGGCGGGTATCTCCGCCGCCAGCGCCCGCTGGAAGACTGCTACTTCTTCTTGCCGTAGCGGCGCTCGAAACGAGCAACGCGGCCACCGGTGTCAAGAATCTTCTGCTTGCCGGTGTAGAACGGGTGGCATTCGGAGCACACGTCGACGCTCATGACATCCGACTTGATGGTGCTGCGCGTCTCGAACTGATTCCCGCAGGTACACACGACCTTCACCTCGTGGTACTCAGGGTGAGTCGACTGCTTCATGATTTCTCCTAGTTATCGTGCCGGGTCGCCATGTATCGAGGGCGTGAACCGGCGCCGTCGCGCGATCTTACCGCGCGCTGTGGTATTACCCAAATCTCACTCAGACCGCTCCGGGCGTGGTCTTGGCGATCGAAACGATGAACTCCGGATTGTTTGCGGTCTTCCGCATCCGGCTCAGCAGGGTCTCCAGGGCCTGCTGATCGTCCATTCCGGCCAGCACCCGGCGCAGTTTCCAGATGATATCGAGTTCGGCGCGCCCCATCAGCAGCTCCTCACGGCGGGTACCGGAGGCGTCCACATCGATGGCTGGGAAGATGCGCTTGTCGGCGAGCTGACGCGAGAGCTTCAGCTCCATGTTGCCGGTGCCCTTGAACTCCTCGAAAATCACCTCGTCCATCTTCGAGCCCGTCTCCACCAGGGCGGTCGCGAGAATGGTCAGCGAGCCGCCGTTCTCGATATTGCGGGCCGCACCGAAGAACTTCTTCGGCGGGTAGAGCGCCGCCGAATCGACACCGCCGGACAGGATTCGTCCCGATGGCGGCGCGGCCAGGTTGTAGGCACGGCCCAACCGGGTGATGCCGTCGAGCAGCACGACCACGTCGCGGCCCAACTCGACGAGTCGCTTGGCACGCTCGATGGCAAGTTCGGCGATCGAGGTGTGGTCTTCGGCGGGACGGTCGAAGGTGGACGCGATGATCTCGCCGGTGGTCGTCCGCTGGAAGTCGGTGACCTCCTCGGGACGCTCGTCCACGAGCACCACCATGAGGTGCACCTCGGGGTTGTTCGCGGTGATCGAGTTGGCGATGGACTGCATCACCATCGTCTTGCCGGCCTTCGGCGGGGAGACGATCAGACCGCGTTGGCCCTTGCCGATCGGGCTGACCAGGTCGATGATGCGGCCGGTCATGTTCTGCTGGGTGGTCTCCATCCGCAACCGCTGCTGCGGGTACAGCGGGGTCAGCTTGGAGAAATCGGGACGATCCTTCATCTTCTCGGGCGGCTGGCCGTTGACCGTGTCGAGACGCACCAGCGGGTTGTACTTCTCGCGACGCTCCCCCTCGCGGGGCTGACGGATGGCGCCGGTGATGATGTCACCCTTGCGGAGTCCGTTCTTGCGCACCATCGACAGCGAGACGTAGGCGTCGTTGGGTCCGGCCAGGTAGCCACTGGTACGCACGAAAGCGTAGTTGTCGAGGACATCGAGAATGCCGCTGATCTGGATCAGCACATCGTCGTCATGCACCGACTCGTCGACGCGCTCGGCCTCGTTGCCGGCGCTTCGATTGCGGCGACTGCCGCGCTCGCGCTGACGGCGGTTGCGGGAGCGGCGCGATCCGCTGGGTTGCTCGTCCTCGCCGGTGCGCGACGGTGCCTCGTGGGTCGGCGCACTCACCTGCTTGGCGACCGCCTGGGCCACCTGTTCCTGCTTGTCGGAGGCCGAGCCGCGGGTGGTCTCCCGTTCCCGCAGACGCTCGCGGACCTTCGGATCCTGGCCGAGGGCTGCGAGCCGGGCGCCGACGCTGTCCTCCAGGCTCTGCTCGGTCTCGTCGCGAGTTGGTTCGGCGACTGGACGATCGACTCGTTCGACCACCGAATGCTCGCTTCGCTCAGAGCGCGCGATCGCCGGGTGCTCGGTGCCTCCGGTCAGTTCTGCCTGCGGGGCCTGCTCGGCGGCGCGCTGGCCGCTGTCCGCGCTGCGCTGACGACGACTGCGGGTGCGGGTGGGGGGTTCGGTGGTGGGCGCCACAGACGCGGCGCCGGCTGACTTCTGGGGGGTGGCAGGGTGGCCGCTGCTCTGGTTTCCGCTGATCGCGGCGATCAGATCGGCCTTACGCATGGTGCTGGCACCTTTGATGCCCAGACCGGCGGCAACCTTCTTCAGCTCCGGCAGGAGCATTGTCGACAGTCCTGCCTGGGGGCCCGATGAGGTTTCGCTCACAAGATTCCTTTCCGCCACAAGGCGGCTCACATGAAAAATCGGGTTTGCCCGAACTGGCACAACCTGAGCACGGTTGCGTCTGCAGACCACGTCATGATCCGACAGGCTTGTGAGTGGGTTGTCCCGTTACGGACGCATGTGCCTGAACTACCAGACTCATGACGGCTGTTTAGTACGCCGCGCTTCAGCTACTTTACCAAAGGTTGCATGAGAAACGCGACACCGCCGGTTCGTGAGCTCAGCGAGTCGCGATCTTGGCGCTTGCCCTGGTGAAAGCGGCGCGCAGTCCGTCGTAATCGGTGGTCGACTCGAACTGCCCGAACTCATCGATCACCCGCTGCGGCGCATCGAACAAGATGCCCGCTTCGGCCTGGCCGAGCATCGATGTGTCGTTGTAGGAGTCACCGGCCGCGATACACGAGAAGTTGAGGCCCTGGAAGGCCTCGATCGCGTGCCGTTTCTGGTCGGGCATCCGCAGCTTGTAGCCGGTGATCTGACCGTCCTCGGCCACCTCGAGACGGTGGCAGAACAGCGTCGGACGTCCGAGCTGGATCATCAGCGGCTCGGCGAACTCATAGAAGGTGTCAGACAAAATGATCACCTGGTAGCGCTCGCGCAACCAGTCGAGGAAGTCACGGGCACCGGGCAGCGGCCCCAGCCCGGCGATGACCCGCTGGATCTGCGGCAATTTCAGTCCGTGGGCGTCCAATACACGCAGCCGGTGGGTCATCAGTTCGTCGTAGTCACTGACATCGCGTGTCGTCAGGCGCAGCTCGTCGATTCCGGTGGCCTCGGCGACGGCGATCCAGATCTCCGGAACCAGGACGCCTTCCAGGTCAAGGCAGGCCAGCTGCATCACATGCCCTCCACTCTCAAGAATCGGACCTCACTGCGCACCTTCGGGTTGGCCTTCAGTTCGCTCAGGCAGGCGAGCAGATCGGATTCGGTTGCCATGTGAGTCATCAGACTCAGCTCGGCCGATGCCCCGTCACGAACTCCGGACGAATCGGCCGGAGTCTGCAGAACGGTCTGCACCGATATCTTGTGGTGGGCCAGGATCGCGGCGATCGTGGCCAGCACGCCCGGCTCGTCCACGACTCGCAGCCGCAGGAAGTAGCGGGTCTGCACCGCGCCCATGTCGGCAACTCGAAGTTCGTTGTAGATGGTCTGGTTGGGTCCGGCAACCCCACGCGCCCGGTTGCGGGCCACCGTCACGAGGTCACCGGTCACCGCACTGGCCGTGGGAGCGCCACCGGCACCCGGCCCGAGGAACATCAGCCGTCCGGCAGCATCCGCCTCGACGAAGATCGCGTTGTAGGCCCCGCCCACCGCTGCCAGCGGGTGGCCGAGCGGGATCAGCGTCGGGTGCACGCGCACCGAGATCTGATCGTCGTCCAGTTGTTTGGCGATGGCCACCAGCTTCACGACGCAGCCGACATCGCGGGCGGCCCGGATGTCGTCCTGCACGATGCGGGTGATGCCCTCGGTGTGCACCTCGTCACCGTTCACCCGCGTATGGAAGGCCAGGCTGGCCAGCAATGCGGCCTTGGCGGCCGCATCGTAGCCCTCGACGTCGGCAGTCGGATCGGCTTCGGCGTAACCGAGGTCCTGTGCCTGCACCAAGGCAGCCTCGTAGTCGGTCTGCTCGGTGGTCATCTTGTCGAGGATGTAGTTGGTGGTGCCGTTGACGATGCCCATCACATGGCGGATCGAATCGCCGACCAGCGATTCGCGCAGCGGCCGGATGATCGGGATCGCGCCGGCCACGGCAGCCTCGTAGTACACATCGACACCGGCCAGCTCGGCGGCATCGAAGATCTCCTCGCCGTGTGCTGCCAGCAGGGCCTTGTTGGCGGTCACCACGGAGGCACCATGCTCGATCGCCGACAAGATCAACTGCCGAGCGGGATCGATTCCGCCGATCAGCTCGATGACGATGTCGGCCTCGCCACGGTCGATGAGCCCTTGCGGGTCGTCGGTGAACAGGCCGGCGGGCAATCCGGGGCGCTGGCGGGATAGGTCGCGCACCGCGATACCGATCAGTTCCAGGGGTCGCCCGATCCGGGCGGCGAAGTCGTCGCCGTGCTCGAGAATCAGCCTGGCCACCTGTGTGCCGACCGTGCCGGATCCCAGCAGAACCACCTTCAGCGGCTCATCACCGTCCTGACGCACCCGCATCATCATTCCCCCACATCCAATGCCATCAGATCGTCCAGAGTTTCCCGGCGGAGCAGCACCTTCGCCACGCCATCGTTCACCGCGACCACCGGAGGACGCGGGGTGTGATTGTAGTTGCTGGCCATCGAGCGGCTGTAGGCGCCCGATGCGGGCACGGCGAGCAGATCACCGGGATGCACATCGGCCGGCAGGAAGACGTCATGCACCAGAATGTCGCCGCCCTCGCAGTGTTTGCCAACCACCCGGCAGAGCACGGTTTCGGCTTGCGAACACCTATTTGCCAGGACCGCGGAGTACTCGGCGGCGTAGAGGGCGGGCCTGATGTTGTCGCTCATGCCGCCGTCCACGCTCACGTAGATGCGCTGGGCGCCGCCCTCCAGATCGACCGGCTTGACGGTGCCGACGGTGTAGACGGCCATCGCGGCCGGGCCGACGATCGCGCGGCCGGGCTCGATCGACAGTCGGGGCTCGATCATCCCGTGGCCACGTGCCTCGTGCGCCACGATCTCGCGCAGATCGCCGGCCAGTTGCTCAGGGGTGGACGGAGAGTCCTGGCTGGTGTAGGCGATGCCGAAACCGCCGCCCAGATCGAGTTCGGGCAGCTGGGTGCCGGTCGCGTCGGTGAACTGCGAGAGCAGCTTCATGGTGCGCCGGGCGGCAACTTCGAAGCCGCCGGTGTCGAAGATCTGCGAGCCGATGTGCGAGTGAATACCCAGCAGCGTGGTGTGCGGGTCGTAGTGACAGCGCACCATCGCCACCATCGCCTGGTTGTTGGTGATGGAGAAGCCGAACTTCTGGTCCTCATGGGCGGTGGCGATGTACTCGTGGGTATGAGCCTCCACCCCGGGGGTGACGCGCACCATCACGCGAGCATGCCAGTCGTTGGCCTCGCAGAGTTCGATGATCCGGTCCAGCTCGTCCAGCGAATCGATGATGATCCGCCCGACTCCCGCGTCCAGAGCCGTCGCCAGCTCGTCGACACTCTTGTTGTTGCCGTGCATGCCGATCCGGGCCGGATCGAACCCGGCCTGCAAGGCGGTCGCCAGCTCACCTGCCGAACAGACGTCGAGCGACAGGCCTTCCTCATCGACCCAGTGGGCCACGGTGCGGGTCAGGAACGCCTTGCCGGCGTAGTAGACCGTCCAGCCCTCGAAGGCGTCGCGGAACTCTCGCGCGCGATGCCGGAAGTCCTGCTCGTCCATGAGATAGACCGGACTGCCGAACTGCTCAATGGCGTCGGTGACTCTCAGCCCGGCGGTGCTGATGACGCCGTCCTCGGCACGTTCAGTGGTCTTGCTCCACAGTGCGGAGTTGAGCTTATTGGGGTCGCTGGGACGCTCCAGCCATTGCGGGCCTGGAGTCGAAACATCTGCATGGATGGCACCAGCGACGTGCATGTGAGTCACGATGCCCTATTCTCCCAGACCTGGCCAACTGGCGCCAAGCCGTCCAGCACAATGCGCGTGCCGAACCGATGCCGAGAACCGGCGCGCTCATTTCCACCCGGAGGCCGCCCAGTGCTAACCTGAACTCTGCCCAGCAAGCCAGTAATGCTGTCAGGCTTGCCCCCGTAGCTCAGGGGATAGAGCACCGCCCTCCGGAGGCGGGAGCAGAGGTTCGAATCCTCTCGGGGGCGCTCATTTTCTCGGTCTCCGCCCTGCTTTGGCTTCTGCGCGGCGGGCCGGGCACTGCGATACCGCACTCGACTGGGCGGTATGGTCTGAGTTGGCAGGCAACGCGTTGCACTCGGTCTGGCATGGCAGAGAGGCAGAACGAATGGAAACGCCACACGTCGGCGACCGGGCAGGTGCCGGCGACCCAGCTTGGCTCATCGGCCTGCGGCGCTATGGCATCGCGAGCTGGTCCGCACTCGGGATCATCGGCCTGGTCGTCGTGGTGTGCTTGGCGTTCGGCGCCGTGAGTGGCGTGATGGTGCCACTGGTGATCGCCGTCATGTTGGGCACGGTGTTGAGTCCCATCGCCGCCTCACTGGAACGTCGAGGAGCCCGCCCCGTGCTCGCGGCGCTGGCCGCCCTGCTGGTCTTCGCTCTGGTGGCAGCGGGAATCATTGTGCTCGTCACACGAGGCTTCATCCAACAGGTCCCGGAGATCTCAAGCCAGCTCAACGCCGGCTGGAGCTCATTCCTGGTCTGGGGAAACAGCTTGGATCTCGACACGATCTGGCTGGAACGTGCGCGGGCCGCCGTCCAGGACTATGCCCCGCGGTTGGGCGAAGGCGTGCTCGGCCTGGTGACGGATACCTTCTTCGGGGTGATTTCGCTGGCCTTCGGCGTGTTCTTCGCTGTCTTCTTCCTCTTCTTCGTCATCAGGGACCGGTCGAAGTTCCCCGACTGGGTCGCTCGCCTCACCGGCACTGATCCCGCGCTTGCCGACAAGGTCATCTCGTTGGTGCAAGGCGCGCTGAGCGGCTACTTCAGGGGTGTAGCCGTCACCGCGATCATCACCGCCCCCGTCTTCATGGTGCCGCTGCTGCTCCTGCGCGTGCCGCTGGCGATCCCCATCTTCATCATGTACTTCGTCTTGTCGTTCGTGCCGTTCGTCGGCGCCTGGATCACCGGCATATTCGCCGTGCTCATCGCCTTCGGCTCAGGTGGCTCCACGGCCGCGCTGATCGTGCTGGTCAGCCTGCTCGTCTCCAACGGCACTGTGCAGACAGCGGTCAGTTCCTGGGCGCTCGGGTCGTCTCTCAAGATGCACCCGGTCGCTGTGCTGGTCGCAACGATGGTAGGCGGCGTCATCGCCGGCATCCTCGGAATGGTGCTGGCTCCCCCGCTACTATCCGCAACCACGAAGGCGGCCGCCGCGATCCGCGCCCAGCGGGACGCGGATTCAGCCACGGACGAAGCCGATGCCGGCCTCGTTCCGCCGGAGCAGGGCTGACCCGAGGACATCTGATGACGGAGTCGCCCCGGGCGTCACAGACCCCTGGCGCATCGTCTCACCAAGATCCAGACGCCCAACCTTGGGCCGCTGATGCTCGGCATGTGCGACCATCACCCTTGGACAATGGACCCTCACGTCCAAGCAGCGGCCCCACCACCCAACTCCGACTCAACGCATGCTCATCACAACTGCGAGCACCAGAATCTGGCCCTACCGGTGCTGGAATGCGGATTCCCTTATGATCTGAGTCGAACCCCCCACTTCTCAGGCGGAATCAATGGTCCAGAGCTCGCGCGCGTACTTCATCTGCCACAAGTCGAGCGACGCAGAGCTGGCGTCCAGCATTGCCAGAGCTCTTGACGCGGCGGGACAATCCACCTGGATTTCCAGTCGGGACATCCCGCTTGGCGCGCACTACCCGGAAGAGATCACGCGAGCCATCAGGAACTGCGATGTCGTGTTGCTGGTGGGCACGGGAGCCGCGCTCAACTCGGCACAGGTGGAAAACGAGATAACGCTGGCGGATCGGTTCCGACGTCAGGTGATTCCTCTCCTCTTGGACGATTCAGTGCTCCCGCCATCACTGGAGTACTTGCTCGCCGCGGCCCAATACCTCATAACGAACCCAACGGACGTTGTCGACGACCTGCTGAACCGGCTTGGCCTGAAACGTCCGCGGACCCGCTATGGCTACTGGAACCGCGAGGTAGTCGATATTCCCCAGCGCGGCAGCATGACGTTGCGCCGATGGGGCGATGGGTACAGCCACCCCGTGTTGCTCATACATGGACTGGGCTGCGATGCAGACGATTGGAACGCGACCGCCCAGCTCACCTCAATGAGAGGCAGACCTCTGACTTTCATCGCCCCAGATCTGCCTCAGCATATGGCCTGGAACCAGCGTGACCCGATCTCGCTCCCCCGCGTGGGAGCATTGCTCGGCGAAATGATGGCTCAGCTCGGGTACGAGCGGTACTCGGTTGTGGGGCATTCGCTCGGTGGGCTGATCGGCCTACACCTAACAAGTATCGATCAGCGGGTACAACGGTGTGTAGTCGGCGGAGTCACCGTGGACAACTGGAACTCCCGGGAGTACGTGATTAGCCTCCCACGATCCGGCACTGCAAACAACCCAGGAGACGCCTCATTGCTTGAATTCCTGGCGTCACGCGGCCACCAGCTAGAGGGACTGGCCAGGCTTTGTGAGGGACGCCTGCCAGCGATCGCGGCCCTGAAGCGAATAACCGGGCGCGTCAGAATCATCACCACGAACGATGACTTGGCTGGAGCTAGGATCTTCGCAGAGCAGGCAGGTTTCAAGGATCCGATGATCCTCAAGGGAACACACGTCTCCAGCTTCATCGAAGGCACCTTCTTGGCTGCGGCGCTGGACTATCTGTCCCCAGCAACGGCTCCGCGCACCGACAGCACCCAACAGCGGCTCATCGTTGTTTCTGGCCTGCCTGGCGCGGGAAAGACAACACTGGCGATAGCGCTCAGAGACCGACTCGGGTTGGACTTCCTGAGCAGGGACGGCATCCGGCACGAACTCGCTGACAACCCGTCCTACGATCTCGACGAATCGGAGCGAGTCGGCACCCTGATGTCCGAACGGATCAACACCGGGATCGCACAGGGACGCAGCATAGTGGCTGAAGCGACCGCAGTGCAGCCTGCGGTCCGCAGGCAGATGCGTGAAGCGCTTCAGCACGCGAGGTCCGTGGGCGTCGACGCTCATGCCTTGTGGCTGCGCGCTGAAGAACAGAGATCCACAGAACGTCTACGGGCACGCGATACCGAGCCACGGCCTCCGGAGGACCAATCCGAAGCGAATGAGAGCATCTACGAGGTGATGCGCTCGCGCGCGCGGCCCGGCTGGGTTGGAGTCCCATGTGACGTGACTGACCTGGACCACACGGCGATCTTGAGCTGCATCGAAGAGGTCACCAGTGGAGTGATTACTGACGTCGAACTGCCGAGTCAATTTCTAATGCATGCCATCCTCGCCGACGGCGCAATGCTCGCCGCTCAGTCTGGACTGCTACCCAAGGGCGATTGGGTAAGCAGACTGCTTGAGATGATCCGGCATGACGCCATGACTGGCGTGTTTTCCCGCTGGGGAACCAGCACTCTCTTGGACAGCAGCTCAAATTGTGCAATGGTCTTGCCGGGGGTTCTCGCCGACCTGTTGCTACCGAGCGGGCTTCAGGGCGAAGTGGACAATGTCAACGCAGGATTGGCCCACTGCTATGCCTACCTCTTCTCCAACATCCAGACGCCCCACGGCCTGAAGCGGGACCGTTGGGTTGACGGGCGCCTCGCGCGAGTTCTCGGAGTGCGCGATGACTGGCTGACGCCCCTTCCTCGCCAGGGTTCTCTGTTGTCGAACCTAACCGCAGCACTCGATGCGTACCTGGTGGGCCAAGAGTTGGAGTGGCTTGATCGAACCGGCGTCTCCGCCATGCGGCTCATCGAATCCGACCCGGTCGCTGATTTGAACGCAGTCACCTGGATCTTAAGTAGACATGGGCACGATGGGCACGCCCTGGTTCACACCGCTACCACCGGGGGCAGCACCCGATATATCACTGCATTTCCCGTTCGCGCGCCGATGGTCGACAAGTTGATTGCCGAGGCAAAGCGGACAGACCCGCTTACGCCCAGATTCAATGCAGTATTGCCAGCGATATCAAGCGAGCCGGCGCACCGCACCTGGGAATCGTCCTTTCCGTTGCAGCTGTGATGACAATCCGCCAGAACAAGCGTCCGTCTTGGTCGGCGCGACTGCGAACACGGGTTGAGCCGCTGGTGCTCGGCGTGCGCGACCAGCACCCTTGATCGATGGGTCCTCGGCGAGCCTCCACGCGAGCTTCGCTCGCGGTGCCATTCTAATGATCGAGAGCGCGGCGCTGGACCAGAAGTTCGTCGAGCAGAGCGTTCAGGCGCTGCGGGGACCCAGATGTCCGCTCGCGCGCCAGGGACGTTTCGATGGACGCCATGGCGCGCTGGCGATCTTCGCGGTCGCCCGTCCGGTTTGCCATACCGCTGCTCGCCATCGCCATCAGATACAGGGCATCGCCCCTCAGGTCGTCGAATGAGTACTCCTCGACAAGCCCATTCAGTCGGTGGGCTTCGGCCATCGCCCGCTCCCAATCCTGCATGTCGACTCCAGCACGGCTCAGGAGCAGCAAGGACTGTGCCTGTTCTTCCGGCATTCCGAGATCCTCGAACGCTACGAGAGCTGTGGCTCCCCACCGGCGAGCATTCTCGAGATCGCCATCCTCCAAATGATGCTCGGAGATCAATTGCGCCGTCTTGCCTCCCTCTTTGCGCAATCCGCTTTCGAGACGGAAGGCGTACTGCCGCTCAAGTAGTCGAACCGCTTCTTCACGATCGGTCTCCGGTAGCTCGAGAAGGAGCGCCACAGCGTTGTCCATGACGTCGGTCGACGGTACGCGCATCAGGCCGAGCTTCGCCTCCGTTGGCAGATCGCGCGAAACGACATCGGCGGCCAATGCATGTGCTTTGTCTGTCTGATCCAGGTTGGCCAAGGCCACCGCAATCGTGAGGTCTGCCATTGCCAGGCACAGCTGGAGCCCCGCTTTCTCAGACAGCGCCCTCGCGGCTCGCGCCTGCTCCATGGACTCGTCATACTTGCCGTCTTCAAGGAGCGTTTCTGCAGACTCCAGAAGGCTGTACAGCTGCACCGCGGTCCGGGTTGGCATCGTTTCGCGCCGCCTCGCCGGCCGGCCCGGGCGCAGGTCATCCGGCAGAACCAACTGAAAAAGACTCTCCGCGGTGCAAGCCGGCGATCCGAGCAGCGTTCGTGCCCGCACCATCATCTCAGAATCCTGCTCACCGGCGCCCTGCGGTGGTTCCCCAAGCCAGTCAAGAATCTGAGGACGATCGACACCCGCAGCAAGATCGGCCGCCGCTCGGGCAACCCTGATTCGATCCGCTTCTTCCTGCGAGTTCTCCCCTGTCAGTGCGTCGTCCAGCAGTGAACGCGCACGTTGGTGGTCGGCGCGGTCTTGAACAAGAAAGCGCGCCTGCATCACGGGGTCTTCTGTGAGAGCGAACATCGTCGTCAGTGCCTCACGAGACTCGAACTCGCCGGCACTCCTGAGGGTGCTCAAGAAGTGCATTTCCGCCAAGACAAATGCCGCCCAATCACGCCCGCATGAGACGTAGTGGACGAGGTCGCCCTCGGCTGTGTAGCCCAGGGCCGGGATCGATTGCAGGGCCTTGGGGTCCTTCACCAACGCATCGCCGGGACGATCAGTCGCTGCAGCGATCCGTTCGTATCGCTGTTGTGTCTTGTCCGGCGTGTCCGGCGGCAACAAGAGCAGCGTCTTCCCGAGAACACCCATGTGCGCAAGTCGTGAGATCTCCCAGCCCAGGCCCTCGCTCACACCCGCAACGAGGATGATGGCTCGGCACCGCACGGCCGTCTGCTGCACGGCGGCCTGCCACGTCTCGTCCGTCCAGTAGGTGCGCTTCGCCCCGAGGGCCGGCCTGGGCTCGCCCGGTCTCCCGATCGCGACGACGTGAGCGGCACTACCGAACGTCCAAGATTCGAGCAACTCTTCGAATCGGGCCCGTTGCGGAATGAAAGGTGCATACCAGCCGAGTGATCCCAAAGGTGCGTAGACGAGCGCTGTGTCATCGTCGAATGACCTCAGATAGAGGATCGTCGCATCCGTCGTCGATTCAGCGAACTCAACGTTTCCTCGTCGACACAACCAGCTTTCGATCACGCGCGCTGGCACATGCGCACGATCGATGATGATCACTCCCCCAGCCGCACAAATCAGACCGAGCGCCACCCGACCCTGTTCAGCGGCTGTCGCACCTACCCAGATCACACCGAGCCCCGCGCAAAGCCCAGTCGTCTTCACGATCAGACCCAGCAGCAATCCCGGCTTCATGTCCGCGTATCGCCATTGCTCAGCCTCAGGATTCCTCAGATATGTCGTGTACTCGCCGAGGTAACTCGCGCAAACGATACAAACCAACACGATCACCGAGGGCACCCACCACGACCAGCCGAACACGAATGCGAGGGCGGTCAAGCCCATCGCGAAGATCAACTGGACGGAGGCGCCCCAGGCGATTCCCTTGGACCGCAATGCATCGCTCTGCTGAAGAGCGTCAATCCCTTGCACGCGTCCACCGAGTTTCTCGAACTTTGCGAACCATCTCAGAACTTCTGTCTCCTGAGGTTCGAAGATGCGGCGCTCACGCATACCGCGGTCCAGATACGAACGCGTCCACACCAGACCTACCAAGAGGAACCCGGCAAGGACAAACACGGACAACCCGATAACCTGCATCTGTTCCCCCAGCGATCCACGCGTCCAATCCGGATGATCGGATGCCCATTGGTTGGACGTCAGCCCAGGTATGAGATGAGACCCGCCGTCGTGACAACCTGCGCAGACAGAACGAATCAGTCACCCCCCGCAACTGACTTCGATGTCGGGATTACCCCACGCACCGTTCCGCCTGCAGCTTAAGTCATCCGGGCCGGGGCCGCCTGATCTGGTCAGGAAGCGCGTTCAAGCTTTGGCGCCTCCGAGAAGCTCACTGGCGAACGGGCCGATCGGATTGGCCAAGGGCGAAACCAATCGCCGGCCAATGACTTGCCGTATCCAGGTGCGGTCCGCCGCAGGCTCATGGCCCAATCGAGGCGCCACCACGTAGTCACGGTGATAGACATCGACGGCGAAATCCTGGAGGGCACCGATTGTCGTCTCACCGCGATAGACGCCGTCTCGCAGTTCCAAAACCAGGTGGGCGGCCGGGAGCCCGACATCGTCAGGTTCCCCGTCAGTCGGGTAGAGACGGGCGCCCAGCCCCTCGCGGATTGGCTCGTCTCCGGCGAGCACTTCGACAACCACTCGCCGGCCATCGGGCTCTGACTCGCCGACGGTGACCATGACGTTGCCCTCGCAGTCGGCCACCATACGGGGATTCACCTGCAGCCAGTCGACATCTGTCACCACGGTCTTCACAACCGCGCCGCCGAAGCCGTGGGCCCCTGCCACCAGGGCGAGGTCTGGCGTCGTCAGCGCCGTCCCGATCGTCCGCACTTCCGCAAGCGACTGCGCGGGTGGCTCCTGAGAACGGCGCCGCCAATGCGCCGCCAATGTGGGCCATCCCGGCTGGCCCGGATCGCCGTCCTCCAGCACGGCCCGTGTCGCAGCCCAGACAAGCTGGGTCGCCGTCTCCAAATCAGCTCCTGCTAATTGGTCAAGCGATGTGAGCGCCCGTCCGACCGCCTCCGCGCCATGATCGAGCAGTCCGATGACAGAGTCGTCGTCTGGCAGGCAGGGCTCGGCCTGCCAGGCGGCAGCGCCGATCTCGGCGCGCAGGAGCGCCTCATCCAGATCGGTGATTCCGAACGTCGGGCTCGCGGATGGCCACCAGCGGAACAGCCAGGATGCCATACCGAGTCGCCGGAGCGGCCGAGCGAGATCCCCCCAAGCGATATCGACCATTACCTCTGAGCCGGGCTGTGCCTCCAATACCACGAGTGCGATTGACTCGCCGAAGACTCCCGCCAGCCACCACGCCGCCTGGTCCGGATCGAAAACCCACGCACCGAGCTCACAATCGGGGTGGGCAGCATCCATCACCACCACCCCGCCCGCCACCGGAGTCATTGCGGTGCGAACCTCATCGGTCGGCAGCTGTGACCAGTGGGCCGGGCAGATGGTGGTGACATGGTCGGATCGGGTGACGCGCACCGGGTCGGTTCGGCCGTTCATTGTGTGAACCTCTTCTGGTGTCGAGCTCCACTCAGATGGGCACGCAGATACCGATGAACGGTACCGACATCATCCACTCGGGTAAGGGCCGCGTCAGTACGCGTGATGCCCACCCGATCAACGGCAGCACGCCATAGGTCGGCGAGCTCAGCAGGATTGTCACTCCGGGCGATCTGCAGCGCCAGACTCGTCGGCCCGTTGGTGATGACGGTTGTGATCTGGGTGAGCAAGAGCTCCTCGAGTGCGGCCGGGTCGCGGGCAACTGGACCCTGTCCGAGCGGTGGTTGCGCCAGCGCGGTCCCAACTAGTCTGGCCCATCGTTCCCAGCCATACTTCAGCAAATGGGTCGCTTCCACCGCGGTGATCGGGCCGCGATGCGAATAGGTATGCACGGTCGGCCACAGCCGTTTCATAAAGCTGCGTAGCGGATCTTGCATCAGCTGGTCGCCCAGACTCGGTGCCAAATCGTGGACGGCGATCGCATCACTTCTGGTCTCGGCATCGGCGGCCGTTGAAGTGACTGTTCTGCCCCGGTTCGGGTCGTCGACAATGATCCAATCACGTCCCGGCCGCTCAATCGTGCCGCGTGCCAGACCGCGAATCTGATTCCACATGGCACGCATCATGAGGACATACCGCACCTTGACGCGCTCGGCTTCGTCCGCGCTGCCCGGATCTGCCAGCACCTCGGCGACCCGGGCCTTATCTGGTAACCAGACCACACCCGCATCAAGATCGAACCGATGGTGGGCGACCAGCCAGTAGCCGAGCAGCATCACCGCCCGTGCCTCATCGGATCGCAATCCCAGACTCGAGGTCGCGCACGCGATCTCGTCGCTGACCAGATCATCCATCAGAATCTTCTTGCCCACACGCTTGGCCTCTCTCGTCCGCCCCGACAACCATGCGGATAGTGGCCGGTCGAGGGGTTGCAGGTCTTGGCTGGGACCCGATGCTGGCGGACAGGTTAGCATCGGCCGATCGCTCAGGCCGAGGTCTTGTTCCCAGCCGCGCAACTCGTGGGTGCGCACCCACTCGACTGCCCGCAGCCACTGGTCATCCTCGATCCGATTGTGGAAGTAGGTGAGTTCTTCCGGCTTGTGCAAAGCACTCGCGCTTCGCACAGGCGGTTGCGATGGCCAAGCTTTCAACAGCCGACATTCCTGCTCCGCAAGCGCATCGGCGGACTCGACAAGACCTGATCTGTCGCCTCCACCGCCTGCCGCACCGTATTCCCGGACGAGGTCATCCACCGTCGCCTGATCGGTCACGGCGTCCTGCCAGAGGCGTTTGACCAGCATCGAGTTCGTTTCGGCGTCCCCACGGGGCCCGAGCTGGAACCGCAGCCGGGCGTCCTGCACCTGTTCGAAAAGCCGTCGGCAGGCATCGAGCTCTGCGCCGCGCGCACGCACGACAGCGGCGAGTTGGGTCGCTTCGGCGCTGCTCACCGTCTTCGTCCGCGCCCGTCCGATGAGGGCGGCCGGCGCGGCCTCCCCCAAGACCACTCTCAGTACACCGTGGTCGCGCAGTTTGCCGATCGGCTGACCGCATCTAGTCATGAGTGTGCTGTCGCGCACAGCCTGGGGCGCTTCCTTCCACGCCAGTAACCAGGCGTTCCCGAAGCTGACCCGAGCCATAGCAGAATCCTAGGCAAAGCTCCCGAGTGGCGGCGCTTCGGCTCTTGGTCCGATTCCACCGCCTCCTTGCCTGGGTCAGTCCGACAGCACCGCCCAGATCAGGCCGACGACGACGATCACGCACAGCATGATCAGCAGCAGCATCACGACGATCGCGAGCGCCGTCGGAACAGCGAGCAGGACGCAGGACCATTGCGCGATCTGGGCGACGCGCGCCAGCGTCCCCGACAGCCGCTTGAATCCTCCCGACCCGGCGGCGATCACGAGAATGACTGCAGCGGCCAGGGCCAGCAGAACTGGCTGCAGACCCGCCACCGGCCAGGTGATGACGGAGCCGATCCACCCAACAGATCCCGCAGACTCGAGGTATGACAAGGTCAGTCCAGTATTGACGGCCATCACGACGAGCCCGCCGACGGCAACGGCGAACAACGTAATCCGGGCGGGACGAGCCAGCTCGGTTTCGGCACCGGACTCTGCGATCGCCTGCAGGGACCCGGCAGCGGCTCGTTGGGGCACAAGCCAGCCGGGACGATCAGGTGTAGGCCCCTCCCCCATCTGAGTGCGCAAGTCGTCAAGGAAGTCGTTCATCGAGTTCTCCCTCTAGAAGCCAGCGTGCGAGACTCCGTCATCCTGATCAACGACGGCGACCAACTCGGCCAGACTCAGTTCGGGTCCGGTCAGAACGGCATCCAGCGGCTCACCGCAGACCGGGCAGTCCGGAGCTGAGTGAACCTTCGGCCAGATGCTCTGCGGGTGCGACTGATGCGCCATGGTCTCGAAGACCTCATCGAAGAACTGCCAGCGCGGCGTGGTCGCAATAATCCCCAGGGTACGACCTTCCCCCAGCAGCCGGCCCAATGGCCGACCCGCGGGGCTGTCGGGGCCGGCGAGCAGACCGATCGCCAGCAACGAGCCGACCGAGGTCACCAGATTGATGGACGCGCCAAGTCCGGACTCGGCGACGAGCTGGCCGTCCACACCGTAGTTGGTGTCGGGGCGCTCGGAGGTCGACAACGTCGAGGTGCCGATGCAGCAGGCCCAGCATGGTGTGCGGAGCTCCGGCAGGACGAGCACCACTTCACCGGCAGCCGCCTTTCGGTACATGGCGCTCGCCACTTGGGGTATGCCCAGACCGTAGGCCAAGGACGCAAGATGCGCCTGCTCGGCCATGTCGTCGGTGGCCAGCACAACGAGATCGATGCCCTCAAGCAGTGCCGGCAGGTCGGCTTCCAGCAGTGTTGACCGGGTCTTGGTCGTGACCACATCGGGGTTGATTCCTGACAGCCGCTCGACCAGCGCGTCGACTTTGGGACGTCCGATGTCGCTGCTGGTGTAGACGCTGCGCGCCATGTTGGGTGCCGAGACTGCCTCGGGGTCGAGAATGCTGATTCGCCCGACACCTGAGCGCACGAGATCTTCGGCTATCCGCGATCCTACTGAGCCGGCCCCTGCGATGAACACCGCCTTATCGTTGAGAGATCCGACCAGTTCGACAACGCGATTGAGTCGATCATTTGGTGGCGGCGCCTGGAGCTTGCGGCGCTCGCGGACCAGATCGCCCAGTTGCTCGAACGTTGGCGCATCCGCCGGCTCCGGATCGATGACGTGAAGCCCTTCGTCGGTCATCGAAACCAGGAGCGGCGCTGCGTCGGGGAACTGCGCGCCGATGAAGACGGCTTCGGGTGTGTCGGGAATGGAGACGATGACGTTGTCATGGCCGTTGACTCTCAGCACCGGAAGCAACTGACCGAAATCTGCGTGGCGCACATCGGTAACGCTCACGGCTCCCGGGCTCTGCAGTCCTGCCGAGTCCAGCGTCCGGGTCAACCCGACGATGCCGACCTTCGCGCGGATCAAGTCGGGTTGTCGGCGACCGGCTCGACGCAAGACGTGCACCGACATCCGCTGGCCACCGGGCAGCGGCACATCGAGGTCCCGCGGCTTGCCGCGGGTGACAACGCAAATCAGCAGCTCATCGAGATGCGGGTTCATCTCCAGCGCCTTGGTAGTGGTACGTACGTCCTGGCCGGAGGGGTCGCACACGCCGGCCGGGTGGGTGTGGACGGTGCCCATCAGCCGACCATATCCGGCCGTCTCCACCTCGCCTACCGCGTGCGACAGCTCGCCTGAGATGTCCCAGCTGGCCGGGCTATAGCTACCGAAGTCATCCTCGACCAGCAAGTGAGCCAGGCCATCGAAACCCAGGATCGCCCCGCCCCGCTCAGGTGCACGGCAGGTGAGTCGCTCGGTGATGGCGACCAGCAGGCTGTCAGCGATACGTATTTCGGGAATACACGTGTGTTCTTGCATGATCACGCTCCTGTTCACTCGCTGAAGACGGGGTTCTGACCCCACAGCCGACGCTGTGTGTAGACGGCCCACTTGGCGGCCATGGCACGCGCCTCGACGAGCGTTCGTGCCGGCGCCGCCCCCGGCGCCGCGCAGATGACGGGGATCGTTTCGCCGTTGACCCGGGTCGTCACCATGTGATCGGTATGGCCCCGATAGTCGTCGGCATTCGGCGACACCACCCACAGCCTCCACAGGCCCGAATCGTTGGGCGATCGGAACGCCAGGAAGGTGAACGTGATCCCATCGGGGTGCGGTCGCAGTCGAAACCGCCAGCCGTCGAGGGCCGTGGTGTAGGTCGGCTGCCAGCGTTCCTCGTTCTGGGGGTCGAGCCGGCGTATCTCGGTCACGTCGTTGATGGTGATGCGGGGCTTGGCCGCCATGCGCTCGGTCGGAAGCCGTGATCGGTCGTGCGCGGTGCCGCCTTCCACAATGTCGATCTCACCGCCGGGCAGGATCACGACATCACGAGACCGGCCACCCTGCTCGGCCTCGCGCATGGCGCGGGCCACCTCGTCCCATGACGAGCCGGCCATCCGCTCGGTCGGCAGAGCGCTTGCGGGCACCACGGGAGTCTGGTCCGCAGGCACGAGTTCGCCGCCTCGCAGACTGAAATCTTGCGGAGCATAGAACTCCGTGCCGTCGACATCGACAAAGAACTCGGCGTCGACGATGTCGGTCTCGTCCATGTGCGCGAGCGGATCGGATACGGCAGTCTGCGGCCCAGCAAGCTGGGTCACGCGAGTAGTCGAAGAGGTCTGATTCTGATTCACCGCGGAGGGGTGAGCCCAATTGTTTCCCATGCTGCCCAAACCATTCCTGCGCGGGGCTCGGCTCGGACCACGTGGCGAGTCGCTATGGCTGCGGCTCGAACGGCGGCACCGCGAATGCCGGGATCTCCAGACCCTGGTAGTCGCGCGGAACCTCCCCCACCGCCCATCCACTGGCGGTGGTCTCGCAGTAGTACATCCGATGGCCCTTGAACTCGAAGAACTCGCCGGGTGTACCCGGCGGCGCCTCAACGGCCAACGCGGCGTGCTCGGGTGGCATCAGCGTCGCCACCCGGTGCCCAAGTCGGCGTAGCAGTGCCGCCGCGAGGATGGTGCTGTCTTCGCAATCACCCGTCTGGTCATAGAGGGTTTCAACCGGATAGCGCCAGTACTCCGTCCGGCCTTTCGACTCGGAATCCAGAGAGTATTTGATCGCTTGGACGAACGCCAAAGCCAGCGTGATCTCCTCGTAGGTCGAGTAGCCGTTGCTTTCCCCGATGGCATGCAGCTCAGCGGAGGCCCGCTCAATATCCGAGGTGGTGCCATCGACGATGAAATCGGCGAACAGCGGCTCTTCCCCTTCGAAGCGCGGGCCGGGATTGCTGTCGCGGAACCGTTCATAGGTGGGCTCATGGATGAGCAGCGTGAGTTCGTGCGAATCGACCCGCACGGCATGCCGAACCGTCCAGTCGAAGGTCCGGCCGACATAGCCTCGGGCGGCGTTCTCGTCTTTGTCCTTATCGGGTGAGTCTGGAGTAACCGGCGGAAGCGGGGGCAACTCCCGCACTCGGCGAAGCTCACGAGACGGGTGATCTTGTGCCAGCAGCGCGGCGAAGCCCGCTGTCGCACAGAGAGCGAGCGGCAAGAGGATCGGCTGTATCGCCACGGCCAACACGCTGCCGGCCAGGCCCAGCAGGAAGCCCAAGCGCTCCCACCAGATCAGCCCGGTGCCCGGATCGGTGGCACGCAGCCACTCCTCCATCCAGTGCCCAGAGCCTCGGAGGCTGGCATATTCGATTGCCCTTTTCACCAGCCAGAACACCACGAACGCCAACGGAATGAACAACCAGGCGGGCAACCACCGCCACAGCGGCCAGCCGTAGCAGACCAACGCCAGCAAGCAGGTGGCAAACAGCCAGGCGGTGTGGGCGGGAGGTGTCAGGTCACCCGCCTCGTCGGGCTCCGGTCCGAGCCAGAGGAAGCGCCAGAAACCCGAAGTGGCACCCAAAGCACGGGCAAGCCGTTCTATCAAGGCCCGCCAGAAACGCCGCGCAGCCTCGATCGGCGGCCCGAACAGCTGATGCGCCCAGCTCGGGCGGTCAGCGGTGCCGTCGTCAGTCTCGGGGGCGGCCGGCTCATCCCGGTCAGTGTTCGTTGGCACTCTTCACCCCCGCATCGCGCCAGGCACCGGGAGGAGACTGATCTGAACGACTGTATCAGTGTCGTCGGACGCCAGCCGCCCCTCGACCCCAACCTGTGTGAGCAGGTCATCCAAGCCTTGGCCAGCTCCTGTCGCCAGCACTGCCATACGGCGGTACTCGGCAGTGCTGACCGCCAATTCTCCAGGACGTACGATCGGACCAGTCCTGATCCCCAGGACCTCGGTCGCCGTCGTCAGGCTCGACACGCTATCTCGCAGCAACAACGCCAACGATCCCCACACTGTGTCCTCCAAGGCGGATGAGAAGGCCTGCACGAGGGCCGCGTCGAGCTGGTCGATCTCGACCACTGCCACCCGACCGTCGTTGAGTACGCACCTGGCCAGCCGTGCCGGCAGATCGAAGTCCACCGGCAACGGGAACCTGAGTGCCAGATCGGCTGTTGAGACGTCGTGAACACTTGGCAGCAGAACCGAACAACGCGTGGTGTTCATGGTCCCGACCGTCCGATCGACGACGATCTGGTCGTAGCGATCCGCGAGGTCGGCGACTGTCTGCTTGAGCGCCGCAAGTCGTCCACTGATCGAGTTGGTGCCGCCAACCGCCCACGCCTGCAGTTCTTGTATCTCCTGGGACGCGGCCTTGAGAAGTTCGAGGTCGACTGCCGCTTGTGCTCTTCGGTCGGCGAGCGTGAGATAGCGCTCGCGTAGTCCCGAGATCCTCGCCAGCCGGCCGTGATACTGCGCGGCCATGAGGAGACCGGAGAACGCACCGACCAACAGGCCCAACACGGCCAAGCTCGGTGAGAACCCGACAAGTGTGCTCAGTAGAACGCAGGCGAGCACGCCCACAGCGCCGAAGCCGACCGCCCGGCCGGTGATGGCCGCGGGATAGGGCAGCTGACGGATCGCGCGGCGGAGAGCCTGCTCAATGGCATCCTGTTCAAGCTGGTCTGCCGTGTTCTGATCGTCATGGGCAGATAGGGCGACCTGGACGTCTTGCAGCGCGCCGCATAAGCCATCGCGAACGCATTCGACAAAGCGTTGCGCCGAGGCGATTCGCAGCGATCGAACAAGAACATCCGCTGCCCGCGACTCAAGATCGGCTATGCGTTTGTCGAGATCTTCAGCGCGATTCCGGGCAATCTGCTCAGCAGCGGCGCTTACCAGCCGGTCAGAGTTCTGCACGGTGAACGACCGCAGCGCATCCAGGAGCAACTCCGGCGCAACCTCATGGAAGAGCCTGCGATCGAGATGTGTATCCGCCAGCAACGAACCGCCCATGGATGACCGCTCGAGAATCCTCCGGTGTTCTTCGCGTCCCAGGCATTGGTCGGCGACCCAGGCCTTCGCCTCATCGCATTCGGTGTGGTTGGCCGGCAGCGGCGACAACAGACTGTCGCGCAGAAAACCACCAGAATGATACGCCGCCAACGCCGCAAGAATCGCGCTCTTGCGGTAGTGGACAGCACTAGCCCCAACCAGCCAGAAGCGCTCCTGACCCAACCCGTTGACCAGCCCCGAATTCGCCAGCGCCACAGCCAGATCGGCAGCCATGGCTTGCTCCTCGGCCGGAGGCAACTCGAGCGCGGCCTCATTCGAGCGGCTGATGACGAATGCGCTGTCGACACCTCCGTCGAGGCTGAGCAAGGTCCGCACTTCGTCGTCATCCCAGTTCCGTCCAACAAGTGCAATGACGAACTGCCGGATGTGTGCGGCTGGGAACGCATCCACCGCAGCCTTCGCGGCGTCAACCGCCACCTGCAAACGGTCCTGCTGCGCAGTATCCCCGATATCGGCGATGTGCAGCACAGACAAGACGGTCTGGCCGGGCAGCTCAGCGGCGATCTCGGCCAAAGCACCGCCCAGCTCGTCGGCGGAGGGCACTCTTCTCACGGTGGCCGCTGACTGCAACAAGGCCACGGCCCTGTCGGCAGCCTTCTCAGCGTCCGAACCGTAGCCGATGACGAAAGCGACTGATGTCACTTAGATTCCTTGACTGATCTGTTCCGCGAGCAGCCGGCGCTTGCTGGAATTCAGTTCCTCCAGGGCCGCTTCTCGCACCTGCTCTGCCGCTTGGCGCTCCTTGGGCGCCCCTTGCGAAGCGTCGCGACACTTCTCGGCCCAAGCGACGATCGTCTCCAAGACACTGATCTTCGTGGACAGATCCACCTGACGTTGCAGGTCGGCGACGAAGTCGCTGTTGAGTTGGCGATACCGTGCGTTGCTCGATATGCCATTCAGCAACTCTTCGAGCGTCGAACCTAGCCACGCTGCATATGGATGCGCGCGCCAGTATCCGTTGTCAGTACGGTAGCTGGTTTCGCACTTCCACTGCCCGTCCACCGTCTCGAGGGGGATGCCGACCGCTTCACCGTCGGCGTCGGGACCGAATACCTGAGCGACGAGGTCGCCATCGCGAAGCAGTCTGGTGCCGAGCAGCGCCTGCACAACGACCTCCGCGGCCATCTCGAAATCGTTGTACTGGGGCTCCACGGGTTCCAGATATGTCTCGAGGCCCCTTGCGAGGTGCGGCGAGCGACGATTCCCATCCTTATCAACGACCAGTGATCTGTCGTAGGCGCCGCGCCAGTTGGCCACCGACACCAGCGAATGAGCCGAGACACCCCATACCGTGGTGACGCCGAGGATGCGTTCCTGGTCGTCCCAGTCGACCACCTGGATTCCGCTGCCGGTCGGGATCCTGTTCTCATACTCCGCCGCCAAGCCGCGTGGGCGTGCAATCACTACCGATGGGGAGATTGGACGATCCGCGGGGAGCTTTGTCTGGTCCACCGGCAGCAGCGGCGATTTGGCAAGAGCGCCGAGGCTGATCAGCGCACGCTGCAAGCTCTCCCCACCGTCGACCCGCTCCGAGGCCGCCTCCAGCGATCTGGGCAGATAGAGCAGATGATCATTAGACACTCCATCGACCGTCTCGGTCGGGATACTCAGCTGCAACGCGTACTTGTCGGCCAGTTCCTCCAACTGGCCCACGAGCGCGCGAAGTGCATTGCCCGACTTGTCTTCTGAACGGGATCCCAGATCAAGCGCCGCGCGGGAGCCGGGCCGGCTACGCCAGGTTCGGTAAAGCTCCGACAAGAGTTCGCTCGAGTCAATTTGCGTCAGCGCGGTCAGCATCTCATTGAAGGCCTGCTTCGCGAACAGTGAGTCCTCCACCTCGGGGTGAATATCAGCGGGGATCAGGGCGGTCAGATCGCGAGGGCCGGCGTCTTTTCCGATGAGTTCGTCGGCATGCCAGGCACGCGAAAACCTCTGGGCCTGACCGTGCAGCGTCAGCACGGCTTGGTCCAATTGGCGGCGCAACTCCTCAATTGCGCTCAGCACCTCCTGGTAGAAGTCGACGCTCGCGGTCGTTCTTGCTTGCTGGATCTCGGCTGTACCGTAGGCCCTCAGGTCGTCACCGAGTTTTCTCACCAATCGTGCCCGGCCGCCAAACCAGCTCTTCAAGGGGTTGCGATCGGCCAAGGCCGCACGAGCCGGACGGATCTCATCGCTACAATTGGCGATGGTGTTCTGTTGGCTCAGGCGGGTCTTCTCGCCCTGGTTTTTTTCCTCCTCCAGCTGCGCCGAGACTCGTTTGAGCATCTGTGCCAGGTAGGGCAGACTCCGGCCTTGGCTCATTAAATGATTAACGACCGCATTGTCCAGCCTGCTGAGTGCCATCAGCTTTCTCGCTGCAAGTTGCGCGTTCAGTTCGTTGACGGCTCTTGCCGAGTTCGCCGTGATGTCCGATATTGTCGCCGACACGCTTTGGTCACTGCTGTCATCCTGCAACGTCTCGGGGGCACGCTCGCATCGGCTGTTATACGACTTCACGTAGTCGTCCAACTCGAATTGAGTGGCCTCCTGATGGAGTCCCTTGATGATACCCAAGAGATTCTCAGTCTGACCGTCTCGTCGCACGAGTTCGCCCATGTCGGGCGTCTCGGCGAGCATCAGGTCACTGATCAGCCAGTTCGCGAATCGGTTGCTGAGATGCTGCCGCAACGTCTCACCCGGATAGGTGATGCAGCTGACGCCCAGACCGCAGTAGATACGTCGTCGACCGTGCCGATCGGTATCCTCCAAGAGCGTGTCGGTGTTCGTGCCATTGATCACCATCTGCTGCCCGACTCGAGTCATCAGCTTCTGATAGAGCACGGTCGCCGTCGTGTCGTAGGCGTCGGTGACGCTGCGCAAGAACTGACCGGTCGACAGCTGGCTGTCAACGAGGTAGACCTGCTTGACCAGGTCGCCGGCGCCTATCGATACCTGGTGCGAGGCGGGGGTGGCCAGGTGCTCGAAAAGCGTGTCGGAGTGGACGATGAAGTGGTCCAGCTCACGCAAGAAGCCGTAGGCATTGGCCCGCAGATGCTCTATCTCCAGGCCGGGGTTGGTGCTGGACATCGACACTGCGTTCTCGAAGACGCCGGGCATGTACAAGAACAGCTGGATTTCCGGGGATATCCCAATACCCGCGGCTGCACCCCACACTCGATAGACGGTCTCCAGCAATCCGGAACTGCCGGTCCCACCGCACATCGACGAGACGATGTACACCTTCGGGCGGGCGCCGCCCGCACCGCCGCTCGCTGCACCGTTTCCCATATTGCGGGCGGTGAGTTCAGCCGTGCCCTTCAGCCCTTGGGCTATCTTCGCTTCCAGCGTCGATGCCCCCCGGTAGTAGGCAAGCCGTCCGATCATCCGGTCCTGCTTCATGCCGTCTGTCAAGAAGCCGGCCGGAACCCGTCGTCCGTGATCCCACCACCGCGCCAGCGGCGAATCCCACACGGAATCCGCTTTGACAATCGCAGCTGGTTCAAAGGGGATTTCGGTGAGGTTGTAGAACTCGGATCCCTGTAGGGAGACCCCGACCGGCAGCGGTGGGACCTGCTGGCCCAGGGTCACCGCGTCAATGCCCAGAAAGCGAAGCATCGAGGTCGCCGCAGCTTCAGGGAACTGCGATTCAACCATTGATTTGACTCGCGAGATCGTTTGGATTCCACTGCCTCCCAGACCGATCACCAACCCCTGGGCGAGGGGCGCGATGTCGGGTAAATCTGATTCGATTCCGCGGGTGGGAGTGGCAGTTCGCCCGCCCAGATTGGCTCGCATGGGCTACTTTCCCTTCTTGGAGGTGGTTACTACGGTAAGGCGGGTAGGTCCGATGATCAGTTGATGATTGTTGTCGATCAACCGTCTGGTTTCGCTGAGGAATTCTTCTGAACCATAGGCATCGATTTTCGCGGTGCCCTGGTCGATTCGCACGTACAGCCGGGGTCTTCTGGTGTTGAACGCAGATTTGAACTTGCGTGGTTCGGTGAAGATCACGACCCTTGAGCCACCGCCGTTGAAGTCGATCCGACTGTTGGGCAACGTTTCCTGCTTGCCCTGGAAGGGGAAGATTCGACCGTCTGGTAGTTCCACTCCACCGCGCAGCTTCGGGACGGCGATGAATCTGCGGTACAACCAGGCCACAAGCCAACCGATGAACACCAGTAGCGCAATCAGCGCCGCCACCTGCCAGTACGGCGTCCCGTATGCGCGATCCGCACGGATGATCCCGGCCTGCGACAATTGCGGGACGACGTCCACACCAAGCTCCATCGTCACGATCGCTGCGGGCTCCGCCTCGAGTGTGGCGTCCACGCTGACCTGAAAGCGACGTGATTCCGTTGCGTCACCCAGGTGGAAATCGTGAATCAGCCCGGGAACCTCCACTTGGACTTTGAAGGGCTCGGACGACTGTTGGGGTCCGATGGTGAAGGTACGGGGTCCGCCGACAAGTGTCGACTGCAGCTGATTGCCGAGGTCGTCCGAGACCGTGACGCCTCGAAGGCTGACGGTCGTCCCCAGATGGGGCAGCTTGGATTCGAGCCTAAGCGACAAGGTCGTGGTGTCGTCGAGTGTTGCTGGGTCAGCGGTGACCTGCACCACATTGCGCTGCAATTCCTGGGTGACCGGAAGGCGGAGCTTTTCGATGCGGGCCCGTTGCACCGCCTCATTGAAGAAGTCGTACAGCTGGTCGTTCGGCAGACTAACAACCTTGGCGTATGGGAAGACATCCTTGATGGCACCGATATCGGTCGCGCCAGCGCCGAGCCCCGCCCCGAAGACCTGAACAGTTCTGCTGGTGGACAGTTGTTGGGCTTGAGCTGCGAGATCATTCCATGCTGCAGAACCGCGCGCCTCATACGGGGACCCGGGTGCCCAGATCTCGCCATCGGTGAGGAAGATCAGGGTCTGCACCTGTGCGCCTTCGGGACGCGAGAGACGTTCCAGTGCGGCGCCGAGAGCAGCACCGATGTCGGTACTCTGGCCGTCGGCGACCTCGGGCAAAGCAGCCATCGCTGCGGCACGCCCGGGTGGATCCATGGTGCCGTTGAAACGCACCACAGCGTCGCTGTCGAAGGTGACCACGGCGAGGTGATCGTTGTCTCCGATTGCCTGGACGAACGCTTGGAAGACCTCCTGCACTGCCGGATAGATCGGAGGTTCGTTCATCATCGAAGCAGAGGTGTCAACGACCACGACGAAGTCGGCGGGTTCATCGGCGATGCCATAGGCGTCCAGCAACTCGTCGACTGTCCGGGGAATGCCCTGCTCATCGGCATGCGCAACCGGCGCGCCGAGGCAGGCCAGCAGCATGGTCAAGGAGAACAGGCCACCGAGCAGCCTGATGGCTCGGCGGGCATGCCGAGACCTCCAGCGGCCCCCCGGCGCGTTCAATCGCACAGCTCATCCCCCGTCTTGGGCCGTCATTGGCCCATCCCCCGTGTCGTGCACCCGATCTCACGCCTGGTGACTCCGACAATGGGAATCGTAAGGCATCTGGCCCTTCACCGGAGGCAGGGTCGGCGGACGGACACCCAGCAAGTCGTCGCAGCTGATGTTCGAGCGGTGAACGCTCGTCTTGAACGGCCCGGACTTCTTTGAGCGGCGGGCGAGATGGATCTCCGACCTGCGCTTGGCGGGGATTATGAGCCGAACGGACTGAACACTCCGTCCGCTGGGCCCTGATCGCCGGCGAAGTAGGCCCATCCGCGGTATCCAATAAGTTGCTCACCGTCGCGAATCTGCCCAAAGGGAAAGTAGCAGTCTGATCTTTCAACCGCCTTCGCGATCGCACGGGAGACGATGTATCCAACGCCTTCGATTCGCGGCAAGTCCTGCACCAAATCTTTGGTTTGCTCATACCGCGGGATTTCGGTCCCGTCCACCTTGATCGGCGTCACCTGTCTGATCATGTCGCTGGGCTTCGTCGCCGGCCAACTCTTCAGCAGGTGGCCTTGATTGTCCAGCAACGAAACATCCTGAGATGTGCAGTTGACCAATCGCAAGATCGGCGTCGAGGCATCACGAGGGGGAAATGGGAGACGAGAGCCCCGCGGACCTGCAGAACCTGAAGGGTGATCGCGCCGATGCAGTTCGGCAGCCGCTCCTTCAGGTCGGTGACCAGGCTCATGTCTGGCGCCTTCGCCGACATCAGGACGACCACTGCTGGGGGCACGCCTCTGTGCTGATCACGCCAGGCATCCTTGGACACCTTCAACTGCTGCATGAATTCGTCAGCCGATGTGGCCCTACCCGCCAAATCGACAAACGACAGCGAGTGGGTCCGCAGATCACCGGGCAACAACCCGTCGTGCATAGTGTGCTCCCGCCAGACCAGGCGTTCGGTCTGGTTAGCCGGCGCGCCAGGCGACACAAACTCCCGCATGGGCTGCTGTGTCTCTTCGCTCGGCTGAGGGCTCGGGCCTGCATGCCGATGGTCGACGAACTCGACAGAGCCGAGCGGATGCCTCGTCTCCGGGATCGCGGCACCAAGCGCCCACAGCACGCTCTGGTGTCCACCCCCGGAGAACGTGATTCGCGTCACTTCCCGGTTGTGGAGTTCATCAATCACTATCGGAAGTGCGTACTGCAGGCACCGATAGCCCAATTCGCGAGGCAGGCCATCCTCCTCGTCTAGGCCGAGCCGGATGACCAAATCAACCTGATGATCGCCTGATCCGTCGCCATGAGGCCTGGTGTATGCATCCGGGGTGGGGCGCGTTTGCACATTGATGTCGATCTGACGATCAGCGAGCCGATACCGGCGGACCGCCAGTCGCTGACGAACAAGATCCCGCAACAGGTGCTGAAGAACTGGCGCCGCGTCGCCAGGAAGAAGCGGGTATTGCTGACGTCGAGCAAGCGGCATGCTTGACCCACTCCGCAGGCCGTGTAGGCGGAATCGACGGCCCGTGCGCAGGAGGCGATCCGGTGCGGTGTGATCGACCTCCAGGGATGCGTTAGCCGACTTCCCCGGTTTGGGGATCGTGTTCACGATGTACAGCCGAAACTGATTCTCGGCCTGCGGCACTTGGCTGCCGAGCGCCGAGTTGTCGGACCCCCGATCCAGCGCCAGCAAGGCTGGCAACTCTACTCGCGGGACGAACTCGCTGTCACCGATTTCTGGAGTGACGACCAAGATTGCCGCCGATATGCCTTGCCGGAATGCTTCCCTGATCCGCATATCCGTCTCGCCGGCCGGCAGATCGATGATGTCACGCCACGGTGCAATCCCGCCGGCCCAAAGAAAGGTCTCGATCAGGTCGACGTACGATGCCCCGTCGCTGCGGCGGTAGGAGATGAATACCGGTCCATCTTCTCTCGGCTTAGGGCGCAGTCTCAGCTTTCGCAACATCGGTCCCTCCCTGCTACTACGAGATGACACTAGCTGACCTGCGCCCCGCAGGTGCCCCCTGGAAACGCCCCGTTGAACTAGTGCATCGTTCTCAACAGCGATTCCGCCCGTCAGCCACACGGTGGGAGTGTCAATTCGCTCTTTGCGCTGAGGTGGTCTTCGACGACCATTGACCTGGCGTTCAGCCAGGACAGCGGGTTTCAATTCGCTCTTTGCGCTGAGGTGGTCTTCGACCCCTGTACATCCGGGCTACGCCGGAGGGACTGGTTTCAATTCGCTCTTTGCGCTGAGGTGGTCTTCGACACCTCGTCCGGTCGGAAATCATCGGCCGGGGCTGTTTCAATTCGCTCTTTGCGCTGAGGTGGTCTTCGACAACAACCCCGACACCGACGGTGACGGGGTGTCGGAAGGGTTTCAATTCGCTCTTTGCGCTGAGGTGGTCTTCGACCCGACACCACCGACCCCGACACTCCTGTGTAGTTTCAATTCGCTCTTTGCGCTGAGGTGGTCTTCGACCGACCGGGAAAACACAGGGCTACCATGGTACGGCAGGTTTCAATTCGCTCTTTGCGCTGAGGTGGTCTTCGACATGTCTTTCGGTGCCGCTAGCCGCGGTGTCGTGGTTTCAATTCGCTCTTTGCGCTGAGGTGGTCTTCGACTTGCAGTTCGTCGTCGATGGTGACGGGCCATGGGTTTCGATTCGCTCTTTGCGCTGAGGTGGTCTTCGACAGCAGAGATAGCTGCCTTCAAGAGCCCCGAGAGTTTCAATTCGCTCTTTGCGCTGAGGTGGTCTTCGACCTGCAACCGGCCTACTTTTCGGTGCAGGGTCTGGGTTTCAATTCGCTCTTTGCGCTGAGGTGGTCTTCGACTCACCGGTGAGGTTAAGGGGCTCTTCACAATCGAGGGTGTAGGCGGGGTCTGAATCCTCCGGTTTCGAGTAGTGATCGGGCTATGTAGTGGGTGAGGTTCTGGAAGCCGAGGGCGGAGCCGCGGAGGTGTTCCAGTCTGCCATTGATCGCTTCGGTGGGCCCGTTCGAGGTGTGGGGTCGGTCGAAGTAGGCCAGGATGTCGGCGGATCGCTTCTTGAGGGTTCGACCGAGGGTGATGACTTCTTGCAGGGCCCGGGGAACCCGGGCACTGATGGTCGCGATGAGTTTGAGGTTCACCCCTCCAACGCGGACTCCAGCACCAACCGGGTCAACTCGGCGAGCAGACCACCCTCGCCATCAACAGGCAGGCCCTGCCGCTGCGCATCGCCCACGAGCTGCGCGACCAGCCCCCGATCCAACGCCGGCACAGCCTGCGACGCTGATGCTCTCGTACTCGCCACGCTCGGCTCGACACCTTCCAACGCGGCCACCGGGACCGCCGCCAATTGCTTGCTCATCGTGTTCCTCCTTGATCGGAGTTACACCGTTGAAAGTACAGTCCCGATCCATGATCAACACGAAAACCAGCCACCATGAGCCAAGTCAGGTCCTCGCGTTCTTCGACCGGCCAGGTACCAGCAACGGGCCGACCGAGGCGATCAACGGACGTCTCGAGCACCTCCGCGGCTCCGCCCTGGGCTTCCGGAACCTCACGAACTATGTCGCGAGGAGTCTGCTCGAAGCCGGCGGATTCAGACCCCACCTACACCCTCGAATGCGATGAGCCTCTTTGCGCTGAGGTGGTCTTCGACATTGGAAATCCAGTTCTTCAACCCTCGGGTTAAGTTTCAATTCGCTCTTTGCGCTGAGGTGGTCTTCGACTCGAAGAACTTCACAGAAGGACTCAACGTGAAATCGTTTCAATTCGCTCTTTGCGCTGAGGTGGTCTTCGACCGCGGAGTATATCTCCGCGACATCCGGCTCGGTTTCAATTCGCTCTTTGCGCTGAGGTGGTCTTCGACGAGACGATGAGAGCAATTCACCGACTCCGACTCCGTTTCAATTCGCTCTTTGCGCTGAGGTGGTCTTCGACGCCAACGACGGCACCGACGCTGCCGCCCGTACCAGTTTCAATTCGCTCTTTGCGCTGAGGTGGTCTTCGACGCAGGCGATTAAGCTCAATCGCCACCGCGATTTCGTGTTTCAATTCGCTCTTTGCGCTGAGGCGGTCTTCGACAGATAGAGATCGCCAATGAGGCCGACTGGCAATCCTGGTTTCAATTCGCTCTTTGCGCTGAGGCGGTCTTCGACAACACCTGATTCTTTTCGGACCTGGCGGTCACGTTTCAATTCGCTCTTTGCGCTGAGGCGGTCTTCGACCCCTACTATTATAGCGAGGACCCTGTGCTGAGCAGGTTTCAATTCGCTCTTTGCGCTGAGGCGGTCTTCGACCGGAAGTGATCAGCGGTGCCGTTGCCACTGGTCAGTTTCAATTCGCTCTTTGCGCTGAGGCGGTCTTCGACGAGTCGGTAGGGTGATCGCTCTCCTTGTGGAGGTTTCAATTCGCTCTTTGCGCTGAGGCGGTCTTCGACAGAGGTGCGTATCCAGCCAGACCGGGCGTTGCAGTTTCAATTCGCTCTTTGCGCTGAGGCGGTCTTCGACATGACAACAGCCGTCGAGTGTGACGTTGATCGAGGTTTCAATTCGCTCTTTGCGCTGAGGCGGTCTTCGACGCCGTTTCAGCCGAGGGAGGTGGTTGGACACAGTTTCAATTCGCTCTTTGCGCTGAGGCGGTCTTCGACTATGGAGCGTGACGATGAGGGCAACTGCCCTTCAGTTTCAATTCGCTCTTTGCGCTGAGGCGGTCTTCGACCGGGAGGTTTACGACATCTCAATGCACGTGACGGGTTTCAATTCGCTCTTTGCGCTGAGGCGGTCTTCGACATAGCATCGAGCGCGGGAGCGACTACGTGGTGCTGTTTCAATTCGCTCTTTGCGCTGAGGCGGTCTTCGACGTATTTGTACTGACAAAAAGAATCATGAGCAGAAGTTTCAATTCGCTCTTTGCGCTGAGGCGGTCTTCGACCGACACCGAAACCGCTCGGGCTGATGACCCGGGTTTCAATTCGCTCTTTGCGCTGAGGCGGTCTTCGACAACGTCGGTGCCGCGACCCCACAGCAGGTCAGGTTTCAATTCGCTCTTTGCGCTGAGGCGGTCTTCGACCTCAGGGATGAGGGGGTAGCGGTGGTTGTTGACTGTTTCAATTCGCTCTTTGCGCTGAGGCGGTCTTCGACAGCAGTGGAAGAACGACGACGATGTCGTATACCGTTTCAATTCGCTCTTTGCGCTGAGGCGGTCTTCGACGAGTGCTATAGGAACGAAGGTGTATTGGTCCTTCTCGGTTTCAATTCGCTCTTTGCGCTGAGGCGGTCTTCGACGTGACCGCACCTTCCAGTTGGAGTGTGGCTTCCAGGAGTTTCAATTCGCTCTTTGCGCTGAGGCGGTCTTCGACCGGCAGTGAGGAAGTCCCGGTTGGTGGACTTGTTTCAATTCGCTCTTTGCGCTGAGGCGGTCTTCGACACCAACGACGGCACTGTCGTCGAAGTCCCCTGGGCGTTTCAATTCGCTCTTTGCGCTGAGGCGGTCTTCGACGAAATCTACCGCGCCGAAGGCTGGCTTGTTGTATACGTTTCAATTCGCTCTTTGCGCTGAGGCGGTCTTCGACGTGACTAGCCCGCAGCTTATCTCGGTCGACCAGAGGTTTCAATTCGCTCTTTGCGCTGAGGCGGTCTTCGACGCCGACGACACCGTCGAGTCCGACGACGCCAACGACGTTTCAATTCGCTCTTTGCGCTGAGGCGGTCTTCGACGTGACATCCTCGATCGCGTCGTGGTCATCGCCGAGGTTTCAATTCGCTCTTTGCGCTGAGGCGGTCTTCGACACCAGCCAGCAGCCCAGTGCCCCGCGAGCCTTGCAGGTTTCAATTCGCTCTTTGCGCTGAGGCGGTCTTCGACCCCTCGGCAGAACCATAGCATGTGACAAGCAGGAACGCGAGCCTCGCGCACGCTCGAAGATTCGAGCAGCCGAAGATTCTTCCCAACCCATCACAACTCTTCATCTTCCCTTGTCAAGGTCATACACGCTCGGCGGTGGTCGGGGCGATCCTAGCGCACCCTTGTCCAGCCGCTGGGTTACAATACTGCCCAATAGTACGTCCTCTCGGGAGGCTGGGCTTGCCCGTACACCTGCTTTCCATCCCAGCATGGGTCGCATTGCCGCAGGATGTAGATCGAGTCGGTGGCCGGGTTCACACTCGCCCTGCACTGCTTCATTACCTCACCCACTTCGCTCTCGCTGGCATCGCAAAGGAAGACCGAGTACTGGATGCGATCGCCGATGGTCTGTAGGTACGCCGAGACTCGCGCCCGGCGATCATCCTCTTTGACGTCGTAGGCCACAACGAATCTCATCGCCAACTCAATCCGGTGAACTCCCCATCCGCCGTCTGAATCGCCTTCCCCAGCCGGGCAGCCTGCCGGTGAACATGCTGGCGAATACTGCCACCGAAGCCTGGGAGCGCACCATTGCTGCTTCGCTGCATCCGGCTCTCATATGCATCTATCAACCGCAACTTCGCGGCCTTGCTGAGCGTCACGCCGCTCTTGCCATTCTGTCGAACCGCGTCTTGATCCGTGAGGCTCTTGCGCCTGGCCATCTGCAGCACCACCAGGTCAACGACATACGGGCGGAACTCCTCAATCAGATCCAAACCCAAGGCCGGTTTGCCGTTCGACTCGGCATGCAGGCAACCGAATGCCGGATCCAGTCCAGCGCCGACCAATGCGCCGACGCACTCGCCCAGCAGGATGGTGTACAGGTACGACAACGCAGCATTCATGACATCTGTCGGGGGGCGTCTGTTGCGTCCAGAGAACGTGATGCCGTCCGGAAGCAGGGCGGCGAGACCTTCGAAGTACACCCGTGCGACCGCCCCCTCCACACCCATCATCTGATCGCGACTCTCGCACTCCGAAAGCTGCAACGAAATCTCGCCGATCAATGCGACCTTCGGCGAAAGTCCATCCGCGTTGTCAGGGCGCAGGTAACGCTGCAGCAGAATCTTCTGCTTCATTGCCTTTGCGGAGACGATCTCCTTTGCGATCCGCAACCGGTGCTCCTGCGACATCGACAGTTGCGCTCTCAGGCGCGCAGGCCGCTGTTTGGTGGCGCTGGCCAGCAACTGGCCGTCGTAGTGCCCGTTCCGGGAAAGGAACACCACCTGCACATCGCTTGAAAGCGCCCACTGCCTAACACCCGCGCTGACTCCAACAGCACCGAAACACACAAGACGCTCCACTTGGCCTTGAGGCACGTCCAGAAGTGCCGCGCCGTCCTTGGAATCCACCACGATCCGACCGGATTTCATCCGCACGCGGGAACCTTGGCGTCCAACGAACAGCGTCCGGCGCCCGCAATCGCCTTGACTCTCGTCAATCACCAAGGGGTACTTCGGACCGAAATCTTCGCCAAGAAAGCAAAAACCCTCCGCGAACGACATCACCTTCGATTTGTTTTCGTTGAGTTCCATCCCAATCCCCTTGAGTGCCTCAGACGCGATACGCTGCGATCGACGTGCATCGGCCTCACTGCGACAACAGACGGTGAGGTCATCGGCGTAGCGAACCAATGGGAAGCCCGCGTTCAGCAAAGCCTCGTCGAACTCGACCAGCGCCAAGTTGCACAACAATGGAGACAAGGGGCTGCCCTGCGGCAGGCCGGGAATCGAGTAGCGTCGACCTCCGCCCACAGCACATCGTTCATTCAGCCGACCAATCATCGCCAAGAGCCGCTCATCACAGATCGTCCGCCCAAGCAGATCCCGGATTCGTGCATAGTCGAGCGAGGGAAAGCAATCCAGCACATCAGCGCGCAGCACCCAGATCAAGCCTTCTTCGCGGAGTTCCGCTACCGCTCGCGCGGCGTGTTTCACCCCGAGCCCAGGGCGATATCCGAATGCGGCAGGCCCGAGAAGCGGATCGACCAGTGGGCCGATGGTGTTGAGAATGGCTCGTTCGACGATGCGGTCCCGGGCGTCGGGAATGTGCAGCGTTCGCTTGCCGCTGGTCTTCTTTGGGATCTTCACCTCGACCAGATCACGTGGCCGATACGTACCATCCAGGATCTCAGCGGAGAGCTCGACCAGCTGATCCCTAATATCGACCGCCAGATCAAGAACCCGCGCCTGCATGCTGCCATCTTCAAGGTCGTTTTCCAGCACGTCTCCCCAAGCACGCTTGAGCACCTCAACGCGAGCGACCTGATGCAGCAATGTGCCAGTCACGGCTACCTCCGGGTCACTCTTTCAAGAGGAAACACCAAGACCCGGCCCAATCCGAATTGTGTGTAGGCGCCGACACCCGCGAACTCGGCCAGCGCGAGCAACGAAGTGACCGCCGCCGCACCCTCGCGATCTGGCGCATACTTGGGATGAGGAGCCCACTCCCATTCGAGTCTTCCCGTAGATCCTTTCATCGGCTTCGGAGAAGCCTTCACGACCTGGCTGTGAAGCTCTACCCAGCGCACCAGTATCGACGACACCGCTGGCAGCGCGAACGGTAACTCAGATCGGCTGCCTTGTCGCCAACTGCGCGCGAGACTCTCCAGGATATGCTCCGGTGAAGGCCACGGTGTCGAGGCGTTGCCCCGCCGGAAACACGTCGGCGTCTGCAGTTCGAGAGCCCAAGCATCGGGCGTGTCGATGCGGATCAGGCCGTCCCAGCTGGAGTGAGTGATGAGTCTGGGTACCTCGGCTACCTCGCCGGAGCCGGCGGATTGCCTCCCGAACACGGCTGACATTCCTGGTGCGACGGTCTCCTCCAGATCCATTGCCAACCGGTCATCGATGAAAGACAACGTGACGATCGCATGGTCCGGGACGGTCCGGATCTGCACAAGTGAGTAAGGCTTGGGCTGGTTGAGCTTGTGCTCGGTCCCCTCATTGAACACCCGCGCCAAGAAAGCATGCACACCTGAGGGATGAACGTATTGCGGTTGCGCGAGCGAGAATGCGATTTCCCACGTACTCGGCATACAGCACCTCCCGATCGGCCACAGACAGCTTAAGCCCGGATCCTTCGCCCAGCCGGATTCTGCCGACAAACGCCCAAGCCGCGTGGTGAGCCTGCACAATTGGGCCATGATCTTGCGCAACTTCACCCCTCATGATCCGCTCACATATATCCGCGAGAATGGAACCCGGCAGGTGTTGCCCCAAGAAGGCGTGGCGCGCTGTTCCGAGGAACCGGTAGCTGACGGGTACTTCGACCAGGACCATGAGTATCCTCGCACCCTGATCACATACGGCCTGGTTTCTGGGCTGCCAGACGCCGCTGACGATGCGATCGTGGTCGTTTCGCAACTCGTGGTGCAAGCCTTGCCGCAGCGTTCGGATCTCGCCTACCCCGCTGGGTTGCTGCGCGACGGCAAGGGCACGATCGTGGGATTCAGCCAGTTGGCGCGTCCCGCAAAATGACTGGCGCAGACTTGGCCGAAAGCCCTGCGTGCGCAGACCACACGCAGTAGCGTTCGGTACGCAACGGTGTGCAGTCGGGGGGACAATGAGACACTGGGTGTTAATTGAGTCCGGATCCAATCAGGACTTCATCTTTCAGACCAACCGTCAGCGCTTCAATGTCGGCGCCTCGGCTCTCGTCGCTGATATGAAGGTCTGGGTCGAGCAAGCGATTCATGAAAAGGCGGCCCAGGCCACCGCCGGCCAACTGGGTGCCGCAGGAAGCATTACAAAAGTAGTCGTCACCTCAAGCAAAGCGCTTCTGCTGGTCGGAAATGAGCAGATAGGCCGGACTCTCATTGAGGCGGTCACCGGACGGGCTGTTCGCCAAGCGCCGGGAATGGACATCTGGGGCGTCGTGGGGCACGGGTTCGATGGTGGCAAGAACCCGATGGAGGGTCCGCTCGACGAGGTTCATCGGCTCCATGCGGACGAGCGCCAGCGTCGGCCAAGTCCGAAGTTGCGTGCCCCGCTGACGCCGTTTATGGATGTCTGTTCGCTGACTGGGCTTCCGGCTTCCCACCGGCGGAAAAGGCCTGGCACCGAAGGTGGCACTGACAGTGAGATGGAGTCGGTCAGCGCACTCGCTGGGATCGTCCTCGAACGCGCGGTAGCAGCACGTGCGGGCTGGCAGAGTCAGTTCGGCGACGCGGTGCTCACCGACTTGGACAACGACATTTCCGACGCCGGCTGGGTGGCGGTCGTACACGTTGATGGCAACGGCATCGGTCAGCTTCTCGGCAAGTTCAAGGACCCGCAAGAGTACTCGAAGTTCAGCACAAGCCTGGAACGGGCAACATTAAGAGCTGTGCAGCAGGCGATCTGCAAGACCTCTGCGGCTGCCGATGAAAAGCACCGGGAGAACTGGATTCTCCCGCTCATCATCGGCGGGGACGACGTGACTGCGGTCATGGACGCACGGCGAGCGGTTGACTTCGTGCGCACCTATCTCAAGGCCTTCGAGGATGAGACCAGCAGCGCGGCGAGCATGGTGGACGGTGCTGGGCATCAGCACCTCACTGCGTCCGCCGGTATCGCCTTCGTGAAACCTCACTACCCCTTCCATGCCGCTATCCAGCTCGCCGAGGAGCTCGTCCGGTCAGCGAAGGAGGTGAAGCAGGAAGCCCCCGGCTACTCGTCCTACGACTTCCATGTGCTGCATGATTCGGTGGCGCGGCCCCTTGCTGAGATCCGGAAGCCCATCAAGGATGCCATCCGGGCTCCTCTGGTGATCTGCGACTCACCCGACACGGATTACTTGGAAGCTCACAGCGACCTCGATTTGATTGCGGCCGTATCTGAGTGGATCGACCCCGATGTGGACACTCCGCTGTCCAACAAAGCCATGCACGAACTCCGCACGGCCCTCGTGCAGCCAGCCAATCGTCGCGAGGCTGCGCTTGACCGAGTTCGATTGCGACTCACCACCACACAGTCTGCGGAGGCCAAAAAGTTCATCGCCCGCTGGGTACCGCGGGGCGGCAAGGCCGGACTACTGACGATCTGCGACCTGGCCGACGTGCTGACAGGCACGGACAGGCACTTCGGGGAGAAGGTAGGGGCGGACCAAGCCACCAAGACCCAGAACGGCGCGCCGACCGGCACCCACGGACCAGCCTCCGAGGCCGACCCGGTCTCGACGGCGGTTGTTGTCGAACAGGAAAGTGAACGGTGAGTGGGTTTGACGGCAAGCTGGCAATCGAGTTCCTCTCTGATTGGCACTGTGGCTCGGGCGCTGGAGAACATGCCGGCATCGACCGCACGATCCGACTTGATCACAACGGATTCCCGTTCGTGCCGGGACGCACCCTACGCGGACTCTGGCGTGACGCCGCCGAAACCGCGGCCCGCGCTCTCGACGACGGCAGCCAGGGCGAATGGAGCGAACTGGCGCGCTACATCTTTGGGGATCCGAAGCTCGCTGAGCAAGACCCCCTACTCGCCCAGGCGGCCCTCGCCGTGCGACCCGCATACTTGTCTGGTCAGTGGCACCGGGCGCTGTGCAGCAACTCTGAGGAGAAAGCACTGCTGACCGAGGCGCTGCGGATAGAGCGCTCAGCCGTCGCCATCATGGACGACACCGGCACCGCCGCTCCCGATCACTTACGGCTGATCGAATTCGCCAGGGCGGGACTGCAACTGGAGGCCGATGTTCACTTGCGAGTCGAGTTGGACTGGCAGATATCGCTGCTGCTTCAGGCCTCCCTGAAGCTGCTCGACCATATCGGGTCGTTCCGGCGGCGAGGTGCAGGACGAGCGTCACTGACACTGCACAACGCGGATGGATCATCATTGGAGACACTCCCCCAGCTCCTTAAGGCACATCAGGACGAGGTCGCGAGCTTCCGGATCAGCGATCTCCCCGAGCTTCAGACAGCACCCACGCCTACGCTCGCGCCCACAGGAACGCGCGCACCAGCAGTAGAACTCGTGCATGCATTCGATCTTACGTTCGTATTGAAGCAACCCGCTGTCTGCACAAGATCCGTGCGCGGCAACACCATCATGAGTCATGACTATCTGCCCGGCGCCACCGTCTTGCCCATCATCGCCCAGGCCATCGGGAACGATGCCAGTTCACTGATCCGTTCGAACCAGCTCGTCGTCACCCCAGCGCATCCAGTGGTATCACAAGATGGTCAGACCGGGATTCGATCGGCTGCCACACCACTTGTTCTCACCTCCCCAGACAAAGGACGTGCATGGCACGACAATGCGGAGGCCGTAGTCGACTTGCGGGCTTCTGCCAATGCTGCAGACCCAACCCGGCGCCCGATCAGGGGCTGGTGCGGCATCGCGGCCGACGCTTTCTCGGGCAACCTGACCATCGGCTCGGTCGAGTTGGTCACCATCGCTCACGCGAGCATCGACGACGATCAGCAGCGAACGCTTGCCAACGGCTTGTATGCCCTGCAGGCGATTGCCGCAGGCACAGTGCTTCGTTCCGAGGTTTGGCTTCCCCATGGCACCGACCAGAAGATACTCAACTCGATCCAGACGATGAATGGGCGGCAGGTTTCGGTTGGCCGCTACCGCCACGGCGACTACGGTTTCGCTGACCTTCAGGTCACCGCCGTGGACAGCAGACCAAGCGACAACGCCAATACAGACCAGTTCACGGTCTGGCTGGAGTCCGATGCAGTCCTATTGAACGAGTTCGGCCAAGCGGACGCCTCCGAGGAACAACTGACCAAGGCAATCAGGGAATTACTTGCCGCACAAGGCATCGACACCGAGCTATTCGAGGCGTCGCTACTCACCAACCGGATCGACTCCTGGACCGCGACCACCGCCCTTCCACGCCCCTCCATCATCGGCCTCGCAGCCGGCTCGGTCGCAACGTTCTTGATCGAGAACGGGGAGTTCGCCTTGGCAAAGATCGAAACGGCGTTGGCACAGGGCATCGGCGTTCGGCGGGCTGAGGGCTTCGGACGGGTGCGGCTCCTCCACGAGCCCAGAACTGGCAGCTCTTGGGCAGCAATACAATCCACGCCCTTCAGCGTTCGGTCGAATTCTCCGGATGACGACGAGAATCTTGATGACTGGGCACGTGCCAGCGACTGGGACAGCTTCAGGAGAATGGCCTGGCGAGACGAGATACTACGGCGGATGCGCGACCTTGCAGTGCGCGAGGCCGACGACATCCTGCCTGGCACCTCGCTTTCCAACCTGGGCACCCTCCGACGAGCCGCGATAGAGCTCGCCGCCGATGACCAGGCTGTCGAACGGTGGATCGCCGGCATCGAAAACCGACCGAGCATGCAAGCCACCTGGGCAGAATGCCTAGCAAGCACAGGATTCGTAGCAGCAGTCGGGCGACCGAAGGCGGTCGGCCAGTTCGAACCTGTGCCCGCCAGATGGACCCACCGCATCGCGGGACGGCTCAACGCCCTCGACGAGCAACCCCAGGTACCCACAGACCTGGCAGGCAATGACCCGCAAGAACTCGCCTCGATATTCCTCGTCGAAGTCGCGCAGCAGAAAGCACGCAGGTTGCAGAGCAACGAGAAGACAGGTGCAGCCTCATGAGCCGTCAGTCGCAGGCCATCATCACACTTACCGGCCACCTTGAAGCGCAGAGCAGCGTCAGCATCGGGACCGGCAAAGACGGCTTCGGAGCCGACATCACCGTCATGCGCGACGGGCAGGGCAAGGTCACGATTCCGGGCACCTCTTTGGCCGGTTGCCTCAAAGACCAGTTGGCGAAGCTGCCCTGGGGAAGCCAGACAGAGGCTTCTCGGCTACGAATCGAGGACGCGCAACTTGCAGATGGCGGACGGATGGACGTCAGAGATTCTGTGACGATCGACCGCCGTACGGGCAGCGCCGCCCCGCATATGCTTCACTCCCGCGAGGTTGTCAATCCCGGCGCGAGGTTCAATCTTGAGATCTCGCTGGAGGCCCAAAGCTCGCCCGATGACGGTAAGCAGCTGATGAAGGAACTTGCTGTCTGCCTCAGGCGCGGGGTCCAGGTCGGTGGAGCCACAACGCGCGGGATCGGTCAGCTCCGCCTCGCCGGGGAAGCGCGGCTCAGCTGTCTTCCGCTCGCGACCAGGGACGCTTTCCTCAGTGCACTACAGGATGCGCTCAAGCCAGAAACTCTGACTGACGACCCTGCCTTCTTGGCCGAAGTACCGTCGAAGACCATCCACTTCCGGATTCCCTGGCAGCAGCAAGCGCCACTGCTGGTGGCAGTGAGCACCATTGGCGCAGTCAATGCCATTCCCCGGACCATCACGAAGCCCGCCGTGAATCCTCAGGACGACGATCGCGTCTATCTGGTCGTCCCCGGTTCTTCCCTCAAGGGAGTCTTCCGCTCCCAGGCCGAACGCATCATGCGCACCCTGTGTCATCGTCCGGCTCCCGACGATCCCAAGAAGCAGTTCCAGGAGGATCTGAGTGTCGCGAGTGACCTTCTCGGCCTCGCCCCCAACGGTACGAAGAGCCCCGGACGCAAAGGCCGACTGCGTGTCAATGACGTGCTTTCCCAACACCCCATCGCCGACTGGAAGACCCTCCGAGACAGGCTAGCCGAGAAGACCGATTCCCGACTCGAGGCCAGGAGGGAAGTAGAAAGGGCCAACCCGGCACGACCTCTGGTCTGGAATGATCACGTAGCCATCGACCGGTGGACCGGTGGCGCCGACGACGGAAAGCTGTTTGCCGATGTCGCTGTAGATGGCGCCACATGGCAACCGATCGTCCTTGATCTCAACCTGGCTGGGGCCGACCGCAGCCTCGCGCGGCAGCTGCTGATCCTCACCACTCTCGTGTTAAGAGACTTCGCCGAGGGCTGGCTCGCAATAGGTCACGGCGTAACTCGCGGCTACGGGAACGTGTCAGCAGACCCTCAGCAAGTCGAGTTGATCATCGGAGATGAAATCGCCGCTGACATCATCGGCATGGACATCCCCGAAGACCGCAAGGTTGCTTTGGACGATTGGTTCAACACTGCTCCGGGGCAGCTCCAACAAGAATGGCGGAGGCTGTTCGACCCTGAGCGGGATTTCACCAACCAAGAGGCAGGCGAAGATCATGAATGATGGTAAGTGCACACTGCTCGACTGCCTGAAGAGCCTGGAGCCAGATGATCCAGTTGTCGGATTCGCGCAGTGTCCCGGCGGTGCATTCTTCGTTCACCGCCAGGGGGAAAGACTATCGTCACCCGCCACGTCCATCGATCTCGACGCGATATTCGACCTGCGGCTTTTCGATGACGACCGCGAGTTGCATTGGTGGTGGGAAGGCGACAATGGACGCTGGGCTGTGCTCGACGACTCCGCCGCGAAAGCACACGAGTGGTGTGTCCGCAGTGACTCAGACAATTCTCGACTGCTCGACTCCCGACTCCTTCGCGGGACGGCTCACGAGCAGAAGGGGTGGGCGGGACGCATCTGGACACGCATGTTCGATGGCCAAGCGCGATCCTACTGGATTCCCGTGACGATCAAGCTGGGGTCCCGTGCCAAGTTCGGTGTCGTGGAGTACGTCGGCGACTTCGACGGCAACACCGCTGTGGTCGGCGAACGTCTCGCTTCGATAGACACTTATGAGCAGAAGGAGTTCCGCTGATGGACGAGTGGCTCACTGGAATCGTCAAGAAGTCCAAGAGCGGGCTATACGCAGTTGATGGAGGAAAAAAGTACCGGATCCCCCGCGAACTCCCGACGACTATTAAACAAGGTCAGCGTGTCGAGTTCCGACAGAGGGATCGAACCGTCAAAGAATTACGCACCATCGGCCCTGCCCCCGGGCAGACACCTGACATCAGTCAGGAGCAATTTATCAATCCCTACAATTTCGTGCCGTTTCGGAAACGTGCAGAAGATTCCGATCACGCCCCCAATTACCACGACCACTGGAAAGAACATACCTACTCCGGCTTCCTCAGCCTTGTTATTACTACCGAGACGCCCCTGCTCATGCTCAAGCAGGTCTCCGAAGCCACCGACGACAAACCTGCTGTTTTCACTGTCCGCACAGACTCACGAGGCGAGCCTGTCATTCCCGGCTCTTCGATAAAGGGAATGCTTCGATCGGTCATCGAACAGGCCACAGGATCACCTCTGGGGATTTTCGGCCACCAGGGAGCCCGATTCTCCTATCGAGCCACTTCCGACGATGCTCGCAAGCTCAAGATCGCACGGGTGAAGAGTCACGATCCCGCTGCAGAGATACTGGAACTCGAGGTTCTCACTGCTATTAAAGGAGCCCCCGTCTGGGATACGTGGATTCCAGATATTGAATGTTCCGCCGTGCTCAACAAGAAGCATCGCGATCTTATCACGGTCGTGGTTAAGCAAGACGCCAATAAGCAGTGGCACGGCGTAAGCCTGGCATCGGGTGGACAACCTCTGGCAGCGAATGAGTTCACGCTCACAGGCTATTTGCACAAAACAGGGCGTTCGATCGACATCAAGAAGCGTGAGCGTATATTTCCGACCTCTGTGAGAACCAGCGGAAAGGCTTCTGCCTCCGTCAAGAAGCGGACTCTAACTCTGAAAGACCACACCTACGGGACGCTTATGAGCGATTGGAGAGAGCGTCTCATGACACTGTCGGAGGAACAGGCGCTGGGCCCTAACGGCGAACCCTTGGAGAAGACCCCCTACTCCCCACGGCAGGGGGGAAAACGACCGGACTCGCTCTGGTGGGGCCTTGAGGAAGGTGCGACACTGTTCGTTCGTTTCGTGGACGACAACCACCAGAACGGCGAGGTTGAGGCCATGTACCCGGGCATGATCACCCGCGAACTCGATCCCGACCCAATTGAACTCGAAGAGCATCTGAAGCCCTCCGAATCAGTGTCACGGCTGTCGCCGGCCGAGCGGATGTTTGGCTGGACGGCACCTCAAGGCGATGACTCCGGAGGCTATCGTGGGCAACTGAGATTCGGTGCAGTTCAGTGCTCGAGCCACGCGGCCATCCATCGCTTTACAAACGGCATTCAGCTCGCTCCTTTGAACAGCCCTAAGCCAAATCAGGCTCGTTTTTACACCCACAACAAGCAGGGGAAACCTCGTGATGGGGAGAACCGCTCTGAGGGCTATAAGAAGGGGCTTTACACCTTGGCGGGCAACAAGGTCTACCCACATCAGAATTACACGGGTGACTACTGGTCGCCTTCCGGAAACACCTGGACCGCCGACGAGGCAGTTGATCGGAAAAAAAATGCTCCATACCAGAAGGCAGACAACGGACACTTCCGCTATTACTTGGCTCCCCATGGGACGAAATACAAGGTATCGTTCGCTACCGACAGTTGGGTGAAGCCCAAGACCGGCTTCGGCACGACTATTCGGTTTGATAATCTCAGCAAGGCGGACCTACAGGCACTGCTTTGGGCGGCCGACTTCACCGGCGACCCCGCGGATGGTAGGTTCTATCGTCTGGGCATGGGCAAGCCGCTCGGGTTCGGGAGCGTCAGCGTCCGCATTGATTTCGACAAGAGCGCGATTTGGACGACCGACAACCTGTGTAAGCGATACCTCTTCGAAGAAGCAGCCCCGGAGACGGAAGATGCCTTAAGAGGACTCTCCAAAGAGTTCGACAACGAGTTCCGAAAAGAGGCTTCGACAACCTACCTAGCGATGCTGAACGCTGCAAAAGGATTCGACGAAAAATATCCTGTCCACTACCCATGGGTTCGACCCGCTGCGGGTGATCCAATCGAGCCGCAGGCAGAAACCTATCGCTATTTTGTCTCGAACGACAAGGGTGAACTCGCCAACGGGGGCCCCGGCCCGAAGCATGCGCTACCCACAATCAATAGTGAGATCCCGCTTGGAGCGCAATACGCTGCCGCCCCACTGCTGAGGACCCTTAAGGAACGTACCTAGGTGTAATTCAGGCCAGTGGCATCATCTGCCGATCTGTCAAGCGCTGAGCCATCGCGTTATTACTTTACGCGGTGGAGTTGCTGGAACCCGATTGCTGTGGCCTGGTAGCGCCGTTGCCCACCGGGCCAAGGCTCCGGACGACGTCGCCGCGTCTCCGCACATGGGCCGAACAGAAGCCTCCGGTAGGATCTCCCGTACGTGACCCCGAGCCAGAGCCGCGGAACATCACCAGAGAGGTTGGTTACCCTTGTCAAAGACGGTCGTGATGTCTTCTTTGCGGACGCTTGAGTCTTCCCAACCGCCGGGCGTCCGCTGACCGGAGGACATGTTATGGCCGAGTCACCCCAGGCCCCCGAGCGCTGGCACCTCTCCGAGCTTCTCGTCGCTCCCGAGCGCATCGTCTCGCATTTCTTCGACCGCTGGAATCTGCGCTCGGGACGCATGCAACTGCTGATCTGGGCGATCGGGCGTCTTGCCG
>Ga0334890_1000574_pt1 | contig 63875 bp, 47 predicted proteins | sample GraSluR1_MG_3_FD_207220 | JGI IMG/M metagenome (GOLD analysis project Ga0334890, IMG submission 207220) | Sludge microbial communities from methane-producing bioreactor in Wageningen University, Netherlands - Granular Sludge_31_08-R1 | ecosystem: Engineered > Bioreactor > Anaerobic >... | reverse complement strand
GAAGTGACCGTCCGCGTCCGCACCACCGACGCCGCCCCCCGCATCTTCAGCGGGCACGGGACCGACACGGACATCCTGGTGGCGTCGGCCAAGGCGTACCTGGCGGCACTGAACAAGGTGGCGATGACGGCTGGGTATCAGCCTGCGCAACGCGAGCCCGACGGGAATGCGGATTCCGGCGAGGGGCTGGAGGAAAACGGTGGCTGAGCCATGAGCGTGACGCTGACGGAAAAGCTGTTGGCCAAGGCCGCGGGAAAGCCCCTCGTATCGATGGGGGAAACCGTTCTCGTCGACGTGGACGTGCTGATGACGCACGATGTCTGCGGCCCGGGCACCATCGGAGTCTTCAAACGCGAGTTCGGAGAGAAGGCGCGCGTGTGGGCGCCGGATCGCGTGGTGATTATTCCGGATCACTACATCTTCACGACCGATCCGCGATCGAATCGCAACGTGGACATCCTGCGCGAGTTCGTGCGGGAGCAGGGCATCCGGCATTTCTACGACGTGATTGACGATCCGAACGGCCTCTGGCGTTTTGACCCCTCCAAGGGGCCGCTGGCCGCCCAGTTCGGCTCCCGGTACGCCGGCGTGTGCCACATCGCGCTCGTCGAGAAGGGTCACACCCGGCCGGGCGAGGTGCTGGTGGGCACGGATTCGCACACGTGTACGGCCGGTGCCTTCAACGCATTCGCCACGGGAATCGGCAACACGGACGCGGCGTTCGTGCTGGGCACCGGCAAGATTCTGCTGCGGGTGCCGGAGACCATGCGGTTCCTGCTGGACGGGACGCTGCGTCCGGGCCTGATGGCCAAGGACGTCATTCTGCACATCATCGGCGAGATCGGATTCGACGGCGCGACGTATCGCGCCATGGAGTTCGGCGGGGATGGTGTGGGCAGTCTGGACATCGACGATCGCATGACCATCGCCAACATGGGCGTGGAAGCCGGGGCCAAGAACGCCATCTTTGAAGCCGACGCGCAAACGACGGCGTTTGTAGACGCCCGCATGAAGGAACACGGGACGACTCGGCCGTACGAGGCTGTCTCGCCGGACGCCGGGGCGAAATACGTCAGCACGCTTCGGGTGGATCTGGCCGAGCTGGAGCCGACGGTGGCCGTACCGCCCGATCCAAGCCGGCGTGCCGCCGCCCGCGACCTGAAGGACGTGAGGCTCGATCGCGCCTACATCGGTTCATGCACCGGCGGCAAGGTGAGCGACTTCCTGGCGTTCGCGAGGATCGTGGGGGGCCGGCGGGTGAAGATCGACACATTCGGGGTACCGGCCACGCCCGCGATCGTGGCATCTCTCAAGGAGACTCGGCTCGACGGCAGATCGGTGTGGGACATTCTGCTGGACGCGGGCGTGCGTATGACCGAGAACCCCGGGTGCGCCGCGTGCCTTGGGGGTCCGGCCGACACGTTCGCGCGGATGAACGAGCCGATGAAGTGCATCAGCACGACGAACCGGAATTTTCCGGGCCGAATGGGCCACCCGGACGGGCAGGTGTTCCTGGCCAGCCCGTACACGGTGGCCGCGTCGGCCCTGGCGGGGCACGTGGCGGATCCGCGTGACTACTTGCAGTCCTGAGCGTGATGGGAGCCTGACCATGGGTAGAGCGATCATCGGCGGCAAGGCATACGTCGTGGGTGACAACATCGACACGGACCAGATCATCCCGGCGCAGTATCTGTCTCTGGTCCCCACCATCCGTGAGGAATACGAGCGGCTCGGCGGGTACGCCCTCAGCGGGCTGCCGGTGGAGCGGTATCCCCAGCGGCTGACGGAAGCGGGCCGGGTGCCCTGTCCGTACCGCGTGATCATCGCGGGCCGGAACTTCGGCTGCGGTTCTTCGCGAGAGCACGCGCCCATCGCCCTGGGCGCCGCGGGCATTCGCGTGGTGATTGCCGAGTCCTTCGCCCGCATTTTCTTCCGGAACTGCCTGGCCACCGGGGAGCTGTATCCGATCCAGAGCAGCTACCGGCTGAACGACGGCTTCGAGACCGGAGACATCGTGGAGGTGGACCTGCGCACCACGACGTTGCGAGGGGCGAACTCTTCCTGCGGATACCCCCTCAAACCGCTCGGCGAGGCGGAGAAGGTTGTGGCCGCCGGGGGTCTCTTCCATTACGCCCGCAGAACCGGCCTGGTCCGGGAAAGGAGCGAGGCCTCGTGATCGAGTTCTACGACACCACGCTTCGCGACGGTACGCAGGGCGAGGGGATCAATCTCACGGTCCAGGACAAACTGCGGATCACCCAGTTGCTTGATGATTTCGGCGTTCACCTGATCGAAGGCGGCTGGCCGGGCTCGAACCCCAAGGACGTGGAGTATTTTGAGCGGGTGCGCTCGCTGAAGCTGTCGCACGCCCGCATTGCGGCGTTCGGCAGCACCTGCCGGCCTTCCCTGCAACCCGGCGACGATCCGAACCTGCAGACGTTGCTGGCCGCGGAGACCCCGGTTGCCACGATCTTCGGCAAAGCCTGGATCCGTCACGTCACGCATGTGCTGCGTACGGACCGCGACAACAACCTGCGGCTGGTGGAGCAGAGCGTGGCGTTTCTGAAAGGCGCGGGCCGGCGCGTCATTTTCGATGCGGAACATTTTTTCGACGGGTTCTTTGCGGACCCCGACTATGCCCTGGCAGTGCTCCGCGCCGCGGCGAACGGCGGGGCGGACACGTTCGTGCTGTGCGACACGAACGGCGGCATGATGCCCTGGCAGGTTCGGGAGGCGGTGGGCCGGGTGCGGCAGGAGTTGACGGTGCCTCTGGGCATCCACACGCACAACGACGGCGGTTGTGCCGTCGCGAACTCGATGGTTGCCCTCCACGCCGGCTGCACGCATGTCCAGGGTACGATCAACGGCATCGGTGAACGATGTGGAAACGCGAACCTCTGTTCCATCATGGCCAACGTGGAGATCAAGGCCGACCAGTCCTCCCTCCCGGCGGGCCGTCTGGCTCGCCTCACGGAGCTGGCGCGGCACGTGGCGGAGATCGCGAACTATGCCTTGCCGGCGGGTGCGCCGTACGTCGGCCGCAGCGCGTTCGTACACAAGGCGGGCGTACACGTCTCGGCGATTCAACGGGACGAAGGCGCCTACGAGCACTGCTCTCCGGCATGCGTCGGCAACCAGACCCGCGTACTGGTCTCCGAGCTGTCCGGCCGTGGCAACCTGGAGCGCAAGGCGGGCGACTTCGGCCTGGGAGACGGCACCGGCGGCGATCACCGCGAGCTGCTGACGCGGATCAAGGAGCTGGAGAACCAGGGCTTCGCGTTCGAGGCGGCGGAGGCGTCCGTGGAGCTGATGATGCGACGCGAACGCCCGGACTACCGGCCCTTCTTCGAGCTGATGGACTTTCTCGTGGTGGTGGAGCACCGCGAGGGCCGCGGGCACCTGGCCGAGGCGAACGTCAAGATTCGCGTGGGCGACCACGAGCACCATACGGCTGCCGGCGGCGTCGGCCCGGTGGGCGCGCTGGACCTGGCCCTGCGAAAGGCACTGGGCGACGCGTACCCGCAGATTGAAGGATTCCGCCTGGTGGACTACAAGGTACGCATTCTGGACAGCAGCCAGGCCACGAAGGCGACCACGCGAGTGATGATCGACACCAGCGACGGCGTGCAAACCTGGTCCACCGTTGGCGCCTCCCGCAACATCATTGAGGCGAGCTGGCAGGCGCTATACGACAGCTTCGAGTACGGCCTGATCCGCGCGGGTTTGCACGGCCCCGACGACGCGGCTTATTCCTGCGAGACCCGTGTGTCGCCCGCCCGCTGAACATGGGAGGGTCCGCTTCGGCGGTCCGGTGAAGCCATCGATGAACCACACGATTACACGACTCGCCGGCGACGGCATCGGCCCCGAAGTTGTCCGAGAGGCCGGCAAGGTGCTGGAGGCGGCGGCGCGTCGGTTCGGCCGGTCCTTGCGTTTTCAGGACGCCCTCATCGGCGGGATCGCCATCGAGGAAACCAAGTCGGCCCTTCCCGAGGAGACGGTCCGGCTCTGCAGAGCCGCGGACGCTGTTCTGCTGGGCGCCGTCGGCGGCCCGAAATGGGACGACCCGCACGCGGCGGTGCGCCCGGAGCAGGGGCTGCTGGGCATTCGCAAAGCGCTGGGCCTGTTCGCCAACCTGCGGCCTGTTCGCGTACACCCGGCCCTGGCGGCTGCCAGTCCGCTCAAAGCGGAGCTAGTGGCGGGTGTGGATCTGCTGGTCATGCGGGAGCTGACCGGCGGGCTGTACTTCGGCGAGCGCGGCAGGCGAAAGGACCCCAGCGGCGAGGTGGCTTTCGACACCATGATCTACAGCACGGGCGAAATCGAGCGAATCGCCCGCCACGCTGCTGAGGCTGCCCGCGGACGTTCGGGTCGGCTCACGTCCGTGGACAAGGCAAACGTGCTGGAATCGTCGCGCCTCTGGCGGGCGACTGTAACGCGGGTGGTGACGGAGGAATACCCGAATGTGAAGCTGGACCACGTGCTGGTGGATGCCGCGTCCATGTTCCTCATCCAAAAGCCCGGGCGATTTGACGTGATGGTCACCGAGAACATGTTCGGCGACATCCTGACCGACGAGGCGTCCGTGCTGGCGGGGTCGATGGGGTTGCTCCCCTCTGCGTCGCTGGGGGAGGGCACGCTCGGGCTCTACGAGCCCATCCACGGCTCTGCGCCGGATATTGCCGGCAAAGGGATCGCCAACCCGATCGGCACGATCCTCAGCGCCGCCATGATGTGCCGCTATTCGCTGGAGTGGCCGGAGGCGGCCGAGACCATCGAGTCGGCCGTCGACCGCGTGATTGCCGAGGGCGCCCGGACGGCCGACCTTGTTGCCCCGGGCCAGACGCCGATCAGTACTTGTGAGATGGGCGACCGGATCGCGGCCGCCGTATCGGAACAGTGACGGAAGCGGCCCGGGCGATCGCCATCGTCCGGATCGTCTTGCGGACGGATGCACAACCATGCGCTCTGACTGGATCAAACGTGGCCCGCAGAGGGCCCCTCATCGCAGCCTGCTCAAGGCCACGGGCAACTACAGCGATGCCGATCTGGACAAGCCGTTCATCGCCATCGCCAACAGCTACGTGGACATCGTCCCCGGGCACGCGCACCTCGACAAAGTGGGTCAGTTCATCAAGGAATGCGTTCGCGAGGCCGGGGGTGTGCCGTTCGTATTCAACACGATCGGCGTGGATGACGGCATCGCCATGGGCCACCGTGGCATGAAGTTCTCTCTGCCTTCCCGCGAGCTCATCGCCGATGCGGTGGAAACCATGGTGGAGGCCCACTGCTTTGACGGTCTGCTCTGCATCCCCAACTGCGACAAGATCATCCCCGGCATGCTCATGGCGGCCGCCCGGTGCAACATCCCCACCCTGTTCGTCTCCGGCGGCCCCATGGAAGCGGGGCGGACCGCCGACGGCAGGAAGGTCGATCTGATTTCCGCCTTCACGGCCGTCGCCGGTCATGCCAGGGGCGAGGTCTCCGAGGTTCAACTGCTCGACATCGAGAACAACGCCTGCCCGACGTGCGGATCGTGCAGCGGCCTGTTCACCGCCAACAGCATGAACTGCCTGTGCGAGGCCCTGGGCGTCGCGCTGCCCGGAAACGGCACCGTTCTGGCGACCAGCGTCGATCGGATTGAGTTGTACCGCCAGGCCGCCCGCCGCATCGTGGAACTGGTGCGTGAGGATCTCAAAGCCCGCGACGTGCTGACCCTGCCCGCGTTTGACAATGCCATGGTGCTGGACATGGCCATGGGCGGGTCCACCAATACGGTGTTGCACATTCCGGCCGTTGCCCATGAGGCCGGAATCACTTATGACCTGGCCCGCATCAATGACCTGTCCCAACGAACGCCGACCCTCTGCAAAATCGCGCCGTCGCCCGGCAAGAACGGCCGGATGTATCACATGGAGGATTTGCAGGCCGCCGGCGGCATTATGACGCTCATGGGCGAGCTCGTCCGGGGGACGGCGGGACTGATCGACGGAAGTTGCCGCACCGTCACCGGCCGGACCCTGGCCGAGAACATCGCCGCGCACGACATCCGCGCCGCGGGTCAGCCCGTCCAGGCCAAGGGCCTTGCCTCTGCCGGTCGTATCGACCCATCGGCGAAGGGCTGGGCGGATCAGATTCGGGCGGCCGCGCTGCGCCGCAAGCCGCTGGATGCGGTTGACGATCACCAGGGCCCGCTCGTGCTGGCTGCCATCGCGGAGGGCGCGTTCGATCCGTACGACTGCGTTCGTACCGTGGAGAACGCCCACTCCCCCGAAGGCGGGCTTGCCATCCTCAACGGCAACCTCGCCCCCGACGGGTCGGTGGTGAAGACGGCGGGCGTGGACCCGAACATGCTGGTCCACAGAGGACCGGCCGTCATCTTCGAGTCGCAGGAGGCGGCCTGTGAGGGCATCCTGGCCGGCCGGGTGAAGGCCGGGGACGTGGTGGTCATTCGCAACGAAGGACCCAGAGGGGGTCCGGGGATGCAGGAGATGCTCACACCCACGAGCTACATCAAGGGCGCCGGACTGGGCGACAAGTGCGCTCTGATCACGGACGGGCGGTTTTCCGGGGGCACGGCCGGCGCTTGCATCGGTCACATTTCGCCTGAAGCCGCCGCCGGTGGTCCGATCGGCCTGTTGGAAAACGGCGACATCATCGAGATTGACATTCCCCAGCGCCGACTGGACGTCCGGCTGGGCGACGACGAACTGGCCCGGCGCCGCGCCGGGTACAAGCCGCCGGAGCGCAAACTCACCGGCTGTCTGGCGAAATACGCATCCATGGTGACATCCGCGACCACGGGGGCCGTGCTCAAGTACTGATCGCAGCGGCGGTGCGCAGGCGTGCGAAATGCCTACTCACCCGGAGATTCGGTCGAGATTTGCTGTAGCAGCGCCTCGACGGCTTCCTGAATGTCGACCCGCAGAACGATTGCATATCCACGGCATTGGGCGCTCTCAGGATGGCCGGACACGGCCACATTCAGGCCGATCAGGTCTCCTTCGGTATTCAGGAGCGCGCCGCCGCTGAAACCCGGTTCGATCCGCGTCGTGCTTTCCATGAGGTGCTCGTACAGCCGCGTACGCTGCCGATCAAGTGCCCGTTGCAGGGAAACCTCCATATGCGTGATCACGCCGTGCCGCACCGGGTCAGACTCACGGAAGCTGGGCCCGCCTATCGCCACCACCAGATCGCCCCGTTGCGGCTCCTGGTCGGCCATGCGCAACGCGGGCAGGTCGCCCGCGTTGATCTTCAGAATGGCCAGGTCGAGAAGTGGGTGGACGACGGTACGGATCACCGGGTGCGACGTCCCATCATCCATCGAGACCGTGATGACGCGGGCGTTTCGGATGACGTGCTCGTTTGTGAGAATCAGGCCGTCGGAGCCGATAACCACGCCGCTTCCGGTGGAGGGACGGGCGGCGTCGCGCGCTGCACCGTGCGCGGGGGCCGTCGTGGCGAGCCGGGCGGTCCCCACGTGAATGTCCACCACGGCAGGCAGGGCCTGCATGGCGGCGACCCGGGCCTGCAGGCTATCGGACGGGTCGGATGTCCATGCGTTCAGAAGGTCGGCATCCGCGGCGCGATTGGCGTCCGCCGCGCGGCCGGAGAGACGTTGCGGCCATGGGCTGGAGTGTGGATGTGTCGGCGTTGACGGTACGCAACCGGCCACCGCCGTCCACACGAGGAATGAGCAAGCGAGAAGCCTTCGCATAAAGCGTGCCCCCAACCGACTCGGGTTGCGGTGCTCCGCTTCAATGTACGATACAGGCCGGAAGAGTGAGGAGGGCGTAACTTGCCAGGCACGCCGGTGAAACGTCTCATAATACGGATGCTTTCGGACGATTCCCTTCGCCAGGAAGGAGCTCTGATGCCGGGCCGTTGCCAGCGACGTAGGCGGCGCCCACCCCGACGGGTTGAAGGTTTGCAGTCAGCGGCGCGAGACCCTGGCTGCAGGCCCGCGCGGCTGTGGCGCTGTCTGCCTGTGGCGGCCATTGTCGGCGGTCGGGGCTCCTGGCCCCTCTTGCCGCGTGCGTGCGGAGATCGAGATCAGTTATCGGAAACCGGCGGAGGCCAGAGACGGTCGGTCCGTTCCTCGGTCCGGGCGCGGGCCACGACCTCCTCGAGCCGGTGCAGAACGATTTGTATCCGTTCCCGGACGTCCGCGGTCTCCAGTATCTGCTGTTTGACTGGGTACGCCTCCGGCGCAATGAAGTAAAACGCGATGGTATCCACGAGCGCCTCGATGGATCCGCGTCCGGCGAAGACCTGCTCCAGCGCGTGTGGGTCCGCGATGCCCAACTCCGTGGCCTCACCGAGGACGCGGCGCAGGTCGTATCGGGACTGATCCGCTTCATCCGGCTCCGGAAGCCGGCCGGGCCCCATCGAGGCCAGGACCGCGCGCCGGTACGGCCCCGTTGCGTCCTCCAGACGAATCTGCGCACGCGTGCGGCCCAGCAGGATCAGGTTGAATCGGCCGTCCTCCAACGGCTCGTGCTGAAGCACCGTGCCGACACACACGATTGGGTGGATGGCGGCCTGGTTCGTGTGGTACAGCGGTTCATAGCCCGGACGCAGCAAGGCCATGGCCAGGTGCCGATCGGAGGGCTCGTGATCCAGCAGGTCGAGCATCATGCGCCGGTACCGCGGCTCGAAAATGTGCAGCGGCAACAGCCCACCGGGCAGCAGTACGCAGTTGGGCAGCGGGAACACCGGCAGGGCCTGCTCCCAGATCTGGTCATCCAGCTCGTCCATTACCCGGGATGATAGTCGCCGGTCGAACGATCGACCAGCACGACTGGCTGCGCGGGGCGCGCGGAGGTCAGCTCTGGGCGGACCGGTAGACGGCCAGTGCGGAAGGGAAGGGGCTGAGGGCGCGTTCGAAGATGCCCAGCGAATACGCAATCGTCATGCCGTAATTGGTGATCGGCACGCCGGCGGCCCGGCAGGCGAGAATCCGGGAGAGCATCTCGCGGCGGTTCCAGACGCACGCCCCGCAGTGGATGATGAGGCGGAAGGGGGTCACATCCGCCGGGAAATCGTGTCCCTGCACCGTCGTGAACGCGAGCTTGCCGCCGACGTACTGCGTCAGCCACCGCGGAATCTTCACTCGTCCGATGTCCTCCGCGATCGGGTGGTGGGAACACGCCTCGGCGATGAGCACGGGGTCTCCTGGTCGCAGCCGGTCGATCGCCAGGGCGCCCCGGACGAACTCCGACAGATCGCCCCGGTACCGGGCGAACAGAATCGAGAACGACGTGAGTCGCACCTCCGGTGGGGTATCGGCCGCCACTTTCAGGAACGCCTGCGAGTCCGTGACCACCAGCGCGGGCGGCCGGTTGAGACGCGTGAGGGCGTCGCGAAGCTCTCGCTCCTTGACCGCCAGGGCGCACGCGTCGTTGTCCAGCAGATCGCGGATGGTCTGCACCTGCGGAAGAATTAGCCTCCCCTTGGGGGCTTCCTTGTCAATGGGCACGACCAGCACCACCAGATCACCCGGGGCCACCAGGTCGCCCACGATGGCAGGGGCGTTGATGAAGTCGTCCGGGACGGTTTGAATCAGCGCGGCCCGCAGATCGAGCACGCCTTCGCCCCGGCTGGCGACCATCCGCACGCACGGGACCTTTTCGGCGGTGAGCGTGTCGATCCGCTCGTCCGGCGGCGACCACAGGTCTGTCTTGTTGAAGACCGCGATGACGGGCGTGCCCCGCGCCCGAAGCGTCTCCAGCACGCCCTGCTCGAAGGGTCCCCATCCGCCCTGATCGCAGACAATCAGCCCGACGTCCGTTCGCTCAAACACCTTTCGCGTGCGCTCGACCCGCATGGACCCCAGGTCACCCGCGTCATCGATACCGGCGGTGTCGATGAACAGAACGGGGCCAATGGGGAGCATCTCCATCGGCTTCTCCACCGGGTCGGTCGTGGTGCCGGCCACGTCCGAGACGATGGACACGCTCTGTCGCGTGATCGCATTGAGCAGCGACGACTTTCCGACGTTTCGCCGGCCGAACAGGCCGATGTGCAGCCTCATGCCCTTGGGTGCGGCCTGGGTCATCTCTGCTGCTCTCCCGGCGAGCCAAGCCTCGTGACCGACCCTGCGGAGACGAGTCGGTCGAACTGCTCCGCGGTCAGCAATCCTTCGCCAATCGCGGTATCGCGCACGCTGCGGTCGGCTTCCCTGGCTCGCACGGCCAGCCGGGCAGCCGAATCGTAACCCAAGAGGTCCACCAGCGCCGTGACGGCGGCGGTCGAGTTCTCCACGTGCCGGCAACATCGCGCCTCATTCGCCTCCAGACCCTCGATACAGAGGCGGCGCAGAAGCGAACAAGCCCGGGTCAGCAGGTCGAGGCTGCTCAGCAGGCTGTCGGCGACCAGCGGCATGAACGGATTGAGCTCCAGGCTGCCCAATCCGCACGCGGTGGCGATGGCCTGGTCATGGGCCATGACTATGAGAGCCGCCTGCGACACCGCCTCGGGGATGACCGGGTTGACCTTGCCCGGCATGATGGACGAACCGGCCTGCCGCGGCGGCAACCGCAGTTCACCCAGCCCGGCGTCGGGTCCGGACGACAGCAGCCGCAGGTCGCCGGAGACCTTGAGCAGATTGGCCGCGCACGCTTTCAGAAGGCCGCTGACCTCGACGAACACGTCGGCATTCTGGGTGGCCTCCACCAGGTTCTCCGCCCGGGCCAGCCCCAGGCCGGTGATCTCACGCAACACCTCGACCACACCGAAGATGAAGGCCCGCGGGGCCCCCAGCCCGGTCCCAACGGCCGTCCCGCCCAGGTTGACCACGCGCAGCCGCTCCTCGCACTTGTAGATCCTCCATCGGTCGCGACCGAACGCCTCGGCATAGGCCGCCATCTCCCGGCCCAGCGTGATCAGGACCGCGTCCTGCAACTGCGTCCGTGCGATCTTGACGACGTGGGCGAACTCCTTTTCCTTGGCTTGGAACGTTTCGACCAGCAGGGTCAGTTCTCGCTCGAGTTCGCGAATGCCCTGGATGGCGGCCACCCGCAGAGCGGTTGGATACGTATCGTTGGTCGATTGATGGCGATTTATGTGGTCCAGCGGGCTGATGGTCTCGCACTCTCCCGGGTTGCGGCCGAGCAGTTGCAGCGCCCGGTTCGCGAGCACTTCATTGACGTTCATGTTGGTGGAGGTCCCGGCCCCGCCCTGAAGGGCGTCGACACAAACGTGATCGTCCAACCGGCCGAGCATCATCTCCTGGCAGGCGCTCTCGATGGCTTGTGCCAGGGCATCGTCCCAACAGCCCAGTTCCCGATTGGTTCGGGCGCAGGCAAGCTTGACCGCCCCGTACGCACGGATAAGGCGAGCATGCACCGGTCGGAGGGCTAGCGGAAAATTCTCCATCGCCCGCAGGGTATGGATGCCGTGAAGGGCGTCGGACGGCAGGTTGCGTGTTCCGAGCGAATCGTGTTCCACGCGCTGGGCCATACTTCTGTTCCCCTGCGCCGTTCAGAAATACAGATCGTGCTCGCCGTTCTGTTCAATCCGGCGCAGGCGATCCGCCAGCTCGGCCTTGGCTGCCCCCTCCGGCATGGCCGCGAGTTCCTGCTCGATGAGCCGTTGGCCGGCCGCCTTCGTCTCCGGAGATGCGTAGTCCGTCAGGTACTCCATGAGAGTGGTCAGCCCGTTGGGCGTGCAGAATCTCTTGATGAAGCCCGGGATGGCGAATTCCATGAAGTGCTCGCCCGTCCGCCCCAGCCGATAGCAGGCGGTGCAGAAGCTGGGCAGGTATCCGTCCACCAGCAACTCACGCATCACTTCGTCCAGCGACCGGATGTCGCCGATCTGGAACTGCTCACGCTCCATGCACTGGGCGTCGCCGGCCTCGGTGTAGCCGCCGATCTCGATGCGCGTGCCGGCGTCCATCTGCGAGACGCCGAACTCCATGACCGTTCGGCGAACGTCCGCATTCTCCCGAGCGGTGAGAATGAGCCCCGTGTAGGGAACGGCCAGCCGCAAGATGGCGATCAGCCGCTTGAAGTCGTGATCGTTCACGAAGTATTGCGGATTTAACGCGACGCCCGAGGCGGGGCGCAGTCGCGGGAAGCTGACGGTGTGAGGCCCGGTGCCGTACCTCTGCTGGAGGTGTCGGGCGTGCGTCACCAGGCCCAGCACCTCAAATCGCCAGTCATACAGGCCGAACAGCACGCCGATCCCCACGTCGTCAATGCCGGCCTCCTGGGCGCGGCAGAGGGCGTCCAGCCGGTAGAGGTAGTTGCCCTTACGCGTGTTGGCCGGGTGGTGTCGCCCGTACGTTTCGTGGTGGTATGTTTCCTGGAAGATCTGGTACGTGCCGATGCCCGCTTCGTGGACCCGGCGGAATCCTTCCACGTCCATCGGCGCGGCGTTGATGTTGACCCGTCGGATTTCGCCGGTGCCGTGACGCGTGGCGTAGACCGTGCGGACGCACCGGGCGATGTGGTCCGCGCCATATCGCGGATGCTCGCCGAACACGAGGATAATCCGCTTGTGCCCCTTGTCCTCCAGCGCCCGCACCTGCCGGCGAATCTCCTCCTCGTCCAGCGTGCGGCGGACCACCTCGCGATTCGACCGCTTGAACGCGCAGTAGAGGCAGTCGTTCACGCAATCGTTGCCGATGTAGAGCGGGGCGAACAGCACGATCCGGTTGCCGTACACCTCACGCTTCAAACGACGGGCGGCGTCAAATACTAGGGCAATGCTTTCCGGATCGTCCGCACGCAGCAGAACGGCGGTTTGTTCGGCTGTCAGCGCCTCCTTCGCCAGGCTGCGATCGATGACGGCGCGAACGAGTCCCGGGTCCGGCGGCTGCGGACGGAGCAGGCCCTCCAGATCGCGGTCATGGATGAAGTCAACCGCATCGCGGCTGAGACTGAGCTGTGGCAGAATTCCCATCGTCAATTTCGTCATGTCTTCCGGGACGCCGCTGTCCGGCGGCGAAGGTAGTTGGCTGAGTCTCCCCGCCCCTGCCCGATCCGACGGCCCAAGCGAATTATACCGTGCTCGAAGCCATCGAGACACTTGGGCTGCGCTTCCTGTATGCATGCTTTTTCCGGATAGATGTCGTACCGACTGCGATACACCGCCGGCGTCAGGTTGGGCATCACCACGTTCCCACCACGCGTCAGCCCGAGTTCCATGCCGTTACGGCGGTTCAGTGTTGCCAGGGCCGTCGTGGCGGGAATGTTCGCCGCCGGACAGATCCGCCGCGCCAGCGCCATCACCTTGCAGGTCATCTCCTCGTCGTTTGGCACCTGATTGCAGACCTGAAACCGGCCTGCCTCCTGTCCAAGCGGCGTGGCCGGATGGGGGATGAATGGCCCCACGCCGATCATGTCCAGATCCAGCCGCGCGAACCACTCGAGGTCGTCGGCCAGATCCTCGAACGTCTGGCCCGGAATGCCGATCATGACCCCGCTGCCGATCTCATATCCCAGTTCACGCAACTGCCCCAGCAGGGCGATCCGGTCCGACGGTCGCCCGGGCAGTGACGGGTGGACCGCCGCGTAGAGCTGGGCGTTGGACGTTTCGAATCGCAGCAGGTAGCGATCGGCGCCCTCGGCCCGCCAGGCCGCCAACTCTTCCACGCTTCGTTCGCCGAGGCTGAGTGTGACGGCCAGCCGAGTCTCCGCCTTGATCCGTCGAATGATCCCTGCAACGAAGTCCTCGGTCAGCCCGGGATCCTCGCCCGACTGGAGCACCACGGTCCCATATCCGAGGTCAGTGGCGAGCCGGGCGCCGGCGAGGATCTCCTCTGCCGTCATGCGGTAGCGGGGCAGATCGCGGTTGGGGGCCCGCAACCCGCAGTACAGGCAGTGTCGCACGCAATGGCTGGAGGTTTCCAGCAGCCCCCGCAGGTGTACCTCGTCGCCCACTTGCTGCCGGCGCACGGCGTCCGCCTGTCCCCAGAGCCATCCAAGCCGCTCGGGGTCTGTCTCTGTAAGCCATTGCAGCAGCTCAGCGCGGTTCATGAGGTTCCGGATGTTGTATGGCCTTCCGGTTCGCAATGCACGTTGCAAGGGGCGTCAAGCCGGGGCCTGGAGCGAGGTCCATGCAGGCGTCCCTGTGAGTGCGTTCACGTTGTGAAACCATTCACAGTGTAGCTGCGGTGGCAGAAGGTGTCAAGTGGCCGGGTGGCCGTTTGGGTGGAACCGGTCAGGCGGTGTGTTTGGCGCGGAACGCCTGCCACGCGGGGCAGGCGCTGGGATCCACGCAGCACACGTCCCGGATGTACTCATAGTACACGTTTGGCGGGTCGCCGTGCTCGGCACGGAGCGGGCATTTCAGGCTGATGCGGGGGCGTGTCTTGCGGAGTTGCCCCACGATCAGCGACTGGATGTACACCTGGTTCTTGCCGGCCACGCACCTCATACGCCGGTTGAGTTCGGCCTCGAGTTCGGTGAGGTTGGACTCGGACTCCTCTGGGGTGATGGGCGGCTGTTGGCCACGGGAATCGACGTCCGTCTGCAGGGCACGGCTGATTGCCTGCTCGAGTACGGGGGGCTCCACGGGGTATTCAAGGAAAGCGGAAGCCCCGAGCTTCATGACGGCGGGCTGCATCAGGCCGGAGCCGGCCATGCCGATGACGATCGTTGGGACGGAGACGTGGCTTCGCTTCATGGCGCGCAGCAGCTCCAGTCCGTCCTTCTTATGCACGTCGAGTCCGACGATGATGAGCCGGGGGCGCTGCTTGTTGATGGCGCTGATGCCCTTGGAGAGATCGCTGACCGACTGCACCTCATGGTGCGGGGAGGCGCCGGCCTCCAGTGCCTTCCGTGCGGAACGGTCTCCGTGGATGATCAGGATGCGAGCCATGGCCGTTGCTCCAGGCAAATCGTGTGGAGTCGCATCGGGTCGAAGCTGTCGACGCCGCGCCAGCTACCCTGCAGATGGTAGCGCGGCAGCCCGGTGGGATCAAATGGGGCGCGGATGCGCAAGGGGGGACGCGGGTCGCCGCGGCGGATTGGCAGCGATGGGCCGGGAGCCGGGCCGCGGGTTTTGCCCGCCGGAGGTTCGTGGGGTATAAACAGTAGGGTGGTACCAGCGACGGCTGAGCGCTGTCGCGGCACGTCCAGTCTTCCGCCGGTGTGCATTGTGCGATGTCGAACGACGAGGTGATCATCGTCGCCTGTCCCTCCTGCTCGCAGAAGTACCGTGTGCCGGAGGCGCAGATCGGACAGAGGGCCGTCTGCAGGAAGTGCGGCGAGTCGTTTCGCATCGCGGTCGATTCCCCGATCGACGAGGACACGTTGTTCGGCTGGGTCATGGAGGATTCGGACGGCTCCAGTGAAAGCGTCATGGGCAGCTCCTCCATTTTCGGCTCGACGGCGGCGGAGCCGCCGCGCCCGCGTCGAGCCGCGGTGCCTTCCACCCCTCGCATTCACCTGGCGGAGCTGAACGACGAAGGGGCCCATTTCGCGTTTCCCGCCTCCTTGCTCACGGACGTGGGTGTGCGGGAGTCCTTCCCGCTCTATTGCGTCCACTGCATGCGCCGGGAGAATCTGAACGTGCAGCTTCTGGTCTGGGCCGACGTCCTCCCGGCAGAGCAGCGCGGAGCGGCCATGCAGGCGGAGCGGCAGACCGTCCGGCCCCTGGCGTACCTGCGTCGGGAGCACGGGTCGAAATGGGTGGACACGGTCGTCGCCGCGACCCGATTCCCGGCCCCGTTCGACCAGCCCTTTGCCTACTTCGTGTGCGGCGAATGCCGGTCTTCGCCGCCGGTCGCCTGCCACGTCGCTCGGGAACAGTCGATTGTCACCTGTCGGGTTGTTCTGGCGAACCTGAGCCTGGCGGTGGATTTCTTCCGCAGCAATGGCGGGCGGGACACGCCGTCGTATCGCCGCCTGCTTATGGCCGGCCGGCAACAGCGGGATCGCCAGTGGACGGCTCTCTCCGTGGACGTGCGGGCACGCGTCTCGAAGTGGTTTGCCCTGCACGAGGGCGAGCAGTTCCTCGGGTACTTCGCCGATCGAACGGGAGGTCGACCGGTGACGGGGGATGAGGGGCTCGTACTGACGGACCGGCGCATTGTGCATAGGTCCGGGCATGCGCTTCGCGAGTTCTTTCTCGTTCGCGGCGGGATCCTGGAGGTGCAGGCCGACCCCAAGTGGGCGGTGGTGACGGTGCGGCAGGGCAAGGAGGCGGCCGCCAGCCTGACGGTCGCGCCGCTGTATGCGGGCAGCATGGCGAAGTCGCTGCAGGCGCTTCAGCAGCCCTGGACCATCCGGGCGCGCGTGAGCGGCCCGGGCTCAAGCGGGTGAGGACTCGGCCGTTGTGATTCCTCTTCCCACCAGGCGGGTGCGGAATCAGGCCTTGGCCGTGACGCGCTGGCCCTTCTGCATCAGCTTCGCGATGGCCTGCGGGATCTTGTCCAACGACACCTGATGATCAATGCAGCCGGTGGCCATGGCCGCCTTCGGCATGCCATAGACCACGCAGGTTTCCTCGTCCTGAGCGATCGTCCAGCCTCCCGCCCGGCTCATGAATTGGAGTCCGGCCGCGCCGTCGCTGCCCATGCCGGTCAGAATGACGCCCACCGCCCGCGGTCCGCAGGTGCGGGCCGCCGACTCGAACATTACGTCCGCCGACGGCCGGTGGCCGGAGACTTTCGGCCCGGCATCGAGTTGAACCGAAAGGTGGATGCCGCAGCGCACAAGCTTGAGGTGGGAATGGCCCGGCGCGACGAGCACAGTGCCCGGTTCCGGAACGTCGCCGTGTGTTGCCTCCCGCACGTTCATGGCGCACAGGCCGTCGAGGTGTTTGGCGAACGACGGGGTGAATTCCGGCGGCATATGCTGCGTGATGAGGATGGGCGGGAAATCGCTCGGGAACGCCGGGAGCATTTTGGCCAGGGTGGGCGGCCCGCCGCAACTGACGCCGATGGCCACTGCCCAGCCTCTGGCCTGACTGGGCGGGAGAGACGGTGCGGAACTGGACGATCGCGTGGTGCGAACGATGGGCTTGCGCCCCTTCGCGCGGTAGGCCCCAACGATTTTCTCATACAGTTCCTTACGGAATTCGGTCTTGGCCGCGATGCCCTTGGTGGGCTTGGAGACGTAGTCGAAGGCGCCGCGTTCAAGCGCGTCGAACGTGATCCGGGCGCCTGCCTGGGTCAGTGTCGAGACCATCAGGAAGGACACCGGCACCTTGCCCGCCGCGCGATCGAGCACCTGGATGCCGTTCATCCGGGGCATCTCGACGTCCAGCGTGACGACGTCCGGGCGCAGTCGGGAGATCATCTGCAGCCCTTCCACGCCGTCGCGTGCGACGCCCACCACCTCGACTTCCGGGTGGCCCGCCAGGGCTGCCTTGATGACAGTCTGAACGAAGCTGCTGTCGTCGACGACGAGCACTCGGATTCGGGGACCGGCCATGGTGCAGTCTCTCAGTTGCCGTGCCTGGTCGCGCTGGAAAGGTTCCCGAGCGGCTCAGGTCGCGTTCTATGGCTCGCTGGCGGGCGGGGTCACCGGTCGGCCGACCAGGGCGTCCGTGAACCGCAGGCCGACGTACCGGACGGAGCCGTCCCGGCCTTCGTGCCGGACCTCCGCATTGATCTCGAACCGCGTCTCGCCCAGGTCGAATCGCAGTCGCACGACCTCGCCCAGCCGCAACGGCGGGTCCACCATCAGGCGAACGCCGTCCTCCGACACGTCCACAAGCGTGGCCTTCGTCGGGGACCGGTGCGTCGCGCCGACGGTGACAGGAATGCCGTGCAAGACGGCCTGCCGACGCTCAAACTGCCGACGTTCCATGCCATCGGGCGGCTCGCCGGTCGTCGGCGCCGTGGCAATACGGCGCTGGATGGCGTCCAGCAAGAGCTTCCCCGTGGCGGTCGTTGTGCGCATGACAGGCTCCTTCCGGTGCCGATGCACCGTTATCTGCGAGCCGACCCAGCCGTGCGGCCACTGCGACCCACATAACAGTTTTCGGTTGGGCAATGCAGTGAAATGAGCGTGTGATTTAAGAAGCCCACGCTTGCGTACCGACTTGTCACACGGATGGGCGCGGACCGGGGCCGATAATCTTCGGATTGCGTTGTCAAATCAACAGCACGACAACGCTTCCCGGCCCCAGTTCGACGGCCAGTAAACCCCCGCGGCGCCGCGGCGGTTTCTGTTGCGGGTTCGACGCGAACAGCAGTTCGATCGGTTCCCGCCGCGCGGGCAGCCCCGAGATGGCTGTCCGCCGGGCGGAGCGGAAGTCCGTGTTCGCCACAATGATCAGGCGTCGGCGTTTCCGCTCCACGTGAAAGCCGAGGGCCAGAATAAGCTTCCGGTTGGTGTCCACTTTCAGCGGGGTGTAATTCGACGCGGTTGCCAGATCGGCGGCGAACCGCGCTCGAACGGCCGCTGCGTCCGCCAGCAGCCGTACCATGCCGGGACCGCCCGGATTACTCCAGTGCAGCACGAACCGGTCAAAGAACGCCAGCCTGCCGTAGTACGGATCGTCGGGCTTCAGCGCATAGCGAGTGCGCGGTCCGGCGTCCAGCCCCAGGTTCATCGGCTGCCGTTCCAGCACCTCCAGGCCGGAGTTGATGAACGGCGCCGCGTTCGGCAGGAAGGGATTGACCGCCGCCGCCATGCGGGCCAGTCGCCGCCCTCCCGTGCGTGTGACGGAGCGGGGTGTGTCCGGCGTCTCCGCCGCAGCCCAGATGGGCAGCTTGGAGGCCGGCAGCACGTTTTCCACCAGATCGTGGAACCGGCCCTCGGCCGCCCGCGGCTGCATCCACCAGGCCGGTCCGATAATCATGTTGTAGCCGGCCTTGCGTGCCTCCGCGCTGTGGTCGATGCCCAACTCCTCCGCGATGAAGCCGAAGTCCGGGTCCACGCGGCGCGCGGATTGGAGGATCATGCCCTCCAGGTCGTCCGGCAGGGCGTGCCCCATGTCGATGCGGGCGCCGTCCACGCCGAATCGCTGGTAGAAGGGCAGGATGCCGGCCAGTTGTTGCCACAGCTCCCGGTTCGGCTTGCGGCCGGCGTACCGGCTGGACTTCATGACCTCGCTGTAGAGGTAGGGGGGTTGGGCCTGCGGGTCGGGCAGGCATCGCTCGACGGCCGTCGGGTGGTCCCAGTAGTACCGCAGGAAGGTCACGTCAGACCAGGGCGGCTGGCGGTCGTTGACCACGTCGGAGAAGCCGGGCGGGGTGATGACGCCGAACTCGCGTGAGATCTCGGCGAGGAGGTTCTTCGGCGGGTGGGCCTTCATGAGTCGGGCGAAGCGGGCCCAGCGGTTCGGGTCGGTCACGTTTGGGGCAAAGCGGAACTTCGCCCGATGGGCCCGCATGGCGGGCAGGGCGTGAATGCGCGGCAGCTCCGCCGGCGGCGGGGTGAGGTAGTCTGCTCCTTCTACGTAGGGCTGCGCGTAGTTGCGTTCTTCTCGCCGGTCGATCCAGTAGAACCAGTCCGGGTGGTCGAGAATCCAGTCCGCGTCACGGGCGGCGGTTCGCGGGGCCAGGTCGATCAGCACGCGCATGCCCATTGCGTGAGCGGCCTCAACGAAGGCGCCGAACTCCAGATTCACATCGGCCGGGTCGTCGCCGAGCAGGCGGTCGTGCAGGCTGGGCTCCAGTTCGAAGAAGTTTTTCGCCGAGTACGGGCATCCGAGCTCACCCTTGCGATACAGATTGCTGTGCTTGACGACGGGCAGCATGTAGACGGCGGTGACGCCCATGCGCTTCAGCAGGGGCAGGATCAGGATGGATTTCAGGAAGGTGCCGGTCTCGGTGAAGCGACGGTCGGAGAGATCGCCGTCTCCGTCATGATCCCACGCGGTGGTCATGCGGGGAAAGAGCCCGTAGAAGCCGGCCGACCGCAGCCAGTCGCCGCCGCGCCGGTGCTGGTGCCCGTCGCGCACTCGTTCTCCCTTCTCCCGTACAACTCCGCGAATTCGCGAAAGGCTGCGTCCGCCCGTCTGGGTGTTGCCCCGCCGCGGCAGAATCTCCCGCTGGATGCAGTCCAGCAGAAACGCCCGCGGGTCCACCTCGCATTCCGCTTTGCCGACCCTCCGCACATCGGAGAACCCCCAGGCGTTCCACAGGGCGGGGACGCGGTATCGGAGTCGTCGAGCAGGGCGAGACTCCAGGCATCGTACGAGGCTGTCGAGGTAATCCGCACGTTTGTCTGCCATGTTCTTCCTTTCCAGGATGACTTCCGGTCAGAGCAGCATACACACGCAGGCACGCGATTCAACATTGCCGATGCGAACCGTAGACGCCGGCCGACGGGCCATCTACAATAGGCCCCTGCAACGGGGCTCGATATGGATATGGCTTTGCTTCTCGCTGAATACTCGACAAACTGGGTCTTCCTCATCCTCGCCGGCGTTGTTGCGGTCATTGTCTTTTCGTGGCCAGCGTACGTGAGACGTGTGCTGCAGGCGGCGGAAGCCTCGTGCCAAGGCGATGCCGAGCGCAGCCTTCGCCTTCACATGGAAGCGGCCCGATCGTGGAATCCGGCTGCGTTGCTTTCCCGAATTCTCAAGCCGGGCATTCTCGAGATGGGGATTGCGGGAGATCATCATCAGTTGGGTGAGTTGGATCAATCGCTTGCATGGCTGGGCCGCGCGCGTCGCAAGTCTCGTCTATCCTGGCTGCGGGGGGCCTTTTGTGGCAGCGCGGCGCGGATTCACGCGCAACGGGGTGACCAGACGGCCGTCGAAGAGGAGATACGGAGCCTCCAAGGCGTTCTAACGGCCGATGCTTGTGCAGCCTCGAAGGTGTCGCTTTCTGAGGTGACTGCCAGCGCATACGCGGAACTGGGTTGCTTGGACCGGGCGGTTCAGGCCCTGGCATCCGCGCCGGCGACGGACTACGGACGGCCGGAGATGCGGTTCACTGCTTTGCAGACAGTGCTTTCACTTGCGTGGGATGATGCCTTCGTGAGCATCTTCCCTCCGTCGAGACCACATACGAATCAGAAGGATGCCCGCGAAGGCCTTTCCAGAATCCGGGCTGTTGCGGCTGACGTCGCCAAGCTTGGTTTCTTCGCCCGTCTGGCCACGCGCTTGATCGCAGCCGGGCGCTGGGAAGAGGCGCGATCCTACACAGCGGCGCTGGGCATGCCGCCGGAAGCGAGTCCGCCGCTGCGGGCGTTTGCCCTGGGGTTGCACGCGATGGAGGCGGGGCACAACGGCGACCGCCACGTCGCGGAGGAGCGTTTGCGGGAACTCGAAACCCTCCGGCTTGCGCATCCGCGGCATCTGGTCCTGCTGAACGACTGTGATTACGTCGCGGCTATCGCCTGGCGCGAGCTTGACGGATTTGCAGCGGCTCTGGCCGCGCTCGACCGCACGCGTCTTGAAATCTGCTCCCCGCACGACCGGGCCGAGCGTCTGCACCTGCGTGCGGGAATCCTGGAATCTCTGGGACGCGCGGCGGAGGCGGATCAGGCCCGCCGGGAGTCCCTGGCCCTTTGCCCGCTCGCCTCATGGAATCGTTCGCAGGACGATGCCGAGTCTTTGCCGGAGCAGGTTCGCGAGAATATCGCGACCGTCATGCATCGACTTCGCGCGGAGACTGCCGCCGCGAGTGCGGACAGCGTGGGTTCGTCGGTCGGCTGGGCGTCCGAGACGCCGGCACCCCGCGTAGCCTCAGCCGTGGGCCCGTGGGCCTGGGCGCTGGCCGTGTTTGCGTTCGTTCCGGTACTGGGGGCGGTTCCGGGTGTGGCCCTGCTGACGCTTGCGGCGTATCTGTTGTTTCGGCGACGGGCGTTGCCGCACGATCGGCGCGCCGGCATCGCCGGACTGGTTCTTGGATTGCTTTCGATGGGGTTTGCGGGGCTGTACGTGGGGCACTGGGCAGGTCTGTGGAAGCCGGCCGTGTCGTACCAGACGGACGTGGAAGAGTCGTCGGGATTGGCTGGAGCGTACGAAGCAGACGCCGACTTCGCAGACGAGGAAAGCTTCGAAGGCCGGCTCGCTGCGGAAGAATACGAAGGCGTTTCGGCCAGTGGGAATGGTCCGAAGGTATCCATCACCTGGCCGGTCGGCATTCTCTATTTCGTCGTGTTGATCCTCAGCATCATGTTCCACGAACTGGGCCACGCCCTATCCGCGTACTGGGCGGGCGACCCCACCGCCCGCGATTGCGGCCGGCTGTCCTTGAACCCCATCCGCCACCTGAGCCTGTTCGGCAGCTTCGTTGTGCCGCTGGTCCTGATCCTACTGCCGGGCGATGCGTTCATCGGCTGGGCCAAGCCCGTACCGGTGACGCCCGGCCGGATGCGGCGGCCGCGGCTGGGGCGGCTGGGCGTCTCGCTGGCCGGCGTCTCGGCGAATCTTATCCTGGCGTTTCTGGCCGCGAACGTGCTGGCCGCACTGCTGATTGTGTTGGGGCTGGTCTGGCCGGGTTTTGTGCCGATGGGAACGGTCATTCCGTTCACGCTTCCTCTCCTCATTGGTTTGCCGCACGAAACGGTCTGGGCCTACGTCGTCGAGGCGGCGAAAGCGACGGTCTTTGTGAACGTGTTCCTCGCCTGGTTCAACCTGCTGCCGGTTCCGCCCCTGGACGGCTACGGCGTGGTTCGGTCCATCCTGCCGGCCGGGCTGGGTGGGAGGCTCGATCGAGCGGCCGGGTTCGGGACGGTGCTGCTGCTCGGCCTGATCGCACTGAATTGGCTGACCTATGTGCTGTTGCCCGCGATCGTAGCGGCACTTGTCCTGCTGCAGCTCGGGACCAAGATCGCCGGGTGGTGATGGCGAATCCGCCGGCGCGCGGGCTAGACGCCGAAGGGTTCGCCGCGGCTGATGATCAGCAGGGCGTGGACGAAGTTGATGATGAAGTACAGGGTGCTGGCGCCGGTCAGGAACACCACCACGGTGATGAATATGGTGACGAACGTGCTGCCGCGTATCATGGAGTCGCTGCGCATGGTGGCGATGATGTGCGGCCGGGCGAGGATGGCCATCGCAATCAGAACCGCCGCGATGGTCGGCCAGATCGAAATGGAGTGGACGAAGCTGTAAATCCAGGTCGCCCGGGACACCGGCTCGGAAAGCTGGCCCTTGCTGCCGTGGATGAAGTGGCCGCGCAGGTAGTATTCTCCCGCCTCGAATTTGCCGTTGCTGGCGTCGCCCTGGAGGTACCAGTACATCACCGTGTAGGCCGCGAAGTTCGCCAGCCCGATCACGATGATCCACAGGAGCAGTTTGTTACGCGTTCGACGAGGCATAGGAGTAGAGGGACCAAGGGACCGAGGGCTCAAGGGACCGAGGGAGCAGGGGGGGCGGAGCTTTCGGAAGCCGAATGGCTTCTGCACGTTGTGAATTCGTTTTCAACATTCTGGCCCGTCTCCCGGATCGCGGCGGAGGGATCGGATCAGCGCCTTGAGCATACGCTCGACCTCTGCCGCCAGTTGTAGCGCTTCATCCACTCTCTCGCGGCTTCCGTATTCGAGATCCCTGGCCAGCATGAGTTGGGTGTCCAACTCAGCCAGGGAACCAGACGTGACCAGGAGAAATCGCACGTAGTCTCGTCTGGAGCCGCGATTGTAACCTTCGGCAATGTTCGACACCACCGACACCGCCGCTCGCCGTAGTTGTCCGGTCAGTCCGAACTTTTCTGTGTCGGGGAACTGGCGCGTGATTCGGTACATCAGGAGGCTCAATGCGTACGCCTTCTGCCAGACCACCAACTCCTTATGGGTTTTCAGCATGGCGACGCCCCCGCGCCCTCAACCCTCGATCCCTAGATCCCTTGGTCCCTCGATCCCTAGGTCCCTTGGTCCCTTGGTCCCTCGATCCCTAGGTCCCTAGGTCCCTTGGTCCCTCGATCCCTAGGTCCCTTGGTCCCTTGCTCCCTCGATCCCTAGGTCCCTTGGTCCCTTGCTCCCTACTTCCCAATCACCCCCTCCATCGGCGATGACGCCGTTGCGTACAGCTTCTTCGGAATCCGCCCGGAGCGGTACGCCAGGCGGCCGGCCTCCGCGGCGGCTTTCATCGCCCGGGCCATGCCCAGCGGGTCCTTCGCGCTGGCGATGCCCGTGTTCAGCAGCACGCCATCGGAGCCCAGTTCCAGGGCGATGGTCACGTCGGAGGCGGTCCCCACGCCGGCGTCCACGATCACCGGGTAGTCCGGGTCGCCCTCCTTGAGATACTCCAGGCAGATGCGGATGTTGTTGGGGTTCAGGATGCCCTGGCCGCTGCCGATCGGGGCGCCGGCCGGCATGACGCTCGTCGCGCCGGCCTCCTTGAGCTTGCGGGCCAGGATCGGGTCGTCGTTCGTATAGACCAGCACGGTGAAGCCGAGCGAGACCAGCTTCTCCGTGGCCTGCAGCGTGCCGACGGGGTCCGGCAACAGGGTCTTCTTGTCCGCGAGCACCTCCAACTTCACCCATTTCGCGCCGGGGTTATCCAGGCCCTCCAGCAGCTCCCGGCTGAGCCGGGCCGAGCGGATCGCGTCGTCCGCGTTGAAGCAGCCGGCCGTGTTCGGCAGCACGGTGTACCGCTTCATGTCGAGGAAATCGAGGATGTTCTCCTTGCGGGGCTTGCCGTCCTCGCCCATGACGTCGCGCCGGATGGCCACAGTGACCACCTGGCACCCGGAGGCGTCCAGGGCCTGTGCCATGAGCTCGTGAGTCGCGTACTTGCCCGTGCCCACGAACAGGCGAGACTCAAACGTGAACGGCCCCACGCGAAACGTATCTTCCTTCATTATCCGCCTCCCACAAACGTGACGATTTCGATCCGGTCTCCCTCGTTGATTCGAGTTGTGCCGTATTCCGCACGGACCACCAGTTCCTTGTTCACTTCGATTGCGACGCGGCGCGGATCGGTCCCGCGCTGCTGCAGCAGGTCGGCCAGCGTCAGACCGTCGGCGACGGCCTCATGGATTCCGTTGATGCTCACGTGCATGAGACGATTGTGCCATGCTTCGCTGGGTCGGGCAACCGGTGGCGCGGTTTTGTCTGGCGTCTGGTCGCCTACTGTTCCTCGTCGTGTGCCCGATGCACCGTCTGTTTTGCGGAGGCGGCCTTCTCCTCGAGCCGGGCCCGTACCTCCGGACGCAGATCGATGCCCAATTCCCGCAACTGCTCGTCAGCCACCGGGCCGGGCGCCTCCGTCAGCGGACAGACCGCTCGCTGCGTCTTGGGATACGCGATCACGTCGCGCAGGCTCTCCTTGCCGGCAAACAGCATCGCCCAGCGGTCGAGCCCGAATGCGATCCCGCCGTGCGGCGGCGCGCCGAACCGCAACGCCTCCATCAGAAATTGGAACTTGACCTTGGCCTCTTCCTCGCTGATGCCCAGCAGTTGGAACACCGTCTGCTGCACGTCGCGGCGGTGGATACGAATGCTGCCGCCGGCCATCTCCGTGCCGTTGAGAACCAGGTCGTACGCCTTGGCCCGGACCTTGTCGGGCTCCGTGCTCAGCCGGGCCACGTCCTCGTCGCGCGGGGCGGTGAATGGGTGGTGCGTGCTGAAGTACCGCTTCTCCGTTTCATCCCACTCGAACATCGGGAAGTCGACCACCCAGAGAAGGTCCCAGTCCGTGGACGGCTTGAGCTCCAGGATCTCGATCAGCCGCGTTCGGGCGTGGTGCAGGTGCTTGCAGACGTCGCCGTATTTGCCCGCCCCGAAAAACAGAAAATCACCCGGACCCGCGCCCGCTTGGCGGCACAGGGGCTCGCACACCGGCTGGAGGAACTTGGCCACGCCCGTGGAGAACTCCAGGCCGTTGCTGCCGGAGACGACCTTCGTCACAGGCATCCCGCCGGCCCCGATGCCCTTCAGTTCCTCCGTCAGGCCGTCGGTGATCTTGCGAGTCAGCCGGTCGGCGCCCTCCGCTGGTTTGACCACCAGGCACTTCACGACGCCGCCGGACTGCACGGCGTTCGAAAACACCTGGAAGTCGCAGTTGCGGACGACGTCCGTGATGTCGCGCAGCTCCAGCCCGAACCGCATGTCCGGCCGGTCGATGCCGAACCGATCCATCGACTCCGAGTAGCTGATCCGCCGGAACGGCTGCGGAACCTCGATGTCCTTGGCCACGCGGAACATGCCGGCCACGCAGCCCTCGACGGCATCCATCACGTCTTCCATCTGGACGAAGGCCATCTCGATGTCGATCTGGGTGAACTCCGGCTGGCGGTCCGCTCGCAGGTCCTCGTCGCGGAAGCACCGCACGATCTGGGCGTACCGGTCGCAGCCGCCGATCATGAACAACTGCTTGAACAACTGCGGCGACTGCGGCAGGGCGAAGAAGTTCCCCGGCTGCACGCGCGAGGGCACCAGGTAGTCCCGGGCGCCCTCCGGCGTGGATTTCGTGAGCACCGGCGTCTCGATTTCCAGGAAGCCGTGGGCGTCGAAGTAGTCGCGCACGGACTTGGCGATATCGTGCCGCAGCCGCAGCACCTTCTGCATGGCCGGCCGTCGCAGGTCGAGGAAGCGGTACTGGAGCCGCAGGTCCTCGTTGGCCTTGGTGAAGTCGTCGATTTCGAAAGGCGTGGGGTCGGACTTGCTGAGCAGGTCCACCGCCCGGCCTTCCACCTCGATCTCGCCGGTGGGCAGCTTGGGGTTGATGTTGGTCCCGCGCAGGGCCACCTGACCCTCGACCGCGATGCAGTCCTCGCTGCGGAGCGTGCGGGCCAGGGCGTGGGCCTGGGGGTCGGTTTCGGGATTGAACTTGACCTGGGTAATGCCCTCGCGGTCGCGCAGGTCGATGAAGACCATGCCGCCGTGGTCGCGGTACGACGCAACCCAGCCGACCAGCCGGACCGTCTGCCCTGCGTTTGCCGCCCTCAGTTCGCCGTTACGGTGCGTGCGCTTGTTGTAGGGAATCGCCACAGACGTTCACTCCTGCCCAGGGTCGCTACAGAACCCCGCCACTCTACCCGCGACCCCCGGAAATGCAACGCCACCGCGACAAAGGCGTTGTGCTGTGCTGCTGACGGACGGGTGGGACCGGTCTTGCGCGGGAGTGGTCTTGTGTGGGACTGCTCTGGTGTGGGACCGGCTTTCCAGCCGGTCTTACTCGTTGCCGCGGATCATTGCCGGCCGTGCCCTGTAATCCCCGTCTCGTCATTCGGACGCTTCGGGAGGATGCTCCTCTTCCGCCTTCCGCAGTTGTGCCTTCAAGTGTGCGAGCTCCAGCGCCTCCAGAGGGGTGGTCCCCGCCAACGCTTCCGCCTCCTTGTATCCGACCTCGCCGTATTGCTCCAGCGCAATCCGCTCGGCAAGGGCGTGGCATGACCGTCGATACGCCAGCCATAAGGTCTCGATATCCACGTCATCGGCGAGGCGGCGGCTTTGCTCAACCGGATCGGGAACGGTGCCGGCAAGTTCCCGTGGCAAGAGATCCTCCAACCGCATGCCAGACTCCTCCAGTTGCCGGAGCAGCTCCGGAGCAAGTCCACCTTCTTGCGCCCTCTGCCTGGCCAGATGCACGAGGTCCAACTGGGAGGCGTACGCGTGCGCCGCATACAAAACGCCGGGAAGTGTGTTCTCGGCAAGAACCGCCGCCTGTGCGAGGCTCCTCTCGCCGTGCTCCGTCCGGGCCTCTCCTTTCGCCTCCTGAACTCGCGCATATTCAGCCGCGAGGTGCAGAAGCGCCGGCGGCACAGCGTCCGCCAAGTCGCTCGCCGCCCGGATTACGGCGTCGGCCATGTCGCCGCGGGTCTGCCGGATATCCTTCTCCAACTCCGACACACACAACCGCATCGCCCGGACTTCCACGTGCATCCGCGTCCCTCCACCTGATGCCCCGTGAGGATCTTTCCACTGGATGATTCAATTGTGCTCCATTCAGAAGCTGACGCAACACCGCGCACAACCTCGTCGGGCACACTCGTTGCTCGATCCGTGCTCTACGGACTCGCGGCCTTCTGATCTGCCGAGGTTGGTCTTGGCCCCCGACCCCCGACCCCGATCTCCCGCTCCCGCACCCGCGGGGCTGACCTGCACGTACCATATCCCGGGAGGGCCGGGCCAGCGTGCGCCCGGCCTCCAACCCCCCAGCGTCCCAAAACCGCGTTGACCCCTGTGCCGACCGCGGGCAAGATGAGGGCTGACGTGAGGAATCCGATGGCCGACTCTCCGTACCGGCCACCCGTCGGGAACCCGCCGGGGGGGCCGGGCGTCCAATCCGGCAGAAGGGCAGGCGTGGAGTCGCCGGCCCGCACGATCCCGTTCGAGGACGCCGCCGTTGTTCGGCAGGTCCAGTCGGGGGACGTTCAGGCGTACGCGCAGCTTGTCCTGAAGTACCAGGACAGGGTCCACAACACCTGCTGCCGGCTGTGCGGCAACGTCGAGGACGCACGCGACGTGACGCAAGATGCGTTCCTGAAAGCGTTTGAGTGCATCGAGTCGTTTCGCGGGGCCAGCAGCTTCTACACGTGGCTCTTCCGGATCGCCGTGAATCTGGCCATCAACCACCGCCGACGGACGGCCCGGACTCGCCACGCGAGCGTGAACGGGGACGGCGAAGGGTCGTCCGCTGCGGCCAGCCTGGCCGACCCGGCCGAGCCGGACCCGGCTCTGCGGATGGCGCGGGGCGAAATGCGCGGCCACGTGTCGCGTGCCCTGCGGGAGCTGGATGAGACGTACCGTGTGGCCGTCGTGCTGCGCGATATGGAAGGGTTCGATTATGCGGAGATTGCGGAAATTCTGGGCGTGCCGAAGGGAACGGTGAAGTCCCGGATCGCCCGTGGACGTCTGGCCTTGCGCGAGGCGCTGCTGCCGTACATGGGCCTGGATGGGTAAGGCATTCAGGAGATGAACTTCGTATCGCCATGATCCCCCCGAACCGAGACAACCTGGATGAGCTTCTGTCGGCCTACCTCGACGACGAGTTGACGGAGACCGAGCGGGCGGAGGTGGATGCCCTGCTGGAGCAGGATGTCTCCGTTCGGCGCCGGCTGGAGGCGTTGCGGGGCGCGGTGGAACTCATTTCAGCACTGCCGCGGCGGTCGGCGCCGCCGAGCCTTGTGGACGATGTGATGTCGCGGCTTGAGCGCGACGAGCTTCTGGACGACCTGAACACTTCGTGCCCGCGCCGTGGGTGGCAGCGCCCGTGGCTGTCCGTGCTGGCGTCGGCGGCACTCGTGGCGATCTGCGTGAGCGGGGCGTGGTACATTTTCCGGGCCCCGAGAAACCAGGCGGAGCGCGCCAGCCCCGCCGTCGCAATTCACCGGTCGCCGGCGACGCCCGCTCCGGAGAGATCGCCGTCCGACGCCGAGTTGCTGATGCGCACGCAGAGTGCCAAAGCCGACCGACTCGCGGAAGGGCCGGCAGTGCTCTCTGTGGACGACATCGCCAAAGCCGTGCCTAGGCCGGCATTGCAGTCGGAAGCGGATGCTACGGATCGGCCTCGGGCGGTCAGACCTGAAGGTCGCGGCGTAACGAGCATGGATAAGCTGGCGGCGGCCGGACGGGAGGTCGCCGAAGCCAGAGACCGAATTCCGAGCAGACCGGGACCCGATCGGACGGCGGTTGCCGCGCGGTCCCGGGAGAAGACGGAGCGAGATCTCACGGCCGAGTCACGATTGGAATCCGTGGGGGATGCCGGCGGCGTGACCGGGCTTGCGGCCCAATCCGAGGTGCCGGCCGTGCCCGCGTCGCCCGAGGTGACCGCCGAGCCGACGTTTGCCGGCGCCGTGGCGGACATGTTGGAGCGAGGCGTGTCGGAGTTGCGTCGCTGGTCGGACGACACCCGCGCGACGGTGGACCAGAAGCTCGCTCACGGGGCCTCCCCTACGGACTTTGCTCATCATCCGTTTGCCAATGAGCAGGCGCAGGTGCAGGTGGCGTTTGCCACCGAGGCCGCGCGCCAGGCCGCCGCCCGGCGAATCGCGCAGGTTCTCGACGAGCAGGCGGTGCCGGAAGTGCGGCAGACGGCGTTCCTGAATTTCCTGGGGCTGGCGCCGGCGCTGGGGCGAACTTCGCCGTTCTTTGTCCTCGGGCAGCCGACGGTGAACTTTGCCGATCCGCAGGAACAGCAGATTCTGGTCCGCGTCGAGCCGCAGCACGTCGAGCAGCTCTTCAACGCAGTGCTTGCGTCGGCGGACAGGGAGCGCGATGTGACGGTCCGGGTGGGGTCGGTGGCCGCACGCGGCCGAACTGCGGGCTTCGACCTGCTGACCCTGGGCCTGCCGGTTTTTGAAGAAGGGGCGATCGCCGCATCGGAATCGACACCCGCCGACGCGGGACACCTGAAGCCGCGGGTACATGAACGGAAACGCACCGTTCAGTCTGCGGAACCAACCGATCTTCAGGCAAAGGAAGACGATTACTCGGTGCCGCAGGCGGACGCGCTCGCAGACGACTTCGCGTACGACAGGGACGCTTCAGCCGAGGCGGAGCTGCGCCGCGACCGGCCAATCCGACCCGGGAATCTCCCCACGGAGACGGCATCTTGGTCCGACACGGCGCGTGAGCCAGCCTCGGCGGAGGTGTCTGAGGCGCTCGACCAGCCGGAACAGGCTGATGTGGCCGCAGCGAAGGCTGCGGCGCTGGAGGAATGGGTGTCAATCCTGCCCCCAGGGCACGGCTTGCCTCCGGCAGGTGCGAGTCCGCTGGTTACCGTGGTGATTCGGCTCCTGCCGCCGGGCGCTGTCCAAGCGCAACCCGCTGTCACGCCGGAAGCTCGGGATTTGCGGCAGGAAAGGCCGACCCCGACGACACGTCCTTCTCACCGAGAGGATGGTCGGCAGCCTCGGTCGCACGGTGATCCGGGCAGGTGATGTCCGATTGTGGCCCAGAGTGTCGTTTGGGCGTGCGGACTTGCACGGTGCCGGTCTTCGCTTGGTGGGGGATTGGGTTGGGGCGTGCCAAGTCTGGCGTGGGTCCGGCTTTCCAGCCGCTCTTCCTGTTGCGGCGCGTACGCGAACGGCGCGGCTTCCACCGCAGTCCTACGCGACAACACCGTGTCCATAAACTACTTGTGGAAGGATACCACAGGCTTCGGCAATAAGCCGAGATAACTTAGCGGCTGGCGGCCGCACTTGGCGGATCGAGCGGCATCCCGGTTGCCTCATCGAAGCGATGGGCGGCGTCCGTGAGATGTAGCTTCATGACCCGGCCGACTTTGAACTTCACCGTACGCTTGGCCGGTACCGGGACGCGCTCCAGCGTCTTGGGGTTTTGCGCGACGCGTGCAGCGCGCACCTTGCACTCAAACACTCCGAAGTCGCGAAACTCCAACCGGTTACCGCGACCCAGCTCTTCAATGATCTCGTCCAGGAAGTTCTGGACAATACGCTTGACAAGCACTCGCTTGGTGCCAGTGCCATCCGCGATCCGGTCGATCAGCTCTTTCTTGGTGATGGTGGACATCAACTGCTCCCCACAGCGCCGAAAGAAAATTGACCTGACTCTCCAGGATTCGAGTGCCTCGAACCTCCTGTTCGATTTCATTGCCTGACCAACGGCCGGACCCCTCCGATTCAGTCCGTGCCCCCTGCCGAAGTAACCCGTTCAGGCAACATAAGTTATCCTACAGCAATAGGTTTCCGCCATCAAGCCCCGAATTTGGGCGACTTGCTGATGCGGCAGGTGACGGGGGGCCGGCGGAGCAGATTCGGATTCCCGCAGCCCTGACCGGGATTGCCGGAGCCGTCGTGGCTTGTCTCAGGGCCGCTGGTACCCCACCCGGTAGGCATCGAACCGTCGGTAGGTGAAGTCTCGACCCCGTGCGCCCGGGCCCTGGTAGTCGATGAACCGCTCTCGGACCAGGATCTGTTCGCCCTGGGCCGTGGGCGAGGCGATCCCCGGCCAGATGGACCGCGCGGCGTATTGGGCTGAGGGCAGGAGGGTCGCATCGCGGCTGAACAGTAAAGTGGAACTGTATCCCGTCTCGTGAGGGCGGTCTGCTACGGCGATGGCGTGCGGTGGCGTGGCTTGGCAGCCCGCCAGGGCGAAGGCGATCAGCAGAGCGAAGGGCATCAAATTTCGCATCTTCCCATCCTCCGTTCGCATCTTCCCATCCTCCGAAGGCCGAGCCAACCGTGCCGGTACGATGGCTGGTCGTCGCCTCCCTTTCCCTTCCATCCGTGGACGCTTCAGGGCGTGTGCCGCCGGCTGGGGATATGGGTCGGGGTTCTGCGGGTCCGAAAAGCGTGGGCCAATCGCGCTGCAAACGGCAGTCGCGGGGCTCGTTCAGGCTGGGCAGGCCGTAACGACTGGGGGGATGCGCAGGCGGGACGCAACGTAGCGGCCGAGGCGTGTTCGGGACTTTCGACGCCGGTGTCAGGGCCGGGCGGCGCGGGCGGCCAGAATGGCTTCGGCGAGGTGGAGGTCAATCGGCTCGTCGACGTCGACGGTGTCGTGGGGGGCGACGACGATGGCGCGCCGATCGCGCCCGAGAAAGGCGTGAGGTTCGTCGGGTTTGTCGGTGGCGCCGAAGAGGGCCGATCGCGTCATGACGGTCAGCCCGCCGTCCAGGAGATACAGGGGCTCGAGATCCTGTCTGCGGTAGTGAGGGTTCGGGCGGACCGGATTCATGCGGTCGTGGTGGAGGCGGAACATCCAATCGGGATGGTGTTTGCCCACGGGGGCGACGGTCTGCACGGAATCGGCGCCCGTTTCAATGAGGTGTTGAACGCCCTCGTCAATGATTCCGGGGCGGCGGACGGGAACGTTGCCGTAGAGCATGACCACGAGGTTCGTTTCGTGGGCGCAGCGTGTTTCGTGCTCGTACACCGCGTGGCGGAGAGCGTCGTCCAGGCGAGCGGTGTCGTCGGCCAGTCGGGCGGGGCGCTCGATGCAGGCGATGCCCCGCATCTGAGCGAGCCGGATTACCTCCGGGCAATCGGTGCTCAGGGCGACTGCGTCGAGGTGCCGGGCCTCCTGGGCGTGATCGAACGTGTACTCGATGACCGGTCGGCCCCGCAGCGGGCGAAGGCACTTGTTCGGCAACCCCTTGCTGCCCGCCCGTGCCAGAATGACCCCCAGAGTGAACATCGCGCGTGGATCGGCGATTCATCTGCCCGGACTTGAACCAACTCGGCAGCGGGCAGGCTCGCCAAAGGCTCCTCGGTAAAAGAACTCAGGCCCGGTCGCCGTGGGCGGCCGGGCCTCGTGGTGCAGGTCGTTTCATCGGTGGGTCAGCCGGCGAGGTCTGCCAGAAGCCGGTTGACGGTAATCGCGATCTTGTCGGGCGTTTCGTAGGTACCGGCCTGAATCTGTTCCCGGGCGGCGATCACCTTCTCCATGCGGATGTCAGGCAGGTCACGAGCGGCAGCCAATAGCGTGCCAAGCTCGGAAAGCTCCACTCGGTCTTGCAGCGTGCTTTGGTCCTCCGCAGCCCTTTGCGCTGCAGGCACGGCCGCAGCCGCATGGCTCGACGCGCGCGGCGCGGAACTCCGAAGCCCGTCGATATTGGTGATTTCGCTCATCTAGGTCTCCACTCACCCGGTGGTCGCAACAGGTTGTTGCCCCGGCCCGTTACGCTCCGGCCTCGACGCGCTCCCAGTCGCCGCAGAGCCGGATTGTTGAACAACATCCCCCCGCGGGCATCCAATGCCCGACCCGTTTGCCTTTCCTCCTTGAAAACGCTTGGGGTTCGCTGGGAAGAATCCCGTGCCGCGGTAGGAACGAACCGTTCCGTCGGTTCCCTATGACGGCCTACGCTAACGTCCGGAAGTATTATCGACGCAGTGCGGAGGGTTCTTGAAGAATTTTTAATCGGCAGGAGAGGACCGTGAGTTGAGCGTGTATTCCTCTGGTCTTCTCCCGATTTTCACAGGGCGCGGGCGCGCTGGTGTCACAAGAATACACAGGTTTCCGAAGCTGCCTGGCATCCCCCAAGTCCCGCACTCGCCGGGGATTCCGTGGGCTTGGTCAACCCGCGCAAAGTGGGTACGCCCGATAATGTCGGGGATCCGAGGGTGGCCTCATGCGCGGGGCTGGAGCATGAACTCGGGTTGTGCCGTTGGGCCGGGCGTGGGGGCGGCGATCGGGATTTGGCGGCGACGGAAGGGTGCTCGCTTATCGGACGAAGCGGCGCGCGGTCCCGGGCGGCCGACCGTTCCGCTGGCACTTCAGGAGGGGGACGCCGGAATCAGGCGACGGAGGCCAGCGGGCGGATCAACTGCACGAGCTCGCTCATGGTGTGATTGCTGCGAAGGTCGAACGGCAGGATCACGCCGTGGTTGTGATCACTGGCCAGGATGAGCATGCGCTCAAACCGCACTTCGTATCCGGTCTCCTGCGGCTGGTGGCCGCAGATGAACAGATCCACGTCAAGTCGCTCGGCCAGCTCGGCGAGTGCCGGTTCGTTCTGATAGCGACCCCAGAGAAGCGGATACACGCTTCCGCTGTCGCTCAGATCCAGCTCGGTCAGCGGTCGGTCGAACAGAGTCACGTCGAAGTGCGCCACGTCGCGGTGCCCCGGCAGTGAATGCGAGATGAAGATTCGATTGGCCGTGCGGGCCGCGAGTGGGAACGTGCTGATGAACTCGAGGAGGGCCTGGTAGACCAGGTCCGCCTCGTCCTCGTACGTGGCCTTGACGCCGTTGTAGAAATCGTGCGTGACGATCCGACCGCCCTTGCTGATCTCGTGGTTCGTGAGCTGGGCGAGTTCATGGTTTCCCTGGATGAAATGCACCTGGTCCGGGTACTGTCGCTTCCACTTGGCGGCCTGCATCAGAACCAAGTGCGACATGTCCTTGGCCGTGAGGTCCTCGGGTTCGCAATGGATCATCTCGTGGAGAATGACGTGCCGAGCGGGGGCGCGGTCCAGATCGCAGAATGTCTGGATTCGCTCCAGGTTCCGCTGGTGCCCATGCAGATCCCCCGTGACCACCAGTTGGCCGTAGTTGGGGAACTTCAGCAGGGAGCCGGAAAGGAAAGGATCCTCCCGGTTGAGGGCGGCTGCATCCTTGTAGATCTTTGCATCGACGATCGCGCTGGCCATTCAATCCGATCTCAGTAGAACCACGCTGCTCTCACCAGATCGGCATTGTGGTGGCCCTTCGTGCCTGCGTCAACCAAGCCGGGCGCGCGGGTCGGGAACGCGACGGACAGAGTGCGTGCGGGCGGCGCTTGTCGTGGGATGGTGAAAACGGTCGAAAGGTGTGGTTGCCGGGCTGGGGAAACACGGACCGGGATCGGGTATGATGGGGGCTGGCCGGCCGGCGGGCGGCCTGCGTGGGTCGCCGCCGGCGGGTGGGGCGTTGTGCGGAGGCTCAGTGGATGGCGAAGGGCGCGGATGATCGTGGGGATCGGTACCACCGCAAGCGAGAGGAGAAAGAGCGGTACACCAAGCAGTTGCCGACGGACGATGAGCCGGAACTGCCGCCGCCGGTGGAGCCGATCACTTCGGACAAGGAGAAGGTCGGCCGGAACGACCCTTGCCCGTGCGGCAGCGGCAAGAAGTACAAGAAGTGTTGCGGGAAGGGAACCTGAGACGGCATGAACCGGGGGGTCTGGCGTGTCGGAGCGATTTGCGGTGGCGCTGAAGGGTGCGCTGTCTCCGTGGGGGCTTGAGCTCACGGCGGAGCAGGGGGCCGTGCTGGCGGCCCATTTCGAGGGCATGCTGGAAGCGAATCGGGAGTTCAACCTGACCCGCGCCACAGACCCGGCGGAGGCGGCGGTTGCGCTGTACGCGGACTCACTCGCCGTGGTGGCCTGGGCGCGCCGCAACGGGATGCACGTCCGGCAGGTGCTGGATGGGGGGACCGGCGCGGGGTTTCCGGCGGTCCCCGTGGCGGTGATGCAGCCGCAGTGGCAGGTGACGGCCGTGGACGCTACCGGCAAGAAGGCTCGTTTCGTGGACGAGATGGCCCGAAGGCTGGGCATCCGCAACCTGGCGGTGGTGCATGGCCGGGTGGAGGAGGTTTGCCCGCCGCCCACCTATGACCTGGTGCTGTTCAAAGCCGTCTCCCAGATCGACCGGTGCCTGAAATGGTGCCGGCGCCTGGTGTCCGGCGGAGGGTTCGCCGTTCTGTACAAAACGCCAGGGATACGCCAGGACGAAGAGTCGGCCGGGCGGCGCATGGCCGATCGGGTGGGTTTCGCAGAGGTGGAGCCGTTCACCTACGCGCTGGGCCTCGACGTGCAATCGATTGAACGCGTGTTGCGTGTGTACGTCCGGACGTGAGGGCACGGCCTGCCGGCGTGCGTCCCTCAACCGCTTCCCGGCTGCGGCACGATAGAGCCGAAGCCGCCGGCGCTGTTCCATCGCAGGCCGAGCGGCAGGAGGGTCAGCCAGCGCAGGAATCGCCAAAGGCGAAGCCGCGGCAGGTCGATCGTCCGCGGGCGGGCGCCCGCTGCCACGTCGAGACTGAGAATCTCCAGACCCGCGCGTCGGAATCGCAACAGCACATCACGCAGGTCTTCGACCGGCTTGGACCGCCTCTGCTGTAGAAGAAGCACCCGAACCACGCCCGCCGCGCCGAGCGTCTCGGCAGACGGGAAGTCCTGCGGGAAGACGATCCACCGGTTGTCGTACTGCCCTGGCGAGGGGCGAACACCCGCCTGCAGGCGTCGGCAATCCAACAGGAAGGCCGGCGGCGCGTCATGCGGCAGCGCCGCACGGGACAGGCTTCTGACGCCCTCCGCCAGGGCACGCATGATCGGCAGGACCTGGAGCACGGGAGACGGCCCCGGCGTTGTGTTGAACAGCGGCACGGGGCGGTAGCCGCGCTCGGCCAGTGCCAGTCCCGCGCGAACGGTTTCCGCGCCGGGCAGGTCGACGATCAGGGCGGTTGTGCCGTCGGCGGGCGGCAGAGTGGTCCAATCCGGCGGTTCCCCGCCGGGCAGCTCGGCCGTGTGCCAGGCCGTCCTGGGCAGGTGTGCGAAAAGCACAGGTTTGGCCCAGGGGGACCAGCGGCCCTCCGGTGGCGCCCAGGCCTCAAAGAGTGCGGCTTCATCGATTGGCGAGAGTGCATGCATCGGTTGATCGCTCCGCGAAGGGGTACGCGTGTTCTGCCAGCACGGCGGCCTCCTGCGCTCGCCCGTCGATGAGAGGGGTGCGAGACAGGCGCCCGTACACGCCGGCGCACCGACCGTTGACGACGAAGACGCCGAGGCAGGGGTATCGCAGTCCGTCCGGCGTCTGGACCGGGACAAGGTCGAAGCGGCGCTGGACGACCCACTGGCCGGGATGCCAGCGCGCGGACGTGCTCATGCGACGAAGATCCGCGGGGCTGGTGATGCCGGGCAGGGCGACGTCTTCTCCGACGCGGCCCATGGCGTGCTTGAGCACCCAGTCCTGGCTGTGCCGCCAGGCGATGCGGCGCGGGTCGCGCGTTTCCGGCAGCAGCGCCCGCCAGGTCGGCAGCGACGCGTGCAGTCGGTCCCACACCAGCGGGAATCGCTTGGTCTGCGTCAGCAGGGCTGTCGGCGGATTGCACTGGGGCGTGGATGCCCGGAAGAAACCCGTCCACGCGGCCGAACGGGGCAGGTTCACAAGCCACTCGGCGGGGAAGAAGCGGAAAATGACGTCTGCGGGTACCGGCCGGGCCAGCCAGTCACATGTCACGACGGCCCGGCCACCGGTCCAGCGCAGGTTCGTCGGGCTGACCAGATGCCCGTTGACGCCGCGTCGGTCGAGGCCGCGTGCGACGAAGTCTGCCACCTGTCGATCGTCCGTGTAGGCGGTGGCATGTACGAGGGCGACGTGATGCGGGTTTGGCACGGCGGCCAGCAGGGCGTCGAGCAGGGCTTCTGCCGGATCGCCGACGGGCTCCGGTCCACCGCCGGCCGCCATGAGTGCTGCGATCCCGGAGGCCTCGATCAGGCCGCCGGGCACGTCTGTGTTGGCCTCGGAAATCCGCCAGCCGTTGGGGGTGGGGTGAAAATCGAACCGCGCGTAGCGCGGGCAAGTGTCGGTGTCACGATCGCCGCCGACGCGCAGTACCCGGCGGATCGCACGCGGCAGGCCGAGTTGGGCGTGCAGTTCCGGTCTCAGGCAAAGCTCTCGCTCGGCGGCGCGGGCCTCTGCGTCAAGCCGCTCCGCCAGGCGGGCGAGTTCTCGCCAGGTGCCGTGTGAGACGAGGATCGGGAAGCGGGCGAGAACACAGGTGTCCTCGACCTGCGGGTCCCACTTTCCGCACTCGAAGATGGCGCGGCGGCGCAGGGCGGCGTATTCGGCGGCAGGCAGCGCCGGCCCACATGCCAGCGGCGCGGTCATGGCAGGCTCCCCACGGATGCCACGTACGCGGCCGATCCGCCCAGATAGAACAATGCCGGAATGACGCCGGCGAGCATGGGATCACCGTGCGGGCGATCGGGCGACAGTCTGGCGATCTGGCAGATGCATACCTCGGCGGCGGCCACCGCGACGACCGGCCAGCCCATTTGCACGAAGTCCGCCGCCGTGGCCCCGGCGGACACCCAGTCGCCCGCGACCGCCCGACCCAGGATGAGCCCCCAAGCCGTCAGCACGGCCCCCAGGCGCAGCCCGGAGGCGATGTCGCGGTTGATCGTGACACGATCGGTCAGCCCCGTGACAGCGTCGACCGCCATCCAGAGAAGGATCAGCGCGGTGCCGGCCAGGGCGGCGCTGAACAGCACGACCCACCATCCCGGTCCGTTGCCGATGTTCCCGCCGGCGTAGGAGAAAGTTATGCCCAGCATGTAGCCGGACAGAGCGATTCCCGCGGCGGTGTTGCGGCGTTCGACGATGTCCTGTCTTGCGTAGAGGCCGTACCAGACGGAGAACCGCTGCAGGATGCCCAGCCAGGCGATTCCGAGCAGCAGGTACATGGCGATGTACTTCGGGTCGTCCGTCACGTCATCCGCGGCGGCGTGGCGCAGCACGATGAACAGGAACGCGCCGCACGCGACGGGCGTCAGCCAGAGCGGCCATCGCCGGCCGATCGGGCAGACCAGCGGCGGCGCCCGAAGGGCGGTCAGCAGCCAGGCGATCGCGAAGAAGAGCGTTGCGGCCGCCGAGACGCAGAGTACGAAGACCTCATCGCCGGACATGGATTCCTCCAAACTGCCGTCCGGCGGCATTATCCGCCGTTGTTGATCCGTTGGAAGGGCCGGGGAGACCATGTGTCTCACCGAGCACCAAAGAGCATCGCGCGGCCTCAGCGGATCGGCCAGGCGAAATCGGGGATGGCGGCCCAGCGGTCCCGCGACCAGAGGTCGCCGGAGACGACGAGCTTCGTCCGCTCGTAGCGCCGGCGGGCCTCGGCGTCGGTCCACCTGGCGTTGCAGGCCATCTCGCGGGCGTCTTCGGCGAGCGAGGGATCCAGGTTCCGCAGGCGCTGTTGCCAGTCGGGCAACAGGTTCACCGCGCCCAGGGATTCCAGGTATCCCGTGGGGACTTCGTATCGGAGGTGCCCGATCCGCGACTTGGCGAATGGCACGCACCGAGCCACAAAGGCGTCCGTCAGGCCGAACCAGTCCACCACGTGTACATCCGGCCCCGCATGGTACGCGAGCAGACCGGCGGCACCGATGTGCACGGTGATCGGTCCGTGCGCGCGGGCGTACGCGTGGGCCATGCGACCCTCATTGGCCCATTGTCGGGCCAGGCCCTGCGCGTAGGGCTCGGGCGGACGAAAGCGCGGGGCGGTTCGCGGTCCCGCGTACCCCACGTACTCGTCGGCGATGCCGGGCCCCTTCTCCCACCAGGCGCTCCGAGGCACGAGGTCGGAGAGGGTGATCCCGGCGGCCAGAGGGAGCATCAGGCAGGCGAAACCCGGCGAGAGACGCACGGCTCGACGGGAAACGAACAGCGACAGCGCGTACGTGACCACCCCGATACACGCTGCCAGAACGGCGACGTCCGCCCACTGCGGCTGGTGCTGTCCCACGGCCGTCAGCGCGTACAGGCCCAGTACCAGAACGGTCATCACGTAGACTCGTGCCGCCCACGGCCGGTGCTCACTCCTGGAGAAGATGCGGAGGCCCATCGTGAAAAGCGTAACAAGCGACGCCACGCCGACCGCGGTCCGGATCGGCGTGTACAGAGCCTGGTCGCTGATTCGCAGAAATCCGTCCTTCAGGGCTGCCAGGCCCGCGATCCGTCCACCCTCGCCCGCACAAACGGCCAGGCCGACCAGGCCGAGCGCCAGCAGGCAGGGTCGTGCGAGGTTCCGGTCCGGCAGCCAACGGCCGATCACGTGCTGACCAAGCAAAACACCCGCGACCAGCGCGACGCCGAAGAAGCGACCACGCATGCAGTCGCCGCCCATGTGGACGACGTAGGCGGCGTGCAACACGACGGCCAGGGTCAAGCACAGCAGCATTCCCGCGCCCTGCCTTCGGGCGAACAGGACGCGAATGCCGACCGCCATCGCGACCAAGACGGCCAGGGCGACGAATGCCGTCTGGAGCGGTTCGTAATACGCATAATCGCGCAGGTAGGCGAAGCCCCAGTGCCACAGCAGCGGTTGCGCCAGGCCGGTCTTCGCATACGCGGTGTTGGGAAACGGCGTCCCGTAGTACACCGTGGCAAACCCGTACCAGCCGATCAGCATAACACCTGCCGGAACGAAACGGAGCAATCCGGCCAGCCTGTGGCGCCGCACGGCGACGACCAGCAGTCCCAGCACGGGCGGGGCACACAGGACAACGTGATCCGGGCGGTTCAGAATCAGCAGGGCGCCGAGTACGGCGGGACCCGTCACCGGAATCGGTCGTCCGTGCTCAATCTCCCGGAGCAGCCAGCCCCACAACAGGGCGACCAGCAGGTGCGACAGCCCGGTTTCCAGGCCGGATGTCTGGTAGTCCACGAACGTGTGCGAGCCCAGCAGGAGCAGGGCGACCAGCAGCAGTCTTGCCGCCGGCTGCCGGCTGTGGCGCAGGAACAGACCGACCGCGCCCAGCAGAGCGCCCGTCGCGGCGATGCCCAGGGCCACCGCCACTGCGTACACGCTGCCGACGGTCGCTCCTGCCAACAGCAGCAGAAACCACAGTGGGTGGGTGAACGCCTGGACTCGTTCGCCCGCGTTGAACACCGGCCCGTGTCCCGACAGGCAGTTGGCGATGTGGCGGAACGTGATGAACGCATCGTCCGCCACCCAGGCTCGCCAGTACGCGAACCCCACGCCCGCCAACGCGATGATCAGGACCATCCGGCCGTAGTCCCGACAGGCGGGGGGTGAGGGAGTTGTGGGGGGCTTCACCGAAGCGCGGTCCGGGACGGCGGCCGTTGGGTCGTCCGCGGATTGCGCCAGAGCGTCTGTCGCGGCGTGGGAAGCCATGAGTGCCGGCACTCCGACGCGCGGCATTGTCGACCGGCCGCGCGGGCGTGTCTGGCAGAAACACCGACTCCGTCGCGCTGGTCTTTGCGGCCAGCGTTGTCAGCGGATCGGCCAGGCAAAATCCAGGATAGCGACCCAGCGTTCCTTCGACCAGAGATGGCCGGAGACCACGAGTTTCGTCTGGTCGTATCGCCGGCGGGCCTCGGGATCGGCCCACCGCGCGTCTCGGGCCATCTTGCGGGCGTCCTCCGCGAGGGACGGGTCCAGGCGGAGCAATCGCTGTTTCCAGTCGGGCAGCAGATTCACGGCTCCGAGGGACTCCAGGTAGCCTTCCGGGATCTCGTATTCGAGGTGCCCGATGCGTGATTGCGGGTTCGCGGTGCCGCGAGCCACGAAGGCGTCCGTCAGGCCGAATCCGTCGATCAGGTGGACGTCCGGCCCCGCGTGGTATCCGGTGAGACCGGCTGCCCCGGCCAGAAGTGCGATGGGCCCGCAAGCGCGGGTGTATTCCCGGGCCATGTGGCCCAGAGCGGCCCACTGCCGAGCCCAGCTTCGCGGGTAGGATTCGGGCTCACGGAAGCGCGACGCGGTTCGTGGTCCCGCGTACCACGAGTATTCATCGACAACGGCAAGATCGCCAGGCGTGTGGCTTAATCGAGGGACGACGTCGGCAAGGGTCACCGCAGCGGCCAGTGGCATCAGCAGACAGACGGAGCGCCAGGACAGCCGAACGGACCGGCACGAGGTGAAGATGGCCAGCGCGCACGTAATTACACCCAGGCAAACCACCAGGAGGGCCGCATCCGTCCAATTCGGCTGGTACCGTCCGACGAGATTCAATGCGTAGAGGCCCAGGACAAGGGCAGACAGCGCAAAGACACGTGCACCCCAGGGCCGGTGTTGTGGTCGGGAGAAGACGCGATTGCCGATCGCAAGCGACGCGATCAGCGCAGTTGCCGCCAAACCGGTGCGAATCGGCGTATAGAACGTCTGATCGCTGATTGCGCGGAAGGCGTTCCCGAACGCGACGAATCTCAGGGCCAGGCCGGTTTCGCCCACACAGAGGGCCAGCCCGGTAAAGGTGAGCGCCAGCAGGGCGGCTCGTGCGATCTGGCGATCCGGCAGAAAGCGACCGATGAGGTGTTGACCCAGCAGAACACCCGCCACCAGAACCACACCGAGGAAGCGGCCGCGCATGAAGTCACCGCCCATGTGGACGACGTAGGCCAGGTGCAGTACGACGGCCAGGGTCAGACACAGCAGCATTGCCGCGCCCGGCCTTCGCGCGAGCAGGCAGCGAACGCCGACCGCGACCGACCCAAGAATAGCCAGAACGACGAAGACCGACTGAATCGGCTCATGCTGCACGTAGTCGAGCAGGTAGAGGAAGCCCCGGTGCCACAGCAGCGGCTGCGGGAGGCCGGTTTTGGCATATGCGGTGTTGGGAAACGGCGTTCCGTAGTACACCGAGGCGAAGCCGTACCAGCCGAGCAGCAGGGCGGCTGCCAGGACCAGCCGGAGCAGCCCGGCAGGACCGTGCCGCCGCAAAGCCACGACCAGCAGTCCCAGCATGGGCAGGGCGCACAGCACGACATGGTCCGGGCGGTTCAGAACGAGCAGAGCGCCCAGAATCGCGGGCCGCATGACGGGGATCGGTTCCTTGTGTTCGATGACTTTGAGCAGCCAGACCCACAGCAGGGCGACCAGAAGGTGAGACAGTCCCGTCTCCAGGCCGGAGGTCTGGTAGTCCACAAACGTGTGCGAGCTCAGCAGAAGCAGGGCGACCAGCAGCAGTCTCACCGCCGGCTGGCGGCTGCCACGCAGAAGGAGCCCGACCGCCGCCAGCAACGCTCCCGTCGCGGCGATCCCGAGCGCCACGGCCACGGCGTACACGCTACAGACGCTTGCGCCCGCGACCAGAAGGAGGAACCAGAGTGGGTGGGTGAATGCCTGGACTCGTTCCCCCACATTGTACACCGGCCCATGCCCCGCCAGGCAGTTGGCCACGTGGCGGAATGTAATGAACGCGTCGTCCGCCACCCAGGCTTGCCAGTGGGCGAATCCAATGCCTGCCAACGCCACCACAAGAACGATCCAGCCATACCCGGGGCAGGCTGACGTGGAGGGGCGAGCGGTCGGCCGGGTCGGCGGTCCCGCTGCGGCGCGGTCCGTGGCCGTGGGTTCGTTCGCCGGTGATGGCAATGAGTCTGTCGCAGGGTCGGAAGCCATGTGCGTCAGAACTCCGACGTTTGTGTTGCTGATTCGCCGCTCCACCCGCTTGCCCCGGCCGCGGGTGCGCGGCCGCGATGCCGGGGCCCTCTGCCTCAGCGGATGGGCCAGGCGAAATCCAGGATAGCGGCCCAGCGTTCCTTCGACCAGAGATCGCCGGAGATGACCAGCTTCGTCCGCTCGTAGCGCCGGCGGGCCTCGGGATCGGTCCACTGGGCGTTTCGAGTCATCTTGCGGGCGTCCTCCACGAGCGTAGGGTCGAGGTTGCGTATTCGCTCCTGCCAATCGGGCAGCAGATTCACGGCTCCAAGGGTCTCCAGGTACCCCGTCGGGACCTCGTATTCGAGGTGTCCGATTCTGGACTTGGGGTCAGGCGGACAGCGGGCGATAAACGCGTCCGTCAGGCCGAAGCAGTCAACCACATGCACGTCCGGACCGGCATGGTATCCGATGTGGCCGGCCGGCCCGACGTAGAGGGTGATCGGCCCATGCGCGTGGGCATACGCCCGGGCCCATTGCCCTTCTCCAGCCCAAAGATGGAACCGGCTGTTCGGATACGTGCCGGGCTCACGAAGCCGCGGAGCGGTGCGCGGCCCCGCGTACCACAGATACTCGTCGGCAATCCCGGGATCCTTTTCGCACGAGGCCATCCGAATGCGCAGGCCGGAGATCGTCCCACCGGCAGCGAGGGTGATCAGCAGGCAGGCGACTGGCCAGGACAGGCGAACGGCCCGTTGAGAGGCGAGAACCGCCAGCACGCACGTCACCACGGCCAGGCAGATCAGCAGGACGGCTGCCTTCGCCCAGGCCGGTTGAACCTGCCCCACGACACCCAGTGCGTACAGGCTGAGCACGACGGCGGTGGCAACGAAGGCTCTTGTTCCCCAGGGGCGGTACTCGGTTCTGGAGAAGGTGCGGAGGCCGAGCAGAAAGACGGCCGTCAGCGCGGCTGTCGTGGCTGCCGTCCAAATCGGCGTGTAGTAGGCCTGGTCGTTCATGCGCAGGAACCCGTCTGTGAGGGCGGCGGACCGCGTCACGAGCCCGGCCTCCCTCACACAAATGGCAAGCCCCGTGACTGTGAGCGCCAGCAGGCAGGCCCGTGCAATGTCCCGATCCGGCAGAAAGCGCCCCATGACGTGCTGAGCGAGGAGAACGCCGGCCACCAGAGTGACACCGAGAAAGCGGCCTCGCATGAAGTCACCGCCCATATGTACGACGTAGGCCACGTGTAACACGACGGCCAGAGCCAGGCACAGCAGCATTCCCCCACCCGGCCTTCGGGCGACGACTGAGCGAATGCCGAGCGCCGCCGAGAGGAGAACGGCCAGGCCCGCGAACGCCGCCTGAACCGGTTCGCTTTGGGTGTAATCACTCACATACCCGAGTCCCCGGTGCCACAGCAGCGATTGAGCGAGGCCGACCTTCGCGTAGGCGGTGTTGGGGAAGGGAGTGCCGTAGTACACCGTTGCGAAGCCGTACCAGCCGATCAGCACGGCGGCTGCCGGGAGCAGCCGGAGCAGCCCGGCAGGACCGTTCCGCTGCAAGGCCACGACCAGCAGGCCCAGCATAGGCAGGGCGCAAAGGACGACGTGATCCGGGCGATTCAGCATGAGCAGGGCGCCCAGTACGGCGGGACCCACCACGGGAATCGGTCGTCCGTGGTCAATCTCCCGGAGCAGCCAGCCCCACAGCAACGCGACCAGAAGATGCGACAACCCGGTCTCCAGGCCGGACGTCTGGTACTCCACGAACGTGTGGGAGCCGAGCAGAAGCAGGGTGACCAGCAGCAGTCTCACCGCCGGCTGGCGGCTTCCGCGCAGGAGGAGTCCGACCGCGCCCAGCAGCGCGCCAGTCGCGGCGATGCCCAGTGCCACCACCACCGCATACATGTTGGCGACGTTTGCGCCCGCCAGCAGCAGCAGAAACCACAGCGGATGGGTGAATCCCTGTACCCGTTCCCCCGCATTGAACACCGGCCCATGTCCGGCCAGGCAGTTGGCGACGTGGCGGAACGTGATGAATGCGTCGTCACAAACCCAGGCTCGCCAATACGCGAACCCTACGCCCGCCACCGACACCACAAGCACAATCCAGCCGTAGCCAGGACGGGCGGCCGGCGGGGCAACAGCAGGGAACCCCGCCGCCGGTGCTGCCGCTGTCTGGTCAACGGCCGCAGTCACAACGTCTGAAGCGGATGGTGCGGATGGGTCTGTACCGGGATCGGAGGCCATGTCCGTCGGGGCTCCATCGTTCAACTCGTGAACCTGCCTCTCAACCGGTTCGCTCAAGCAGGCGGTCGGCACACCGACGAATGAGTTTCCAGGTCTGTGGCACGTCTTCCGGGCGGGCACGCAGGTTCCCGATGCAGGCCCGCAGAACGTACCGGCCGCGCAGGCGGGTGTGCGACAGGAACACCGGCCCCGCCGCGTTGATGTCCGCCAACAGGTGTTCGTTGAACCGGTCCTGATCTTCCGGCGATCCGGCGGGAACCGCCCGGAAACACACCGTGCTGAACGGCACGGGGGCACAAAGCTCAAAGTCCGGCGATTCCTTCACGTAGCCGGCCAGTTCCTGGGCCATGGCGCAGTGCCCGCGGATGCGAGCCTGCAACCCCTGAACGCCGAACGTGCGGATGACCAGCCAGACCTTCAGGGCCCGGAACCGCCGGCCCAACTGCACGCCGTAGTCCATCAGGTTGGTCACGCCCGCCTCCGACGTCCGAAGATACTCCGGCACCAGCGAAAACGCGTCGCGGAGCTGCTTCGGATCGCGAACCAGCAGAACTGAGCAGTCCACCGGCACGCACAGCCATTTGTGCGGGTTGAGGACGATGGAATCGGCCTGCTCAATTCCCTCCATCCACGCGCGATACTCCGGGCAGATGGCGGCGCTCCCGGCGTAGGCCGCATCCACGTGCAGCCAGAGGTTCTCGCGCCGGCAGATTTCCACTATCGGCGGCAGGGGGTCGATGCTGGTGGTTGACGTGGTCCCCACGGTGGCGACCACGGCCATCGGCATGCGCCCGGCCGCCCGGTCCCGGGCGATCGCTTCCGCCAGGGCGTCCGGCCTCATGCGGAATGCGTCATCGGCGGGAATGTGACGGACGTTGTCTAGGCCGATGCCCAGGGTGATGGCCGCCTTCTCGATCGATGAGTGGGCGTGCTCGCTCGCGTAGATCACCAGGGGGGGCAGGTCGGGCCGGCCGGCCATGCCGCGCTGCCGGATGTTCCAGCCGCCCAGGCGATGCCGGGCGGCCGCCAGGCTCACCAGGCTGGAGACGGAGGCCGTGTCGTTGATGTGTCCGACGAACGCCGGCGGCAGGCCGATCATCTGGCGGAGCCAGTCACAGACGAGTTCTTCGAGTTCTGTGGCGGCCGGCGCAGTTCGCCACAGCATGGCGTTCAGGTTGAGTCCTGCGGAGAGGGCTTCGCCGAGGATTCCCGGCCCGGACCCGGTGACGGCGAAATACGCCATGAAGCCGGGATGGTTCCAGTGGGTGATGTTGGGCTCGATGATCCGTTTGTAGTCGTCCAGGATCGTGTCGATGGGCTCTGCCAAGGCCGGTGGTCCGGCGGGCAGGGCGCTGCGTACGTCCCCGGGGGCGACCTTGGGCAGCACCGGGTAATCCCGCACGTTTTCCAGGTAGTCGGCCACCATGTCGGCCACGCGGTGCATGGCCCGGCGGAACTCCCCTGCGGGCATGTCGCCGATCGCGGACGGATCGGGTTTGGACTGAGGCGAACTCGATTCCATGGGTATAAACCAACCTCTACGGCAAGAGCAGCAATCGGCCCGGCGACTCCAGGTACCACACCAACTCCCGCATGAAGCGGGCGGCCATGGCGCCGTCAATCACTCGATGATCATACGACAGGCTCAGCGGCAGCATCAATCGCGGCTCGAACTGGCCGTCCTTCCAGATCGGCGTCATCCGGCCCCGCCCGACCAGCAGAATCGCCACCTCCGGGTGGTTGATGATCGGAGTCGAGTACGTGCCGCCGTATGCCCCCACGTTGCTGACCGTGAAAGTGCCGCCGTGGATGTCCTCCAGGTTGAACCGGCCGGTCTTGACCTTGTCGGCCGCCTCCACCACGGCGTAGGCGATCTCCAGAACGTCCATCTGGTCGACGTTGCGCAGCACGGGCACGATCAGGCCGCGGTCCGTATCCACGGCCACACCCACGGAGACGTACTCCTTGTAGATGATCTGCTCGTTCTCTTCGTCGAAGCTTGCGTTGAAGGCCGAGTGGTCCTTCATCACGTAGGCGATGGCCTTGAGAATGAACGGCAGCAACGTGACCTTCACGGGCGGGTCGAGATCTTCGAATCGCGCGGTTTTGCGGATGCGATCGAGGTCCGTCACGTCGGCGTCGTCGCAGTGGGTGACCTGGGGGATGGTGGAGGCCGCCTTGGTCATCTGGCGGGCGATGGCCTTGCGGATCTGGGTGAGCGGCTCACGCCGGATCGGGCCCCACTTGTCGGCGTCCGCGGTGGCTTCCGACTCCGCTTCGGCCGGCTTCTCCTTGGCGGGCAGCTTCCTGGCGGCGGCGTCGATGTCCGACTTCGTCAGTCGTCCGCCGGGGCCGGAACCCTCTACGCTGTTCAGGTCAACGCCCAGCTCCCGGGCGAGCCTACGCAGTCCCGGACCGGCGGCCGTGGAACGGACGTTGATAGACCGTGGCGTGAACGGCACGCTTTCCGCTTCTTCCTGCGGTGCCGGTCGTGGAGCTTTCGCCTTGCGGGCCGGCGCTGGGGCCGGTTTGGGCTTCGGTTTCTCGGCCTTCGGCTTGGGGGCGGGGGCCTCGGCCGCGGCGGGCCGGGCGGCGCCGGCGCCTTCGGGTTCCAGCGTCAGGATGGCCGCGCCGACACGGAGCGTGTCTCCCTTGGACACGTGGATTTTCACCACGCGGCCGGCGTGCGGACACGGCACTTCCGCGACGGCCTTGTCCGTCTCCATCTCGATGACGCCCTGGCCCGACTGGATGACGTCACCTTCGCCGACCAGCACGGCGACCACATCGCCGGAGGTTATGTTTTCGCCCAGGTCCGGTAGTTTGAAGTCGATCGCCATCAGCCTGTTCTCGTTTGTGCTTGCGTCTGGGCGACCACGGGTCGCCCGGCCGATTCGCACGTGCCGTCTTGTTCCATCCTACGCAACGATGGGGTTCAGCTTGTCCGGGTCCACCCCGAGTTCACGGACGGCCTCGGCCATCGCGGCCATCTCAAACCCGCCGCGATGGGCAAGCTGATGCAGCGCGGCGATGGCAATGCACTCCGCATCCACTTCAAAAAACCGGCGGAGGGACCGGCGATCCTCACTCCGGCCGAACCCGTCCGTGCCCAGGGCGAACAGCCCGCCCGGCACCCACGGTGCGATCTGCTCCGCGACTAGCTTCACGTAGTCGCTGGCGGCGATGAACGGTCCCTCCTCACCCTCCAGCGTCTGCTCGAGGTAGCTCTTCCGCGGCTTCTGGAGCGGGTGGAGCATGTTCCATCGCCGGGCGGCCACGGCCTCGGTGCGGAGCTGCTTGTAGCTGGTCACGCTCCACACCGTGCTGGAGACGCCGTACCGCTCCGCCAGGATGTTTTGCGCCCGGACTGTCTCGTTCAGAATGGCACCGCTGCCGAGCAGTTGCACGCGGCCGCGCTGGGGATCAGCCTGCCGCGTGCGATACCGGTACATGCCGTGGATGATCCCGTCCCGGATGCCGTCGCCTTCCGGTATGGCCGGCATGGCGTAGTTCTCGTTCTCAATGGTGACGTAGTAGAAGCATTCCTCGCGATCCTGGTACATGCGGCGCAGTCCGTCCTGGATGATGACCGCAATCTCGTACGCATAGGCCGGGTCGTAGCAGCGCAGGTTCGGCACGGCCGCCGCCAGCAGGTGGCTGTGCCCGTCCTGGTGCTGCAGCCCCTCGCCGGCGAGGGTCGTCCGTCCGGCCGTGCCGCCCATAAGGAAGCCCTTGCATCGCATGTCGGCGGCGGCCCAGATGAGGTCGCCGATCCGCTGGAACCCGAACATCGAGTAGTAGGTGAAGAACGGGATCATGTTGATGCCGTGCGACACGTGGGCGGTGCCGGCGGCGATGAAGGACGACATGGATCCCGCTTCGTTGATGCCTTCTTCGAGGATCTGGCCGTCCTTGGCCTCCTTGTAGTACAGCAGGGTTTCCGAATCGACGGGCTCGTAGAGCTGTCCGACGCTCGAATAGATCCCGCATTGCCGGAACATGGATTCCATGCCGAACGTGCGGGCCTCATCCGGAATGATGGGCACGACGTATTTGCCGATGTCCTTGTCCCGAACCAGCTTGGCGAGCATCCGCACGAAGGCCATGGTCGTGGACACTTCGCGGTCGCCGCTGCCCTCCAAAAACTCCTCGAACACGTCCATCTTCGGCGTGCGGAGCGACGGCGTGGTCGCGGCGCGGTCCGGGACAAAGCCGCCCAGCGCTTTGCGGCGCTCGAGCAGGTACTGCATCTCCCGGCTGTCCGCCGGTGGCCGGTAGAACGGGGCGCGGGCGATCTGGTCGTCGGAGATGGGGATGCCGAACCGCGACCGGAACTCCCGCATCTCCTCCTCGTTCATCTTCTTCTGCTGGTGTGTGATGTTGCGGCCCTCACCCGCCTCGCCCATGCCGTATCCTTTGATGGTCTTGGCGAGTATGACGGTGGGTTGGCCTTTGTGTTCCACGGCGGCCTCGTACGCGGCGTACACCTTCTCCGGGTCATGGCCGCCGCGGCGGAGCTTCGCCAGCTTCTCGTCGGACAGCCGCTCCACCAAGGCCTGCAACTCGGGATGAACGCCGAAGAAGTGCTCCCGAATGTACGCGCCGGACGCGACGCTGTACTTCTGGTACTGCCCGTCGACCACCTCGCCCATCCGCTTGACCAGCAGGCCGGCCGCGTCCTTTTCCAGCAGGGGGTCCCACTCCTCGCCCCAGACCACCTTGATCACGTTCCAGCCGGCGCCGCGGAAGATCGCCTCCAGCTCCTGGATGATCTTGCCGTTGCCGCGAACCGGGCCGTCCAGCCGCTGCAGGTTGCAGTTGATCACGAAGATCAGGTTGTCCAGCCGTTCCCGGGCGGCCAGCGTGATGGCGCCCAGGGTTTCCGGCTCGTCGCATTCGCCGTCGCCGAGAAACGCCCATACGTGGCCCTGGGACGTGTCCCGGATGCCTCGATTCTGGAGGTACCGGTTGAACCGGGCCTGGTAGATGGCCATGATCGGGCCCAGCCCCATGGACACCGTGGGGAATTCCCAGAAGCTCGGCATCAGCCACGGGTGGGGGTAGGAAGACAACCCGCCGCCCTTGGCCAGCTCTCGCCGGAAGTTCTCCAGGTGCCGTTCGCTCAGCCGACCTTCCAGAAACGCCCGGGCGTAGATCCCCGGCGTCGCGTGGCCCTGGATGTAGATCTGGTCGCCGGAGAACCCGTCCTTGCCCCGGCCTCGGAAGAAGTGATTGAAGCCGACCTCGTAGAGGGTGGCCGCCGAGGCGAACGTCGAGATGTGCCCGCCGATGCCGGGACTCTCCCGATTCGCCCGGACCACCATCGCCATCGCGTTCCAGCGGATGATGCTCTTGATGCGCCGCTCGATTTCCCGGTTGCCCGGATACACCGGTTGCTGGTGAGCGGGGATCGTATTCACGTACGGCGTGTTCAGTGATTCCGAAAGGGTCACGCCGGAGCGACGGGCACGGTCTCGCAAGAGGGACAGCAGAAAGCCCGCCCGCTGCGGGCCCTTCTCGGCGACGACCTCGTTGAGGGCTTCGACCCACTCGGCAGTCTCGGCAGGGTCGATGTCCTGCCCGAGCTCAAGGTCAACCTGTTCCCCATTGGGGGCGCTGGATTCTGACGTCACGACGGTTCCTCTCGATCCCCGTGCAGGCTCGCTTGTTCGGTGACGGCCCCCAGGCCGTCGATCAGCCGGGGCCGGGGCCGTATCCTCAGACCGTCCATGCGGTTGCGCGTGATTCCACGCCGGGGGCCCGGGCCCGATACGAACCGGCGAAAGATGATAGTCGATCCACCCGCCGCCGGAAAGTGCTGCCGGCGGTCGGTGGCGCAAGCCAGTCTGCCGGCCGCCGCTGTTACGTGCCTGCGGACAGAAGTGTGCGGCGAAGATACCGGCTGTAGATGGCGCCGGCCGGGTTGTGGGCGAGCATCCGATCCTTGCAGATCAGCGTCGTGACCGGCGCCCGTGAAGTCATCGTGAAGATGGCGTCGTGCCCCACACACAGCCCGACCAACACGTTGAGCTGCGTCTCGGCCTCGTTCAACAGCACCGCCTGCCCGACCGGATTGCACATCGTCTCCCGGGGTCTCTGCGCGTCAATCTGTTCCAGACCCAGGGACTGCTTGTCAATGCCGCATACCTTGCAGCAGACGGATATGACGTCGAACTCGCGGTCCAGGATGTCGGCCACCACTTCCGCCTCTTCCGACAGCCCCACGCAGAAAGCCAGGCCCAGGCGGCGCACATCCAACTCGTGGGCGAACAGGATGACCTCGCGAATGCGCGGCTCCCGGCAGTAATGGCGTGCTTCGATGGCCGATGCCGCGCGGTGCAGGCGGGCGATGCCTTCCACCTCGTACAACTCCCGCTGGCGATCGGCGTCGGCCAGACAGTCTTTGCCGTTGATGCAGTCTCGATGGCGGCACGAAACGCAGTGCAGTTCTATTCGCGGGTTCATGGGGCTGCTCCGTCAGGACAGGGTGGGCGGCAGGCCGGGCTCGCCACGACTTGACCGCCCCGCCTTTGGATCGTCTCGATTCTAACGCATTTTCGGACCGTACGCCGGACCGAATTCCGCTGGTCGTCGCGACAGCGTCGGCGAACGTCCGAATACTCCCGCCGACCCCGCTCTTCCGGCAGGACTTGACGAGATTTCGCTTGACCCGCAAGTTCTCTGGGTCGTAGACTATGAGCGCAGGGCGATTGTGAAATCCAGTGGCCACCTCAAATTTCGGGCGAGGCGTGTCGGATATCACAAACGCCTGCCACGGGGCGCTTTGGCGTTTCGCGTGTGCCGCCGGCGACGGCCGGCGGGGGGCAAGGCCCGGGGATCCCCGCCAGGGACTCACCGGGGAGGCAGGCCCATGAAAAGGAGGTGATCCGTGGAATTTGGCATATGTAGGGGTTTGCTGCGATAGGGGCAGCGAACGTGGTTGCCGATCGCAGCAACCATCCGAATTGAGACCCGCCGGCGGCGTTTGCCCCGGCGGGTCGCTTTATATGGGCGGAGGGGGCCAAGGAGAGCGGGGGTGGGGGGACGGGCGCACACCGGCTACAATAGCCCCTATGCGAACCCTTTCTGTTCTTGCGCGGTGCGGCTGTTTCGTCCGGCATGGTGTCTGCGTGTGGGGACGCTTGTCACGCACGCGCGGTGGGGCGTGCGGCGCCATCCTGCTGGCGTTTGGCTGTCTGGGTGGCGGATGCGCGGAGCAGAGACCCGCGCCAAGCCCTCACGACCTCCACACCGCGTTGCCGGCGAACCGAACGGTCGAGCAGGAGAATTGGCCGGACGGTCAACCTCGTCAGCGGATCGAGTTCCGCATGGCGCCGGACGGATCCAAAACGCTGGACGGGCTCTACACGCTCTGGTTCCCCAGCGGGCAGAAGCAGTACGAGGCCACGTACGTCGACGGGCACCTGCACGGCACGGAGCGTCAGTGGCACGAGAACGGCCAGCTCCGCGTGGAGCAGCACTACGAGCAGGGCCTCCGCCACGGCCCGCGGTACGATTGGTCCGCGTCGGGCCAACTCCGCAAGGAAGAGCACTACGACCAGGACCAGCCCCACGGCGCCTGGTCCATCTGGGACGGCTCCGGCAAGCTGAAGTGGCAAGGCCGCTTCGCCCACGGCCAGCCTCTGCCCTGATTCTGTCATGCGACCCGGTTTTCTTGTCGTGGGACCCTGTGTTTGCTAGCATAGGGCAATGTCGGCTGGGAGCGGGCGACGTCGGTCCGGAGGGGGCCGGCGGATGCGTTCTGACTGAAGCAGCACTTCCTCCGCCGCGATTCGGCGAAGCCTCGCGCACCCCCGCACTCCCACCGGAAACCGTGGTGTCGGCTCTCGCAATTTGCACCCGTCGTAAGGAGACTCGCAATGCAGCTACGCCAGGCCTGCCGCAGCCTGATCGGCGTTTTGGCCCTCGCCGCCGCAATGGCGGTCGCCACCGAAGCGGCGGAGCTGATGCCGTCAACACAGGACCCGCCGGTGATCGTCGGCCCGGAAGACGGACACCGTGAAGTCCCGGACGGCCCGTACATCTCGACGCCGGCACGCGGGCGGATTACATCGCCTCGGGCCACCGTCAGCCGCGACGGCTACGTCAGCGTCCAGGTCAACGTGGCTGCCAACGGGCAAAACATCGTGGGCGATGCGGCCAACGAGCCGTCCCTGGCGGTTGACCCGACCGACCCCTCTCGCATGGTCATCGGCTGGCGTCAGTTCAACACGATTACCAGCAACTTCCGACAGGCCGGCTGGGCATACTCGCACGATGCCGGCCGGACCTGGACGTTCCCCGGTGTCATTCAGCCTGGCGTGTTCCGCTCGGACCCAGTGGTGGATGCGGACCACCAAGGGCATTTCTTCTACAACAGCCTCACTACCAACACCGCCCAGACGGACTTCTGGTGCCACGTGTTCCGCTCCACCGACGGCGGCGTGACGTGGGACGCCGGCACGTATGCCTGGGGCGGCGACAAGCAGTGGCAGGTGATTGACACCACCAACGGCATCGGACGGGGCAACATCTACGCATCCTGGAACTACATCTACAGCACGTGCAGCGGGCACTTCACCCGGTCCGTCGACAACGGCCTGACGTTTCAGGCCTGCACCAGCGCGCCCGGCAACCCGTACTGGGGCACGCTGGCCGTCGGGCCGAGCGGGGAGCTGTTCCTGTGCGGCCAGGGGTTCATCGTGGATCGATCCACGAACGCCCAGAACCCCGGATCGGCCGTGTCCTGGGGCCTGTCGCGAACCGTGAACCTGGGCGGAAGCCTCGTTGCCTCGGGCGGACCCAACCCGGGTGGCCTTCTGGGGCAGGCCTGGGTGGACGTGGACCGGTCCGACGGCCCCACGCGCGGCAACGTCTATCTGCTCGCATCCGTCGACCCCTCGGGCCCGGACCCGTTGGACGTCATGTTCGCCCGCAGCACCAACGGCGGGTATAGCTGGAGCGCACCGGTCCGCGTGAACGATGATCCGCCGGGCACGAACGCCTGGCAGTGGTTCGGCACCATGTCCGTCGCCCCGAACGGCCGGATCGACGTGATCTGGCTCGACACACGCAACGATCCCGGGGGGTACGACTCGGAACTGTACTACTCGTACTCGACGAATGCCGGCCAGACCTGGGCGCCCGGCCAAGCCCTCACCCCGCCGTTTGACCCGCACGTCGGCTGGCCTCAGCAGAACAAGCTGGGCGACTACTTCGACGTGACGTCGGACGAGCTCGGCGTGGACGTGGCCTATGCGGCCACCTTCAACGGCGAGCAGGACGTGTACTACATTCGCATCGGCGACCCCCATTGCCAGGACGCCGGCCGACTGACGCTGGACCGGCCGAAGTACGCCTGCGAAAGCGAGGCCCTGGTCGAGGTGCTTGACTGCGGGCTGAACCAGAATGACGGCCTGGCCGAGACGGTGACCGTCGTGGTCGCTTCCGATTCCGAGCCCGCAGGTGAAACGGTGATTCTGACGGAGACCAGCGCAACCTCCGCACGCTTCCTGGGCACGCTGGCATTGAGCGACACGGATGCCGCGGGGATCCTTCACGTTCTTGCCGGCGACACGATTACCGCCACGTACATGGACGCCGATGACGGCCAGGGCGGAACGAACGTGGCCGTGACCGCAACGGCCATTGTGGATTGCGCGCCGCCGATCATCAGCAACGTACAGGCCGCTGACATCGGTCCGTTCCAGGCCTTCGTCACTTTCGACACGGACGAGTTGACGCGCGGGCGGGTCCGCTTCGGCGAGTCCTGCCTCGCCCTGAACGAGTCCACGTCCTGGACGGCGTATCGCCTGGGCCACTCCGTGAAGATCGCGGGCCTGGATGAAGACACCCCGTACGCCTACGTCGTGGATGCCGAGGATGAGGCGGGCAACGCGGCCACGGAAGACGATGGGGGTGCGTGCCACTTCTTCACCACGGCGGACATTCCCGCGTACTTTGCCGAACTATTCACGACAGGCAACGACCTGGCCTACACGCGTTTGACCTTCCGTCCGAACGGGTCGCTTGACTTCTACGCCGTGTGCGCGGAATCGATCGCGGCTCTGCCGACCGATCCCGCGGGCGGCACCGCGCTCGCCCTCACCGACGAGAGCTTCGCCACCGTCAGCCTGACCGGCGGGGCCGCGGTCCGGCTCTACGGGCAAAGCTACACGACGTTCTATCCCGGCAGCAACGGGTACATCACCTTCCAGTCCGGCTCGACCGCTTCCAGTGAGTCCTTCGCAGCCCTGTTCGCCCAGCCGTGCGTGGCCGCTCTCTTTGACGACCTGAACCCGGGTCCGACCGGGGGCGGAACGATCCGTTGGAAGCAACTGGCCGATCGGGTGGCGGTTACGTGGGAGAACGTGCCCGAGTTTACCAACACCGGTGCCAACACCTTCCAGATCGAGTTGTTCTTCAACGGCGACATTGCCGTCAGCTATCTGGACCTCTCCGCGACCGACGGACTGGCCGGCCTTTCGCCCGGCGGCGGGATTCCCGAGGGCTTTGTCCCCGTGGACCTCTCCGAATTCGATGACTGCGGTCCGCTGCCGCCGGCCGCGTATGGCGAACCCGTGACGACCGGCATGCTCACACCGGTCTCGATCGTCCTGCAGGCCACCGACGACGGCCAACCCGCTCCGCTGGTCTACGTTCTCACGCGGCTGCCCGACAGCGGGCAACTGGCCGACCCGGTTTCGGGTTTGATCGGGACGGCGCCGCATGTGCTGGCCGACGGTGGAAACACTGTTGAGTACCAGCCGGGTCCGTGTTTTCACGGTCAGGACTCATTCACGTTTCGCGTGAACGACGGCGGCACGCCGCCCGAAGGCGGGGATTCCAACGAGGCGACCATCACGGTCACCGTAACCGGCGGCACGCCCGGCCCGGCCCGACGCATCTACAGCTTCCTGCTGGACAGCGATCCCGGCTGGTCCACGGAGGGACAATGGGCGTTCGGGCAGCCCACCGGCGGCGGCTCGTACAATGGCGACCCGACGAGCGGCTATACGGGTCCGTACGTCTACGGCTACAACCTGGATGGGGATTATCCGAACGACCTTCCCATCACGGAATATCTGACCATGCCGCCAATGGATTTCTCGAACCTGACCGGCGCCCAATTGCGATTCTGGCGCTGGCTGGGCATCGAGTCGACGTTGATATCCGGTGATCGCGCGGTCATCGAGGTGTCGGCCGACGGGCAGAACTGGCAGACCGTCTGGGCGCATGTGTTGGGAATCATCGCGGACACGAGCTGGACGCAGGTCTTCCAGGACATCTCGTCTCTGGCAGACGGGGGGGCGACCGTTCAGATCCGCTGGGGTCTCGGCCCCACGAACTCGTCCACGACCTACCCGGGATGGAACATCGACGATGTCGAAATCTGGGGCATCGCCGCATGGCCAAGCGATTTTGACGGCAGCAACACGGTTGACGGCTTTGACTATCGCGTGCTGGAAACGTGCCTGGCCGGACCGGACGCCGGTCTGCTCTTCGGCTGCGACTGCGCCGACCTGGACCTGGATGGGGATGTGGACCTGGCCGATTTCGCCCAGTTGCAGAGGGAATTCACAGGGGAATGAGAAGGCGGTGGCGGCCCTGTCCGACCCGCGGACCGTGCGTTAGAATCCCGGCATGAGCACGCACAACAGAGTCGGGACGAAAATCGTTGCCACGCTGGGACCCGCCACGAACCACGCGGAGACCCTGGGCCGCCTGCTTGCGGCCGGTGTGGACGTGGTGCGGCTAAACTTCTCGCACGGTACGCCGGACGATCACGCGAAGGCGGTTGCCCTGGTGCGGTCGGCCGCAGCCTCGCTCGGACGTCCCATCGCCCTGATGGGCGACCTGTGCGGGCCGAAAATCCGACTGCTCGAAGTGCAGGGCAATGCGATCGAGATTCCCGTCGGGCATCGCCTGCGCATTGTGCGGGAGCCTGTGCTCGGAACGCGTGAACAGGTCGCCACGAACCACCCCACCATCATCGATGACGCGGAGGTGGGGCACGCGGTGCTCATCAACGACGGCGCGGTCCAGCTTCGTGTGGTGGAGAAGATGGCCGATGCCCTGATCTGCGAGTGCGACGTGCCGGGCGAGATCGGGACTCGCAAGGGTCTGAGCCTTCCCGATTCCATCCTCCGGCAGGAATCGCTGACGGAGACGGATCTCGAGTACGTCCGGTGGTCGGTGGCCCAGGGGCTTGACTACCTTGCGCTTTCCTTCGTCCGGCGGGCGGCGGACGTGGAGTTGCTCCGCGCCCGGCTGGCTGAGTTGCAGGGGCAGTGCCACGTCGTTTCCAAGATAGAGACCCGCCACGCCGTCACGAACCTCGACGAGATCATTGCGGTGTCGGATGTTGTGATCGTGGCCCGGGGCGACCTCGGGGTCGAAATGGAACTGGCTACCGTCCCGCGCATCCAGAAGGACATCACCCACCGCTGCCACCGTGCCGGCAAGCCGGTGATCGTGGCCACCCAGATGCTCCAGAGCATGGTCGAATCGTCCACCCCGACGCGGGCGGAAGTCAGCGACGTGGCCAATGCGGTCTTCGACGGCGCGGATGGGCTGCTGCTCTCGGCGGAGACGGCCGTGGGCCGCTACCCGGACGCCGCGGTCCGGATGCTGCGTCGGGTGGCGGCCGAGACGGAGGCATACGATCAGGACCTGGCCCGGCCGGTCGAGATTTGCGCCGGCACGCACCGCGTGACTGCGGCCCTGGCCCGCGCCGTCGCGCGGATCGCCAACGACGTAGACGCCCGAGCCGTCGTGCTCTGGACGGACACGGGTTATCTGCCTCGGCTCGCCAGCAAGCACCGCCTCGATCGGCCCGTGATCGGGATCGCCCATGCCGAAACCGCGTGGCGGCGGATGGCGCTGTACTACGGCGTCACTCCCGTCTTCGCGTCCGGCGCTGCAGACGTGGAAGACCGGCTCTCGGAAGCCGACCGGATCGTGCAGGAAATGGGCCTGGCTTCGCCCGGCGAGATGATCATCGTCGCGTTCGGGCCCCGGGCGATCACTCGCCTCAACACCGGCACCGTGCTGATCCACACGGTGAATTCGGTCGCCTCGTCCTGAGAGGCCCGGGCGGTGATTCGGTGGTGTCGCCGACTGCCGGCCGGGGCGTTCGCGTGCGGGTCGCTTCATCCGGGGCCGGACGTGTCTGCCTCCGGGTTGCCGGGTTCGTTCGGGTTCGGCGGGGGAACCGCGGAATCCGTCGGCCGGGAGCCGGGCCCTTCGCGGACCACACGAATCGGGATCACCCCCTTGCCGCCGACGGTGAGCGTCCGCTGCGGGAACGGGATCTCGATGTTGTTCTCCCGGAAGAGGCGGTCGATGTCGTGGCGAAGCTCCGCCATGCCCGCCCAGCGGTCCCCCGCGTTGGCGAACCACGCCATCAGCGAGAAGTTCAGGCTGCTGTCACCAAAGGCCACGAACCAGGCGGCCGGCGGCGGATCGGGCAGGATCTTCGGGTTTTCGCGGGCGGCCTGGATCAGCAACTCCCGGACCCGATCGGTGTTGCTGCCGTACGCCACGCCCACGTCGACTCGCCCCCGGATTCGCCGGTCGTCCAGCGTCCAGTTCGTGACTGCCGTGTTGATGAAGTCCCCGTTCGGGATGACGATGTCGATGTTGTCGAAGGTCTTGATCGTGGTGGACCGCATGTTGATGCGCGTGACTTCGCCAAGCTGCCCGCCCACCTCCACGATGTCGCCCACCTTCATGTGACGCTCGAAGAAGATGAGCAGCCCGCTGATGAAGTTGACCATCAGGGGCTGCAACCCGAGCCCCAGGCCGAGCCCCAGACCGCCCAGAAGGACGACCAGGGCGCCCAGGGTCACGCCGACGGTGACCAGGGCGTAGTACAGCCCCACCAGCATGATCGCGTAGTGTGCCAGGGAGCTGACGGCCGCCTGCGCTCCGCGATCGTCGGCCAGGTACATGGGAAACACCCGCTTGTGCATCTGCCGCCGCACGATCCGGGACACGTACACGCTGATCACGATCACCCCGACGGCCATGATGATCTTGCCGATGGAGATGCGGCTGTCTCCGCCCAGCGGGAGCGAGTACTCGATAATTCGCTGCACGCGGTACGGGCTGACTCCCCACGCCTGTACGATCCAGATCACCGCTCCCGCCGCAATGATCCAACGGGCCAGAACACTCAGCGACCGGGCGAGTTGCGGCCAATCGACCAGCCTGGGCACTTCCGGCCCCTCTTCGGGCGCGTCGTCACTGTCTTCTGCCGGGGTCGTGGAGGCGCCCTGGGATTCGCGGGGTTGTGTCAGCCGCTCCGTCACCTCCCGCACGACTCGCATCAGCAGCACGGCGATCAGCAATGCGGCCAGCGTCTGGGAGAGGCTGGCGATCAGGAACTCGGCGAGTGCGCCGTAGCCCGCCACACGCAGCACGAACAACGTCAGAATGAAGAGAAAGCAGAGCGGATAGAGGCTCACCAGCCCCGAGTACAGTTGTTGGTAGCGCGGATTCCGAATTCGTCCGACCACTCGCACCACCGTCTGCCGGTTCCGCAGGAAAAGCAGAACGCCCAGGACCGTGAGGCCGCGGATCAGCCCCACCACGTAGTGTCGCAACTCCGGCAGGACCTCAACCGCCGTCAGAAACAACGTGAAGGGCGACGTCAAGAGCACGAATCCGATCAACCGGCGCAACCATCGCCGATAGTATGTGGCTACGGCGTTCGAACACGGCACGAGACGGAACCGCGTTCTCTCGCCCGCGAACGCGATGCGCACCAGCGCCAGACACAGCCCGCCCAGCAGGACGTACCACAGCGCGGTTGTCGCCAGCCGCGTGCCGAGCGGCTCGGTGGGAAGAGACCGCACCGCGGCCAGCAGCACCAGCACGGGAGTGAGCCAGACGGCGGTCCCCGTGCCGGTCCAGGCAGCCTGGAGCAGAAGACGGTCCGTCAGCGCCGCGAAAACCGACTGGTTCTCCTTCATCGCGGCCGTCAATGGCGTCACTCGGGCGTCCGCCCATCGAACGGCCTTGCGCCGGTAGGCGTAGGCCAGGGCCGCGCCCGCCAGCGCGAGGGCCAGCACCGCCGCCGTGTGTGCCGGCGGCAGGTTGTCCAGCCATTCCGCCACCTGCGCGGGGGTGCCGGCCAGACGGGCGGCGTCCGCGCCCTCCTGCGTCGGGCCACGCCATAGCGCGGGCAGCGTCTTCCACTGCTGTTTCAGTTGGGCGAAATCCGCGTTGAACCAGCCCACGCCCGGAGCAAGGATGTGAGACCAGTAGAGTGCGTCGCCGGTCGCCGCCAGAAGACGCAGGTGTTCCCGGCAGACTTCGATTGCCTCGGCCAGTCGGGCGATCGGCTCGTCGGCCAGCATCTCCGCCTGGCTGAGCGCTTCCCGCAACGGAGGGAGGTGCTCCGTCGTCAGTTCGTCGCGAAGCTTGCTTGCGTCGACGCGCGCGGCCGCGCTGTCGAGCTCCGCAATCTGCGTCGTCATCGTGCTGACGATGCGGTCGATCTCGCTTAGTGCGCTGTCTCGCTGGATGAGGACCTCTGTCGCGTCCCGCTCGGCCTCGCTCAGCCGTCTGACCAGCGCCTGCAACCGCGTGTTGTACGAGCGGATTTCCGTCTGCAGCTCGCGGTAGCGGATCCGCTTGACTTGGCTTTCCTGTCGCGACAGGCCCTCCACAAACCGGGTCCACGACTTTGCGCTGCGACCGACGTTGGTCTTCAGCGTGTCCAGCGTCGCCTGGGGGTAGCGGCGACGGATGGTGTCCACTCGTTGGTTGAGCGTTGTGCGGGTCTGCAGAATCCTCTCGCGGGCCTGCCAGTAGAGGCGGGCCGTGTCGGTCCTGGCCGACTCCATCTTCTGCTGGATTCGCCTGAGTTCCAGATCGGCTGCGGACTGCCGGATCAACGCACGAAACGCCTCGATCTGATCGGCGTAGGTCCCCAACGCGGCCAGCGCGGGCTCGTCGCGATCGAATTCCACCTGCAGCCGGGCCCGTTCCTGGCGGACCGTCGCCAATCGGAGGTTTGCCAGGGCGACCGACCACACCAGCGCTCGCTCGCGGATCCGGCGCAGCTCCTGTTGGGCTGTCCCGTCGGCCGGCTGCGTGGCCGGCTGGGTCGTGGGGGTTGTGCGGAAGGTCTCGAGGGCCGCCTCCGCCTCGTTCAGTGCGGTGGTCGCCTGCCGGATTTGGACCTCGAAAGCGTCCAGTTCCTGGTCGCGCTTCGTCTGGGCGGCCGCCAGTGCGTCACGCTGGGTTCGAATCCGCTCGGACTCGACCTCCAGGCGGTCCAGCTCATCCCGGGAATGGAAGCGGGGCGAGATTCGCTCCTCCTCGACGGCCTTGCGATAGTGAGCGGCCCGCTCCTGGAGCCTGCTGATTTCCGCGTCAGCCTGCTCGCGGCTGGCCTGTTCGCCGAGTTGTCGGATTGCCGCGAGAGTCTGTCCGTACGACTCCAGCGTCTGGAGATAGTCGCCGAGGACGTGCCGAAGCCGTTCCTTCTCGCGGTTGATCGCTTCCTGGCTCTCCGGACTCGGCGCGTCGTCCGCGACCTGAACCGGCTGGGTGGTCGTTGCCTTCAGACCGGCCTCGATCGTCGCCCGCACCTCGTCGACGGCCTCGAGGGTTTCCGGCACAGGCTGCGGCGCAATTGCCTGCTCCGTCGCTGCCGCGGCGTCCCGCTCCTGCGCGGCGCCCGTTCCCGGACCGGCCAGAACCAACAGCCACGCGCCGCAGAGGCGCATGGACATCCTTGTCACCGCGTTCATCGAGGGGATGGTATCCGAAAATCGGGGAACGGTCCAACCGCGAGTGCGAGCCTCCGCGAATGTCGTGTGGGCGCGCGAAGGCACGGGCCACGCAGAACGGGGGCGCGCGAACAGCGTTCGCCCGCCCCCGGTTGCATTCGCATACGGAGAACCACGTCCTGCCGTGATTCTCCGCAGCAAGGGTGCAAGAGAGAGAGAGTTCTATCGCATCCGACGCCGCCGCGCCAGAGCCCCGACCCCGAGGGTCAGCAGCCCGATTGCGGCCGGCTCCGGAATCACCGTCATCTCGACACGAATCTTCGTCACCTGCTCATCCGCGCCAAACTGGCTCGGGTACGCGGTTCGCAACACGATCGGCCCCAGGACCAGCGGATCGCTGGTCGGAGACGACCATGCATCCGACGGAAGCTGCAGGCTCACGATGCTCTGCTGCTCATTGGCGTTCCGCGTGGTGATGGTCAGGTCGATCGGGCCGACCACCACGTAGGTGTCCATGTCCAGGAATTCAAACTCGATCCGCAGCGGGTCCGTCACCCAGGCCTCGCTGGCGTTTGCTTTGGTGATGGTCACGTCGCGATAGCCGGTGTCGTTGCCCAGCGCGTCCACCATCCAGAACTGGTCTGTCCAGTTCTTGCTCAGATAACTCCCGCCCGCGCCATTCACCTCAATCGGCTCTGTTTGCGCTGGGTCTGCCAGCGAGTAGTTCCACACCTCGAAGGCCGACCCCGAGCCGTCATGGCCATACTGCATTCCCAGGTCGAACAGCATCGGACCGGCGGCCCACGAAGGGCTGGTGAACAGGCACGCCAGCGTCGCAGCCAGCGCGCAGCCTCTGAAAAACTGCATGGGGGCTCTCCTCTCTCCGTCGCTCTCTCAGAAGTGGGTGGCGTGGGCAGCCCTGAACCGGGCCATCCGGCGCCTCCTCCCTAACTCCGCTCCTCCATTGCATCCTAGTCGATTGCTTCCCCGCAATCAACCGGCTTCCTTGCGAAATCACCCGGGTGCCGATGCGTTCGGAACGATGGGGATCGGCCGGATGCACGCCCGCGGGATATCGGACGCGATGTCGTGTCCGGACCCCGAGGCTCAAGGACGGCGCCGCCACCGAAACGTGACCGCTTCTCGAGAGTCAGGCAACCCACCGAGTCGTTCGTTCGTGGCTTTGTTGCTCCGTCCGACAAACCGTGCCGCGTAGCCGGAATTCCGTCCAGACTGATTTCTTTGCATGGGGATTGAATGCAAGCCGGGCCGATCTGGCGCCCAGCCGTGCAGACGAAGAACGGAGCGGCCGCGCGGGCGAGAGCAACGTGCGCGCCGTGTGTGGGCATGGCGATTCCAGCGCAGTGATTTCCCATTTTGACGTGGGTGGCGCGAGAAACACGCGTCCGCTTATTGATCTGACACAGGTGCAGGACAGATAATCATATGACTGTCGTTGACGCCGTGCCGGGCTACGGTTATTCGGTCCTGCTGCGGCGCGGTTGTCTGCGTGACATTGTCGTGTGGGAAGCCTATAGAGCGTTGCGGGGAGTGTCCGCGGCGCTGGGCTTT
>Ga0334890_1000573_pt1 | contig 63923 bp, 46 predicted proteins | sample GraSluR1_MG_3_FD_207220 | JGI IMG/M metagenome (GOLD analysis project Ga0334890, IMG submission 207220) | Sludge microbial communities from methane-producing bioreactor in Wageningen University, Netherlands - Granular Sludge_31_08-R1 | ecosystem: Engineered > Bioreactor > Anaerobic >... | reverse complement strand
TCATCGAGATCGTTCCCCAAACCGCCTACATCACCCTCATCAACGCGACGCGAACCGTGGAGGCCGGCGGCGTCAGCAACGCGGACAGCACGAACTGCCAGGTGGAGGGCAACACCGTCAAGTTCGCCGGCACCATCGCGATGGACAAGCCGTTCATCCGCGAGCGGGCGGCCATTTGGGACGGCGCCCGATACGCCGCGTTCCTGCTGCAGGAAGCCCTGGAACGGGGGGGCGTTTCCGTGGCCGGCCGGGCCGTGAACATCCGCGATCTGGACAATCCGGCCTCCCTCGATGCGGCGGAGGCCCGGACATTGGCCGTGTACGCGTCGCCGCCCATGTCGGAACTCGTGAAGGTCGTGAACAAGCCGAGCCACAATTTCTTCGCAGACCAGATTCTGCGGACGATGGGCCTGCAGCGGCGGGGGGTCGGCAGCTTCGACGCCGGCGTGGAGGAGGTGCGGGCGTGGCTGGCCGAGATCGGCGTGCCGCAGACGCACGCCATCCAGATGTTTGACGGCTCCGGGCTCGCCCGGGACAACCTCATCCAGCCCCGGCAGATGTGTCACGTGCTGCGGCACATGGCCCGCCCCGGCCCCGGCCGCGCGGAGTTCGTCGATTCGCTGCCCGTGGCGGGCGTCGACGGGAACTTGGCCCGTCGGATGACGGAACCGCCCACTCGCGGTAACGTACGGGCCAAGACGGGGTACATCTCCAACGCTCGTACCCTTTCGGGCTACGTGACCCATGCAGGCGGGCAACAGCTTGTGTTCGCGCTGATGTGCAACCAGTACACCGTCCCGACCCGGGAAGTAAATGAGGTACAGGACCGGACGTGCGTCATTCTGGCGTCGTGGGAGCCGTAGGGGACCGCGTCTGTCGTTCTTTCTGCTACCGCCCGCACGGTCGTCCGATAAAGCCGCACTTTGCACGGGCTGCCCCGCGTTGATTTGGGGGATAGTACGTTCTACGATCCGTGTAGGGCTGAAAGCACAGTCGCAATTGGGGCAGCAGTGTAGGGTCACGGAGCATGGCCAGCCCGGTGGTACCGGGAGGGCTATGATCCGACGAGGGTCGTGCAGGATTGCGAGTGGGACCGACGGGAGCACGACGGGCAAGCGGCAGGCTTGCTTCGGCCGCGCTCGCCGATGGGGGAGAAGGTGAAGGGTGCTGCAGAGGGGGAATGAACATCTCTTGTTCAGGCTGACCCGGTTGGCGAGCCTGCTGGTTTTGATCAGCGCCTTGGGCGGCGGGCCTGTTCGCGCGGAGGGGGAGGGCCCGGCCATCGATGTCTGGTACGGGTCGGAGCAGACGTTCGGTCACCCCGGTGTGCCGCAGCGCTGGGTGAACATCCTGGGCAACGTGTCCGACTCGGACGGTGTGGCCTCACTGAGTTATCGACTCAACGGTGGAGAGCTGAAGCCGCTTTCCATCGGCCCCGATACCCGCCGCCTGCTGATGCCCGGCGACTTCAACATCGACATCGACTACGCCGACCTGCAACCCGGCCTCAACGAGGTCGCGATTTCTGCGACGGACGCAAACTCGAACGGCAGCACAACGACCGTTACTGTCAACTACGCCGCCGGCAACGCCTGGCCGCTGCCGTACACCATCGACTGGAGCACGGTGGACACCCTCTCCGACGCCGTCCAGGTGGTGGACGGCAAGTGGGATTTCACCAGCAACGGTGTACGCCCGATCGAGCTGGGCTACGATCGCCTGCTGGCCATCGGCGAGCGGTTCGGCTGGACGGATTACGAAGTCACGCTCCCAATTACGATCCACGGCATCGACCCCGCGGGCTACCAGTGGCCGAGCGTAGCTCCGGGTCTGGCCATCATGCTCCGCTGGCAGGGGCACACCAAGTGGGGCGACTGGCAGCCGTGGATTTTCTGGCGCCCCAACGGGGCGTCCGCCTGGTATTACTACGGAGGCGGTCCGCACTTCGAGCTTCAGGGAGATGCCAGGGTCATCGTTGCGGACACGTCCGGCCGGACGCTCGACAACGACGTTCCCTACTACTGGAAAGTCCGCGTGGAGACGATCCCGGGCACGGGCAGTTTCTACTCCATGCGGGTGTGGGAGGTGGGGACACCGGAACCGATCCCATGGGACCTGACCGGCTGGCAGGGCACCGACGATCTGCCCTCAGGGTCGTTCCTGTTGATTGCGCACCATGTGGATGCGACGTTCGGCAATATCACGGTGTCGCCCGTGCTCGGCACGGATCCGCCCTTGATATTCGATGAGCAGGTGTCGCCGGAGGCGAATTGGGCGATGGTGCAGTGGACGACGGACGTGCCGGCAGACAGTCGTGTGGAATACGGCCTGACCGACGCATACGAATTGGGCACGGTGAGTGACGCGGCGAAGACGCTGGAGCACGCCATCGTGCTGGCCGGGTTGGAGGCCGAGACGACGTATCACTTCCGGATCACGTCCGAGCGACCCAGCGGCGTGAGCGCCTCGACGGAGGACCAGATCTTCACCACGTCGGCTCCGGATACGACACCGCCGGTGATCTCGCTGGTGCAGGCGTCGCCGGACCGGTTCAGCGCCGTGATCACCTGGAGCACTGACGAGCCGACGACGGGAGGTGTCGCCTACGGACTGACCGAGTCGTATGAAATCGGCAGCGAGGAGGACGAAACACTCTCCCTGAGCCACAGCGTGACGTTCTTGGGGCTGACGCCGGAGACGCTGTACCACTTCCAGGTGACGGCCGAGGACTGGGCCGGCAATGTCGCGTGGTCGGAAAGCCTGACGTTCACGACGGCGCCGCTGCCGCCGCCGATCGTCGTGTCGGACGACTTCTGCTGCGCGGTCCTGGACACCGGGGTCTGGACGTTCATCGATCCGAAAGGCGACGGCTCGTACGCCATGACCGGCGGGCAGATCACGCTGTCGGTGCCGCACGGCGTGAGCCACGACGTCTGGACGGGCGGCAACTTCGCCCCGCGGATCATGCAGCCGATTACCAATGCCGACATGGAGATTGAGATCAAGTTCGACTCGCCGTTGAGCGTCCGATACCAGATGCAGGGCCTGGTGGTCGAGCAGGACGCGAACAACTACGTCCGCTTCGATTTCCACTACGAGAGCGGCACGACGCGAGCCTTCGGCGCCACGGTGACGAACGGATCGCCGGTGGCACGATTCAACGTCGTTGTGCCCGACGGCGCGCCGATGTACATGCGGGTGCAGCGGGCGGGCAGCACGTGGACCTGCCGCCATTCGCACGACGGTGAAACCTGGGCCGTCGCGGGGAGCTTCTCCAGTGCGCTGGTCGTGTCGTCGGCCGGAGTCTTCGTCGGGAACGAGGGATTCGGGTCGAGTCCGCCGCCCGCGTTCACGGCCGTCGTGGACTACTTCTACAGCACCTCGGACATTCTCGGCGGCGCCACGCCGGGGGATTGCGCCGCGCTGACCGACTGCAACAGCAACGGCAACCCGGACATCTGTGACATTCTGGAAGGCGCAAGCCCGGACGTGAATACGAACGGCGTTCCTGACGAGTGCGAGGATCTGTGCATGGTGGACGGCGAGCCGGTGGATTGCTCCCATCTGGACTCTGACTGCACCCTGGGCGTGTGCGATCCCCAGACCGGCCAGTGTCTGGTCCAGCCCTTCAACGAAGACGGGCCATGCGACGACGGCGACCCATGCACCACGGACGACCATTGTGAGGCCGGCGTGTGCAGCGGAACATTTGCCGATGCCGATAACGACGGTATATGCGATGCGTTGGACAACTGCCCCACGGTCTGGAACCCGGACCAGACGGACACGAGCACCAACGGATACGGGGACGTGTGTGACGGTCTGTTTGATGCCGATCACGACGGGGACGTGGATCATGACGATTACGTCAGCTTCGAGGGCTGCCTGGGTGGACCGGGCACCCTGGCTTCGCTACCCTGCCGCGATGTCCACGACACGGACGCGGACGACGACGTGGACCTGCTGGACTGGGCGGAGTTTCAGGTCCTTTTCGGCAGCTACCAGCCACCGGTGGGGCCCCGCGGTTGAGTGCGTGGAAGAGGAACACCACGAGAGGACAGGCTGTGGTCTGCGGACTTCCGGCGGCAGGAGTGAGGCAATATGCGCGTGCTGATCACCGGGCATCTGGGCTACATCGGTACCGTCATGACGCCCATGGTGCAGGCCGCCGGCCACGAGGTCGCGGGTCTGGACAACGACATGTACCGCCGCTGCACGTTCGGGGGGGGCCTTGCGGACGTACCGACGATCCGGAAGGACCTCCGGGACGTCACCGTCGACGACCTGCGCGGGTGTGACGCCGTCTGCCACCTGGCCGGCTTGTCCAACGATCCACTGGGCGACCTGAACCCGGGCCTGACGTACGAGATCAACCATCGCGCGTCGGTGCGGCTGGCCGAGATGGCCAGGGATGCGGGCGTGCAGCGGTTTATCTTCTCGTCGTCGTGCAGCAACTACGGTGCGGCCGGCGACGACTTTCTGACGGAGGAATCCGCGTTCAACCCCGTCACTCCCTACGGCGAATCGAAGGTGATGGTCGAGCGCGACGTGTCTCAGATGGCCGACGACCGGTTCTCGCCGACGTTCCTGCGCAACGCGACCGCCTACGGCCTCTCGCCGCGGATCCGGTTTGACCTGGTGCTGAACAACCTGACGGCCTGGGCCTGCACGACCGGCAAAATCATGATGAAAAGCGACGGCACGCCCTGGCGTCCGATCGTCCACATCGCGGACATCGCGCGGGCCTTCATCGCGGTGCTGGACGCCCCGCGAGAGAAGATACACAATGAGGCGTTCAATGTGGGCGTTACGCAGGAGAACCACAGGGTCCGCGATATTGCCGCGATGGTGGGGCAGGTGGTGCCGGATTGTGAGGTCAGCTTTGCCCAAGGCGCCTCGCCCGACAAGCGAAACTACCGCGTGAACTGCGACAAGCTGGCCCGCGTGCTGCCGGCCTTCCAGCCACAGTGGACCGCCCGAAAGGGCGTCGAGGAGGTCTATGAGGCCTGCCGCCGACACGGGCTGACACTGGAGCAGTTTGAAGGTCCGATGTATCAGCGCATCGCGCACGTACGCAAGCTGATCGCCGAGGGCAAGCTGGACGAGAACCTGCGCGTACGGGACTGACGAGGGAGTGTCGAGCCGAACCTGGCGTCGCCGTCGCCCGCAGGAAGGAGCCTGAATGACCGATCCTGCCCCTGCACTTCCACCCGGCGTTTCCGTTGACGTGGTTTGGGAACCCCACCGAAAATGCCCGAGCTGCCTGGCCCGCGGGGTGCGGACCTTCTTCAACATTGAGGACATCCCCGTCCATAGCACGCTGCGGATGCGGACCCGCGCCGAGGCGATTGATTCCCCACGCGGCAACCTGACGCTCGGATTCTGCCCCGCCTGTGGCTTTGTCTTCAACACTCGGTTCGATCCGGACGCGCAGACGTATTCAGAACAGTGTGAGGAGTCGCAGGGGTTCTCCCCGACGTTCAACGCGTTCGCCCGCTCCCTGGCGGCGCAGCTCATCGAGAAACACGCTCTGCGCGGCAAGACCATCCTGGAGATCGGCTGCGGCAAGGGGGAATTTCTCGCACTGCTTTGCCAATTGGGCGGCAACCGCGGCATCGGGATCGACCCGGCCTATCGCCCCGACCGCACGCCGCCGGAGGCGGCCGATCGGGTCACGTTCATTCAGGATCTGTACGGCCCGAAGCATGCTCACCTGGCCGCCGACTTCGTGGCGTGCCGTCACACGCTGGAACACATCGGCCCGACCGGCCGGTTTGTCCAAGACATCCGGGCGACGCTGGACGACGGGTCTGAGACCACCGTCTGGTTCGAGCTGCCGGACGTGTACCGCGTGCTGTGCGAAGGGGCGTTCTGGGACCTCTACTACGAACACTGTGCGTACTTCAGCCTCGGGTCTCTCGCTCGGCTGTTCCGGCAGGCGGGTTTTGACGTCGTCGATATCGAGTCGGTGTACGACAATCAGTACCTGCTCATCACCGCTCGTCCCGCGCCCGGACCGACCCAGGCGAGCCTGCCCGCCGAGAACGATCTGCCGGCCATGACGCGGGCGATCGAGCAGTTCCCGCGCATCTGCGCCGAACGCCTCTCCGGCTGGCGACGGTTTGTGACAGAGGCGGCCCATCGTGGGGAGAAGGTCGTGGTCTGGGGCTCGCTTTCCAAGGGCGTATCGTTCCTGACCACGTTGAAGCTGGTCGACGAGGTGGAGTACGTGGTGGACATCAACCCCCACCGACAGGGCTTCTACATGCCGGGCACCGGCCAGCGCATCGTCCCCCCGGAGCACCTGGCCGGGTACCAGCCGCACTACGTGATCGCGATGAACCCGATCTATCGCAAGGAGATCCAGGCCGACCTGGACCGACTGGGCGTGAGAGCGGAGCTTCACACCGTCTGACCGGCCGCTCCGGCCTGCCGCCCGTTCCGGGTGTCATCATCTTCCGACGGCGGCACGCGGCCAAGATCGGCGTCGGCGCGTGCCTTCACCGCTTCGAAACGGGCTGCCGCCATGGGGGCCGCGGAGTGGTCATCGCTCGGGCGGAAGTGTTGGCGGAATATGGAGTTGCGATAGCAGCCCTGAGGAGTCGGGACGGGAGCCCACCCCGTCGGCGTGCCCCAACGCCGGTTCGCGCCGTCGGAACGGAGCGTGAGCACGGTCCCGTCAAAGAAGAGGAAGCATTCCGCTGTGTGAGTACCCCCCATGCCGCTCTGAAAATCGGGGCGACCGGCGTTGCCAGTAAACCACAACCGTCCGATGAGCCCACATTGGCGTTTTGCTGGGGAACTGGCCAGGTGGGCGATGTAGTATAGCCGCCGCACGCCCCCTCCACCACGGCGTGGCGAAGCCACTCCCGTATTGCGTTTCTCGTCCCTTTCAGGGTAGGCAGCCGTGCGGAACGGGTAGGGTACGCGTGGGAGCGGGGGAAGGTGCGGCAGCCGTAACGCCTGAGCTAACCGGGCGGCGGCAGAGGCGTTGATTATAGATTCCGCTCCCAACCGCCGCTCCGGTTGAGCGACTTGTTAGCTGGCCTGACGAATCCCAATGTGAGGCCGATTCATTGTGCTAGGGCACTTGCTTTACCGGCGGAGGGTTCCATTTGCCGGTGAGCGCATCGGGCTTCGGGGCGTAGAGACGCATGGTCAGGTTGAACGGCCCTTTGGGCGCGGGAAGCCAATTGGCCTCCAGATCCTTGCCGGGACTTTCGCTCTGGAAATACAGATCGAGCGAGCCGTCGCCATTGAACTTGAAGGGCATGTAGCTGCTGACGGCGAATCGGTTGAGCTCGTTCCCGACTTGGAAGCCCTCTTCGTCATAGAGCGTGATCGACCAGAAGGCGTTCACAGGCGGTGTTGTGCCCTTGGCGAAGTGCATGGTGTACTTGTTCGCGCCATTCAGCGGCTTGCCGGCTGCATCGCCAAGGTTCAGCGGATAGATCGCATCCTCCGGGAGATTGGCACCGAGGCCGATCTGAGCGACGATGGCACGCTTAAGGTAGTAGTTGCCATAGACACCCACCGTGTCGGTATTCATCGACCAACCATTGGCGACGCGGGCCAACGTCGGCAGTTTCCAGGCCATGAGTTTCTGGCCTTCAGCCGGGGCGGCCTCGAGGGCGTCTCGAATCACCGTGTCAACGTTGTTGATATCGAAACTCTTGCCAGGTGCGATTCCAAGGCGCTTCATCTGCGCAATGATTGGCTGGTCAGTGACATGAGGCGGATGCAGTTTCATCAGTTCCGCTGCATAGGCGAAGTACTTACCCGCGGGCATGGTGTCGACCTGGGTCTTGGGCGCGGTCTTCATGTCCACACTCGGATCGATATTTACAGCCATCTGGGCGGGCGGCTTGCCCCAACCCGAGAGCGGGGTGACTTTGTAGCCCGCCTGGATCTTGTTAACAGCAGGGTAATCGGCGGGGCCATCAGTCTTGGTGCGGCCGATTACCCAGACATATGGCGTCGGTGCGGGAATGTGTGAGAAGCCGCTCGGCACCTCGCCCGTCCAGCCGGGAGGCGTGACAAGGAAGTTGCCGGCCTGAGTGCCGGTGGTTCGCCAACCCGGCGAAGCAAAAACGTCAGTCCACATGTCGAGCATGGGCAGCAGGTAGTAACGGCCATCGGTATCCGGTGCGGAGACGATCAGCGGTTCCTTCGTCAGGTCCAACCAGGCGACGGAATAGAGCGTGTCGAAGTTGACGCGCACGACGATTTTCAGATCGGCAGGCGGGTACTCCGGGACGCTGACGAACATGTTCATCGGTCCCTTGGCGAACTCTTTGCCGGGTTCAACGTTCGTGCTTTGCAGACGGGTAATGTCCATCGATACCAGCGGATAGAAGTAGATATAGGCGTCCACGGCGATGGCACGCGCCTCCGCTGCGCTGATCTTGTCTTGGGCGTGAGCCAGTACCTGTGGAAGCGCAAGCAGGGCCGTGATGCACCCCAGCGCGATGAGTCTTGTGCGTTTCATCATCTTGTGTCTCCGTTGGTGTTGAATCGAAGGAAAAATCGGGCAGCTAACTTGGTTATAGAAAGTTTCTGCCTATTACCTGTAGGACGCAAATGTGCGGCCTAACGCGCAGGCAGTTGATTCTCGTTAGTCTAACCCGGAGCTGTTGGTTGCTCAATTGTCAAGCCTTTCCCCGCGTGATAGGCCGCCCCTGCCTAGCGCTCATCGGGTCTACGAGCCAGTCCGTCCGCCGGGCTGCGGACACCACGTCCGCCTCGGTTGAGCACATGCGAGTAGATCATCATCGTCCGAACGTCTTTTGGTCAAGAGTTTCCACATCGTGCGAGTGCTGGGTGACCACGGCCGCAATCCGTACTGAATCCTCCCGAAAATCCCATTCTCCCCCTTCTCGGGCAACACAACAAGCAGTACGCGACGAAGATAGTAAGCTACTGCAGTGCAATGCGTTACAACCGCCCGGTTGACCCTGCCCAAGAAATCTTCGGGTCCGTTTTACGAATCCGGCTCCGGGCCGGAAATAACAGAACGGACGGGCATGGTGCCTGCCCGCTCACCCTGCCTGTAAGGGGAAGGCAAAGAAACCCCCAGGCTCGATGATGGATTCTCGCCTCGACGGCCGGATAAGCAGAATGAGGGCCAGCATGCGGCCCGCAGGGAGACGACATGGTTGACGACAAGGAAGTCCTGGACCGGCTGGATTGCTACGCCAAGGCGATCGCGCGGAACCTCCTGCTCAAGTTCGACTCAGCTCACGACCGGCACCGGGCAGAGGACATCGCTCAGAACCTGTTCCTGGCGGGCTGGCAGGTGTGGAAGGCCAAGGGCAACGAGGGCCTGGCCAAGCATCGCATGTCCGACCGGGCCAAGGACGAGGCCGAGAGGCTGGCCAATGAGCTGAAGAACGAGCCGCAGCCGCTGCGCTACCTGCCGACGGCGGGCAGCGACGACGAGCGGGACGACGTGGACGCCACCGAGGCGTACCACGTCGAATCGGCGAGCAGTCCGCACCGGCCGGTCGGGGTCAGTGCCCTCTCCCGCGCCAGCCCGGTGGAGGACATGATCGTCCAGGAGTACCTCGAAGGGCTGACAGAGCGGCAGCGGCGGATCGTCGAGTGCCGCATGGCGCAGATGACGGTCAAGGAAATCTCACAAACACTCGGTGTCAGCACCAGCACGATTGAGCGCGAGCTGACACTACTTCAGAAAGGGTTCCATCGTGACCAAGGAGACTGACATGGCGGACAGGAAGCGTCACTACTGGCTGCGCGAGGACTTCGACGAACTAATGGGGCTGTTGCCGGGCAACGACCTAGCCGACCCGGGGTCGGCGGACTCCTCGATCTCGCTGGCCTGCCCCAAAAGCCTCAAGGGCGCGGCGGCGGAACTGAAGCTGCGGGGCCTCAAGTGCGATGAGGCCGACCTGGCGTTCCTCGCCGACAAGGGCATCGCCAAGCCGCAGCGCGGCCAGTCGCTGGTCAGCGACGACCAGGGCAACGTGGGCACGGTGCCGTCGGCGAAGGTGATGTTCTGGTCCAAGCAGGACATCGACGCCGCCGCCGAGTGGCTCTACGAGAACGAGCAGTGGAACCAGTGGACCCACTTCTGCTGGGTGTCCAACCTGCGGTTCGGCCAGGCGGTGCGGGCGCACCGGTACATGTGCGCTCGGCACAACCTGGGCTTCACCACCAGCTTCGACGCCCTGGGCGTCGTCACGGTGATCGAAGCGCCCGATGATCCCGACGACTACGCGCGGGTGCGGTTCTACCCCAAGGGCACGAAAGTGGAGGTACGTGAATGACCACTGTGGCAACCGACAACCTGCTGCTGGCCGCGTCCGAGGTCGCCATCGAGGCCAGTGGTGAACCCAAGCGGCCCCGTATCAGCATCGTCGCCTACACCGGCGGCATGATGCGGGTGCCGGGCTGGGGCGACGTGGCTATCAACCTCGATGGTCTGGACGCCTCCGGCCAGGTGCCGCTCTTGGCGGATCACGACGCCCGTGTGAGCGGCGTGGTGGGCCACGGCGAGGCCAGCGTGATTGATGGCCGCCTGATCGTGGCGGGCGTCATGAGCGGTGCCGGCGAAGCGGCGCGGCAGATCGTGGAGATGACCACCGGCGGATTTTCGTTTCAGGCATCGGTCGGCGTCGAACCGGTCGAGCACGAGCGCATCGCGGCGGGCACGAAGGTTGAGGTCAATGGTCGGTCACTGTCATCGCCGCGCGGGTTCGCGCTGGTGAAGCAGGGCCGACTTCGGGAAGTGAGTATTACGCCGCTGGGCGCGGACCCGGGGACGCAGGTCTCGATTGCGGCATCGCGTCGCGCTACGGAAAGGGGAACCATGAACACGGACGTTCTGAACATCGACGAACAGGCGATCCGCGCCGATGAGCGGGATCGCATCAACCGGATCGAGTCCACGTGCGCCGGACCATCCGGCGGCTGGGGCGCCAACCAGGCGCGGGTGGACGAACTCAAGGCTGCCGCCTTGGCGGGCGACATCAGCGAGAAAGACATGACCGCGCAGATGCTCAACATCCTGCGCGAGTCGCGGCCCAAACTCAGCGCGGCCATCGCCACGGATGACGAGGCGGTCGAAGCCGCCGTTCAGCAGCTCGCCCAGGCGGTAGCCGCCACGAACTCGGGGACGGCTGACGCGGAACGCATTGCCCGCGAGATCGCGCAGATCAACGACATGGTCGCGGCGCTCACGATGAACCTCGACCCCGCCAACCTGGCGATGCTCAACGAACGGCTGACGCAGTTGCGCCTGCGCAAGGAATCGCTCGAGGAGGAGCTTCGCATGGCCAAGCGGGTGACCGCGAGCCACGACATCGGCGATCTGCGGAAGTGGGCCCACGCCCAACTGGCGGGCCTGCGGGCGGCGATGGACGGCGAGCGCAACGACCGTACCCGCGAGGTCATCGCTACCTACGTCGATCGCATCGTCGTCTGGCCATCGCAGAAACGTGGGGAAATGGTGCTGAACGCTGCGGCGAAACCCCTATGGAAAGACCACGGCCGCTCCGAAGAACGGTCGTGGTCCAATGCAATCGGGGCGACTGGATTCGAACCAGCGACCTCTGCGTCCCGAACGCAGCGCTCTAGCCAGGCTGAGCCACGCCCCGGTTGGGTCCGACGCGGGCCGTCTACAGCACAAACCCGCGACAGACCCCCCATCGTAGAGGCCCGCCGCGCGGCTGTCAACCGGGGCGGCAGCCCGGCCCGAGACGGCGCGGGTCGGCGTGCCGAAACGCACCCGAAGGGCGACCCCGCATTCCATGAGTGGAATGCGGGGTCGTTGCCCGTGAGAAGCTCCTTGGAGCAGGCTTTGAACAGGATATCCTAGCGGATCACAAAATCAACGGGCATCATCAGGATGACCCGTTCCTCGTGGACCAGTTGCAGCCGCGTCAGGGCCGTAATCAGCGCCTGTGCCCGCTGGGGATCCAGGTTCCGCAGCAGCGGCAGCACGATGTCCGTCAGCGGTGTCGCAGGGCCGATAAGCGAAGGTGCGGCGCGCCCGGAGTCGATCCGGAACCCGTCGTCCTCCGACTTGCCGCTGAAAGCCTCGAGCAGCACGTCCATGATGTTCTTCGGCTCGGGCAGCACGCGAATGTCATATTCGGAGATGTCGGCCTGGGCGGCGGCATGCTTGATCGCGGCGCTGAGCGTGCCGATCTCATCCACCAGGCCGAGGTCCTTTGCCTGATCCCCCGTGAACACCCGCCCGCCGGCCAGTTCGTCGATGGGCTTCTTCAGCTTGTCGCCCCGTCCTTCCGTCACCCGATTCCGAAACACGCCGTAGATTTCTTCCATGTACTTCGTGATGATCTGGCGTTCTTTCGTGGTGAAGGGGTGGGCGCTGTTCAGCAGGTCCGCATTCGCGCCATATTGATGCGGGTACCACGTGATGCCCAGCTTGCCCCACATGTCTGTCGTGACCAGCTTGCCTCCGATCACGCCGATGGAGGCCGTAATGGTCGTGGCGTCGGCGAAAATCCGGTCGGCCCCGCAGGCCACGTAGTATCCGCCGCTGCCCGCAACGTTGCCCATCGAGACCACCAGTGGCTTCTTTGCCTTCACCCGCTGGGTGGCGTTCCAGATGATCTCGCTGGCCAGGGCCGATCCCCCGGGCGAATCGACCCGTAGAACCACCGCCTTGATCGACGGATCCTCCTCCGCCTTGTCCAGCGCTCGCCGGATGGTCGAGCTGAACGCCCCGGACGACCCGCCAAACGGGCTGGGCTGCTCCGACCCCGTCATGATGGTGCCTTCCACGTAGACCACGGCCACCGCGGTCCCGGTGGATTTTCGTGAGGACTTGGTGATTTCGTCGAGCAGGCCCATGAACGCGGAGAACGGATTGGAGAAGTCGATGCTCGGTCCCTTCTTTTTGCCGTAGTCGCGGACGAGCTTGGCGGACATGCCGTATCGCTTCTGCAGGTCGGCCGTGAAGTCCTCGGCATGCCGGACGGAGTCAATCAGGCCCGCAGCCTTGGCCTCCTCGGCGGTGTAGGGCGCGTTGTCGATGATCTCCTTCACCTTCTCGACCGGAAGGCGGCGTGACTCCGCGATCATCCCGACCAGGCTTTCATAGAGGCCGCCGTACAGCCAGTTCATCATCTCTTTCGCCGGCTCGCTGGGGCCCGTGAGGGTCAGGGTCTCGGCGGCGCTCTTGTAGTCGCCCATCTGGATGAATTCGGGCAGCACGCCGATCTTGTCGAGCAGGCCGCGCAAGTACGGGGATTCGGCATAGAGACCGGTCAGCCAGACGTCGCCCGTGGGCACAACGCTGACGTGGGACGCCGAGCAGGCCAGCGCGTAGAGCCCGGTGCTCAGGGAGTCTGCATGGAGGTATACGTCCTTGTCCACGGCGCGGAAGAGCTCGATGGCCTTGCGCAGTTCCTCCAACTGCGCGAGCCCCATGGACGGCGATTCGAACGTGAGGACAACGGCCTTCACGGAATCGTCAAAGCGGGCCTTGCTCATGCGCTCCGTCAACTCGTGCAGGCTGACGGGCTGTTGCATGTTCAGCGAAAACGTCTCTCCCGTGGGTCGTTCCGGCATCGGGCCGGAAAGCCGGAAATGCACGATCTTCGCAGGCTCCGCCGCACTGGTGAGCCCGGGGATCTGCGCAGACACGAGGGGCACGGCCAGACCCATCAGCAGGCAGGCCGCCAGGAATTGTCGAGTGCGTGTCATCTTCGCGTGTTCCTCCTTTTTGCGTAACGTGCTTTGCAGGTCGTCTCCTGCGGTACCTTCGCAAGTGTAACACGGAAATTTCGATGCGGCAGGGCACGCCGCGGGGCGGCCACAAGTCGTTACAGATGCCTACCGTCGATGACGCGGGCGGGGCCGCATAGGCAGGGTCATGCGGGTGTCTCGACGCGGGGTGCAGCGGGGAAATGCGAACGCGCCCGCCGTGCCGCGATGCGGCCCAGGAACAGAGCCACACCCGCCTCGAACAATGCCAGCCCCTGAAGCCAGACAATCGGGTTGTGAGCGTCGCGGCCGGCCACCCGCAGACGCAGGAGGGCGTCCACCAGCAGCAGCGCGATCAACGCGTGCCAACGCCAACTCGTGCCCGGCGCCATGATCAGCAGCCAGAGAACCACCAGCACGATGAGCTCACGATGCAGGGGAAAGGCCGCCCAGCCAAACAGCGTCGCCCGAAACAGATCCGACAGGTTCCGCCAGTGGACCCGGACGCCGGTGTCGGAGGCGACGATGCTCTTTCGCTTGCCGGGACTCATGGTCTCGCCGGCCTCCGTCTTGACCCAGACGTGTGCATAGTCCGAGACGATCTCGGCCTTGTGGCCGAAGGCGCTCAGGATCGAAGCCGCCACCACGGCGCGGCCGTCGCAATCCTCCTGACCTTGCTCCAGCGCTTCTTCGACGGTGGGGATGTAGTCGGCGACGCCCCAGGTGTCCCAGTCCCAGGCGTACGGAAGCTTCTCGTACACGTAGGCCTCGACGATCCGAAGCTTCTTCCGGGCCGGCAGGTCGGCCCGAATCCGGTCACGCAGATCGTCGATCAGCGGCGTCAGAGCGGGAGAATCCGGGTTGATCAACGCTGCCGGGTTCTGCCACCGACGCATGTGGGTGACCAGCCGGGTGGGATAGGGATACGCCACAAGCAGGATCGTCAACGCCAGGATGCCGGACTTCCCCGACCAGCGGACCCACCAAGCCTGCCCATGGAACGCTCGCCACCACCCCATGCTGACCTCGCCCTCGTCTCCATGCACTCCGAACGGTTGCCGTGCGATCCTCCGTCCCCGCACCAGGGGGCCGAACCGGATTCCCTGCGCAAAAAAGCTGGGCCACCCGTGTCACGTGACGTAACAGCTAGGCGGCCCATGCGCTGGGATGGGCTGAGTTATTGCACCCTAATTGTACAGCAGACCGGGCCGGATGCAACAGGTTTTTTCGTCAAAGTGTCGCCGTGACCCACGGGCGGGTCGACTTCTGCGGGTGGAAGGGCTCCGAATACAGTGACACTGGAATGGGTCCGTCCTTATCCAGGCGGTGTCCAGAGGATGTCCTTGGCCGCGAACACCGGCCCATCCGTGCAGCACAACCGGTAGCGCCAGCCATCGGGGTCGGTATCGGATCGTACGGGAATCACGCATGATTGGCATGTCCCCATGCCGCAGGCCATCGTACGCTCGGTGCAGAGGTAGCATTCCACGCCGCCCTCCGTGGCCCATCGCCCGAGCGCCCGCAGCATGGGCTCGGGGCCGCATGCGTAGATCACAACGGCATGACCTGGCGTCCCGCGCGCTGCGAAGCAACGCTGAACGGCCTGGAGAATCGTTCCCCGGTATCCGAGCGAGCCATCGTCAGTGCTGAGGATGGCGTGGAGCTTGTCGGCGGGAAAGTCGCCCAGGCACGTTGTTGGCGTGATCCCGTCCTCGGATACGGAGGAATCCGTTCGAAGTGCGCAGGGCAGGAAACGCGCCCCGCGCGCCCCCGCAAACAGGAGCACGGAATGGCCCGCCCCCGTGAGGCTTTCTGCCAGCCACAGCAGCGGAGGAAGGCCGATGCCTCCGCCGACGATCCAGATCGCCTTGCCCGAGCGCGGTGGAGGAAATCCGTTGCCGAGGGGTCCCATCACGCTGACAGGGTCCCGTGGTTTGAGGCCGGCCATCCACCGAGTCGCCGCCCCAACGGCGTGATAGAGAAGATCAATCTCAACCCCCTCGTTGCGTCGACGCAAACCCGCGATGCTGAACGCGCGACGCAGCAGAAACGGCCCATTCGTGGATTCATCTGCAGGGGTTACAGAGAGTGCCCTCGGACACGCTACGGTGACAAACCGGCCCGGGGGGGGGGGGGGGCAAGTGCGGTCCGCGCAGCGTGAGGCGGTAGTGTTCGTCACATACCGCAATGCCGCGGAGCGTCTCCCAGTTCTGGAGGATGGCTTTGCCTGCTTCCTCGGGTTGTGGAGCACGTGCGTGCATCGTGGCGATATGGTACTCGCGGAACGGCGGCAAAAAAAACTTCCGGGATTGGATTGGATCCAAGCCCGGAAGCGCGCCACGGCTGTTCAAGCCGCAAAATCGGGAGGTGAAAATGGCCCAAGCCGATGCCTGAACCATGTATTTCATCGGAGGCGGAGTCTATCAGAGCCCAGCACCTCTGTCAACGCAAGTCTCGGATTCGACGAAAATCGGTGAGTTTTCGTAACCTTTTTTTATGCATAAGGTTATGGGTTCTGTTGCGCCGAGGTCGACCGCCATCTCACAAACCTCGTAACGATCGGATGTTGTCGATTGCTGCCATAATGGCAGCAGGTTTTGGCCGGTTTCATCGCTGCTTTGGACCGAGGCGAAGACTTAGGTGTCCCGTTTCCACTACAAGCTCTGTGGCGATGCTCGGGGGGAAGAGGGCCTCGGAATGCTTCGGATGTGGTGAGCCTGCGGTGGACGGCGGAGAAGTGGATTCTTGTAAGGGAAGTAGGCGGGCTCTTGTTGTCTGCGACAATGAAGTTGATGCGCGTTGGCGTCGGACGCCTGTGTCGCCGGCGAAAGGGGGATCGCCAGGGCGTCGGACTGACGGGGGTCACTCGGCCTATGCAAGCATGCGCTGGGAGCCGGAGACGCGCCGGCGGGGTTCCAGACGGGAGCCACCGGAGGAGGTGGATTCCGCGCGCACTGGAACCCCGCGCCCTTGCGCCACATCATAGCACCCGTGGGCAACGGATTGCCATTTCTCCTTGATCCGGTTGCGGCGTTCGCTGGCCGAAGCGCGGTCGTCTCAGGTTGCTCCGGGCTGGAAGGTGCGGCAGGGGGTGTCTTGACGGGTGGGCGTTGCTGACATTCAATGCCCGTGGCGCAAATCAAGCTTGTGTGGAGCGCGCGATGGCCGTTGAGCAGTGGAACATTCAGCCTGCCACCCGACGCTGCCTGGTGAGCGGGGCGGAGTTGGCGGAAGGGGAAGAGTACTACGCCGTCCTCTTCGAGGATGGCGAGAGCTTTCGTCGGGAGGAGTACTCCCTGTCGGCCTGGCAGGGGCCTCCGGAGGGGGCGTTCTGCCATTTTCGGACGCGGGTGCCGGTGAAAACACGGCGGCCGAAGCTACTGGTGGACGACGACATGCTGATTCACTTCTTCGCCCGCCTGACCGGCGCGGAAGACCCGTCCAAGCAGCGGTTTCGGTTTGTGCTGGCGCTGATCCTCATGCGGAAGCGCCTGTTGAAGTTCGAGGAGACGGTGCGTCGTGAGGACGGGGAGTGGTGGCGGATGCGTGTGATGCGCGATGCCGCAGACGGCAGGGTGTGCAGAGAGGAGCCGCAGCTCGTGCTGAACCCGCGACTGGACGAAGAACAGATCGAGTCGGTCAGCCGGGAGCTCGGCGTGATTCTGCATGGGTACGCAGAGCAGGACGGTGGGCTGGACACGGCGTCGGAGCCGGGGGAGGGCGAATGAGCGAACCGCGGGCGAGTTTTCGGCGCATGGCGGCGGGCGCGGTTGCCGTGTGCTTGCTGACGCTGATTGGGTGCGACGGGCATCGACACGACGACATGGAGCTGGGGCCCGTGCTTCCGCTGGAGTCGGCGATTGCCCTGGCCAACGCGAGTGCGACGGGCATGCCCCCCGGCTTGCAGGCGCTGGGTTCCGCTCGCGGGCACGTGATGGTGGATTCGCAGGAGAAACGGCACTTTGACTGCGACGCGAATCTGTTGCTGATGTTGCCGCGGCATTTGCGGCTGGACCTGCAGGCTTTCGGACAGTCGCAGGTCCTGTTCGGATCGAACGAGCAGGTGTATTGGCTGCACGTCGTGCCGCAGGTGGACACGTACTGGTGGGGGCGCTATGCAGAGATCGACGTGACGGACATCGCGAACATCCCCGTCCGGCCGGACATGATCGTGGAGGCCCTGGGCATCGTGGGCCTGCCGACGGATACGATGGGCGGCGAGGGCCCGTTCCAGCGGGTGGAGGGCGAGCACCAGCAACTGCTGTTCATCACGTACGACGCGGACGGTCAGGGCCGGCTGTACAAGGAATACTGGCTGAGCCGCCGGGGCGACCGGCAGATCGAGCAGATCATCTTCCGCGACGACCTCGGCCGCGAGCAGATGCGCTCGAAGCTGTCTGACTATCGCCCCCTCGCCGGCGCCGGCCCGCTGCTGCCCCACCGCGTCGACGTGACCTGGCCGGAGCGCGACGCCCACCTGCTTCTGCGCGTGCGCACCTGGAAGCCTCAACCGGTGCTCACCCCCGCACACCGTGCGTTCCAGCCTCCGCACGTCGGGGAACAGCAGTTCAAGAAGGTCGTGGACATCGACCGGGATTACTGAAGGTCCATCGCATCGATAGAACGGACACGCAGTCAGCGTTCTTCGCTCGACTGTGCGGCCGCGACCACCCGGTAAACGACGCCGGCCAGCGCGGCACCGACGATCGGGGCGACCCAGAACATCCACAGTTGGGTCAGTGCCCATCCCCCGACGAAGATCGCCGGCCCCGTACTGCGAGCGGGGTTGACCGAGGTGTTGGTCACTGGGATACCGACCAGGTGGATCAGGGTCAGGCACAGGCCGATGGCTACCGGCGCCAGCGCGGCCGGCGCCCGCGAATCTGTCGCTCCCAGGATGACAAACAGGAAGAAAAACGTGAGCACGACCTCGGCGACCAGGCACGCCAGGAGGGAGTAGCCGCCGGGAGAGTTCTCGCCATAGCCGTTGGACGCAAAACCGCCGGCGAGGTCGAAGCCCTCCTTGCCGTTCGCAATGACGAACAGCGTGCCCGCCGCTGCAATCGCCCCGACAACCTGGGCCACGACGTACGGAATGAGGTCTTTCGCCGGAAACCGGCCCCCCACCAGCAGGCCCACGGATACGGCCGGGTTCAGATGACAGCCGGAGATGTGACCGATCGCGTACGCCATGGTCAGCACCGTCAGGCCGAACGCCAGCGCGACACCGACGAACCCGATACCCAGGTTCACCGCCGGTCCGTCCGCGGGCAGAAACGTGGCGGCCAGAACGGCGCTGCCACACCCGCCGAGAACCAGCCAGAACGTCCCGAAAAACTCCGCAGCAGATCGGTGAAAGATAGACACGGTGTGACTCCTTTGCTTCTGTTGCCGTTGCAGCGACGACAAGAACCACGAGGGGAAATGGGCAGGCCGGCCGACCGCAGGCGAGACACGCCCGGACCGCACCGAGCGTCAAGGTGGCCGCCATGCCCTTTGGTCTTGCCCGTATGGCCGACAGCGTAGTCAGCCGGCGGGCGGGCCGCAAGGAAAATCCGCACAGCCGCCTGCGGCATTCTCGGACGGCCGGTGAGCGTGCAAACAACGTTCACCGGCGCCTTGGCAACGGCTCACCTATCGGACCCGCAAACGCCGCCACGTTATCGTCCCTTCATTCGTCCTTCGTCGCGTTGGCTTGTGTCGGCAAGTCAATCGTAGACTACAAGACCGGGGATTTCGGGGAGGGTTCGCGCCGTGGCGGGCCGAGGGCGCCCGCACGGCCAAGAAGCATCCGGAAAAAGGGGAGAGCGACATGGAAGACCTCGCAGTACAGATGGACTCGATCCGAGAGGAGCTGTGCCGGCTCCTGGACCTGTATGAGCACGCCGATGCCGATCAGCAGAGAGCGATCGCCCGACGGTGCGAGCAGCTTGGAGGACAGGTGCAGGACCTGGTGGGCATGCTGAAGTTCTCCCTGCTGCAGATGCGGCGAGAGGCCGAGTCCTATGATGAAGCCTACGGAGACTATGCGGACCAGGTGGACGAAGTGACGCGCGTCGGTCTGCGGACCATCCATACGGCCGGGCAGGAGGTGGCCCGGGCGATCCGGTTCCTTCGGGAGGTGTGGGACGAGTCCGTGCTGGCCGAAGGGGACCTGGAATGGCTCGAATGAGCGGGGACCGTTCGCCGGCATGCGACCTCGCGTGCTAAGACATCCGGCCTCCTCCCGCCGCGGCGCGAATACACGTCGTGCGGTTCGCGGTTGCCGCGGCATGTACGGTGCGTCCCAGAAACAGCGTTACGGAGGCAAACGCGCTCTGGGCTTTTGACCGTATTTTGACATTATCTCGGGCACCCCGGTATTCCCGGTCCGCGTTCATGCCGGCCGGTACGCCGAATCTTCTCAGACCCATCTGCGATACCGCGGACGCACATGGCTTTGCGGACCAATCCATTGGGACCATTGGAGTTATGCGCACCCTCCGCTCCGTCAAGTCCGCCGGGGTTCGCGACGATACGGTGTGAAGGTTCGGCGAGAACGCCGGACCCAATCGGTGCGACATGCAGCGAATTACACAACGCATCCTGGTCGTCGACGATGAGCCCGAAGTGCGGTCCGTGCTGGCGACCGTTCTTTCCGACGGGGCACGGCGTATGTGTGCGACAGCAGCCACCGCCGACGAAGCCATCCGATGCCTCGGACGGGATGCGTTCGACGTGGTGATGACCGACATCTGCATGCCCGGCACCGACGGAATGGCTCTGATGGACGACATTCTGCGACAGAACCCTCACCCGAAGGTGATTCTGATGACAGGACGCCGAAGCGCGGGGATGGCCGAGCAGGCTCGACGACGGGGAGCGTTTGACCTGGTGTGCAAACCGTTCGACGTGGCGGAGTTGCGGAGGCTCGTGGAGCGGGCGGTCACGGCCGGCCGGAACGCGTCTGACCCGGGCCGGGACGGGGAACTGATTGCGGCGGCACAGCGGACCGTCTGGCAGTTCATTCCCGACCCGCCGGACGGCCAACCGGAGCGGCGTGCGGTGACGGATGCCGACGTGCAGCGTCAGTTGAAGCGGCTCTACATTGAGTCGGTGCGCGCCCTGGTGGCGGCAGTCGAAGCGAAAGATCCGTACACAGAAAAGCACTCCGTGGTGGTGAGCTATTACTGCAAGCAATTGGCCCGGCGCCTGGGCATGAGCCGGGAACAGGTGGATACCGTGCAGACGGCGGCGATCCTGCACGACATCGGGAAGATCGGTGTGCCGGACGCGGTCCTGCAGAAGCCCGGGCCGCTGACACCGGAGGAATTTGCGATTGTTCGGACGCATCCGGAACGGGCCGTTCCGATTCTGGGGCACGCCAGCTTCCTGAGCAACGAGTTGCCCATCATCCTGCATCACCACGAGCGGTACGACGGGCAGGGGTATCCGCACGGGCTTCGCGGAACGGACATTCCGATTCTGGCTCGCGTGTTGAGCATTGCGGACGCGATTGACACCATTCTTTCCGCGCGGGCCTACAAGCCGCCCTGCGATCTGTCCCACGTGAAGCGGGAGCTCGTGCGAGGAGCGGGCTCGCAGTTTGACCCGGAGTTCGCGGCCGTGGCGGTTGCCTGGCTCACCGAGTCCCCGGGCGACATCGTCGTTCAGCCGGTCGAAGTCTGCGTATCCTGATCGTCTCTTCCCCCCAAAACCGTACCCAGGCTACGCGGCACACGTCAAAGACATGACAGATGCGTCTATCAAGAGCGCCGGCCCAGGGAACGTCTTGCTCGGGGGGGACGTAAGCGGATAAACTGAGCCCGCGTGAGGGCAGGGAAGTCCGCTCTCGTTCGCGTGTGAGGTTTCGGCCCGCTGGGGAAGCGAATGGCACGGTCTGTCGCAAACCGCCTGTTCCTGGCGCTTCTGATTTGCGTGGCGCTCGCTGGGTTGGGCCTGCTCTACTGGGCGGCCCTCACCGGCAATTCCCTTCCCGAGGCGATGCCCGACGAGACTCCGGACGGTGGATGGCAACCGCCGCCGCCCCCGCTGGAAGCGGCCCACGTGGACCTTGTTCGGCGGGCCGTCGGCCCCGACGGGCTCCTGGCCCTGCACATCGAGCGGTATCGGCGGGAGGTCGGCCGCTATCCGGATCGCCTGGAAGAGCTCGTGAGGTCCGACCAGGACGCATCCGGGCGTGCCGCGTGGGGCGGTCCGTACCTCCGGAATGCTGATCTGCTGAACGATCCGTGGGGCCGACCGTACCAGTACCGCGCTCCCGGCATGCACAACCCCAACACGTATGATCTGTGGAGCATCGGGCCCGACGGCCGAGACGCCACCGGCGACGAAATCGGCAACTGGTGAGCGCAGCAGACCGGGTTCACGGGGTGGAGGCCAGTTCCACGTACGAGCCGTCGCGGATGATCCGATCCAGCAGGTACCGCTCCATGGCTCCGTCCCGCCCGAGGTCAATCCAGTAGTCGTCGGCACGGGTCAGCCGCTGTTGGCCGGCTTCGCCCGGTAACTCGTCCCCGAAATACTGCAGGACGGTGGCCGAGTTGTTGAACTGCCGTTCCGGGGCGGAGAGGCGTTCCACCCGGACGACGACGGCCACCCGCACCCGGTTGGGATCGTCCCCCGCGGGCGCCATGGTCACGTGAGCGTGTCTCCGTACGGTGCTGAGGGAGGCGTCCGCCAGATCGTAGGCGGTGTTCACGTCACGGCGCCAGAACTCGAAGAACTGCTGGGACGTGGTTGGAAAGGTGGTAATGACGCCCGCCGGCCGATCCACCCGGTCGAGCGCAAACCGGTGCCGCCGAAGCACGTCCTGGCACGCTTCCCAAAGCAGCCCCGACTGCTCCGCGTCGGCAACCGTAAAGACCTGCGTAGTGTAGTCGACGGGGGTGGCCGGCTCCTGGCAGCCGGCGATGATACTGACAAGAGCGCCCACGAAGACGATGGCTCGCGTCTGATTCATGATCGGATGATCATAATGGGGGCGGTTGGGGGGTCAAGGAGGTTCCAGCGCGGGCACGGAAGGGTGGAGCGAGCGTGGAGGGCTCGAAGCCGGCATGGGAACGCCTGGTGAGCCGGAACGGCGCATCGTTCTGGAATGCCGCCTTGCGTTCCGATTGAGGCCCGGGTACAAATAGGCGTAACTTATGGGGCAGGGCGAACTTACCGAGATCGTGCTCCTCGCGGTCCCCCCGGGTACCCGGCGGATCGCTTGGCATCGCGAGAGGTTGCACCGGAGACGCAGGCCGTGAGACAGCGGAAGAACAGCATGCCGTGGTGCCTGCCCGCGCTTCTGCTGTTGGCACCGGTGGCGGTGACGGGGCAGACGACGCAGCCGGCAGACCTTGCGGTGCTTTCCGCGGAGGAGCAGGAGCGCCTGGAGCAGTCACGTCGGATCATCGAAAACCCGGCGGACAGCCTCGGCACGCGCCAGGCGCAGGCAGAAAGCCTGTTGCGCACCGGCTGGGCCGCAGCGACGCGCACCCTGGGCGAGCTGCTGATTCCTTCGTCGCACCCGTCCACGCGAATTGCCGTCTGTCAGGCGATTGCTTCCGTCGGAACGGTGGAGCCGACGCTTCTGCGGGAGCGCCACGCCGGGCTGGTCGATCCGCTGATGCGATTGTTGGGCGACCCTGCGGAGGGCGTTTCTGCGCGGGCGGCGATGGCTTTGGCCGCGTATCCCGACGGCGGTGTGACCGAGCGGCTGGGGGCCCTGGCGGCCGATCCGGAGGCGTCGCACGAGCAGCAATCGGCGGCGGTCGATGCGTTGGCCTCCAGTGTGTACAAGCGGTCGGTAGCGCGGCAGATCGTGTCGCTGCTGTCGACCGAGAACGGCGAACTGCGGGCGCGGGCGTTACGAGCCCTCCGGTCTGTTTCCCGCAGGGACTATGGCGAAGACGTTGCGGCCTGGCAGGCGTGGTGGGAGCGCCAGGAAAGCACACTCGGCGATGAAGACTGGCTTCGCGAGAAGGGGCGACTGTTCTTCCAGCGGCTGCTGGAGGCACAGACCGAGCTGGATCGAGTGCGGGGGGACCAGGAGCGCCGGTACAGCACATTGGCCGAACGCCTGACGGTCCTGCTCCGCCAGAACTACCGCCTGGTCCCGCAGCGCCCACAGAAAGACGAGATGCTTGCCCGCTGGCTGAGTGACAACCAGCCCGAGTTCCGGCTGGCGGCATTGGCGATCATCAGCGAGGAGATCCAGGAGGGTGTGCTGCCGGCGGACCCGCTCGTGGCGGCCGTGATCACAGGGCTTGAGTTCCGCATGCCGGAGGTGCGCCGGGCGGCGCTCGGAATCATCGGGGCCCTGGGCGTTCCGGAAAACGCCGAGCCCGTACTCGCGCTGTTGCGCGAGGAGCACGTGGATACCGCGGCCCGGCAGACCGCCTTTCGTGTGCTGGGACAGCTACGAAACCCGGCGGCGATTCCGACCCTGATCCGGGAAATCGACCCGGGCGAGTCCCCCACGGCTCCGGTGGGCTGCGTAGCCGAGGCGGCCGGGGCCCTGGCCGTTCTGGGGGCCAAGGGCAGGGTGGATCCGGAACTCATCGCGCCGGCCGTGCCTGTGTTGCTGGATCGGATGGCCCGAACCCCGGCGGATCAGATGCACGTGCGGGGCTTCCTCCTGCGGGCCATGGCGGGAATCGCGGCGCCGGAGTTCGGCGCAGCCCTGAACGAGGCCCTGGCGTCGGACCAGGCCCCGTTGCTGGTGCCCGCCATCGAAGGCCTGGTGGCGCTGGGCGATGCAGGCTGCCTGGACCGGCTGGTTGTCCTGGTGAACCATACGGACCCCCGGGTCCGCGAGGCCGCCGCCAAAGCCCTCGGCGATCTCGGGAGCGAACCGGCCCATCTCGAAGCGCTCATGCGGCATCTCAACCCGCCCGGGGAGACGAACGACGCCGTACGGGCGGAAGCGTGGAACGGCTGGCGGCAGATTCTCCGCCGAAAGCCGACAGCAGACCGGCTTCGCTGGGCGGACCGGCTTCGCGAGATGCCCGACCGACAACAGGCCTATCTGGAGGAGTTGATTCGCGAGTTGAGCAGCCACAACCCGCCTCCCCCGGAACTGGCCGGCTCGCGCGAGCGTCTGGCCACGCTCCTCATGGCACGCGGGGACGCCGGCGCCGCCCTCCAGATCTGGCAACGGCTGCTCGCCGACCAGGAGGCGGCGGGCGACGCGTCGGCCGTCAACGCGCGTGTTCACGTGCTGACCGCCGCTGCGGCCGCCGGGCGATACGAACTGGTGGCCGAGATGCTCACCCGCTTGACGTCCGCACCCGATGAGGTGAAAGGCCGTGCGGCAGACGAAACGGCCAAGGCCATCCACGACCGGCTGCACAAGGGCGATCTGGACGCTCTGCGCGCGCTGCTGACGGCACTCGATCCGGTGGACCTGGATCCCTACAAGCAGGAGCTGCGTGCTGCCGTGGACAATGCTCGGAAAAAGGTCGCCGAGCCGCCTCCCGCACCCACCACCGCACCGGCCACGACCGCTCCAGCCGCCTGAGCATACGCCGAAGCCACGTCCGCACGAGCCCCGATCCACCGGCCGTCTGCGCTCTCCGACCGGCGCCCGACCCGCAAGCGGCGGCGCCGCCAAACTACTTGTGGAGAATGACGCCCGTGTGCGGGGGAATGGTGATTTCGTTCCAGTGCTCGCTGAGGGCCTGATGGCTCACGCGGTCGCCGTCGGCGACCATCAGCCAGCGGCCGGGCCCGAGTGGGAAGCGGACGTCCTTGCGATCGCCGTTGACGAGGATCAGGATCGTGGCGAACGGCTCGCCGAAAAGGCCGCGGCCGTCCAGGGCTAAGGCGATGCAGTGGGGGGTCGGAACGTCGATCATGAGGTGGACACGCTGCTCGATCTCCTCCCGCGTGCGCAGCCGGAAGACGGGGTGGGCACGGCGGAGGGCGATCAGGTCACGATAGTACGCAAATGTGTCCGCATTCTCTTTCTTGAGGGACCAGTCAATCTGGTTCACTTCGTCCCCGAGGTTGTACGAGTTGTGGTGACCCAGCTTCGTCCGGCAAAACTCCTGGCCGGAATGGATGAGGGGGATTCCCTGGGATGTCAGAAGCAGCAGGGCGGCCATGCGCTGCATCCGTTTCCGCTCCGCGTCCGTGGCCTTCGGCGTCGTGCGGACGATCTTGTCCCACAACGTCAGGTTGTCATGGCACTCACAGTAGTGAACGGCGTCGGTGGGGTGCAGGGCCCAGTCCTCGATGGAGCCGCGGAGTCCCAGCTTGACCGCTTCGCGGCGGTCGCCCGTCTGAACGAAACCGGGAACGTCCCCGTTGGTGTCGCCCTTGATGGCGTCGCGGAAGTGGTCGTCGAAGGCGGCGATTCCGCTGCCGCGAATGAGCTCTTTCCCTGTGATGGGGCGCAGGCCGGACGGCCCCGCCGTCCACGGTTCCCCGTACAGCAGAATGGACGGGTACACCGCGCGCAGCTCGTCGCGAATCATCTCGAGCGTGGGGAAGTCGAGCAGGCCCATCAGGTCGAATCGGAACCCGTCGATCCCGAATTCCGTGACCCAGTACTTGAGCGAGTCCAGGATGAACTTGCGGGCCATGGGGGCTTCCGTGCGGACCTCGTTGCCGCAGCCAGAGCCGTCCCACAGCTCACCGCCGGGCTTGCGGCGGAAGTAGTATCCCGGCGCAATTCGATCGAACGTGGCGTGACGCGACGTGTGGTTGAAGACAACATCCAGCACCACGCCGATGCCGTGACGGTGCAGGGCCTGCACGGCCTGTTTGAATTCCGCGATCCGGGCGATTCCGTCCGGGGTGGTGGCAAACCGGGCTTCCAACGTGTTGAAGAAGACCGTCATGTAGCCCCAGTTGTACCGGCCATCGTCCTCGAAACACTGGACCGGCATGAGCTGAACGTGCGTGATTCCGAGATCCACGAGGTGGTTCAGACCCGTGGAGATGTCACGATGCCGGGGCAGGTGGGTGCCGCCCTCCGCCAGGCCCAGGTAGAGACCCTTGCGGGCGACGCCGGAATCCGGAGAAATCGTGAAATCCCGCACGCTGAGCTCATAGATCACCGCATCCGCGGGTGTCGCAAGCTGGACCGGATGCTCCACGCGAAAGGTCGGCGGGTCCGTGTCCTGGAAGTCGCATATGATCGCACGCGAGCCTGGATACTGGGCACACTTGGCACAGGGGTCCGTCACCTCCTGATCCGCCTCCAGGGCCGGGCCGTCGAGCACAAACGCGTAATAGTGATCCCGCAAGTCGCGCTCCAGGGTTGCCGACCATACGCCACGCGGATTTCGGGTCATCGGCTGGCGGATGGAAGGCTTGCCGGACGAGGACTTGGCTACCACAACCTCCACCCCGTCCGCCTCCGGCGCGAAGACGCCGAAGAGACTGCCCTGAGGCGAGTACGTGGCGCCCAGGCGGGCCTCCGCGTCATAGAACTGCTGGTTGTCAAGAACGCGGCCGAGGCGTACGCGCTGAACCCCGATTCCCTGGATTTCCACCTCAAGGGTCTGCCGCATGAAATTGGGCGGACTTGCCAGCTTCACGGAAAACGCACGGGTGGAGCCGGCGGTTCGCCTGGCGGGCGCGACGCCGCATACGCGGAGCTGATTGCCATTTCGGTCACGAACCAACACCCGGCTGGCGGGGGGCGCGCTCACCGGGCGGTCAAACCGCAGAGTGATGGTCCGCAGGCCGTCGAGCGTTGCACGGAACGTCAGAGTGTCTTTCGATTGTGCCGGTTCCTTCACGGATTCGATGCCTCGCAAGAGAGCGGGCGGAAGCGCGGGCCGCCGTCCCGCGGGCGTAGTAGGAGGGATTCCACACCGAAAATCAACTCCCGGCGCTGGGGCGGTGGGGGGGCGTGCCGCTGCATGGAGGGCGGGCGGCAGGAATTGCGCGGGTCCGGCCAGGGTGGCGGGCCGTCATGCCCGAAACGGAAATGCCCGACAGAAACCGGCACGGGATAACCGATGTGGGTGGACGGAAGGTGATGCCGCCATACAATCGGCCTGGGTATCTTTCAGGGCGAAGGATGCCGGGACCGGACGACCGTGTTTCACACCCGCTTGAAAATCTTCATGGGTTTGTGGGGCGTCGTGCTGGCCGTGCTGGTCGTGCGGCTGGTGGACCTCCAGGTCATTCACGCCGCGTACTACAAGGAGGAGGCGCGCAACCGCCTTCTCCTGCCGGTGCAGGCGTTGCCCTTCGTGCGCGGTCGCATTGTGGACCGCACGGGCGTCGTGCTGGTCAGCGAGGAGCCGAGCTGGGACGTTCGCGCGGACTATCTGCTTCTGGCAATGGACGAGGCGCACCTCACGCGGATGGCAAGGGAATATCGGCGCAGCGGACGGTACGGCCAAGGACGTTCGGCAGAGGGTGTGCGGGAGGCGCTGGAAGCCGACCTGGACCGGATGTGGACGGAGCTGGCCGCGTTTCGGGGGGAGTCGGTGGAATCGGTGCGGCAGCGGCAGCGCGACATCTGCGAACGCGTGCGGCGGATTCGGGATTCGGTGGGGCAGCGTCGGGGATTCGACGCGGCCGTTCGTGAGGAACGCATGACGCACGCGATCCTGTCCGGCCTGGACGATCAGGAGCAGGTTCAGGCGCGGATGACGCTCGTGAAGAAGTACCCCTGGCTGAGTGTGGAGAGCTCGACGCACCGGGAGTTCCACGATGCTCTGGCGCTGGCTCACCTTCTCGGGCGAGTGGGGCCGGTGGATGCGGAGGACATCCGGAACGATCCTCACGGAGAGGATCGAGACCGCAGGTACCTGCCCAACGAAGTGACGGGAAAGACCGGTGTCGAGTGTGGGGCGGAGAACCTGCTGCGGGGTCGGCGCGGACGGGTGCGGATGAACCTCGCGGGGAAGCTGCTGACCAACGAACCGGCGGAGAACGGACGGGACGTGAGACTCACCATCCGCGCGGACCTGCAACGACGTCTGTACGACGCGTTTGGCGAGCACTTGTCCCATGCCGAGGTGCCCGAACTGGCGGATGCGACCGGCGGTGTGGTGGTGGTGCTGGACATTCCAACGCGCGAAGTGCTGGCCCTGGTTTCCTATCCTTCGTATGACCCGTCGCGATTCGTTCAGGACTATGATTCCCTGCGTGCGGACACCCTCCACACGCCGTTGCGGTTTCGCGCCGTGGCGAACCAGTACGCGCCGGGATCGATCGCAAAGCCGTTGGCGTGCATCGCCGGGCTGAGCACGGATCGGATCGGCCTGGAGACGCGCTTCAATTGCACGGGGTATCGCTTCCCCGGTGTACACAACAAGTGGCGGTGCTGGCGTGTCAGCGGCTCCAGCGCCCGCAAGGCGCACGGGCTGGTCAACGTGGTCGAAGCCATCGAGGGAAGCTGCAATGTGTTCATGTACCACGTCGGGGAAGAGGTGGGAACGGAATCCCTGACCAGGGTGTTCGACCGGTTCGGACTCGGACGCACGACGGGGATCGGCCTGCCCGAAGAGGCCACGGGCGTCAACCCGACGCCGGAATGGCTGCAGCAGCGGGGTCGGCGAGTCTCCGTGGGCACGGGGCGTCTGCTGTGCATCGGTCAGGGTGAGGTGCTGGTGACGCCTATCCAGGCCGCAAACCTGTTTGCTGAGTATGCCAGCGGCATCTACAAACCGGTGACGCTCATCAGCGGTCTTGGCGAGGCCGCGCCCGAGGAGAGACTGCCGGGCGAAGCCTCGGAATGGCGTGCGGTGCAGGAGGGGCTGTTCCGCGTCGTGAACAGCCGGGATGGAACGGCCTACCACTACGCCCGATACCAGGGCCCCCGGTACCGCGTTTGCGGGAAGACTGGAAGTGCCACCACACCCGTCCGACCCCTGTCCTACCGCGTTCGCTACGTCGACGAGGACGGGAACGAAGCGACGGCGATTGTCCCGGCGGGCAGCCGGAGTCAGGCGGTGGACGACTTCCGGCGGGGCCATCCCAGGGCGACATTCGAGCTGGGGGACGTGGTGAAGCACGAGTGGTGGCCCCCGGACGAGGAGAAGAGCTACTCCCACGCGTGGTTTGGCGGGTATCTCCAGGCGGTGGATGAGGACGGCGAGCCGCGTTGGAGCGTGAAGCCGCGGATCGCGTTTGTCGTGCTCATTGAGTACGGAGGCAGCGGCGGACACAGCTCAGCCCCCTTCGCCAAGAGCATGGTGCCGATGCTGGAAGAAATCCTCGGGCCGGAACTGGATCCGGACGGCCGGCCGGAGCCGCCGCCGGCCGACAATTCGCAGGAGGAGGGCGTCGGATGACACGGGGCACGCTCGACCTGACGCAGCCGGGGTGGGTGGTCGCGACGGCGGTGGCCATCCTTTGCCTCGTAGGCATGCTCTGCATCTACGCGACGGATGCCGGCGAAGACGATGTCCCGTGGAACACCATCAAGCAGGCGATCTATCTGGCGGCCTCCGGCGTCGCGGCGCTGGTGGTGCTCCGGCTCGGGTATCACAACGTCGCCCGACACGCGTTCCTGATCTTCATCGTGGTTCTGCTGATGCTGATTCTGCTGGCCGCGGCGAAGGTGCTGAGCTTTGACTTCGGAGGTCTGGTGCCGGCCAAGCGGAATGCGTATCGGTGGATTCTGCTGCCGGGGTTCCAGTTGCAGCCGTCGGAGTTCATGAAGATCGCATCCATCCTGGCCCTGGCGTGGTATCTTCGCTTTCGGCGGAACTACCGGACGCTCTTCGGCATGCTGCTGCCGTGCATCATTCTGGCCCTGCCCATGGCGCTGATCCTGATGCAGCCGGACCTCGGGACGACCCTGCTGATGATTCCCGTGCCGTTCGTCATGCTGTTCATGGCCGGGGCGAAAAAGCGGCATCTGGCGGCCGTGCTTGTGGCAGGCGTTTTGTGTACGCCGATGGTGTGGGCGAAAATGCAGCCCTATCAGCGGATGCGAATCGTCGGCGTGTTCCTGCAACTGGATTCCCTCCGGGACCGGATCATCGCGAACCCGGAGGAATACGCGCACCTCTGCACCAAGCGGCAGGCCCTGGAATGGGAGGCGGACTCCGGGATGCAGCTCGTCGGGTCCAAGGCGGCGCTGGGCAGCGGAGGGGTGTTCGGGCAGGGGTGGGGCCACGGGACGTACGTGCAGTACAACTTCCTGCCGGACCGTCACAATGACATGGTCTTTGCGCTGGTGGGGCATCAGTGGGGGCTGGCGGGGTGCCTGTTGGCGCTGGCGTGCTACGTGGCCATCGTCGTGTGCGGCGTCGAGGTGGCCGCGGAGTCGCCCGACCCGCTGGGGCGCCTCGTGGCCGTGGGCGTCGTGACGGTCGTGGCGGTCCAGGTCATCATCAACGTGGGCATGACGCAGGGCCTGATGCCCATTACCGGCATGACGCTGCCGTTCGTGAGCTACGGGGGCAGCAGCCTGCTGACCAATTTCGTGGGTGTGGCCCTTCTCATCAGCGTTTCCCAGAAGCGTCCATTCCTGCTGTACAACAAGTCGTTTGAATCGGCAATCGAGGAGGACTAACGCGGACTAACGCGACCCGCCGCCGTCCGGGTGGGGCGGAAGAGGTTCCTTCTTTCGCCTTGCTTTATAACAGAAAGATGTTATAATATGATAACAATAGAACAGTAGAAGAATACGGAGCGGCGCATGAGCAGGACCGGAAGAAAGAAGGCTTCAGGAGAACGGGGCACCCGAGGCGTACGGTCGCCAAAATCCGCAGGACGCGGAACCCCCAAACCGGCAAACGGGAAGCGGGGCGACGCAACAGCCCGTGCCAGCCGCAGCCGGCCGGACCCCGCCCTGCGCCAGTGGCTGCCGGCCCTGCGGCATCCGGCGGGGCTTGGCCTGGCGGCGATGGTGGCGGTGGTCGAGGGCACCGGGGCCGGCTGGAACCAGGCGGTGGCGGTGGCCGACCGTCTGACCCCGATTCCGCCAAGCCGCGCGGCCCGGTCGGCGGAAGGGGGGCTCCGGCCGGAACACACCAACAGCCGGGCGGCTCGAGCGCTGCTGCGGGCAAGCCGCACGAAGGAACTGGCTCGGGTGCTCGGGGCGCTGGGCAGCGCGCATCGGCTGCGGATTCTGTTCAAGCTCCTCGAGGGGGCGGCCACGTACCGGACGCTTCAGAAGGTGACTGGCCTGAAGGCGGGGCCGTTGTATCATCACATCTCGCAATTGCGGCTGGCGGAGTTGGTCGGGCCGAAACAGCGGGACCTCTACGAGCTCACGCGAGCCGGGCGAAACGTGGTGGTCGTGGCATCGGTTCTGGGGGCGTTGAGCCGGGATCGGCGGCCCCGTCCGGCGCCGGTGATTTCAGGCGGCAGGGGGCGGGCATGAGTGCAGAGCAGGCATCACGCGGGGCGTCTCGTCGCATCCTGGTGCTGGAGCCGTACTACGGCGGATCGCATCGGGCGTTTCTCGACGCCTGGGTTGCCCGCAGCCGTCACCGCTTCGAGTTGCTCACCATGCCGGCTCGGAAGTGGAAATGGCGGATGCGGGGGGCCGCCTTGTGGTTTGCGGACGCCTTGGCCACGTCCCGCAGACCAGCCGATGTCCTCTTCACCAGCGACATGCTGAGCGTGGCCGACTTGCGCGCCTTGCTGCCCGCCGAGTACCGACAAACGCCGATGGTCTGCTATTTCCACGAAAACCAGCTCACCTACCCGCTGTCCGAGCACGATTACCGAGACTACCACTTCGGACTGACGAACCTCACCTCCGGCCTCGCGGCCGACGCCGTCTGGTTCAATTCGGCATGGCACCGGGACGTGTTCGTCCAGGCCGTCAAGGACCTCTTGCGACAGATGCCCGACCACGTCCCTCCGGGCCTGTCGGAGCGGGTGGCAGGGCGGGCGGAAGTGTTCTGGCCCGTTGTGGACACTCCGCCGGGGGATGTGCTGCGGGCCGCGGCAGCCCGAGGGGAACGGCGTGACCCGCTCACGATCCTCTGGTGTCACCGCTGGGAGTACGACAAGGATCCGGAGACGTTCTTTCGAACGATCTTCCGCCTGGACGAGTCCGGGACGGACTTCCGGCTCGTCCTGGCGGGCGAGTCCTTTCGGGCGGTTCCGTCGGTGTTTGAAGCAGCCTGGAAACGCCTCCAGCCGCGTATTCTCTACGCAGGGTACCTGAAAAGCCGCCCGGAGTACTGGTCCTGGTTGGCCCGGGCGGAGGTCGTCGTCAGCACGGCTCTGCAGGAGACCTTCGGGATCGCCGTGGTCGAATCCCTGCTGGCGGGCTGCTGGCCGCTGTTGCCCGACCGGCTTTCTTATCGCGAGATCCTCCCGGCGGAGTTCCACGCCCCCTGCCTGTATGCGGACGAGGCGGAGTTGTTTGAGCGGCTCACAGCCCTCTGTGTGCATAGGCCGGACCCCGCGGCGGCAGGGGGGCTGCATCGCGAGGCCCTGGGGATGCACGATGCTGTCGCCCGCACCGCGGCCCTCGATGCGGCGGTCGATCGGGTGGCGGAGTCGCGATGCCAGGTTTCCGGCACGTGAGGCGGGGTTTGGCGGCGGCAAAGGAGGCGGGCCCCCCGCTGTCGCCATAACGTCCGATAATATATGTTATGTTGCATTCAGGCCGGAAGGGGGGCTGAAAGAGCGTTCCGGGCATCCTGCGGAGGGACCCCGGTCCAGGACAGATCGGCCCGGTGTGCGACCGGGTGCCGGGCGTGCAGTCGTTCGACCCGTGTGACCCGCTCGGCGCTCTCGCCGACGCGTCGATCAGGGACGGCGGCCGGGCGCGGCCGGAGGTGCAGCGCTTTGAGCCATGGCCCGCAGACGACCGAGATCGACCTGCCCGCCCGGCGGCACGCCGAAAGCATTGCTCTTGAAGTCGAAGTAGTAGCTGTTCATGCCGTTGACGGCTGTGTCGATTACGTAAAGGGCCTCTGTGCGGTCGCCGATGCTGCCGACGGCCATCACGTAGTCGCCCGCCTGCACACCGACGCCCGCCGCCCCTGCCGGCTGTGCCTGGCTGTGCAGAATCAGCAGCCCGACCAGCAGGATGGTCGCCGTGGTGCATAGTACGCCGATTGCGAAGTCTTTGCTGTTCATAATACGTACCTCTGGCGGCTCGCCTGCGATCACGAAGGCGGCGCCGTGCATTGCAGCCGTCAGCGCGAGCGGAAGTCGTTCGCCAGGCTGCGAGTTTGTGCGTGCATCAACTGACCAGTCTTGTTCTGCGCAGGCATGAAACAGTGCAGAAGCCTGGCAGGCGAGTCAATGATGTAGACCGCGTCGTACTGGTTCGTCACGCTGCCCGTGGCCATCATGAAGTCGCCCGGGCGGCCCGGTGTAACCTGGGCGAACGCCGCCGGCGGCGAAGTCACGCTGAACAACAGTGCGGTCAGGAGCACGATGTTCGCTCCCGCGAGCAGCACAATCAACGAGCGTTTCGAATACATGCGCACTCTCCTGGTGGGCTCGATCGAAGCCCGTCATCCGAGGTGCGACCGGCGCGGGTTCTTGAACGCGACGGCCACGCAAACAATCGTAATTCCCAGGGCGAACAGCCACTGAAACACCGGCTTGCTCGGCTCCGGCGGCTCCGTGGTTTCCTGCGCCAGCAAGGGCGAGGCCCACTGAAAGCATGTCAGCAGTGCCAAAGCCGCAGCGGACCCTATGTGGCGTCGGCCCCGTCCCGGGACCTGCGGTTCCGCGTTTGCCGTATCGTGCGTGTGCATTCCGGTCCTTCCGCTGTTCTGAACTCCCCACCCCGGGGGCCACGCCCCCCAATTCCGCTTCACCCCTGCGTATTATACGCACAGGTACACGCCGGTAAACCGCCCCCGCTCCTCACAGCCTTTGGATGGGCCAGGCGACCTGTCGGAAGGTGGCAACCGGCAGGGTAACGGTCCCCCACCGCCTGGAGCGGGGCCGGCAATGACGCCGGTAGTCCGCCAGGGCGACACAGAGGAACGCATAGCGACGGTCGCCGCAGGAGTGAATGTAAACCGGCGGGACGCGTTCGTCTTCCTGCGTGAGCCAGTACGCGAAGACGAGCATCGCCTCGAAGCCCTCGCCGAAAACCTCCTGCCAGTTGGCCAGGCCGTCCAGGTCCGACTGGGTGATCCAGTTCTCCCAGTAACGCCGGCTGGAACGCGTCACATATGGGTACTGCCGTCCTTTCACGTCGACGATCCACCTGCGACGGGAGTCCCGGTAGACCAGGAAGTCGAACGATTTCACAGTGGACCCGGCGAAAATGACCTTGCGCTGTTCATCGACCGCAATGTAGGGAATGCCCTGGGATCGAAGGTAATCCTCGAAGGCCGCCTCATAGTGGATGTGCCGTCGCGTCACGGCAAAAACCCCCCTGCCCCCGCACGCCGGCCGATCAGGGAGTCTCCGTATCCCCCTCTTGCCGGTGCCGCCGGGCGGTGCGGTCGTACACGACAAACTCCCACGCCGTCGTGCCTGTGACGTTCACCTCCCGAGCCATCGGTTCGTAGCGAACGCGGTACGTCTTGTTCTCCGGGCCCGATACGGTGAATCCTCGCCGCGAAGCCCGATCCTGATAGACCGACGTGGCCGTGCCGTCCGACCTGCGAATCTCCAACCGCGCGGTTGAGAAATCGAGCGGCTCGGCCGCTGCGGGCACGTCCAGCTCAATGACGGACTGATAGAACCGCAGGCGGACGGTATCGCTCGCCACGCGCCGATCGGGCTCCGTCGCCTGAGATTCCCTCCAGGCCCCATGAACCCCACCCCGGTCCCGTTGACCGATTGCCCGGTAGGCCGTCGCTCGGGCACGTAGCTCCGTCCCGGGGGTTTGGGTCTGAAAATGATGCGCGAATTCGAAATGCCCCCTGTGTCCGGCCTCCGAGACGATGCTCGCTTCTCCCAGATCGAGAACCGAGTACGATACGATTCCCTCCGGGTTGAGCGGATAGTGGGTGAAGGGCTTGAAGATCACGAAATTGAACCGGACTTCCTCGCCCACGTGAACCATCTGGGTGCCCGCCACCGACCAGTCGCCCTGCGCCCGCGGCCCGGTGCTTGTGGCCAGGGAGCCGCCGAAACAGCCGGTCAGGCCGACCAGGCCGATCCATGCCGGGACGAAACCGCCCCACTGCCGTCGGACCACGTCAGGGACCTCCGCGTCGGGTGCTGCGGGTCGGCGCACGCGAGCCCGCGCTCCTCTTGCCGTTCGATGGGGACGCCCTGCCGGAGCCTCGCCCGTTGCACGCTCGTTTCTGCAACCAGGAGGCCAGGTCGGCTTCGCACTGGAAAAGCGCGTCGTAGCCGTAGTTGCCGCCGGCGTAGTCGCAGTCCCCCGCCTTGTACTCTCGGCAGATCTTGGGGCGGGTCTCATACGTGCCGCAGAGGTTGTCCGGCCGAAGGTGCCGGCACGCCGTCGGAAGCTGGATGTACCAGTCCCCATCCTCGATGAACACGGTCACCCCCTGGTGCATCAGATACCACCGGATGTCGTCGAAGTCCCGCGGAGTCTTCGGCTTGTCGAGCGGCAACGCCAGGTACTTGCAGCAGGCGCCCGTGCAATGCTCACAACAGATCGATCCCATGCCCTCACCATGTTCGATGGACAACCCTGCCCTGCCCGGAGCCCCCCTCCCGTCAGCAAGGTCAGCCCTTGCCCTCCACGTCGACAGTATCGTGGCATCACGGGAACGCGCCAACCCCGCTCTTGCACGCCTGCGCGTCGATCCATCGCGCGAAGGCCCCAAGCCCTCGCGTCTCCTCCCCCGCAGTCCAATTCGGCGGAGCACCCCAGCCCGCAATGAGGCCGGCATCCAGAAGCATCGAACCCGGCCACCCGCTGCAGACTACCACCCCGAGATGCCGCGGGCTCCGCCGTGCAGATGCATGTTGGCCGGACGCCGACCGCCAGACCGCCTCCGCGGGTAGCCCCCGAAGCTGCGTCGACCCCGTGATATATGCGGGAATGACCCGTCATATAGCACGGCAAACGAGAATGGACGCCCGTCTGCTCTCTGAAAAAAGGGACGAGACCCTCACACAGGCACCTCGATGATCCGCCCTGGCGGACAGTCAAGGAAGGATCTGGGGCGGGACGGCGGCGCCATCCTACGCACAGCCGGCGATGGCAGCGCAGCGTGATGCAGAACTTCACCCTCCTGCAAGCGATCGACCAATCGCCGGGCGGATGCCAATCCTGACGCGTGGGGAGTACGATAACCCAGGCCACAACGGCCCAAGGAGACCGGCCTTCCCATGGACCTCAAGCCGACGAGCGAACTTCTGCTCCGGAACGTCCACGCCCTGCATGGCCGGAACGTCCTGGTCGTCGACTCACCGGGCGGCGAGATCGCCCCGGTCCTGCACGATCATCAACCGGCCGCCGACATCGTCTTGTGGCAGTCAGACTATGCCGACTTCCGCCATGCCTGCCGCCTGGCCGGCGCCCCGCCATGCCCCAAACCCATCCCCGGCCACCTGGCCGCCGGACGCTGGCCGATCGTCTTTGACGCCTGGTATCACAAGCAGGCCCAACCGCACGACCTCTCCATCGTATACCTGCCGAAGGGGCGGGACCGGCTGCGGCTCCTACTCTCCTGCGTGTCGGCCGCGACGGAGCCCGACGGGCGGATCCTGCTGGTCGGGCCCAAACGAGGAGGCATTCGATCGGCGCGGCAGGACCTGGAGGCCGAATTCGGGCACGCGGAGCCGCTGGATGCCGCCCGACACTGCGCGCTTCTTGCGGCACAACGCCCGGCAGAGCAACCCAGCGGGCAGACACGCCCCACCGATCTGAGAGATTTCGGCGTCGAGTGCTCCCTCGAAGCGGCAGGCGTGCCGCTGCGGCTCTCGTCGTACCCCGGCGTGTTCAGTCATGGGCGACTGGACGACGGTACGCAGATGCTCCTTCAGACTCTCGAGCGGCCGCTGCCCGGTCCCGTGCTTGACTTCGGATGCGGGTGCGGCGTCATCGGAACGTGGCTCGCCCGTCGCTGGCCGGACACCCTCGTGGACATGGTGGATTCCGACGCCCTGGCCCTTGCCGCCGCGCAGCGTACCGTGGAGCTGAACGGCCTATCCGCCGGGCTGTGGGCCTCGGACGTGCTGTCCGACGTGGACGGCGGCTACGGTGCGATCGTCTCGAACGCGCCGTTCCACCACGGCGTGGAGACCGAGACGCGTCTGGCGAAGCGGCTGTTCAGGGAGGCGGCCGCGCGCCTCCGGCCAGGCGGCATCCTGCGGATCGTGGCAAATCGCTTCCTGCGTTACCCCGCCCTCCTCAAGGCCGTCTTCGGCTCCTGCCGGATCGTGTCCGAGGATTCCCGGTACCGCGTCTACGAAGCCCCGGCGGCCGTCAGGGGACCGTGATCAGCGGAGCTGCTCCGTGTGGCGCAACGTGTAGACCTCATTCGCTTCGTCGCCGCGGTAGACATCAACCCACACATGCGGACCCTCGACGCGGAATTTCGCGAAGGTGCTTCGCGCTCCATCATCGCCGCGCCCGCGAGAATGGCCTACGTCGATTTGCCAGACGCCGTTGATCTTGGCGACGGACGCGTTGTGCGTGTGGCCGCAGATAAACGCCGTCACGTTGTGCTTGCGGAGCAGTGTCCAGAAGCGATGCCTGCGCTCGGGGTCGCGGTCCAACGACTTCCCGACGTGTCGAAGACGACCGTTGTCCATGTCTGAGATGGGGAACGCGGGCTCATGCCCGAAGACGAAGATGTGCTTCTTGTCCGTGCTTTCGAGGTCCTCCACGAGCCACTCATAAAGTGGGTCTGAAACGGTGCCGTTGGGGTGGTTCATGTCCGTCTGGCCATCGAAGTACTGGTTGATCGCCACGAAATGTGTGTTTTCGTGGTCAAACGAGTAGCACGTCTCTGATGCACCAGGCGGGCCGCAACGAACGATTCGGGGAAGAGTGTTGCCTCCGGCGTTGTACTGTCGGAGCCAGGTCATGTGTTCGGGCGCATCGCCTTCATGGTTTCCGGGTGCATCGTACCAGGCGTAGTCCGGCCCCATTACCTGGTCCAGTGTCGCCCGGACGCGTGCGGGCGGTTCCATATCGCCCGGGGAGATCATGAAGACACCCGGGCCGAGGGTCCTGATCGCATGGCAGACGCCGAGGAAATACTCCCGCCCCGGATACTCGGGCGGGGTGAACATCCTCGCGTCGGCGGTGGCATCGAATGAGAAGCTGGGATCGCCCGGCAGTGCCGTGGCGCAGCCGACCAACCCTGCGGTAACTGCGGTCGAAATGAATACGACGGCCAGCCGATACAAGAGGCGCTTCAGGCCCGGAACTGGGATTCGACGGTGGGTCATGTTGCAACACTCCATTTGACAGCATGTTAGGACAGACGGCGTCCGGCGCCAAGGGCCCGCCCCTGGGCTTGCGGCCTCGTCCGAAAACCCGCTTGACAGGCCGCGAAAACGTGCTATATATACGTTGCTGTTGGGCCCGTCGGCGGGCCCGTGCTGAGGTCGACGTGACAATCGGTTGCTGCGTGGCCGCTGTGAGGGTAACGGCGGCACCGATCGGCCACCGGGTTCGATCGGGAGCGTATGCGAACCGGCGATTCGTCGGCTCTTTTTTTCGCTCGACGCGAGCGAAATCCGCAAAGGCCGGGGATTTTGGTGTTGACACACCGGTTATTTGCGGTACAAGTGTAAGGCTCTGCGGGTTTGTGCCCAGAGCGGCTCTTTGACAAGTGAACAGGTTGTTCGTCGTGAGGATGTGACACCGCCCGTCCGGGCGCTCAACCGGGCGGGGGGTGAACGCCGCGCGGTCCCGGGGCCACAGCACCGGGGCGGCGGCGATTGGGTGTGACGGTCCGGACCGGCCAGGTCCGGGCCGTGCCTGCATCCTTACGAGCGCTATGGATGTAGGCCTTCGTCTATCGGATTTCGCACCTTCGCCTCGGCGAGGGTGAGGAAAGCGATAATCAACCGAAGAGTTTGATCCTGGCTCAGAACGAACGTTGGCGGCGTGGCTAAGGCATGCAAGTCGAACGGGCCTGAGTTGAGAGCAATCAAGATTCAGGTTAGTGGCGGACGGGTGAGTAATACATGGGTAACGTACCCCGGACTCTGGGATAGCGGCGGGACTTCGGTCCCTTTGCGAAAGTGCCGGTAATACCAGATGACCCCGCGGGATCGCATGGTTCTGCGGGCAAAGCTCCGGCGGTCTGGGAGCGGCCCATGGCCTATCAGCTAGTTGGTGGGGTAACGGCCTACCAAGGCTACGACGGGTACCGGGTGTGAGAGCACGACCCGGCACATCGGAACTGAGACACTGTCCGGACACCTACGGGTGGCTGCAGCAACGAATATTCCGCAATGGGCGAAAGCCTGACGGAGCGACGCCGCGTGCAGGATGAAGGCGCTTTGCGTCGTAAACTGCTGTCAGGGGTCAGAAATTTTGATCAGCCCCAAAGGAAGCCTCGGCTAACTCCGTGCCAGCAGCCGCGGTAATACGGAGGAGGCAAACGTTGTTCGGAATCACTGGGCTTAAAGCGCGTGTAGGCGGAACGGTAGGCGTCTTGTGAAAGCCCCCGGCTCAACCGGGGAATGGCTGGGCGAACCCCCGTTCTTGAGGCAGGTAGAGGCGAGCGGAACCATGGGTGGAGCGGTGAAATGCGTAGATATTCATGGGAACGCCGGTGGCGAAAGCGGCTCGCTGGGCCTGTTCTGACGCTGAGACGCGAAAGCGTAGGGAGCAAACAGGATTAGATACCCTGGTAGTCTACGCTGTAAACGATGCGCACTAGGTACGAGAGGTTCTGACGCCGATCGTGCCGAAGCAAAAGTGGTAAGTGCGCCGCCTGGGGAGTACGGCCGCAAGGCTAAAACTCAAAGGAATTGACGGGGGCTCACACAAGCGGTGGAGCATGTGGATTAATTCGAAGCAACGCGAAGAACCCTACCTGGGCTTGACATGCACGGATGCTCTTCCCGAAAGGGGAGTAGGCTGCCTTCGGGTGAAACGTGCACAGGTGCTGCATGGCTGTCGTCAGCTCGTGCTGTGAAGTGTCGGGTTAAGTCCCTTAACGAGCGAAACCCCTGTCGCTAGTTACCAGCGGTTCGGCCGGGGACTCTAGCGAGACTGCCGGCGTTAAGCCGGAGGAAGGTGGGGATGACGTCAAGTCCTCATGGCCTTTATGTCCAGGGTGTCACACGTGCTACAATGGGCGCTACAAAGCGAAGCGAGACCGCGAGGTGGAGCCAATCGCATAAAAGCGCCCCCAGTTCGGATTGGAGTCTGCAACTCGACTCCATGAAGTTGGAATCGCTAGTAATCGCGAATCAGCCACGTCGCGGTGAATGTGTTCCTGAGCCTTGTACACACCGCCCGTCAAGTCATGGAAGCTGGGAGCACGCGAAGTCCGCTTAGCGAACCGAAAGGAAGCGGCGGCCGACCGTGAGCTCGGTGACTGGGACTAAGTCGTAACAAGGTAGCCGTAGGGGAACCTGCGGCTGGATCACCTCCTTTCTAGGGGATTACCTAGAACGGTCCGCCTTTCGCGGATCGTTACGAGGTCAGCGCAGACTCAGGTCGTTGATCCCAACGACCGGCGCCCGGGGAAACCCGGGCGTCCGACGACAACCTGTTTCTTGATATACGACCACCCGTCGTGTCGGCTCGCCCGGCGCGGCGGGTGGTTTTTTTGTGGAAACGCAGAAACTCAAAAACGCAAAAACGATGAGCGCCAGGGTGTAAGGTGCACCTTGGCGCACCATCGCTCCCGCACGGGGTCTACGGCGCAAAGACCCGGGCGAACGCGGCGAAGTCGGCCAGGTCCACGTCGCCCTGGCGATCCACGTCAAACGTGCGAATGCACTCTTCGGCCGTCACGGGCGGTGTCGGCTGCGGCGGCTGGTTCGGCCCGTTGAGACAGCGAGCAAAGGCATCGTAGTCGGCCAGGTCGACATCCCCGTCCGCATCCCAATCGCCGGGAGCCGATTGACGGCCCCAGCGGGCGAGCTGAGACGAAACGACACCGCCCGCGGTCAGGAAGTCACCGCCGACGTACAGCGCGGGTCCGCTGCGCTCCATGCGGCCGAAAATCGACTGAACCCCGGGAAACTGCACGCCGCCGACTCCATCGCCCAGGGCGCGCCATCCTTCCGCATCCCACGCTGCGATGTGGTTGACCGTGATGCCGCCCGCTGTGTCAAACCAGCCGCCGACGTAGAGCGCCTCACCGGAACCGTCATCGAAGACGTGCAAGACGCTCGCGATCGGACCTCCATATACGACCGAAATGCCGCCCCCCAGCGCCGACCACTGGGTCCCGTCCCAGCGGGCGACACCGGCGGCCGGAACTCCGCCCGCGTTGTCGAAGTAACCGGCGGCGTAGAGGGCCGGTCCGCTTCCGTCGTCGAAAACCGCGAGGTCGAAGACCGCATCATCCAATCCGCCACCCACATCATGCCACTGAACGCCGTCCCAGCGAGCGATGTTCTGTACAGGGACTCCGCCGGCCTGGTCAAAGTGACCGCCGACGTAGAGGGAGGGCCCGGTGCCGTCGTCATGCGTCGCTATCGCGTGTGCAAAAGGCTCTGTCCCCAGGCCGCCCAGAAAGCAGGTCCAGCAGTCGCCGTCCCATCGGACGATACTGCAGTAGTTCGTTGGAGAGCACACACTTCGGAACCGGCCGGCGGCATAGAGCGCCGTCGATCCGCCGATGTTGAGGGCCGAAATCGCGCGGACACTGTGGATGTCGGTATACGGCCACCCACCGGGCGTCCGCAGGGCGACCGTCCCATCCCAGCGGACGATACGCCCAGAAATTCCTCCGCCTTCGCCTCGAATGAATCCGCCGATCCACAGTGCCGGGCCCAGAGCCTCGTCGAAAACCGCCATGCATCTCGGCACGCCGAATTCGCCGGCGGCGATGGGCACCCAGTCGTTGCCGGTCCAGCGCGCCGTGTTCTGCCCCGGTGCGCTTCCTGACCAACGGATGCCGCCACCGACGTAAAGGCTGGGGCCGTCTCCACCGTCGTACTCGGCGATCGCCATGACCCCAGTGGGGTCGTACTCGGAGCGCTGGTAGCGTCGGAGCCCAGGGCTACACGGTGACCAAACTTGCCCGTCCCACAGTGCCAGATTCTGAGCGGGCGGGGCATAGTACCCCTGGTCAAAGACACCCCCGGCAAGGAGCATCGTCCGCTGATTTATCGTAATGGACGCCAGGGTCCGGACACTGTACAGTCGGCTCTGATCAAGGTCGGGCCCTACGAGGAGCCAGTCCGCACCGGTCCATTTCGCAATCCCGGAGCAGGCCAAGCCGCCCGCTCTGTAAATGCTGCCGCCGACGTACAGGGCGGGGCCCGTGCCGTCGTTGTGGCAAGCCAGGGTATAAACCCCGCCTTGAACACCCGTGGTGGTGTCGCCCAAAGGCGTCCAGGTTTGGCCGTCCCACTTGGCAACGTCGCCGCTGGGCTGGTCGCCGGCGGTTTCGAACCAGCCGCCCACGTACAATGCGGGGCCCGTCCCGTCGTTCCAGACGGCCATGCCGTTTACGGTGGCGGTGTAGGTCGGAGCGGCCACTCCGGTGCCCAGGGCGGACCACGTGGAGCCGTCCCAGCGGGCGATGTGGCTGGCCGGGATACCCCCCACCTGCGTGAAGAGGCCGCCCGCGTACAGCACGGGGCCTGGGCCTTCATTCGCCGCCAGCAGCGACCGAACCGCGTTGTCTGTTACGCCGCCAACGTCGGACCAGTTGGCGCCGTTCCAGCGGGCAAGATACGCAGATGCGACGCCGCCGGCGGTGGCAAACTCGCCGCCTACATACAGGGCCGAGCCGCCGGGGTGAGCGAAGCCGGCCAACGCGCTGACCACACCGTTGGTGCCCTCGCCCAGCGCCTCCCATTTCACGCCGTTCCAGCGGGCGATGTTCTGCGCCGGCTGACCACCGGCGTGGTCAAACGATCCCCCGCCGTAAAGGGCCGGGCCGGTTCCGTCGTCAAAGACGGCCAAGGCATAGACCACAGCGGTGCCCGTTGAGGAAGTGAAGCCGCCGCCGACGTCGTGCCACTTCTGCCCGTCCCAGCGGACGATGGCCGACGCGGTGGCCGTACCCGCCACGGTGAACTGCCCGCCGATGTACAGCGCAGGTCCGTGGCCGTCGTCAAAGACGATGGAGGCATGGACCGGCCCGTCCGCGCCGGGCACCGGAAACAACTCGGGCGTCCACGACGGCTCGCGTGTGTCCGCCGATACCGGGCAGACGGTGAACACAACCGATGCGAAGAAGACGCAGAGGAATGAATAGCAGGCAGGTCGGAAGCGGTCAGACTCCTTCATGGTTATCCCCTTCTTCTCGAGGGTCAAAGGTCAGGACCATGCTTCGGATTCCGATAGGGTAGCACATTGTCAGATGCCAAAGAAAGAAAATCCGTACCGAAACCGCAGGAAATTCCGTTACAGGGAGGCTTTGTGCTCGTGGCTTTGCGTTGGCGTCGGGAAGAACAGAACACACGGAAAGCACTGCCGCTCCCTCACCGGGGACCGAATCTCGCAGCGCGTCGTGTCTACGCCCTCACCTACCCGTGGCTCCCCAGCACCCGAACCTTGAACCCCAGCATCTGCGACAGCGACACCATTTCCTCAAAGATGTCCCCGTACGCCACCGCAATATGGTTGCTCATGTAGTGGGCCATCAGCGTATCGCGCGTGATGCCCAGGTGCGCCGCCATGAACGGCCACTCTCGTGTCGTACCCCCCCACCAGGCGTCGCGCTTGGACTCGGGAAGCTTCACGACCTCGCCCCGCCCGATGTCCATCCACAACTCCGGGTTCGCGCGGGCGACGCCGGGACTGGCCGTATTGCGGATCCACGCCCGCGCCCAGGTGATCGGGCCGGGAAGGCTCTCGCCGGTAAAGGTCCCACCCGGCACGGGGAAATAGCCCGCCGGCTGGCGGTAGCTGTGTACGCCGTTCAGCGTGTTCGCGTCGTGGTTGAACGCATAGGCGCTGCAGCTTCCGGAGTTGAGCAACACCCACAGGAACCGGCCGTCGTGTTCGCCCCCCCACCGCACATCGTGGAACATGACGCCCTGGTGCAGGCCCTTGGCTTTCAGCAGCCGTTTCATCAGTTCCATGGGCACCGCGTTGCCCTGGTCCCCTTCCGTGCTGTCCACGATCGTGTCGCCGTCGCCCTCGGGGCGGCACGTGGAGTTGAACAGTCCCTCCGCGAAGTCGCTCGGTGGCCGTAGCGGCAACAGACCGAGCTGGTACTGCCAGCCGATGCAGTCGGCCTTGAATTCCCGCACCATGTCCAATACGGTCAGGTAGTCGCGAAGCTGTTCCTTGGTCGCGTTCTCGTCAAAATCCTCCGCCCCCTTCTGACGGTAGTGGAAGGTTACGCTCCTGTCCTTCACAAAGGCGAACGCGTCGTCGATCCGTTTCTGAGCAATATCTCGGCCCCGGGCGATAATCCAGGCCTGGTCCACCTTGTGCTCGGTGAAGCCGATGGGGTTCAGCAGCCGCGGGCCGAAGTACCCGTTGATCATGCCCATCGACGTGTCGCCCAGCATGAGCAAGAGGGCCCGGCGACGGCGGATCCCCCCCGCCACGGCCGAGGCCAGCTTCACCGCAGACGGGGAAACAGACGCGGAATACGAAACCTCGTCCTCCGCATATCCGATCCGTCCGGTCGTACACCACTCGTCCAGCCGGGCCATGAACGCGTCGTCCTTCGTCCAGTCCTCCGCGTCCGTCCAGACGCGGGAGCACTTTCGCCCGACGCTTTCCAGGCAGGCGCCCGTGTTCAGCAGGCCCACCAAGCCCGGCCACTGGCCGGAGAAATTGCTGGCCAGCAGCAACGGGTTGTCTTTGCCCACCACGCCGTCCGTTGTGTGGGGGCCGTAGACCCAGTGGACGTAAACCCCGATCATCGGGTCGTCGATGGGACCGAGCTTCTCAATCGCCTCGTGAGGCCGGGTCAGGTAGCCCTCGACCCGGTAGAACGAGCGCCCCAGCCGGCCCAGGGCCGCCTCGAGCTGGGCGGTGGCCGCCCGAATGCCCGGCAGAGCCTGCTCGTTGGGCTTCGCGCGGTAATCCCCCGGCCAGAAAATAGCGATTCTTCGTCCCATTGCTTGGTGCTCCTTGCCCAGCCGAACTCCATTTTTCGACCGCTCGCGTAACCCGCCCGTCTCAGAGCCGCGCCGTCCTGCTCAGCCGGGTGCCCTGGCCAAACCGCCGACTTATAATCCGGCCCCCGTCGTCGCTCAACCACATCCGATTCGGCGATGCGTCGCGAAGCCAAACTCAGTCCCACAGACTCGGTGTCGGTCCCCCGGGGCTCGCTCTGCGCATGAACTGGGCACAACCGGCGTGTACTGCCGGCCGTGCCCTGCTCCCCAACCCAGTTTCCCGTTGCGGGTTCCGTCTGCAAAACCCACTCTAAGTCTTGCCGTCTCCCTCAGGCCTGCCTGGCGGTTTCTGCGCCCGGCTTCGCCCCCAAGGCCCCTCGCCAACCGCCAGCGCTGACTGCGACGGCTCCCTTATGTGGGCCGTCCTGCCGTCTGGGGTCGGACCGGCCCTCTTCTACGTCTGGGTTGCGCAGAGATCCGGTTCCACGGGCAGTGTGTCGGCCAGGAAACTCTCCACAACCCCTTTCACGTCATGCCCACGCCCCCCTACCACCACGCCGATGCCCCGGGACGTCAGCCGGTCCGGTGTCAAGCCGGCCGTGTCCGGGGTCAACAGCACATCTGTGCCATAGTCCGCGAGCCACTGAGAGAGTGCCGGTCCGCGATAGACCGGCGCATGCACGATCTCCTCCCTCAGCACGTGCCCGCTAGATGGATTGGCATCCAGGAATGCGAAATGAGAGGCCTTCTGAAACTCGGTCGCTACGTTCCGTCCTTCGCAGGGGATTGCAAAGCGCATGTGCCAAATCTCCTACCCCCCGCCCCGGGGCCGACGACCTCTGTCGGTTCGCGAGCGGGCGTTCCTTTCGCACTTCCATCCCCTCCGCCCGCGCTGACCTGTCAGGGTTCCTTTGCCCGTGCCTGGTGTTTCCGTTCTCCTGAGGCCCTCCAGAGGCCACCCGCCACCCGCCCGCCCGAGTCGTCCCTTGCGGTCAGCCGTTTGTCGGCTCCCGGTCTCGCCACGCCGCCGCGTGAATCGCTGTCCGAATTCGCGTCACGTTTGTTTCAGGAACGCTGCGCCGAACGTTCCATGCATGACGCATCCGAACAGGAAACCTCCGCCAGTTTAATCATCGGTCAATGAGCAAGAACCATGCCACAGAATCTCGTTACAATTGTAACATTCTTAAATGCATGAGCTAACGGAAATGGTCGAACGGACCCCGTGGAACCATCAAGGTTTCAATAATGTGGCTATCAGACAGTAGGCAGTATTAGGATCATGTTTTATATGGATTTATAAGGATGCACAAAGCGAAACACTGAGTTGCAGATTTGTAGCGGTCAGTTTGAGATGCCCAGCTTACGCATCTTTCGCCAAAGAGTTGTTCGGCTTACCCCCAACTCACGGCTGGCAGCAACCTTGTTCCACGCCAGACGCTCCAGAACCATCTGAATCGCGCGGCGTTCCGATTCCTCCAGGATGGATCTGGCGCTCGGCGGCCCGCCCAGGCCGCGGCGGACCACAGCTCCCTGGATCACCTCCTCGGGCAGGTGCTCCATGCGGATGCTATCTCCCTTCACGAGAACGAAAACATGCTCAATTGCGTGTTCCAGTTCCCGAACATTCCCGGGCCAGGGATAGGCCAGCAATGCCTGCATGGCGTCCCCCGCAACGCGTCGGACCATCTTGCCCGTCTGGGCGTTGAAGCGGTCCATGAAGTGCTCGACGAGCAGCGGAATGTCCTCCCGCCGCTCCCGCAAGGGTGGCACGTGGATGCACACCGTGTTGACACGGTAATACAGGTCCTCACGGAATCGGCCCTCTGCAACAAGGGATTTGAGGTCCTGGTTCGTCGCGGCGATCACGCGAGCATTGCTGTGTCTGGTTTCGCTGGATCCGACAGGCACGAAGGTCCCGTCCTGGAGTACGCGTAACAGTTTCACCTGCATGGCTGCCGATGTGTCCCCGATCTCATCGAGAAACAACGTGCCGCCGTCGGCCAACTCAAAGCGCCCCGTGCGGTCGGTGCGGGCGTCCGTGAAGGCGCCGGTCACGTGGCCGAACAATTCCGATTCCAGCAGCGTGTCCGGCAATGCGCCGCAATTCACCTCGATGAACGGCCCCGTGCATCGCGGGCTGGCGTTGTGAATGGCGCGAGCCAGCAACTCCTTTCCGGTGCCGGTTTCTCCCTGGATCAGAACGGCCGCATTGCTGATGGCGACGTCCGGGATCAGGGCGAACACGCGCTGCATCCGGTGGTTTTTGCTGATGATGTCCGCAAGGGTGTGACGCCCCCGAATCTCCCGGCGTAGCCCCTCCAACGCCGTGAGGTCCCGAAACGTCTCCATGCCTCCCACAATGTCACCCGCATCGTTGCGAAGGACGCACGCCGACACGCAGATCGTGCGGTCCTGGCCGTGTCGGTTCCGGATCGTCACCTCCTGTCCGATGATGGGTTCCCCCGTCTGCAAGGTTTCACTCAGCAGACAGCCCGACTGGCAATTGGTGCTCCGCAGGATCGTGTCGCATCGATGCCCAATGGCCTCATCCGCGCTGATACCGGTCAACCGTTCCGCTGCCCGATTGAAGCTCGTGATCAGGAACTCGCGATCTACCGTGAACACGCCGTCACTCAGAAAGTCGAGAATGGTGTCCAACTCCCGTGTGGAAAGGGGCCGTCTGGGCGGCCGTCGGCTGTGGGTTTCCTGGGGCGACATGGTACCTGTAATTCTACCACACTTCGGACGATCGGGGTAACAGATTCCGTTGTTTTCGGAACGACCGGTTCTGCGGAATCTCCCGTACACCCTGAGCCGGCCGCCGCGACCCGAACGGTTGTCGAGCCGATGGGGGTGTGGTCTAATCGTATCCTGGTGGCAGCCATCGGATTCGGACCTCGTGTTTGGCTCTCGGGTCCGTAGAGCCCGCAGGGCATGGCCGAGGTGATTCGGCGTTGACAGTACTGGCGGGGGCCTGAACGCTCACGGCTAACGACAACCGGCACGGGGGAGCTTGCTCCGTGATCTCGACACCCCCAGGAAGCCGTATTCCAATCCTGCTGAACGAGCGGGCACGAGAGCCTTCTCGGACGGGGGCGCTGGTTTCCCTGGTGCGTCTGCATTGGTTCGTCCAGGCGCGCTGGGCCATCGTGATTCTCGCCTTCACCGTCCTGGCCATCGAACACCTGGCCTTCCCGGGTGCGAGGCGGCCGCTCGGGTTGCCACTGGTAATCGTGGTGCTGGCGGGCGTGAACTGCGTGTGGATGGTCTATTCCTATTTCCTCGCGCGACGCCTTCATCTGCCCCAGCGCCCCGACACCGATTTTTCGCGGACAGCGCTGCGCTTCGCCAACGCCCAGGTGGGCGTGGACTTGCTGATACTGACGCTCATCCTGCGCTTCACCGGCGGCGTGGAAAACCCGATGGCCATCTTCTACCTTTTTCACATGGCCATCGGATCGCTTCTCTTACGCCGGTGGCAAGCTGTCCTGCAGGGGGCGTGGGCGGTCCTCCTCTATGCGCTGCTTGCGTTCGGTGAGTGGTCGGATGGGCTGCGACCGCACTACCCGTTTTTGAGCAGTGTGGCCGGTACAGAGCTGCACCGCCACGGGACATACGTGGCGGCCTGCGTCGCCGTGCTGGCCGCCGGCGTGTCGGGAACGCTGTTCTTCATGCTGCAAATTGCGGCGCGCCTGGACGAAGGCGAACGTCAACTGCATCGTACCATGGAGGCCCTGGAAACGAGCAAACTGGCGATCGCCGACCTGAACCGGCGCCGGTCCCGGTTCATGCAGACAGCTGCCCACCAGCTCAAGAGCCCCCTGACCGCCATTCAGGCGCTGACGAGTCTGATCCGCGACGGCGTGGTTCCGCCCGAAGGGTTGTCGCCCACGTGCGACAGGATTATCGAACGTTGCCGAATGGGCGCTGCCCAAGTCGTGGAGATGCTTACCCTGGCCCGGGTGCTGGAAGCAGACCCGCGGCGGCATCATGACACGATCGTCCATGTCGGCGAGGTGACGGATGAGATCTACAATCGCCACCTCCCGATCGCGGCGGAGAAGGGTCTGAAGATGCGACGTCTGGTGCTGGAGGACCAGGACCTGAGGGCGCGCATCGACCGCAGCGATCTGACTGACTGCCTCACCAACCTCCTGGAGAACGCGATCAAGTACACACCGCCGCCGGGCTCCGTCACGGTGTCAGTCCGCCGAGAGACCTTGGCCTCGCAGGATCCGCAGCGCGGCGCCCTGGACTTCGTGGCCGTCACGGTTGCGGATACCGGCATCGGCATCGACACGGATTCGTTGATCGGCAAGGGAGGCCCGGGAAGCGGCGGTTCCGTGTTTGACGCCTTTCGGCGCGGCGGCTCCGCTCTGGCGGCGAAGATCCCGGGCACGGGCTTGGGCCTGTGCATCGTTCGGGAGGTCATGGAACAGTCCGGCGGACGGCTGCGTGTGCACTCCCGCCTGGGGCGGGGATCCAAGTTCAGCGTGCTCATTCCAGCCGCGCAGTCCGCCTCCATGGATAGGCTCGTGCGCGATACGCAGGTGAACGAAATCGGCGTCGACGTGCAGCCCGGCGGCGAATTGCCGGGGGCAAACGCTCGGCACGAATCAAAGAACCGCCCGTGAACGCCCGGTCCGGCCTCTATCGGGAAGTGACGCCAACCCGCCGCCGAAGATCGCAACATGGTTCCCGAGACCGGCGCCCCGCTCAGGGCGTGGAGAACCTGCCCGGTGACCATTGCGGTTTCACCACCGCCGCGGCCCCTCCGCCTCAGCCGCCCGGGGCACCCGCCGGACCGACCAGGGTGGTCCCCACGATGGAGATCCCCGCCCAGGTCGGCGCCGGATTGAGCGGATGACGGCTCAGCGTAGCCGGATCGACGATCGTGAGTGTCAGGCTCACAAGCGTTCGCGACGCATCCAGATCCATGCTGGTCCAGAACATGTACCCGTCGTATTCGAAGGCAGAGTCGATCGTGGTGGCGGACGAATACAGGATGGGCGCACGATCGTGCTGAACTCCACCATACTGGGTACCATGCTCCGGCCGCTGCCACGACCACTCCGCCGTGCTGGTTCCCATGACAAGGTTCAGCGTAGTCGGTGGTCCCCCTTCCTCGTACGCGGCGGTCAGCACCCCGATCACAACGCCGTTGCTCAGGTCCGGTACCCAGGCACACGCCTGCGCCAGGTAGACGCGCTCCACGTACTGGAGGCCGAGTTCGCGAAGGTCGACGCTAACGCTGCTCGGGCGGTTGGCCGCAGGTGCGTCCGGCGTGTTGGTATTCAGGACACCGACAATCCCGTAGTCGACGCCGTTGTACGTCGCCGTAGGCGATGCCGCGTCTCCGTCAGAATTGATGGGGATCTGCAACTCCGTGCCCACGGGAGTGCCGCCTCCCCCCTGCTGCTCGGCTGCACATGTGAGTTGGCTGCCGTCCCAGGTGGCGGTGGCCGTGTACTCGGCTTGCTCCACCGTGGGGCAGGTTTCGGTATCCAGGACGATCCCGTTCCGGCCTGCCCGCAAAGTAACGGAGTCACCAATGCCGACGCCGCTGACCGTAGCGGAGCGGGTGCTCCCCGGCGTGATGCGGTTGGACGGGCCAAAACTCTCGCTCGGCAGCAAAATGTGGATGTTTTCGAAGTCGGTGTTTCGCAAGACGAACGAGACGTCCGCGGCTCCCCCGCTGCCGCCGCCGAACGTCAGGCCGAACTCATTGAGCGTAATGACGCCGTCGAAGTCGGACGCAACCTCGATACACAGCGTCACGTCGTTTGTCGCGATCACGTTGAGGGCCTCCCGAGACAGCTCGCGAACTTCATCCGCGATGGAGGCGACCCCAGCCGTGAGATTCAGGGTGTATTCGGCAAGGAAAGTGGCCGAGCTGCACAGCTCGGCGGAACTTCCGGACGCGATCGAAAAGCGGATCTGGGCGGTCCCGTAATAGGGCAAGGGCTGCTGACGAACGATCTCCTTGGCGTTCAGCAGGCGGGCCACACCAACTTCGGTACCGCGCAGAATCATCTGTCCACTCGGCGCCGGCTGCGGCGGGTCCTGCTCAAACAGGCGGACGCCCGCCGCCTGCTGAACGGTCTGCCCGGCCTGGACCGTGAGGACGCCGGCGTCGCCGAACGAGACGGTGAAGGATTTGCCGAGGATCGTGAAGCTGACGAACGCCCCCCTGCCGGGTGTCTGTCCGACATTCACTGCACAGCCCACAAGGACCACGAACGCAAGAACCGACACGAGACCGAGCGCAACCCTGACCTGGCGCGACATGTGCTTGTCCTCCTTTGGCGTTCCTGACAGGCGAAGCCGACGGAGCGTGGACACCGACGGGCGCTTCGCCCGGAGGGTCCTCCGCGACCGTCCGCCCCCGACACGGCCCGGAGGGTCCGCGGCCCGCGCCGGTCGGCATCACTGCCGGATTCTCATCTTACGGGGGCTGGCGTTCTTCGGCAATCCTCTGTCCTCAGAGTGTTCGGGCCGGGGTGCTTTCCGCGGGTGGCGGGGGCGTTAGGGGCCTCGACCTCTGGCTGAAGAACGCCGGCCGCCCTCTCAAGCCACCTTCGCGACCACGAGCGTCAGGTCGTCAATCTTGTCGGCCAGGCCGACAAAACGGCGGACGTCCCAGAGGAGTTGTTGGGCCATGCCCGCGGCGTCCAGACCCCGGTGCCGGCGTGCCGATTCGATCAGCCGGTCGCGCCCGAATGGTTCGTCGTCGAAGTTCATCGCTTCGGTCACACCGTCCGTCACCATCACGATGATGTCGCCGCTCTCCAGATGCACGATGTCCGTCTGGTACGCTTCGGCGGCGTCGATCCCCAGGGCCATGCCTCCGCTGCGCAGGCGGACGGCCTGGTCACCCCGCAACAGCAGCGGCGGCTCGTGCCCGGCGTTGCAGTAGGTCAGTTGCGAGCCGTCCGGGGCAAACACCCCGTAGAACAATGTGACAAACTCGTTGACCAGCGTGTCCCGGCACAGACCGCGATTAACCTTCTCCATGATGTCCTTGATGTGATACGTGTCGTGTGCGTGCGCCCGCAGCCCGGTGCGGACGGACGCCATCAGCAGTGCCGCCGGAATGCCCTTGCCCACAACGTCCGCGATGCACACGCCCAGGGTGCCGTAGGGCAGTTCGACGAAGTCATAGAAGTCGCCCCCCACCTCCAGCCGCGGATCGTACACGGCCCCGAACGAAATCCGCGGGTGCCGCGGCAGCGGCGAGATCATTCGCCGCTGAATCTCCGCGGCATACGTGAGCTGCCGTGCGTAGCGTTCGTTGGCCAGGCGCTGCTCATACAATCGCGAGTGCGTCACCGCGGCCGCAATCTGCGACCCGATCGCCCGCAACAAGGTGGTTTCCAGGCCGGAAAACCGCTGCCTCCGGCCGCTGTAGATGCGCAGCACGCCCACCACCTCGCCGCGATAGGACATCGGCGCGCACAGGCCGCTCACCAGGCCCTCGCGCCGGGCCGCCTCGGGATACCGGAATCGCGGGTCCGTTGTCGCGTCTTCGATGTACACGGTCTCCCCGCGGAACGCCGCCTGGTCAATCGGGTTTTCGGAAAGCGTCACCGCGCCCTTCTCCAGGTACTCGCGCGACAGGTTGTGCGACGCATACAGAACCAGCTCGGCCCGCTCCTGGTCCGCCAGCCGGATGGTGGCCGCCTTCACCCGCATCACGTCGGCGACGCGGCCGGCCGCCGAGGCCATCGCATCCTTGAGTCGGGCGTCCCCGGACAGCATTTGGGTCACGTCGCAGACGGTACTCAGTTCCTCCAGGCGACGGCGAACCTCGAATCGCTGCTCGCACAGCGTCGCAATCACCCGGGCCAGAACCGAGGGCAACCGGGCTGTGGATTCCAGCCGGTCCTCCACGCCCTGCCGAACGGCATCGCGCAGCGTGCCGAGCTTCAGCGCGTACCGCTCCGCAACCGCCCGAAGCTCTTCCTCCGGAACGGTGTCTTCCGGAGCGTTACCCGCCACCACCGTCCCCAGCCGACAGCCCAACGCGCGAATCGGCGCGGCGTGGTGGCGCATGCCCCCTTCCGATGCTGACACCGGCCCACCGGTCTGAGCCACTCGGGCCGAAAGGGCCACCGCGCTGCGGGCGCAGCCGCCACACTCGTTCTTTCCCGCTTCGCGCAACGTGCAGGCCGGTGCCGCGCAAGAGGGGGTTGTGATGAGCTCGCCATCGGCATCGCAGATCTGGATCGACAGACGGCCCAGGGACGCAAAGCTGTCCTGCAATTCCTGCAGCAGCCCGACGTCCACAAAATCCACGAGGCGGAGCGAGCCCCGGCCTCCCGGAGCGGGGGCCTGGCAATCATCACGCCGGAAAGGAGGAGGGTTGGCTGCGGTCAATATCGAGTCCTCTCCGGAGTTGCGGCGGGCAGAACCCGACGCCCGCAACTCCATAAGGGGCGTCACGTAAGTCACGATAGCCGTGTGGGTTGCGGAGCACAAGCCCGACACGTCGGCCCGATCGCCTCCCACGGAAGTTGCGAGGCGCCAGGGCCCGGGATTCACGCTTCCAACCCGGCCCGATCGGGCGGGCCGTACCACTTCTCGTCCAGCACGGGGGGCTGATACGCGGAGATGTGATGCAACGCGGCAGCCGGCGTGGCCGCCACATGGTAGAGCTTTCGGTACACCGGCTTGGCGAACTGCAGGGTGTACATCCGCTCGAACACCTGCAGCAGCCCGTCGTAGAAGCCCGCCGTGTTCAGCAGCACCATCGCTTTCGAGTGGAACGAAAGCTGCTTGAGCGTCACAATCTCGACCAGCTCTTCCAGTGTGCCGAACCCGCCCGGCAATGCGATGAATGCATCCGCCCGAGCCTCCATCGTCGCCTTGCGCTCCCGCAAGTCACGTGTGATGATCATCTCCTCGGCATCGGCATACGCCAGTCCCTTCTCAGCCAATGTCCGCGGAATGACCCCCACCACTCGGCCACCCGCCCCATGAACGGCCTCGGCCAGCGCACCCATCAGCCCGACGTTCCCCCCGCCATAGACGAGCGACCAGCCTCGGGCGGCCATCTCCCGGCCCACCTCGACGGCCGCCGCAAAATACACGCGGTCAATCGCGTCACTCGACGAGCAGTACACACAAATGGTCTTCGACATAGTCCGCCCAGCCGGAAGTCCGGATTTCAGCCACCCGTCCTACGACCTTCCGCTGGGCCGGCTACGGGTTGCGAAGGGGGGATACGAATACCGGCCTGGCGGCATCCTGTCCAACCGGCTCACCGCCCCCGCTATTGAGCATGACGGGCGGCCGCGTACAGTGGCCTGCATGACGATCCATGCGCTGGTCGCGGGAACCCTGGGCACGGCGCTGGCCGCCGGCGTGCTGGCGCTGGCCATCCGCTGGTGCAGCCGGCCCATGCTGCCGCAACTGGCGTTCTGGTGCGACCTGAACTGGATTGTAGCGCGGCTCTGGTACCGGCTCCGCCGCGAGGGTGCCTGTACGGTCCCGGCTACCGGCCCGGTCATCCTGGTAGCCAATCACACGTGTGCGGCCGATCCGCTCATGATCATCGCGGCCTGCCCCACCCGCGTGCCGGCCTTCCTGGTGGCCCGGGAGTTCTCCGCCCTGCCGCTCTTTCGAAGGGCCACCGACCTGATCCGCTGCATCCCCGTCCGGCGGGATGGTCAGGACGTGGAGGCAACGAAGGCGGCCATTCGCCGACTGCGGGCGGGCGGTGCCCTGGCCGTTTTTATCGAAGGCCGCATTCCGCCTCGCGGGCAGACGCTGCCGCCCAAGGAGGGCCCTGCCCTGATCGCCTTGCGGACCGGGGCCACGGTGATTCCCGTTCATATCTCCGGCACGAAGTACTCCGAAAGCGTGGCCTGCTCGTTCTTCCAGCGGCATCGCACCCGCGTCCGGTTCGGCCTGCCGGTGGACCTTTCGGACCTGGCCGGCATCCGCCATCGCTTTGCCATTCGCGAGGCCACGCAGCGTGTCCAGGCCGCCATCCAGTTCCTCGCCCCAACGTCCTGAGCGGTACGCCAGAACGCACCCCACCGCCGCATTCCCCCGCTTCTCAGCTCTCCCGTTTTCCTCTATAACTTCCGCCCATGTCGACCAAAACCACGATCGATCGGCTTTCGGAGCACGTCGGGCAGAGCGTCACTCTGCAGGGATGGGTTCACAAGACCCGCAGCAGCGGGAAAATTGCGTTTGTCATCGTTCGCGACGGCACCGGCCTGTGTCAGTGCGTCGTAGAAAGGAACGAGCATACCGAACCCTTTTTCGAGACCGCCACGCACCTGACCCAGGAAACGGCGCTGGAACTCACAGGCACGGTCCGGGCGGACGAGCGGGCGGTGGGCGGACACGAGCTGGATACGACCGGGCTGGCTGTCGTCCATGCCGCGCAGGACTACCCCATCACCCCCAAGCCGCACGGCATCGAATTCCTGCTGAAACACCGGCACCTCTGGTTCCGGTCGGAGCGGCAGTACCGCATCCTTCGGATTCGGCACACCCTGGTGGACGCGATCCGCAGCTTCTTCAACGACAACGGCTACGTGCTGATCGACACGCCGATCTTCTCCCCGTCGGCCGGCGAGGGCACGTCCACGCTGTTCGCGGTGGACTACTTCGGCGAGCCGGTCTACCTAGCCCAGACGGGGCAACTCTACGTGGAGGCCGCCTGCCTAGCCCATCGCAAGGTCTACTGCTTCGGCCCGACCTTCCGGGCGGAGAAGTCCAAGACCCGCCGGCACCTCACCGAATTCTGGATGGTGGAGCCGGAGATCGCGTACGCGTACCTGGACGATGTGATCGCCGTGGCCGAGGATTTCATCTGCAGCGTGGTCCAGCGCGTCCTGTCCCAGCACCGGGCCGACCTTGTCGAGCTTGGCCGGGATCTTGCTTCACTGGAGGCCATCCGCAAGCCGTTCTTCCGGCTCACGTACGACGAGGCCGTCGAAATCCTGCACGGCCCCAAGGCTCGCGAGTTGCTCGAGGCCGACCTGACACAGAAGAACGCCCGCATCGCCGAGTTGACTGGCGAGATCGAACGGCTGACCGAGACGCAGAAGACGGCCAAGAAGAAATGGCAGCAGGAGAAGGCCGCCCAGGACATCCAGACCGCCCGGGAGGATCGCTCCGAGCTGGAGGAGCAGGTGGCCAACATCCCGCACCACATCGAGCTGGCCGCGAACTTCCAGTGGGGCAGCGACCTGGGCGGCTCCGACGAGACGATCATCTCCCGGCTGCACGACCGGCCGGTGTTCGTCACGCACTATCCCAAGGAGGTCAAGGCCTTCTATATGCGGATCGACCGGACGAACCCGAAGCGGGTGGAGAACTTCGACATGCTCGCCCCCGAGGGGTTCGGCGAGATCATCGGCGGCTCCGCCCGCGAGGAGGACTACGACCGGCTGGTGGAGCGCATCCGCGAGGACGGCCTGCCGCAGGAGCCGTATGAGTGGTACCTGGACCTGCGCCGCTACGGCAGCGTCCCGCACGGCGGCTTCGGCCTGGGCGTGGAGCGCACGCTTGCCTGGCTCTGCGGCCTCAAGCACATCCGGGAGACGATCCCGTACCCAAGGATGATGGGGAAGATTTATCCGTAGCGACGAAGCGACGCAGCGACGGAGCGACGAAGATACGCATGTGGGACCGGCTTTCCAGCCGGTCTATGGGGGATCCGTTTTCCTGACCATCTTCCTTTCCAGCCGGTCGTCTACGGTCTTTCGAATTGCCCCTGGAACCCCGCCGGCGAGCGTGAACGCCCCCCGACAACCAACACAGGCGCGGCCGGCCCAAAACCATCCGGATCTCATACGGCAATCGTATAGACAACGTTGTTCAAGCCGGGTGTTCCTTCCCGCTGCGGGCCATATGCGCGTACTGCCCACATGCCGTCGACACCCGATCCGCAAGCGACAATCACCGTACCTGCGGACAAACGGAAAAACGCAGAAGCCCAGCGCGGTTTGCGCGCCCAACGCCGGCGACGACACGATCCGCCCCCAATGCGGGGCGGGCGGAGCAGGTCACTGTTTCGCGCGTCGCCGTCCGGCTTGCGGTGCCCGTGCGATAGGGGGTGTTGACACGTGTCATGTGCGTGTCTGTAATGGGTACGATTGCATCTGTCATGCACCGCACCATGTTGTGCAGGGTGCCCGCGGCCAGGCGGTTTCGCCTGGATTGAGCGGTCAGTGGCGGGGTGATTCTCGCTGTGCCGATGGCCATCCTGATTCTGCGTATCCATGGGGCAAGAGATGTGTGCCGTCGGGACGCGCGCGTGTTGCACGGCCCGGGAATGCCGACCGGGAACGGATGAGCCGGACATGATGGCCGAGCAGATCGCCGACGTCAGCCGCCAATTCTGCATTCCCGGCCGTTTCGTGGCAGCTCGTTCCTTCGGGCGGGGGCACATCCACGAGTCGTACGTCGCAACGTATGCGCGGCAGGGGTTGACCGAGCGATACCTGCACCAGCGAATCAACCGTCACGTGTTCTCCGATCCGGACGCCGTGATGCGAAACATCCTGCGTGTGACGGAGCACCTCCAGAACCGCTACCGCGCTTCCGGGCTGCCCGACGCCGCTCGCCGCACCTTGCAGGTTGTGCCCTCGCTCGACGGGAAGGCCACATACACGACGGCTTCCGGCGAATGCTGGCGGACGTATCGTTTTGTCGAGGGGACGCGAAGCCACGTTGCCGCAACGAACCTCGAACAGGTTCGCCAGGCCGGGCGGGCGTTCGGCGAGTTCCAGGCGTTCCTGGCGGACCTTCCGCCCCCGCGGCTGATTGAGACGATCCCGGGCTTTCACGACACGCGCGAGCGATTGGCCGCGTTCCACCAGGCCGTTCAGCAGGATTCCGTCGCCCGGGCGGCCGCGGCTCGTGCCCAGATCGAGTTTGCCCGAGCGCACGCCCCGTTGGCGGGTGCCCTGTCGGATCTTGCGGCATCCGGTGCGATTCCGGAGCGAATCGCCCACCATGACGCCAAACTGGACAACCTGTTGTTCGACGCGCGAACCGGAGCAGCGATCTGCGTGGTCGACCTGGACACGGTGATGCCCGGGTTGTCCCTGTACGACTTCGGCGACATGGCTCGTTCGATGGTGTGCCTGGCCGCGGAGGACGAGGACGACCTGTCGCGCGTCCGCGTGGACACGGATCGGTTCGAGGCCCTGGTCCGGGGCTACCGGGAGGGCGCCGCGAGCCTGCTCACTCCCACGGAGATCGCTCACCTCGTGACGGCAGCGAAGGTGATCACGTTCGAACAGGGGCTGCGTTTCCTGACGGACCACCTGATGGGCGACGTCTACTATCGCATCTCGCGCCCCGGCCACAACCTCATCCGCTGTCGCAACCAGTTCCACCTGCTCCGCGAGCTGTGTGAGCGCGAAGACGAGTTGTCCGCGGTGGTCTCATGCACGAATTGACGGACGGCCGCCGCTCTCGGTGAGCCAGACGTCCATGATCCGATCGTCGTCCCGCACACGCATCACGCGGTGAAGGCCGGCAGATCGGATCACATTCCCGCCGCGGGTTCAAACGCGACGCTCTCCACGCGAATTGTCTCCCCCTGCCTGCTGTTGTCCGGAAAGCTCAGCATCACCCAGTACACAGTCCCCGACCACCGGCCTTCCGACGCCGCCTGCAGGTCAAAAAAATACTCATGAACCTTGCCATCGGCCGTGATGGCGAACCTCATGGCCGGCTGGTCGGACCGTGTCGGCTCTTGCTCCGTCGCGAACTGCACTCCCAGCGTCGTCGCGTGGTCCGTTGCCAGACGCACCCTCAGCATCGGCAACGCCTCGGCCGACAGTCGCAGCCGCGGCAGCAGCAACTGCGGATTCCCCGCGTGACGCACGACCACCTCCACCCCGCCCTCCGAATATACCGGCGGCAGCACGCTCCGGTGATGGCGGATCGGCTGCTCCGTCTCATCGAACCGCAGGGTGACCGCTTCGCGAGCCACGCCGTCGCCGTCGACCAGTCTCACAAGCACCGTCTGCCCCCGGGTCCGCGGCAACACCCGGACCAGCCACGCGCGAGAGACCGGGTCGAATCGAAACGCCCCGGGTTCCGTCAGGGGCTCGTCGCCTGCCGGCTCCGATATATGTGCGGCTGTTTCAGGACCCTCTGGCGTCACCACGACGGAGGCGACAGGCCGGCCCAAACCGCGAAACCGAATCAGCGGTGCGGTTCCGCCGACAGTCTGGGGGCAGGCGGGCAGAGAGATCGTTATCGTGTGTTCGTCGGCCTGGCATGTGAATTCGCTTCTGCAGAACTCCCCTCGTCGATACGCGATGGACTGCCCGTCGTCCTCGTACAGCGAACCCTTTGACTCTCCGAACGGCCAGACGTCCAGAATCAGCGGCTCCACCGGGGTTTCCATCGTCGATTCGACCGCGCTCTGCATGGGGATGATCGACCCGGCCCGCACGAACAGCGGCAGATGGTCCAGACCCGCCGGCACGAGCACCGGCTGGCCGCCGCCGTGGATCTCCCCCGTATGCCAGTCAAACCAGACGCCCGGCGGCAGTGAAACGTGCCCTTCCCGCGCGTCGGGCCACACGATCGGCCAGACCAGGATATCCGACCCGAGCATGAAGGCCGTGTCCTCGAACCACGGGTGCTCGCCCGGAAACTCCATCCAGATCGGCCGGACGATGGGCACGCCCGTCCGCGCGCACTCCTCAAACAGCGTGTACAGGTACGGCATCAGCTCGTACCGCCGCCGCAGCGACTGCCGGGCGATCTCTTCCACTTCGGCCCCGTACGACCAGGGTTCCTGGTCCGGGTTGTAGCAGGCCGTATGCGTGCGGCAGTACGGCAGGAGACTGCCCGCCTGAATCCAACGAGCGAACAGCTCCGGCGTCGGTCCGTGAGCGAACCCGCCGATGTCCGGCCCCACAAACGGCATTCCTGAAACGCCCAACCCCATCGTCATGGTTATGCTGAGTTGCAGGTGCTCCCAATTGCTGATGTTGTCCCCCGTCCACGCGGCGCCGTACCGCTGCCCGCCGGCGTAGGTGGCCCGTGTCATCGTGAATGGCCGACGGTCCGGGCGGGTCCGGCGAATGCCCTCCAGGGTGGCCCTCGCCATCTGCTGGCCGTAGACGTTGTGGCACGCTCGGTGGGGCGCCGGCTCTCCCTCGTTGTCGAACCGGACATCCAGCGGCAGGGTCTTGTTCGGCCCGGCGAAGTTGGCCGGCTCATTCATGTCGTTCCAGATGCCGTCCACGCCGCACGCCTGCAGAAAGGGCGGGAACAGCCCCGCCCACCAGTCGCGAACGGCGGGGTTCGTGAAATCGGGGAAGACGCAGTCGCCCGGCCACACCCGACCCACGTAGGGCTCACCGTCCGGCCGCTTCAGCCAGGCGTCGATTTTCGTTCCGGAGTCGTACACAGCGTCACCGGGCTCGTGCTTGATGCCCGGGTCGATGATGGCGACGGTGTGGAAGTTCATGGCCTTGAGGTCGTCGGTGAGCTTCTTGGGGTCGGGGAACCACTCCGGATGCCACGTGAAGCTGCGGTACGCGTCCATGTAGTCGATGTCGAAGTAGATCACGTCGCAGGGGATGTTCTTCGCACGGAAGGTCTTTGCGATTTCTCGCACGCGGGCCTCCGGGTAGTAGCTGTAGCGGCACTGGTGGTAGCCGAGCGCCCATTTCGGCGGCAACTCGATTCGTCCGGTCAGGTCCGTGTATCGCTGCAGCACGTCTTTCGGGCCGGGGCCCGCGATGACGTAGTAGTTCAGTTCTCCGCCCTCCGCCCCGAAGCTCATCACGTTGCGGTCCTCCTTGCCGAAGTCGAACGACGTTCGCCAGGGGTTGTCGAGGAAGATGCCGTGATACCGCCCTTCGCGTTCCACCAGGAAGAACGGAATGGACTTGTAGAGCGGATCGGTTGTGGGCCCGTATCCCCAGGCGTCCGTGTTCCACATGCTGAACGCCCGTTCGCTGTGTTCCAGCGGCCCGGCCTTTTCACCCAACCCGTAGATGCGCACCCCGTCCGGCATTTCCTGCCAGACCCGGACGGCGATGCACTCCTCGTTCACTCGCCGCCGGCCCATGCCGCGTGCGGCCTCGTCGCGGACGAGCGTTCGTCCCTCCGCGTCAAGGACCTCCATGCGAAACGGACGAGTGTGGACCCGCACGGTAAGTGCGCCCGTGGAAAACGCCTCGTACCCCTCCCCTTCGTCGACGGCCTCCCGTTTCAGTTTGCCCCGCGGCGTGGCATCGGCCACCGCCCAGGAGAAGTCCCGGCCGAAGGTGCTGCCCGGCGTCATCCGCACGCGGAGCACGTGTTCGTTTACGGCCTCCACGCGTACGAGGGCATTGGCGAACCGAAAGACCGCCGCTGCCGGCTCGTACCCGGTTTCTCCCGCCGCCCCGATGTGCTCCCACCCAGCCATCGCCGGCGCGGCGATCAGAAACAACGAGATTCCAACGAGCCGATGGATCCGATCTCCGTTTGACATCTTCACTCCTCGCCGAAGGGTTGCCTGGTGTCCGTCACGCGGCGGCAGTGTAAGAACGCTCCCGCGCGCGGTCAAAAGCCGCCGTGGGGAATCCCAACCCCCTGCCTGACCGGTCACGCAATGTCTGATCGGGAGGTGTGTTACAGTGTTTCATGACTCGGTTTGGGTTCCGGGTAGCGCTCGCCCATGTTCGCGGCCCTCCCGGGTGACGCAGGCTGGTTTCGGCACCCAATTCGGTGTTCTCGTTGCTCCATCTGACCCCGCGCAGCTTCCCTAAGTATCTGCCAGCGAGATAGTTCCGATTTTCCATAGTGGCGGAATCGGGTCGCATCGGACCGCCCCGGGCTGCTCGCCGAAGCGGCCGTTGACAGCACGGGCAGTATTTTTCCGGAATCTGGGCACTTGGGTATTGCAGGCGGGGGTCTCATTTGGTTATGATTCAAGACGTGACACAGTTACCGTAACTGTTACCACCCATTTGCACGGGGTTTCCCGTCATGGCAGTCGCATCTGGCTTCTCTCCGATCGGTCATCGATGTTGCTCCAAGTGGAGCAGTGGCCGGCGGCAGTCTCTCTCTCACTCGTTCCAGGAGGATGGCAAGATGAAAAGTTCACGAATGATTGTGCTCGTATTGGCGGGTCTGCTGGCCACGGCGATGCCGGCCCACGCCGTGAATGTGTTCTACGATTTCGGCACCGTCGAGTATCCGACGGCCGGCAACTACAACAACATGGACTGGCACCAGAATCCAATCGCCGACTCCGTGGACGACACCGGCGCGCCGACCGGCATCGGGATGTACGTCTACGATTCGTTCTACACCACGTCGGCCAACCCCAACGGCACTACGTCGCCGACCGGCGACGCCGCGATCTTCGATCCGGCGGCCGCGCGCGACAGCCTGTACGGCTGCACCCAGCCCTGGTATGACCAGACTCAGCCGACGGCGGGCTTGCGACTGACCGGGCTTGACCCATCGTTGACGTACAACTTCACGGTTTTCGCGTCGCGTCTGGGGTCGTCCGACAAGCGCGAGGCGCAGTACGACATCATCGGGCTCAACAGCGGTATGGCGTGTCTGGAGTCTGTCGGCAATGTGAGCAATGTCGTGATTATCAGCGGCATCCAGCCCACGGCGGCCGGCGAGATCGATATCAACGTGAGCCCGGGGCCGAACAACGCCAACACCTACGGGTTCTATTACCTGGGCGCGATCCGAATGGACTTCGTGCCGGAGCCTGCAACGCTGGCCCTGCTTCTGCTGGGTGGTGTGGTGGCATTGCGCCGTCGCTAGGATGTTGCGAGGCGTCCGTCGGTGTGCGGCCAGGCGATGCGACGGGCGCCGGACGCAACGGTCCCTTAGGACTACGCAGTGCGGCAGCACTCAGGAAGTGGAGGTAAGCATGATTCCATACACAAAGGCAGATCGAGCGGGCGCCCTCGTGCCGACAGGCCGGGTCGTCCTTGCGGTCGCCCTTCTGGCAGTCCTTCTGCCGGCGGCAGCGGCGCCGGCCGCGAAGCTGAACCTGCTATTCTACGGAAACAGCTTCACGCTGGGCAGCGGAAGCACGCGAAGCGTGGATGCGCTTGTAAAGGACATCGCGACGGCCGCCGGCCAGACGACACCGTACGTCGTCAGTGGGGCGCAGTCCGGGTGGACGCTGGGGCAGCACCTGGCCACCAACACGGGCATCATCACGTCGGCGATCGCCCCCGGGCAGACGTGGGACTACGTGATTCTGCAGGACTATTCGACGCGGCCGA
>Ga0334890_1000571_pt1 | contig 63982 bp, 83 predicted proteins | sample GraSluR1_MG_3_FD_207220 | JGI IMG/M metagenome (GOLD analysis project Ga0334890, IMG submission 207220) | Sludge microbial communities from methane-producing bioreactor in Wageningen University, Netherlands - Granular Sludge_31_08-R1 | ecosystem: Engineered > Bioreactor > Anaerobic >... | reverse complement strand
GTCCAGCTGCGCGACTGCGGCTTGCTGGCACGTCCGCCTGCCACCAGGAGGTTCTCCGCGACGCAAAGCTGCACTCGCCGACCACTATGCTCGCGCCTCCGGACACACAAGCTCCAGCTCCTGCGGCTCATTCAGGCTCGCAATATAAGCAGGAATGATGCAGTGGTGTGGATGTGAAGGAGAGAAAAAGGGAAAAAACTCTTGCCAAAGTGGGGGTGTCCCGGGTATAATGTCTCCCGTTGCGGGTGACTAGCTCAGTGGAAGAGCGCTTCCTTCACACGGAAGAGGTCACAGGTTCGAGCCCTGTGTCGCCCACCACTGCAAATACTGGCCCCGAGGGATTTTCCCCCGGGGCCTTTTTCTTTTCTGGAGTCAATATGGAGTCAGCTAGAAACCGAAATTTTTTTGCTTCGTCTCAGGGAATAACCCTATTGTCACAAAAAAAGAGGGGGGCTTTCGCCCCCCCTGCTACGCTTCTTTCTGCTCCAGCTCCACTTCCCGCATCCGGTTCAGGAGTCCGACGGTCCACCGTTTCCAGCCCGGGGCTCGCTCAAACTCGCCTTCTCCAAAATGCAGGAACCCGTCCTCGTCCATCTGAACGCCGTGAAAGTCCATCTTCACAGCATCCTTCATACCGTCACCTCCTTTCCACTGCCTTCGAGGTTTCCCGCGGGGCCATCCACAAAGGGCGCCAGGGCGGTACAAGCCGCCTTGATGACGAGCTTGAAGATCATTCCGTCCACAGCCTCCAGGATTGCATTGAATTCCATGGCGTCATCCAATAGATCCGCGAGTTCGTTCTGGGCCTCGGAGTCGTGGACCACGTCCCCGAAAACCTCCTTAAGCTCCGTAATGGCCTCAAGCCCATCCTTGGATGCTTGGACAATGATTCCGAGATTCCCCCAAAGAGACGAGATGCTCCAGGACTTGATTTCTTTCAGCTGTTGGAAAGATTCGCTGGTGTTTTCCAGAATCTGGCGCAGTTTTTCCTTAATATTCATGTTCTGCTCCTTTCAAGATATAAAAAAACCGGAGGCCGTAGCCACCGGAGCCAATGCTCTGCCATCTGTTTTATTCTTCCTTACTTGCTCCTCCTTTCAAACCACCGGACGAACCACTTAAACAGTGCCTCTTGTACAACATCCAAAAAGCGACCTCCTGTATAGGCAAGGGCCCCCGCAATCGCAAGGGAGGTCAATTGATTCAGTCCCGCACCGAGGCAAAAACACCCGACCACGACCGCTATAAAGGCTGACGTGATTTGCCCGGTGATAAACGCTCCCCAGGAAAAAACCTCGTGCCGGTGGAATCGAAGATACCGCACGAGGCTGCCAATCATCGCAATCAGAACGGCCGGAAGGAGGAACGCGCCGACCCTTTTGATTTCATCCACGCTCTACCACCGCCTCAAATGCCCCGTTTGATATACGTCGATGTGCAGAAAACCCTGATCCGGGTAATATCCGAGCCCTCCGAGTTCCGGAAGTTTCCCCGCCTCGTAGGCTTTCAGGATTCTCTCTTTCGCTTCGGGGATCGCAATTCCCCGGGGGATAAAATCCATGGCCATACCCAGGGTGTGCTTACTGTCGTGAGCCCCGCCCACCAGCCGATTATGGACGGGACACCGATATCCGGATGTCACGACCATGGGGGTATCGCCAAGGATGGCACGGATTTTTTCCGCCAAAAGGAGAAGCTCGGGATGGATGATGCACACCCCACATCCGCACCTGCAGGTTAGTTCCTTTTCCGAAAAATGTTTGCTGGAAGACACCTCATTCCTCCTTTCCTTCCGAAAAGTGCACGAAAAATCCGCCGGAGATCCGAAGCTCTCCGGCGGATAGTGTGGACTGAAATGCTACCGGATATTCTCATTGAGCCGTCACCCAGGCCTGCACGGCTTCCCGGTATGCCTGGGGCACCTGGGATAGCTGCCAAGTGCCCCAGAGTACGAGCCTGCCGTAAATTCTCACGAATACGTCGTTCATGCGGGTTCACCTCCTCCTGCCTGCATGGTGGCCACCGCAAGGGTGAGATCCTCTATCATGACTTGCTGCTGTGCCAGAACCATATAGGCATCCTGTACAATTTCGTCTTTTTCCCGGAGCTTTCTTTTTAACCGGGTTTCCGGGGAGACTCTGCATCCGGAGCTACTCATATGGGTTCCTCCTCCTTTCTCATACTTACACGTTCCATACGCAGGCCACGGATTCCGCCGAGGGCTGCCGCCCCTTCCATTCGTAAGTTGCGGTGATTGCGGTGCCTTTCAGAGCGGATACGGTTAACAGATTCGTTACGGGGTCGTAGAACCATGTTTTCGTAACCGCTCCATTTACCCTAACCTCCAGGGTCTCCGGATTCGGGGTGTGTTCGGGACGATATGCAAAGGAGGCCCCGGTCCCTTCTCCCAGGGGTTCATCCGTGGCGGTTCCCGTAAGTTGCACCAGGTCCACTCTCACGCTGGCCACGCTTCCCTGGGGATCTTCTCCTCCGGCGGCATAGTTAAATTGATCCACGATCACATAGGGATTAGCCGTATCCGGATAGGCCCTGTCTTTGGTCATGGGGATCCATGTTTCCGGCTCCCATCCCCATTCGTAACTCACCCAGGCGGAGATCCCCGCGGGGGCGGTACAAGTGATTTGCCCTGTGGCGGAGGAGAAGGCGTAGTCGGTGCTCTTTTTTTCCGCATTTCCAAAGTAGACTTTAAGGGTGTGCTGGGCCAGCCCCTGAATGTTCGCCAGGGTATACGTGTGCTGGTTTCCATCCCCGGTCCCGAGAATTTCGCACTCCACTTTTTTGGGGGTGGGGCGCAGCGCCAAGTAGGCATCCACCTCGGTATCCGGAATATCCAGGCGCTTCACCATGAGGTGTGCCTGGGACATATCGATGGGAGTTCCGTCCACCTGGGAAAAGTCGTAGGTCTTCGAGATGACCGAAGCTCTTCCCGTAGCCAGTTTTGAGGTGTCGCTTTTGTGGCGCACCCTGGCGGAATCAATGCTTGCCTCGGACACCCCTACCGAGGGAGCCCGCAGGACCGCCCGAAAGTCGAGATTTCCCGCGGTTTTCCCCACTATTCCCGCGGGGTCCTCCCATCCTCCGCCGTCTCTTCGAGCCTGCACCGTTACTGAGCCGCCGTTTATGGCGTCGCTTTCCACGGCGATATCCAGCACTTCCACGGCTTCGGAGCTGGATAGCGTCAGGGAGGGAGAAAGCACGGTCTTCTCCGTTATCTGCCCCTCGGACTGCCCCGTAACGGAGAGCCCCGCCGTGGGCATGGTCCCTTCGGGATCGTCCGCATGAAGGGCTATGGCCACGTGGATGTTTTTGCCTGCCAGGGGGTTGAGATTGGCCATGGTGAGAGCCGTAAGCTCCGCTGCGCTATTGCCCTCGGAGAGAACGCTGTCCGCCGTAAGGCTCTGCGTGGATATCGCCTCGAAGGCTGTACCGTTCCATTTCTGCCAGCCGCCTTCCCCAAAAGAAAGCAGGAATCTGCGGGAAGTCCCTGCGGGTTCCGTACCGGTTACGGTGACGGCATCTATCTGAGTGAGGGCGGAAGCGTCCAGGGGCACTATGGAAACGAGAAGGCCGGATTTCTCTTCAACCAGGAGATCCTGGGTATATCGAACAGGTTCAATTACGGAAAGGTCGGGCATTTAGACCACCTCCTTGTAAGCGATGTAGGCAAAACCGGTGCCGCCGCCACCGAAACCGCTGGAACTGTTATATGTCAGGCCGTTACCTTGATAAGCGTTAATTTTCCCACCGCTCCCCCCCTTGCCGCTTTTGCCTCCACAAGAAATATGTATGGTTGCACTGCAAACAAAAGCAATTATTAAAACTGAAGCACCCGAATTTGCATCGCCTGCACCACTACACCCAGGGCCTTGGCCATTTTTTCCTGGAGTCCGTTGGCCGTAGGAGGATTTCCCTCCATAGCCACCATCTCCACCTTCACCAATTCTACCGGGATGGCCGGTCCCACCACCTTCTCCAGAGCCTCCACCTCCAGCACCACTCCAGTGGGCACCCCCTCCACCTCCACCTCCGGAACCACCATGCCCGTTTCCAGCGCCGATTCCCATACTCCCGGGATATCCGGAAGAATAAGGCCCATCTACCCCCCTCGCTCCTCCACTTCCCCCCTCTCCCCCTTCACCGTCACCGCTCCAGTCGTTTCCGATGAAGCCGGTTCCGGAGAGGGTTCCACCACACAGGAGAAAAACGTTTCCCGTGAGAAGGAACCTGTCGGGCATCATGGAATGGCAAAAGGGCATCTGTTCAATTCTGGTTATCCCCTTGCCCGTGGTGATAATTTTTCCCGATACAGTGCAGTTTCCCTGCACTACCGCCGCCAAGATCCCTCCGCCTGTGGTGGTATTCCACGCCTTGGGGACCAGAGAACCTCCGGAGGCGATATTCAGATTGCGGAACTGGGGGATCTTCACCACCTGGATGTAGTATTCCGAGGGGGATACGATAAACTCCGTGATGGCGCTGCCGAGAGTCAACACTCCCCCGTTGAAGCTCGCCACGGTACGAATGGAAAACCTGGAAAATTCCTCCGTGGCGTCCGCCGTCTTGCCTCGGGATACGTGGATCATGACCTTGTCTCCGGGCTGAATGGTGCCGTATCTTCCCACGGATTGCTCCCCCAGCATGAAGTTCTGCTGGGATCCGCTCTGCACCATGGCGGTGGTGTTGATGTCCACTCCCGCCTGGGTTATGGTGTCGTCTCCGGTGCTGCCGTCTCCGAACCCGCCCAGGCTCTTCAAATTTATGCTTCCCTGGTAGGGACTCGCGGGAACCGTGGGTATTCCGCTTCCCGCAGCTTTACGAATGCGGACTTCGTCCATCTGCCCCACGAATCCCCCAAGACGGATTTCATCGGCTTCGACGATACCTGCAGCGATGCTTCCCGTCCCCGCTCCGGCCCCGTTGAAATAGAGGTTCAGATTTCCTCCGGAGATGCGTATCAGGAGATGGGTCCAGGCACCCTGAGAAAGGAGAGCCGAAGATACGATGGGGGTATCGTCCACCGTCACCACCACGTTTCCCGTGGAGGAGACCGCTGCGGAAAAAACTTGCGTGCCAGCATTCAGCAGCGCCAGAATATTCCCGGGAGCGGTTACGTTCGTGGGGCGCAGGAAGCATTCGAACTCGTAATTCCCTGCCTTGTTGATATTCAGAAGCCCCGCAGCATCTTGAGCTACAATATAATCCGTATTCGCTGCGGTCTGGAGACAGCGGTACCCGAACTTCGGGGTTCCCTCCACCACCTGGGCCACCGGAGCTTCGGTCCCCACAAGCTTGGCGTTTCCCTGGGCACTCCAGGAGAGCTTTCCTATTTCGTCCCGCAATCCGTCCCCGGTTTCCCCGTAGTAGGGAAAGTCGAAGTGCAGGAGTGCGATTTCACCGTTTTTGTATTCCCGTCTGCTCATGTTTTCCTCCCTATACCAGGGTTACGAGATCCCCGGAAAAACCGATATCGCCGCTTGCCGTAAAAGCTGCGGCGTTTCCCTGATTCGTCCCCAGGGCAAGGTTCACGGGGACCATGCCCCCCACTCCCTGCCACGTTACTTTCGGAGCCCATGTGCGGGATGTGTCCGTACCGGCCCCCACGGCGGAGCCTTCCCGCACCGCCGCACTGGTACGCAGAAGCCTCGCCTTGCCGCTTCGATACTGTTTCGTCACGGCATTCTCAAGGATTACCCGCTTCACGCTTCCCGCAGTGGCGGTGGATTTGATACGCACTTCCTCCATGGCGATGCCGTCCGTAAGGGTGTAGTTGAGTCCCACGATCACCGAGGAGAGATCCCCCACGTCGATGGAATCATCTCCGGGAACCACCGAAGTAACTTCCACGTCCGTCATGTCCAGTTCTCCGGTGCTCAGAAAATCTTCGAGCCACCAGCCGTCGTATCCTCCGTAAAGGTTTTCCATTTCCAGCCTCCACGCAAGATCCCGGAGATTGAGGGCCAGATCTCCCGAGGTGCGCTCCAGGTGTTCCACCCGGGAGGCCACCTTCGTAAGTTCCAGGGCCTTCAGCTCCCCGATGATGTTTTCTATCTGGTCCATGATGGCGTCATACTCCTCGGTTCCCGGAATGGCGGATTGCAGGGCTTCCAGCCGGGATTTCAGCCACTGGGTACGCATCGCCAGGGCGTGAGCCTGCACGTTTTCGGGGCTTCCCGCCCCTCCGGCGGCGAACTCCCCGGGCATAATCATCTTTACCTGTTCCGGATACTCCGGTGTTTCCGGCTCCGGAATGGCCACAAAGTCGCTCATCTGCATTTCTCCTTTCTAGAAGCGGATAATCCAGTATCCTTCAATCTCGATATCTCCGTCCTTGTCGATGGCTTTACCGTTGGTCCGCACCCTCCGGGAAAACATGGTGCCGTCTCCGCAGAAGAGGCCGAACTCCCGGATGGCCATACCGTTGGCATCTCCGGTGCCGATAAGGAAACTGAACTTCACGTTGGGAGTGGGCTCTTCACTTGTCACCCATCGAATGGCATCTCCCTCGACCTCTCCCCGGGCAAAGCTCGCCGAGGCGGATACCAGGAAGGCGTTTTCAAGCCCCCCCTGATCCGGCGCCGGGGCCTCTCCGGAGGTCCCTACTCCCACGTGGGTTCCCGCCATGCCGGACTGCCCCGCGAAGAGCTTCGCTATGGCCACCCTCCCCGCGGTCATGATCATGTTCTTTTCCCGGTATTGCTCAAGCACCTCGCCGTTACGCCGAACCGTAAAAAAAAGCTGCCCCTCGCAGGAGCAGCCCTCTTCGAATATCTGCATCTACAATGCCTCCCTCGTGATTTTTCCTCCGTAGGCTACACCACCCCCATAGGCGAATTCTCCGTACCTCGCCTCTCCGTAACGGGGGCATCCGTCTCCGTAGGAGAATTTTCCGTACACCAGGGGCCGCCGGATTTCGATATGCCCCCCGTAGTCGTGAGGCCCTTCGGAGCTTCCGTAACGGAAATCTCCGTAGCGTACTTCCGTATATAAGGAAGGAACCCGGTAGACTTCCGTCATGCCGGGGAAACGCACCGTAAGGGTTTCCAGAAGATCCGGCATCCCCTCACCGTAGACGGGGGTTCCCGGAGTAGCGTGACCATATCTGCCCCAAGGCTCGCCGAAGGAAAAAGAGCCGTATCGCAAGAGATCCCCGTAGTCGAAGAAGCCGTACCGCAATCCCCCCCAGGGATAAACCTCGAAAAAGGGGAGACCTATGGCCAGCTTCCCCATGCCCGAGGGACCGGTAACGTCCGTGCCGTCTCCATCCAGGGGTTCCCCGAGGGAGTCTTCCATCCATATACCCAGTATCAGCCCCGCCAGACCGGTGCGGTAGGATTTAGCCACGTTGAAGGCCCTTATGGCCAGATCCCGGGTTTCCGAGGAGAGGTCAAACTCCTCCCCCACCCAGACCTTGAGCTTTGCCGTATAGGGAGTGCCCTCGTATTCGAACCATTCCCGGAGTTCGCTATGAAACCCGAGATCTCTCAAAAGCCGCTCTACCGCCCAGGGAGTTCCCTTTTTGCGGTGCCAGGGGATGGAGCTTTTCACCAGTCGTCGCTTGGCCTCAAGGGATAAGCTGAGGGGTTCGTAAAGATCCACATGGAACTGCCAGGCCAGAAGATCCACCACAGCCTCGGGAAGTTCGTCTATCCGGGAGAGGATATAGGCCTCCCGGGTTGCCAGGGAAACGCTCTGTAATTCGGGATTCAGCGCAGCAGCCCCGGCCTGTACCTGTCTATCTTCGGCGATGGATGCGGGAAGAAGCTCCCCGAGAAGAAGTTCCTTGAGATTACGCATCTTCCAGCCCTCCATAGAAGAGGGTTATGCTTTCTCCGGGTATGGCAAGTTCGTTTTTTTCGAGTTCCCGGTAGACAGGAGTTCGCACCTCCACCCGCCTCGCCCCCGCTTCCATGAGATACCGCACGAGCTGGGAGGGGAGAATATCCCTTCCTATTTTCGTCCTCTCCCAGAATATCCATTTTTCGAGAGCCGCCTCCACCGAGGCCTGAATGGTCCGTGCGCTGGTGGCATCCTCCCGATCGATCCAGTAGGTTACGTCCAGATCATATTCCACGGGCATGGGAGAAAGGGCCTGCACGTGATCCGTAAGGGGGCGCACGTCCTCGGCGTTGCACTGCTCCAGCACCAGATCAAGAATGTCCTGGGTGGGAAGCTCCCCATTTCGGAGCAAGGGGTAGATTTCCACCTCCCCGGGATCGATGTCCGGGGGCCCCAGCACCGCCACGTCCACGATATCCTGATGCGCCGCCCGGGCGTAGTAGACGTATGCCCCCCGGGGTCCTGCGGCGGCGAAGGATTCCGGGGCCATCTGGATACGTTCCCGGAGGTTTTCATCATCCTCCACGTCGGATCCTCCCGAGGATATGGTGACATTCGTCACCGAGGAGAGCCAGGGAAATACGTCCACCGCCTGGGAGATCTGCCCCGGAAGAAAACCGTTTCCAATGGTTCCGGCCATGGTGCACTCCGCCTCCGCCGTTACGGCAGCTTCTCCCGAGGGAACCTCCACATTCTCCAGGGTGGTGAAGATAATATCCCCTCCCCCCGGGGTTGCCCTGGTCCCCTTGGGAATGATCACCGCCTGGGGCTGCAATGCAGAGAGAGTGAATTCCAGGGTGGTTCTGGCATTTTTTGGATCGAGGCGTTTTACTTCGAGCAACGCCCCGAGATGATCCAGATGATCCCCCGTGGCATACGCCAGAAGGTTCATCTTCGCCGCATGATCGATGAGGTACCGCTGATGCACGATAACGAAGGCTACGGTTTCCAGAAAGAGCCGTACCGGATCCCCGGGATAGAGCTTCCGGGTTTCTCCGTACTGGGTTTCAAAAGCCTCTTCGTAGCCCGCTACAATCTCCCTCTCTATGATTGCCGCGTCCCGTTCCGCAAAGGTGATATCCGGAAGATGCGGAAAAAGGTTACTCTTCATGTATCTTCACCCTCACTTTCGGGCGCAGAATGCCGTCCACGTCCCCCTCGAAATCCACCCGGACCACCCTGCACCGGGGCTCGTACTTGTGAATGGCCTCCACGATATCCGCGGTGAGTGCCGCCATGGCCCTGGGGGTGGGATAGTCCACCACCCGGGCATCCACCCCGAAGAGCCTATCCAGGGGTACGCTGTATTTCGGGGTGGTGAAGATGGTACGGATGTTCTGGATGATCTCCGTTACCAGATCCGGAGGAGCGAAATGCACCTCTTCAAGCCGAAAGGTTACGTCCACTTCCACGCTATTTCGCCCCCTCCTCCACGTATTCTTTCAGGGAAAGCGAAACCTTTACCTTGACCACCTCTCCCCGGTTGTTTACCACCTCCGCATTTTCCGTCATACGCTCCAGCACCCACAGGTTGTCCCCCTGGGGAACGCCCCCGAGAATGAAGGATACCGCTTTACCCTCCCGGAGAATCTTCCGGAGCTTTTCCAGATCCTCCTCCGGAGGAACCCCCAGAGCCGCATCCAGGGTTATGCTCATGGAAAGCGACGAGGGCTTGTTCCCCGTGTATTCCAAAAGAGATTTGTGTTGGTGCAGTTCGTGCTCCGTGTAGCGGGCACTGTTGGTGCGCTGTAATCCTTCGAAGGTTCGAACCCGTTCATTGGAGACCTCGAAAACCACCGTTCCGAAAGATCCGATCATTGTTCCATCCTTTCGCCTAAGCCTCCGGCTCGGGCTTTACGGAAGCACCTCAGCCGGAGCCGGGAGGGCTTTCGGGTTCCGGAAAAACAAAGGGTTCCAGAGGAACCTCCGGAGCGGGATAGATGAAAACCTTGCCTTCCGGTGCGGCCTGGATGTAGATGTTTTTATCCTCCATCCTGATGCGGCTGTCGTGGCTGTCTTTCACTTCCACAATGTGCTTTTTTCGATCTACGAAAATCCGGGTACCGTCCTCGAAGGTGGTTACCCGGATATCTTTGTTACCTATGGGGGGCTGGTTTTTTTCGTCCCAGATGGAGCCGAGGATAACCCCCGCTTCCAGTCCGTTGCCGAAACAGAGGCATACCACGTGCTCCCCCTTATCCAGGGGCATCTCGTCCTTGTTTTTGAGGCTGTTCGGTACGAGAACGGGAAACCAGTATGAGACAAGCCCGTCCTTTTCGGGAAAGTACACCCGCGCCCGGTGCTTTTTCTGGTCGTAGGCGGAAATGTAGCCATGGCGAAGGGTAGCGGATGTTTCAACGTTCTCGCGGGATCCCCGCATGGAGGGCATGGGCATCACCTCTTTTCCCGGTTTTATGTTTTGTGGAGCGGGGAAGGAGAAGACACTCACATCCCCGCCACCTCCCTACGAAAAAAACCCCTCTGCAGAGAGGGGCTTTGGTCAGCTTTCGTCTATACGCTTATGCCTTGCGGTATTTCCACATCATTTCCGGGTTGGATTCCACCCGGTTGCGGAACTCTTCCCACACGTTCACGTGGTAGGCGTTTACGCTACCGTAGGTGGAGTTTTCGATTTTCCGCACCTCATACCCCATATCCACCGAGAGAGATGCCATTTTGCGGCCCAGTACCGACCACATACCCCGGCTCGTGACAAAGAAGTTTTTTACCCACTCCACGGCGGTGCACTGCTTCCAGGTTTTACCGTTTCCGATTTCGTCTTCCAGCTTGCCGCATCGCTGAACCGCATTGCTTGCGGTGGCCATGGCTTTGGCTTCCCGGCTATTACCGATTTGGGCCTTGGTGCGAAGGGCTTCATCCCGCTGATATTCGAGAAGCTTTTTCTGCTGGCGTTCATGTTTCAGCTTTTGAAGAAGGTGAATGGCGTAATCGGGGTCTTCCAGTATGCGATCCATGACCTCCTGGGGGTTTTGGGCTCGCTCTTCCCGGTAGGCCTTCTCTACGGCTATGAAATACTTGCGTGCCTGGCGGCCCTTTTCATTGTTTTCCACCATGCAAAGCTCTTTGGCCATGTCGATGGTAATGAGGTAATCTTTATTGGGACGCCCCCTGCCAGAGGTTAAACTTGAATTTTTGACAGGATTATCAAAAATCTCAATGTAATCTTCTCCTCCTGTAAACCCATACTTCTCGATCCGTCCCTTTATCCAGTTAGCAAACTCCTGTTTGCTCTCCAAAAACTCGTGCAGCTCCCGGGCATTTACCATGCGCCGGTTCTCGCCTTCGTATATGGGGATAAGCCCTTTTTCCAGCACCTGAACGTTTTCCATATCTTTTACACCTCCAAAACAACATCTTGAGAATATCCCAAAACAGGGATGACCCGGGGTGTGAAAACCTCGAATTTCCCTCGAAGCCTTTTCCCATGCTCTTCCAGAATTGCCTGTCTATTCATGAGCATTTTTCTTAAATTTCCCCGTTTCGGGAGTTGTCCCCTTCTTCGGAACACGCCTTTGATATCGCAAAAAAACACGAACACACAAAATCCGTATGCCCAGCTGGTGCTTATTTCCTGCGGAAAGGCTCGCACCCCGGAATTCCAGAGGGTATAAGCTTCGTGGAAAGCCTTGGAGCGCATTCTCTCTTTGGGCAGGTTATTGTACGGGTGTCCTTTGCCGTATCTCTCTTGTCTTTCTTCGGGCATGAAAAAAGACCTCCTTTCAGCCATGCCAAAGGAAGCCTCTCGTATGGTATAATTACCACATGAGAGGAGCAATCCTTTCCTGGGCCCTGGTAGACTGAACTTCTTGGCGGGAGACAGTCTATCAGGGTTACTTTTTTGCCTGCACTTTTTCGGCATAATCACGCATAAACTCTTCTAAAACTTCGTTCATGTTTCTACGCTTGATTGTGCAAGCCACCTTGAATTCTTGTAAAATATCCTCGTCAATCGTGGTGGAAAAAATTTTCCTCGCCATGGCATCACCTCCACAAAGATTTATACAGCTTCTTTACATCTTTGTCAAGATGACACTAAATTTAAAAGCCACCTACCCCGAAGGGCGGTGGCTGAGTGTTCCAAAACCTTTTGCGGAAAAATCATCGCCTGATAGGCTTGTCTAAAAGGTTAAAAAAGACCCTATTACGGTTCTCACACAATTTCTTGAGATCGGAATAGGCATACATTTCGACTCGCATCATCTTTTCGGGTTTATCGAGTCCTCCTATGCCAACATCCCTGTAGAAAGAAAAACTTGAAAAAGGTATCTTGGTGTAGACATCCCTCGTGTCTTTTTCATATCTCCTTTCCCTCTCTTTTTCTATATCATCCCTTCCCGCAAGTATATATCCAAAGAAACGACACTTACTTGTATCAATGTCAATTGCGCCGCCGTTTGCTCCAAGCCCTTTCCCGGCCTTAAAAAAATTTTTTGCATACCGGACAACCTGCTCCGTCATATCTTCGTTTTTATCTCCTGCGTTATGAGCCCCAAAAGGACGCTTCAATTCTATGAAAACTATTTCGGCAGGTTCTGGGTTGTTATCAGCATAAGCACGTATAATTATATCGGATGCTGCCTCGCCATTTCCAGCCGAGTGAGTGCGGGAAAAATAAGCAAACTTATCATCCACAAGCCAAAGGTTGTGCTTAAAATAATCTTCCTCTCCGTTGTAATCACCCGAAGGACAGATTATCTGATGTAATTCTTTTTCGAGAGCGCTCCCAGACTGATAAAGCTCTAACATTCTTCCAAATTCTTCAAGCACGGCCTTTCTGTGCTTTACATAGACAGCCAAGCCAGATCTCATAACCTGATCCCGATACGCGGTCTCTTCCCCTCGGAAGAACTTTAACTCCTCTTCCGTTTTCTTGCAGCATGCCTTGCTCACAATCTCCTTCTCAGGCAAAACCATCCGGGAAGACACCGCCAGTTCTTCTGGTTCAAGGAACTGTGAGAAAGGTGGAAGTTTTTCTTCAAATTCCTGAAAATTTCTTTTCGTCTGGCGCCGATTTTCTTCTATCTCTGCGGAAAAAATAGTGTCCAGCTTGTCGTAAACCTGCTTCTTTATGGCTTCGTAAACATCGGGCTCCAGATCAAGAGTGTCCCCAGTGCTTGAAACCCGATCATCGAAATACCCAGATGCCATGAAAACTTTATACCCTTCTTTTGGAGCAAACTCGTACTCCAAGCGGGGCTTGACAGAAACCACCAACCCTCTCGCACAAGAGATAAGCGGAATTTTTTTCCCCGCCTCTGTAGAATCTTGCAAAAGCCAAAGCTGAAACGAATGTTCAAGGCCATCCAGGGAAAGTGAGAACTTTAAACGTTTTACGTCATGGACAAGATCGTTTCGGCTAATCTTTGCATTATCACCATTTAAGCTTATATCTAAAACAATATTTCTTGATCCTATATTCTCCTCGTCGTCCGGGAGGAAAAACGGCATGAAATTGGAAAGGATCCAACCCTTAAGCTTTTCCGCAGAATCGTACCCGGAAAAGAAAGTTTTTGCTCGCAACTGTTTTTGTTGACTTATACAGGACATCTGCACTCTAGTTTGAATAGTTTCATTTTCTGAGGGGCAAGACTCGTGGGCATCAAAAAGTCCTGCAACATCCCTTTTAGGATAATCAAAAATTCTTTGCCATACAGAACCATCTTGATCACGGAAAGTTGAATTATATTCACAATGATCGGTGTAGTACACTATCGCCAGACGGCCCTGGCCTTTGGGGGAGAAGCGTCGACGCTCTTTCCGGATGTTCACGCTATCAAGGACATCGAAGCAATCGTAGTTTTCCTTCGTAAATCCTTCACCGTTATCAGAAACCAGAATTTGCGTGCGGTTTTCATCATGAGTTGCATTCAGGATTATGTGTGGGCTTTCGCAATCTTCCGAAATAAGACAGGAGTGAAGCGCATTAGAGAGCACTTCCCTCAATAGAAAGTTGAAACCATGCTTCTTGTGTTTATATTCTTTTTCTGCCCTATGTTCCACATCGCTTTTATGCTCCATGCCGCTCCCCCCAAGCTTCTAAGCGTTGCTCCCTAGTGTACTACGTCTTGCCTGTTTCGTCTCGGATAAATTTTACAAAACCATCTTTGACACGTACGTTTTACACGTGTTACAATACCCACAGAAGGGGTGAGACGCATGGGAAAAAGCTACAGCTCGAAGGAGATTATCAAAATTCTCAAGGCCCAGGGGTGGATCCTGAAACGAATCAGAGGAGACCACCACCAATTCCAACACCCGACACACCCGGGAACCGTAACAATCCCTCACCCCACAAAAGACATTGACATAAAAATTCTCAAGAGCATAGCGAAACAGGCGGGGATTGATCTTTAATCTCCGCTTGAAAAACCTCACGAAAGGAGTGCTTCTTATGCAGGATAGATATGATTTCCCCGCAGTGCTGCACTATAACTCAGATGAGCGTATCGGCATATATTTCCCGGATCTCCCCGGTTGTGTCAGCCAGGGAGAGAACGATGCCCAGGCAATTCGGCGTGCCACGGAAGCCCTGGAGCTTCATCTTTTCGGCATGGAGGAGAATAGAGAACCTATTCCCGCCCCATCGCCGCTCTCGAAAATAAAGCTTGATAGCGACGAAAAAACCGTAATGATCACCGCCATCATGCCCCTCGTTCGAGAGGAGATGGAGAGCAAGGCGGTGAAAAAAACCCTGACCCTCCCCTACTGGCTTAACCGGGCTGCCGAAGCAAAGGGGGTCAACTTCTCCGCCCTGCTTCAACACGCCATCAAAGAGCAGCTCGGCATGGAAGAAGCTCGGCGTTAGTTCATCAGAGACGGCTCCCGGATACGTTTTTCCGGGAGCTATTTTCTTTTTTTACTCTCTTCCAACACCACCCCGCACCATTCGGGGAGGCTTGCCACGGGAAGATCCAGCCAGGCGTTTACGGGGGTTGCCGTCTCTGCCCGGGCAAGCCGCAGGGCTATGCGTTTGAGGCTTTTGCCAGGGGAGTCTCTGTCTTTTCTTCCTGCTCCTCCTCCGGGCTCCCAGATTCCGAGCCCAGCAAAAAACCCTGCACCGCCGTAACCACTTTGTTGAAATCCCGCAGGGGAAGCCTCTCCAGAATCTGCACAGGAATTTTGAGAGCCCGGGAGGCCAGGCGAATCTGGAACTGCTTGCTGAAGTCTCCCAGCATGGTGAACTTTCCTTCCCCCTGAAGCTGGTTTTCCACGGCGATCATGTCACTTCCGGTCATTTCCTCCAGGGGGATTTCCAGTACCGTATGGCGGACTTTCTTTCCTCCCACTTCGAATTCAAAGGGCTTGCTCAGTTCGATCTTCATGTTCTATCCCTTCCCCAGGGCGGAGCGTACTCCCGCGAGGTAGTCCACCCCATCCACCCGGTAAATGTAGTTGAGCTTGTCCAGCTCAATCTTTTCGCTTCCATCGAGAGAGAGTTTCATGTACAGCACCTCGAATTCCATCTGGGGGTTTCCCAAATCTCCCACGTTCAGGGCTCCGAGCTCTGGGCCTTTGGGGGTTCCCTTTACGAAAAGGTGAAGCTGTTGCGCTTTGTGTTCGCCGCTTCCCGCATCATAGCTCTGGAGTGCTCCGTAGAGATCCAGGGAGTGGGTTTTGTGGGCCGCCAGCTTGGTGATGCTTTCGGTGACGCTTCTCCATTGCAGGCTTAGGGTGGTGGAGCCGAAGTGTCCCAGCACGAGAGAGTCGAAAACCCCCGCAATGCCCGCCCCTTTTACCTCGCTGCTCATGGGCTCCAGCTTGGGAAGGGTAACCTCCGCATTTCCCAGCTCTTCCGTTCCCTCCAGGTACACCGCAAAGTTGATATTCTTCTCGGGAATCAGGTTCGTACTTGCCATCGTTCAATCCCCCTTTCTAATCGAAGAGTGCCCGGAAATACTGGGGATCGAATTCCAGGGTTCCCCGGATTTCCCGCGCCGGAGGGGGCGGCGTGACGTAAATGTGGAACTTCAATATGCCATCCATGAGATCCGTAAGGGGGTTTTCGGCCTCCGGAAACGCCACCCGGCCCCCGAGGATGTACTCTCGTGCCGCCAGACCGTTGAGCCGCACATTGAAGGAGTTGACGATAGTTTTAACCAGGCGCAGCGTCATGGGGCCATCCACCTTCTGCCAGAAGGTAAGGATAAACTCGTTGCCTATCCAGTCGAACATCCGGCGAATGGGCACGAAGGCATCCTTGGGATCCGTATTTGCGGGGTAACAGGCGGTGCGGTTTCCCCAGGCGCGCCACCCCCCTACCCAATTCAGGGCCGTGATAATTCCCTGGCCGTTGAGGTAGTTCGCCATCTCCGGCCCCAGGTTGACCTCCTCCCCCGAAGCGTTTACCAGGGCGTTCATCTGCAGGTTCTTGTTTGAGGGGCTCTCGTAGGGCACGTCTTCGTTTCCCGCATCGATGGTGTTCATGAGCCCCGCAAGCTGGGTGGAGAGATGAAACACATCATTCCCGAGTTTGATCTTGGGCCAGCAGACGATCTGCCGTTCCCCCGCATAGTTGTTGTTCTGCTTCCATCCGGGAGCATCGGTGTATTTCTCTGCGCCTCCCGAAGCAGAAGGGATGTCGCAGAGAGCCTGAGCGGTAAAATGGCCGTTCACATTCTCCGCCTTGGCCAGCATAACCGCCGCCACCTCGGGCTTTTCGGACCACCCGGGAGCAAGGATCAGGCCGGGAAGAATCCGGAACTTGGGAAAGATTTCGTTTACCAGTTCCAGGCCAGTACGTTTCCCCGTGGCCACGTCGATCCCCCCGATGATGTCCTCCGCAGTAACCTGGGAGGGATCCACCCGATCGAACCCCAGGGTTACGCTTTCCGCCTCCGCCAGGCTTCCTCCGGAGAGTACCGAGAGAATGGCGTTGCCTTCGTCGTCATACCCCAGGGCATAGTCCGTTCCCGCCACGGGAGCGGGATCTCCGCTCACCGTTACACTGTCCAGAAGCACCCCTTCTCCGAGGTTCGCCTTGCCGCTTTCGATGGCAACGGGCGCAGGATCCACCGCAGTTTTATGTTCCCCCGGATCGAGCACGTTGATAAACACGCAGGGTCCCACCCCATAAAGGGCAAACTGGGAATAAGTGAACTCACAGATGGAGTATTTCTCCCAATCCTTGCTGAATCCGAAGGCCTGCACCGCCTCGGAATAGCTGTACACCAGCCTGGGAACGTTCACGCATTCCGGGTCCGTGAGGTGCACCGGAGCGGTACCGATTACCACGGGAAGCCCCGCCTCGGTTCGCACCGGAGGAACGAGGGATGTGGGGACTTCGCTTTTATATACCCCGTGTCTGTAGGCCAACTATTTCACCTCCTGCAACGCCCGGGCGACAACGGAAAAGAGCCGGGATTCGTTCGTCCCCGGCTCCTTTATTTTCTTCCGCATATTCCCGAGTTCTTCCACGGGAACAAAGAGTTCCCGGATTTCGGGAATCTTCCCGAACCAATCCTCACACCAGGGGGGCAATCCTCCCCGGAATACCTGGTTGGTCTGCAACGCTCCCCCGGGGATATTGGGCCCCAGGTAGACACACGTTGCGGGGGTGGTTACGCTTTTTCTTTTTACCGCCACGGCGGTCACCTCTCTTTCTTATCTATTCCACTGGCACGGGGGAATCGGGGCGGGGATGGCAAAATGGGCCGTCATTTCCGCAATGCCATAGGGGGCTGGCTGATCCTCGAAAAAACGCCATTCCAGGATCTTCCGATCCTTCGGAGTAAGGGCGTATTTGTTCGCCAGGGTACGCCCGGGAAGGGTAAGCAGGGACGTGCGGATTCCCTGAAGAATGTTCGCGCAATCCATCCACCCCCGGTGATCCTCCGCCCAGGTCTGAATTACCATCACCACGGAGCATCGCCCCCCCTCTTCGGGGAGAGGTCCGTCGGAACCCTCAATTGGTACGATCTGCACGCAAGGCACGTGATCATCCCCCGGAGGCCCCGCACTTTTGGGAATCAACCAGCCGGTTATCACCTCCGGAGGAGTGCGGCCACTCCCCTTTTTCGGCACCGGGAATTCCTGTACCACCCCTTCGAGGTGCGTTTTCAGGGCTTCGCAGAGCAAGAGCATTTATTTCCCCCCCTCAAGCAGATATGCCACCTGGTGATTCAGTTCCTTTTTCATTCGTTCCGCTGCGGTGGCTTCTATCTCCTCCGCTATTCGGTCGTGGTGCAGCATCTGGGGCACCGAAGGACCGAACTTTTTTTTCAAGGGAACGTTGCGTCCTCGTCCCCGACGTTGAAAAACTCCCACCCCGGAATTCATGCGTGCCAGAAAAGCCCGCTGAAGCGTCGCCTGTTTACCCTTGGTAACGGAGAGGCGAATCCGGGGGCGGCTTTGCACGCTTTTCCCCCGGGTAGATCTTGGGCTTTGGGGGGTAACTTTGAATCGCATGAGCGAAAGGGGGCTCCCCCGGGAAACGAGAAATCCCCGGGGCTTTGTATAGGAGGCCCTTCGAACATCCATGGTATCCCTCACCGTTTGCGCCTTGACGATGAATTTTCCCCGCACCTGACGTACCGCTTCGGCTCTGGTCCCCGTGAGGGTTTTGTTTACCGCTCTCGCAAGAGCCTTTTCCGCTCCCTTGGGGATGTGCCGCAAAAGGCTTTGAGCATCCCGGATATCCTCAAGAGCCCCTTCCATGCGAAAAGATTGCGTTGCTATTCTCTGACCGCTCATGCTTCATTCGCTTCCAGCGTTATTTCCAAAAGCCCTTCACCCTGGGACACCTCCGAGACGATCCACTCCTTTCCGGAGACTGTGAGTAGGGATCCCGTTTTCGGGCGGAAGCCCAGATCCGCCTCACGACAAATCAGCATAACCCCCGCCGTCCAGATTCCTTCGGCATAGTCCGCCTGCTTGCGAGGTTTACGCTTTTGGTAGAGGTCCTCATCCAGCACGGCGAGGATCTCCTTATCTGCTACAAAAAGGAGATCCCCAAAGGTTTTGAGCAGGGTTTCATCCGCTCGGCGCATGGATTGGGCGAAGCTCATTCCCCCCGACGCTCCTCCAGCATGGTCATGAGTTTTTCCAGAGGCCAGTCCGCCTGGGGCCTTCCTCCAAGCTGGCGATACTCTTCTTCAAGCTCTTCCCGGGAAGGAGGGTCTTCATCTTCTTCGGGAATTTCCGGAAGGTTTCCCTCCTCGATGCTGGTCTCTTCTTCAAGGTCTTCGGGATCATCCGGCTTTTGGTTATGCGGTTTTTCCATTTCAGAACTCCGCACATACTCCGCAGCCCCCAGGGCCACGAGGCGCTTTTCATCCCCTTCTCCGGCGGAAAAGATGTCTCCCTTTTCGTATACCGTTCCATCGTGGCGTATCCACATTTTCGCCCTGATCATGACCCTACCCCAGCACGGTGCATCGCAGGGATGCGTTCTTCTCCACCGGCACGGGAAGGGGACGGCAGGAAAGCCGAACGTACCGGGCGGAACCGTCGGGTTCTTCCCAACTGAAGGGTACCCGCCGGGCAGCCACCACGCCAATCTTCACGTTGCTCACCGCTCCGTAGAGCATGTCGTACCGGCTGGCGGGATTGGCGAGCAGAATCTTTTTGGCGGGGACGATCTCTTTGTTGGTTCCCGTGGCTTCGTCATACGCCCACTCTTCGTAGCAGAGGAGATCCAGAGATACCCCGGGAGCGAGAAGGCGACCGAGGTAGCTCGTTCCGTTGGGCATCTCGGCGGGCTTGATCTCCCCCATATCCACCCGGCGCATATCCATAAACTTCAACAGCTTTTCGTTTTCCAGCAAAACGCTGGCGGCATCGCTTCCCAGTACGGCCATGGTGGGAGAGTATCCGGAACTTTTCCGCATCAAGGATGCCCAGGCTTTGAAATCCGCCAGGGGATCCGAGGTGGTAGCACTCCAAAGAGATCCCCCGGAAAGGGCCACCGAGGGGAGGCCGAAGTCCATTTCTTCATCTATCCCCTCATCGGGATCATAGAGCACTATCTTTCCGTCGAAGAGCGCCTGAGCGGCCATTACTTCCTCCCGGCGGGTGATCATGTCTTCCAGAGAGGCCATATCTTTGCCGAGCTGTTCCGCCGCTCGCTGTTCCGGGGTTTTCTCCCCTCCGTAAATAGTTTCTCCCGGGGTTCGCTTGAGCAGATCCTCCGCGGTGGTTACGCACTGAGGCCCCACGAGAGGAGGCTTGTAGCTCTTGGTGGAGTATCCCCCTCGGTCCACCGTTTTTCCTCCCTTGCGAGGACGCACGAAGGGGGCCACCCGACGCTTGGCCTCCGCGCTGTCGATATCCACGCTTTCGGTGTCGAAGGTCTCCACGTTGCTGAAAAAGGTTCGCATGAGAAAGGTCTTCGGGGTAAAGTTCTGGGACAGAGCCCGAAGCATGGTTCTGGTGTTGAACATATCAATAGGCATAGGTATTCCTCCTGGCTAGGCGCCCATGGTGGCGCGGAAATAGATTCCCAGGGTTCTGGCCTGGTCTGCAAAGTCTTCGGCGGCGCTTCCCTCCGCGAAGGTAAGGGCGGAGATGGCGAATTCTCCGGAAAAATACACTTCCGCCGAAACGCTTTCATCCCCCACCGTAACGTTATCCGCAAGAACGGCAAAGACCTCTTCGGAGCCGTCTTCCTTGGATTTATCCACGGGAACGCACTGCCCGGAGGAGGTAACCTTCCCCAAAACGGTACCTCTCGCAAGAGTCTGGGAGGGGGCAAGCTCCACAAGCCCCACCACCCGTTCCGCCGGCCCCGCTATCAGGTTGTCCCTGGTGCAGGAGCCCATATCTTCAATTCCCGCGTAGTTACTCATGGTCTACTTCCTCCCTCCGAACCCGGCCCCGAAGGACGCACAAAAAGCCTCTTCTTCTTCCGCTTTGCTCCTGGCATTCTCCGGGGAGCCTTTAGGAGCATCCCCGCCGCCGATTTTCGGCAGTTCTGCCGCATCCGCCATAAGGTTTTTGTGAGCCTCGGCTCCCTGCTGCTTCTGACGCTCCAGCACACGCCTGGCGAAGGTTTCCGCAGAGCAGGGGTTTTCGAACTTGGCATCATGGCCGAGGTCTCCCGTTGCCACCGATCCAAGGCCTTCAATGGCCTGAATGCGCTTTCTCTCCTCCAGGGCTCCCTCCTCTGCGGCGGCCTTGAAGATTTCAGGGTATTTCGCTTTCAATTCCGCAAGATCCACTATGGTTTCCTCCTCTTTCTCCTTCGTTTCTCCGGGCTCTTCCTTTTCCAAAACCCGGGGTTCTTCTTCCGGTTTTTCCTCCGCTACAGGCACAAAAAAACCCGGCACATTTCTGTACCGGGAGGCATCGAAGCGCAAGGTTCGTTCTCCGCAGGCGAGTATAGCCGTATTCCCCTCCAGCCTGGCCGCAATCTCCAGAGATCCCTCCACCTTATCCGCGAAACCCAACTCCACCGCCTCCCGGGCGGTGAGCCAAGTTTCCGCCTCAAGAAGATTCCGTATCTCCTCCTCGCTCTGGCCGCTTCTCTTGTAGAGGCCAATCATGGAGTTCTGCACCTTTTCCAGAGTGTCCGCCATCTTGCGCATTTCTGCGGCGTTGCAGCTTCCCAGATAGACCAGGGGAGAGTGGATCATCATCATGCTGTGTTCGGGCATGATGATTTCATCCCCCGCCATGGCCACCATGGATGCGGCGGAGGCGGCAATACCATCCACGTATACCGTAACCTTTGCCTTGTGCCTCTGCAGCATGCTGCAAATCGCCTGAGCGGTGGTAACGGATCCCCCGGGAGAGTTGATCCGTACCGCTATTTCCGAAACGGGGCCGAGATCCTTCAACTCCCTGGCGATTCCTTTCGCCGACACGTCGCAGAGGTCTTCCCCGAAGATCCGGAAATCCCCGATATCTCCGTAAAGCAGAAGCTCCGCGCTATCCACTTCCGCAGACGCTTTTATTTCCCAGAATTTAGCGATAATCGCCACCTCCCCAATAAAAAAGCCCCTCCGGAGAGGGGCCTCATACTTTTGCTTGTATTATGCGATGGGTTCCAACTCAAATTTTTCACGGTACTTGTTTACCAGATACACCTGTCCTTTCCCGGTCACTTTGGGGGTTCTGGTGATGCGGATGCTTCCATCCGGATTGTTCACGGTGCGCTCCTTAATTTCAAAGAGCCCGAGATCCATGGATCTCTGGGTGGGCATATTTCTGGATTCACCGTTCTTCATGAGAAAACCGTCTTCCCGCAGAAGCCGAAAAAGGCGGTTCTGCCCCACGTCAACGCCGTTCTGCTTGAGAATTTTCGCAAGTTCGTTTACCAGAATGGATGTTTTGCTGGTCTCCACAGTTTCCGCAAAAAGCACCTTCGGCCTGTCCTTCTCTACTCGTGCGGCAAGGTTGGCCCTTTCCTTTTCAATAGATGCCGCAAGCTCCAGAGCTTCCGCAAAGCTGCCGGGGATCTGGGAGGAGTATTTGTTTTTGAGTTCGGCCTCCATGCGGTTGAAGGCGGCTATGTAGGCCTCTTTGAACTGCATGGCTTTTTTCCCGGTGTAGCCCATGGCGAGAAGAGTGAAGCCGTCACGGGTGATGAGGTAAATAGGAAATTCCCTTTTTGCTCCATTCCCTGTCTGGGCTTCTTCGAACGACTCGCCAAAATTGGAGAGTCGAAACTCGTTCGAACAATCCAAGCCTCTTATATCCCGCAAAACTTTGTCGTGTGGTTTTTCAAACACCCTCGCAACATCCCGGCTGCTGACCACTACCCTGTCATTCTGGACAAAAATCCCGAGTTCGTTCATATCTCTACACCTCCAAAACAGCATCCTGAGAATATCCCAAAACAGGGATGACCCGGAGTGTAAAAACCTCGAATTTCCCCTGAAGCCTTTTCCCGTGCTCTTCCAGAATCGCCTGTCTATTCATGAGCATTTTTCTTAAATGTTCCCGTTTCGGGAGTCGTCCCCTTTTTTGGAACAAACCTTGGATATCGCAAAAAAACACAAACACACAAAATCCGTATGACCAACTGGTGCTTATTTCCTGCGGAAAGGTTCGCACCCCGGAATTCCAGAGGGTGTAAGCTTCGTGGAAAGCTTTGGAGCGCATTCTCGCTTTGGGCAGGTTATTGTAGGGGTGCCCCTTTCCGTATCTCTCTTGTCTTTCTTCGGGCATGAAAAAAGACCTCCTTTCAGCCATGCCAAAGGAAGCCTCTCGTATGGTATAATTACCACATGAGAGGAGCAATCCTTTCTCTGGCCCCGTTTAGCTGTTTCTCCGCCAAGATAGGCAGCTATTCGGGGTTACTTATTTGTTGCCGCTTTTTCTTTTCAGCTCGCTTGCTACATATTGCTCCACCATCTGATCTGAAGCATATCCCTCCATCAAAACCTCAAGGATGTCATTCATTCGCATCTCTTTTTGGACACAAGCCATTCTGAACCGTTTCTGGATATCCGCACGAATCGTCGTTGTGAACGTTTTCCTTTCGCCGACACTGCTTGTCATGGCACCACCTCCGGGAAAAGTCTACCACACTCTCGCATTGCTGTAAAGCTGAAAGTATAAGAGTATAGCACGGAGAAGGATTGCCACTAGATTTTCATTTCAACCAACCCATCAAAGCAACACACATCAGGGAAAGTTCTACAGCACCATTATTTCCCACCTCCTCTGAAGTAAGTCCTTCAAGAGAAGTGTCTAAGCAAACTGTTAATTCTTGCGCATATGGCTTAAGCTCGTCCATGTTGGTCACTGAAAGGGCTAGCTTATTGTTCGAATACAAAAATGCAAGCCAATCAGCGCACGTTGCAAGTTTGTTCTCATGGGAAGCTTCTTGCCATTGGGCCGCCGTTGCGCCGTGCAAAGTGCCGCCTTCATACCATTCTTTCGCACTCGCTATCCCTGAGAAAGAAACTATGACCAACAAGCCAGTAAGGAAAGCTCCTACAAATATGAATTTTCTCACAGGTACCACCTCCTGAATGAATTATAGCACGTCAAGAGGGATCACCAAAAAAGCCACCTACCCCGAAGGGTGGTGGCTAAATATGCTGTTTTTCAGAAAGGATAATCACCACTGCTCAGTCTGCTCCTTTTTCTCTTCCAGAAAGGTGTCACTACGAGTGAGGAAACCCTTGTATTTCCCGCAAAATTTGGAGATAGTCTCTTCTTTTTTGGTTTTTCTTTGTTGTTCCGTTTTCTCAAGAACTTTCCTGCTCATCTTTGCCACCTCCTAGTACCTTTTATTTTTTACTCCACATACCTATTGTACCTCTTCCAGCGGGACTTATAAAGCAAAAAAGAAAACCCCTACTCCCCACCGGCCCCAGCAAGCCCTCCTTCTCTTCGTGCTTTTTCTTCCGCCACTCTTTGGCGGTGGTTTCGCTCCCAGTCTCCTCCGGTGAGTTCCGCCGTTTCGTGGCTTCTGGTGGAGAAGCCCTGGTTTACTCTCTCGGTGGCGGCATTTACTTCCTGCATGGGGTTCAACTGCCCCTGAGATGGGCCGTGCCATACGGCTCCACAGTAGGCCTTTCGTGTCATGGGATCGTCGAAAAACCCGGGGGCCCAGATCCTTCCCGAGGCCACCGCTTCTTCCAGCCAGGCTTCATAGATGGGGCTGCAAAAGCTTCCGGCGAACCAATATCGCCACATCTTGAAGAACTTCCACGCCTCCAGCAGAGCCCCCCGAGAGGCGGAGTAGCTGGCGGTAAAGTGCTTTATCAGCACCTCGTAGGGAAGCCCCAGGGCCGCCCCTATCTGGCGGCTCATGGCGGTTACAAAACTATCGAAGGCCACGGTGGGCCTTTTGGAATCCACGGTCTGCACTTTTTCCCCCGGTTCCAGACTCAAGACGGTGCCTGTTCCTAACTCCATAGCCTGGGGATCGTCCACGGGGGCTCCTTCGCCTAAGAAGCTTTCCATTCCTTCGGGCTTTTCAGAGGTGATAAAGACCGTGAGAAATCCGTTCACCACAGCGGCCATGAGTTCCGCATCGGTATACCGGGCAATCTGTTTCAGGTCTTCGATCACCGGAGCCAGAAAGGGGGTTCCCCGCCTCTGGTTTATTCTCTCGGGATCCATGAGATGCAGGATGTTCCGCCTTCCGGAGCGTTCGCCGTAGGCTGGCCACCGTTCCCACTGATAGCGCCTCCGGATGGCGCTTGATGTGGAGGTGGTGCTTTTGGGGTGGGCTTTGCAAATCCAATACGCCAGGGGGGCGCCGTTTTCATCCACTTCCACCCCTCCCCGAATATCCCTATCCGGAGGGATATTTTCCGGGTTACAGACCACATCACCCTCCAGCAGACGCACCCGCAGGGCGTAGGGCAGGCGGGAAGACTCCTGCATGATGAGGGGAACAAAAACATCCCCGTTCATAAGAAAAGAGAGAAAGGCCAGCCGCTGTAGCCCGTAGAAGTCGCAGATTCTTGCGGCATCGCACAGGGGAGATTCCGCCCACAGGGAAAACTCTCGTTCGGTTTGCCGCTCCCATCTTCTGGCCTCTTCATCCGAAAAGCCCAGGTATTCCGAATCTATCTGAGCGTTCAGCCTGAGCCCCGGCCCCACTACATTGGCTCTCACGGTCTTTATGGCCCCCGCCGCCAGGCCGCCCCCCATGTAGAGATCCCGGGATCGCTCCCGGAGGGTTTCCAGATTGTCGGTTATGTCGCCGTCCGGATCTCCTCCTCCGGATTGCCAGCGGAACATGCTCCGCTTTTTCCGGGAGGCTCCGTGCTTGCCGTATCCACCGCCGGAGAGGCTATCCAGAGCTTCCAGCTTCATTCTCGCCTCTCGGCGGCGGAGGGCCATGCCAGGGGAGAGGGTTTCCACCAGGTCATCCACAAGTTTTCTCATGTCACAGATCGCGCGGAATCACGTGGAATATCCGCCTGCCTCCTCCCTCAAGTTTCGATACTTCCCGTCGCCAGTAGGCTATGCGTTCCACGATATAGGGCAGATCCGGCATGGCAAGTTTGCGGCTTCCCATGCTGAATTCCTGCCCTTCTGCAACCTTGAGTTCCGCCTCCATCCAGGCGCAGAGGTGCCTTTTTGCTTCTTCCAGTCGTTCCGCCTTGGTCATGCGGATACCCCCTTACTCAAAACCCTGCGCTTTCGCGGTGCCCCCCTGCCTGGTCCGGTTTCCGCCAGGCGTTTCAGATCCGGGTTCAATATCCCTATGGCCGCCGTGGCGTATACCCGGCAATCCAGGGGTTCGTTCCGGGCTTTCTGGGATTTTTTTACCCATTCCACCTTACGCCCCTTGGGGCTCATTTTGATAACCTTCCGCTCCGAGGTGAGGCCATCGAAGTAGGTTCCGTCATATCCGGTTTCCCCTCCTCGGGGCCAGTGGCAGTAATCGGGGCCTTCATCCTCCACCCGCAGCCGGGAATAGAGGAGTGTTTTCAAAGCATCCACTCCCAGGGTAAAGAGAACCGCCTTTTCACGCCCCGCACGGGTGGGCTTTCCTATCTGGGGGACCCCCGGCCCTCCGCGCCCCTTGATGGCGAAGATGCGCCGCTGTTCCCGGAGCTTCGTAAATCGGTACACCTGGGAGGTGCAATGCCCCCCGGAATCCACGCAGGTACAGGAGATGCCGAGCTTTACCCCATCCGCCCGAACCCAGGCCCTTTTCAGGAACTCGTCCAACTGCGCCCATACCTGAAGATCCTTGGAGGGATCTCCCATGAAGACCCGGTATTCTATGCCCCAGCTTTCGAAGCCGATACCCCAGCCGACCACCTCCACTTCGAGGCGATCATCCTGCACATCCACCCCGGCGGTGAGCACCAACACACCGAGGGGAAGCCCTTCGCCGTACACGCCTCTCCGGCGTTCCAGCATGGAGGACTCTACCGTAGAGCCTCCTTCGTCCCAGGTGCGGGCAAGCCGGGTGTTGTGAAATACCTGCATGGCCTGAATGCCACCGCTCTCCTTGGCCTCCAGGAATTCCTCCACCAGCTCCGCCCAGGTTACCCAGGGAGAGACGAGCCCCGTAAGGTGGAAGGATCTATGACGCCGCCTCTCGGGATGCGTAGCTATCCATTTTCCCGGGGAGGCCTTCCATACCGTTTCTCCGTATTCTTTACCGCAAAGGGCGCAGCGCAATACGGGATTTGCCTCCCGATTTCGGAAAATAAAAAGATCCCACTTGGGCTCCACATATTTGCCGCAGCCGGGACATTTCCAGTGCCACCGCTCCATGGTGCCCTTCTCATACTCGTTTTCTATGGGAGAAAGGTCTCGTATGGTGGGGGTGGATACCTGAATGATGAGGCTGTTCCAAAAGGTGGATACCCGTTTTTCCGCTATCTTTCGGGGATCTCCCTCGGTGCCCGCACTGGCGGGGTATCCATCGATTTCATCCATCAGCAGCACACGCACGGGGCGGGAGGCAAGCTTTCGGGGCGAGTTCGCCCCCACGAGAGCGAGGTACCCCCCGGGGAATTTCTTGTTGAGAATGGTGTTTCCCGAGGTGCGGGACTTTACTTCCCGCACCCGTTCCCGAAGAACCGGGGTGCTCTGTATGGTGGGGGCAAGCCGCTCTTTGGAAAAGGATTCCGCAAGATCCTCCGTGGGCCATGTCCAAAGTATGGGGCAGGGATCCACGGTAACGAAGTAGCCAAAGATATTCATTTCGAGTTCCGTTTTCCCCACCTGGGACGCCGCCATAACGGTTATTCGTCGCAACCCGGGATCCACAGTGCAATCCATAAGCTCCCGCTGAAAGGGTGCCCGGCTCGTTTTCCATCTTCCCGGCTCCGAAGCGTATTCGCTGGATAACTGCCGGTTGCTATCCGCCCATTCCGATACCGTCAGGCTCGGGGGAGGGCTCGTCATCTTCAGGATCTTCCGGCAAAGCTCTCTCAACGACGTCTTCCGGGTCGAACCTCGCAAGATCCTCAAGGGCATCCCTCACCTCCTCCATAATCAGGTCCCGAATTTCCGCGGGGTCCTCCTTGAGGGCGAGAATGGCCGCCATCTTGTTCGGCAGCCCCAGCATTCGGCTTCGAAAGACCGTGACGAGATCCCCCCATATCTGGCCTACCGCTTCGATACGCACGGTCTCGCCGAGCAGCATTTCCACGGATATCTCCGCCTTGTCCGCCTTCGCCCGGGTAAGCCGCAGGGTTTCCGCGTCCAGATCCCCCTGATTGCTCTTCGTGGCTCCCCGGAGATATTCGCAATACCCTTGCACGGCCTGGGCGAGGTCATACCGATCTTCCGGGTTCTTCTTGAGCGTCCCATCGGCGGTAAGTTTCTGCACCCACCGGGGGGAGATGCCCAGAAGATCCGCAAGATCCGAGGAGGAGAGATTTTTCGAGAAGAGATCCCCGGAATCCGAAGAAGAAACCTCTTTCCCCTCGTTTTCGTAGTAGGTTTTCACGGATTCCTGCAGATCATAGACTCCCCGGCGGACCTTACGAAAAAGCCCCTGGGCCGCAAATTTCTGCACGGACCTTTCCGTAATGCCGAGGATGGCTGCCAGGTCCTTTACCCCTCCTTCGAGCAACGCAACACCCCCTAAACCGACATGCCCAAAAAGTTTACAAAAGCGAAAGCGAACGCGAAGCGAACACCCCCTGAACCAGTTCGCACCTATGTCAAAGCCGCGGTGTCGTTCGCCCCCACTCTTCAGGCCCCCGAAAGAACCTATAAAATCCTATACAATTCTGCAAAAGGCCTTGTCGCAAGGGCTCTTCTACCACGCTAAAGGATTGTATACCTATCACGTATAACGTATATTGTCCGTGATAACTTGGAACCCACACCAAAGCCAGTAATTACAAAGCTTGAACAGCGTTTTGCCTTTACCGTTGAGAGGTCTTTATTAACGAAAAAGCTCTTTCGTGGATGAATGACAGAATCAATCAAAAAGAACGCTTTTATTAATCGTTATTTATGTCAAAAAACCGCCTTTTTCGAGTACCCCCCTGTCAAAAGGAAGAGGCCTTTTGCGTCGAAAACCGCACCTTCTTGTACGCTGTATCGTGATCATCCTGGGTGATGCCGATGTACCGCAGGGTTATGCTTGGAGAGCTGTGGGCAAATAAGCTTTGCAGGGTGGCCACGTCTTTGGTCTCTTTGTAGTAATGATGGCCAAAGGTCTTGCGCAGTGTATGTGTGCCTATTCTTCCGGGCACGCCGCAAGCTTCGGCAGCCCGCTTCAACACGTGCCGTACCTGCCATTCCCCCAGGGCACGAATGCCTTCATCGCTCATGTAGCGGGAAGGAAAGAGCGGGGACGAAAGATCCCAGGCGGTAATAGGAGAAAGGCACCCCCTGATAACGCTTTCCAGCTCCGTTCCCCGGATAAGTATGCTCCTCTCCCGATTGGTCTTCATGGTCTTCTTCTCTCGGATACGCACACGCTCGGCCCATCTACGCCTCCCCGAGGCGTATTCATCTATGATGTGCCCGAAGGTGAGGCGCTGGAGGTCCGAAATCCGCAACCCCGTATGTATGCCGAACTCGAAGAGAAGATAGTATTTTTCGTTCCATCGCCGCAGATACCGGGACATTTCCGCCACCTGTCTCCGGTCGCGTATGGGATCCACCGATTCCATTCCAACCCTCCCTTTTTAACAAATTGACCTAAGTTGACATTTTGCTCTTGGTGAATTATAATTTACTAAGAAACAAAAACCTGCTGAGGAAAGGAGGTGAATAAAATGCCAAATGCACAAATCCAAGTCCATGTTGTTTACAACAAAGCGGAAAAGAAATGGGAGATAAAAATTGTAGAAGGATACACTCATGATAAAAAGTATGACACCCAACATGAGGCTACAAAAGTTGCTCGTGTCATTAGCAAGCAGCTCAAGGGAGAACTTTTTATACATGGAATGGATGGAAAGATTCGCGACAGAGATAGCCACGGAAATGATCCTTTCCCTCCAAGAGGATAATCTCAAACACAACACCCCCGATGGAGCCTTCCGCCGGGGGTGTTGTGTTTCTCTATCCTTTTTGCCGATGATACTATTTTATCGCGATTTGCAGATTACGGAGGGAATAAAACGGGAATATCTCGGGAACATTTCGGGAATAAAAAGGGAATAACTCGGGAAATCGAAATTCAGAAAAGAAACCTCTGGGGCATCCGCGCCAAACATGCAATTCTCCCCGGAACGTCCTTTCTGTATTTCCGAATCGTTTTTATATCTAATCCCCCGGTTTTCTGGCTTATCGTTATTATTACTGATGTCGGTTCGCTTCGGGGAGTCCATCCAGGCTTTTCCACCAGGGTGATATACAGCACGAAAACCTTCCACATATCCTTGAAATCTTGAGCAAAATTTCTGGTCGCGGCTACTATGGCATCCCACCCCACCACCTGAAGAGCCGAAACATAAGGGGCCACGCTTTCCACCACAACCGCCTGGGGAGCGGCATCTTTCCCGGGAGCCCGGATGGTGGGATCTATATATCCCCCCTGAGCCATATTGTGACGTATGATCTCCTCAAGGTCCTCCCGGGAAGGAGGAGCCGCCTCTCCGGAAAGAATCCGCAACCCATCCCTATGCCTCGTTGCCACGAGTTCCACAATTTCTTCGATGTAATCACGCACGAAAACGGCCCTCCTTGAAAAACTTTCTATGCTTCTTCCCCGGATTTGTTGGGATCGAAGGTCTTACGATCCTTGAATTCTTCCCGCTTCCCCTTGTTCCATTGAGAGAGGGGGGTCAAGAACCCCACAACTCGGGAATAGACCTGGCAGCGGGTGCGCTTCTTTTCCTTTTGTTCGGTCACTTCATCACTTCCCCTCTTGGCGCTGCGCATATTCTTCTTCGTTGGGAAGGACGGGGCATTGCACCCAATCCGCGTTAATACCTCCGAACCACTTCCAAGTCGTTCCATCCTCACACAAAGCAATTACGTTGTTTTTCCCATAAGCATTCTCGCCAGATGCAAGCTGCTTTACCGTTTTCATCCCTAGATGCCCTCCCCTTCTTCAAACTCACTCATATCCGGAGCCTTATAATTCGGCCCTTTCAATAATTTCCCCGTTTCGCTGTATTGGGGCTCTTTCACCTTTGTTATATTGCTTTCATGCACAAGCTGAAAGGCCCTCTGGAGATCCAGCCCGTAGGTGACGGCAAACCCGGAAACCACGTATTGCAGATCCGCCAACTCCTTCATGATCTGCGACATCTCGCCCTCCCCGGCTGCCACTTCGAGTTCTTCAAGCTCCTCGCGGATGAGAGCGAAGCGGAGTTTCAACAGATCCCGATCTTGCCCGAAAGGCTCTCCTTCAGGTCCGCCAAACCCTCGGTGAAATTCCAAAACAGCGGCTTCATATTCGTTCATCGTGTTATTCCTTCCTCTCATACCGCCACGTTGCCCCCGCAGAAGTTCCGCCGATAATCCGGGGCCTGACTTACGATCCATCCCCCAGCACCGCACATCTCTTGCAGCCTGGAGCAGATAGCCTCTCCGTGGTCCCCGGCCTTATAGGCCAAGGTGCCCGGTTCTGTGTGGTTCGTGGTCACAATGGTTTGTTTCTGGGCCGTATAGCGCCCGTCGATAATCCTAAAGAGCTGTTCACTTGCGAAGGCGGTGGGGCGTTCCTTGCCCAGGTCATCAAGCACAAGCACATCTACCTCCACGATCCCCTCAAGCACCTTCATGGGCCTTTCTTCCCCCTTCGACCATGCGGCATTCCGCAGCACATCGATCATTTCGGGTACCGAGATATACAGCCCGGTCTTCTGTCGGCGCAGGACGTTGTTCAATATCGCCGCCGCCAGGTGGCTTTTCCCACAACCGTAATTTCCCGCCAGCACCAGGGATCGGTCAGACTTGGCGGATTCTTCCGCAGCTTTGGCCATCTTTGCCGCATGGGGGTGTGCAGTCTTCACAAAATTTCGGAAACCCTTCGCCTGGAGTAGCGGGGGGAGCTGGGATTTCTGCATGGTGTACTCAAGGTTCCGGCTCCACTCCGCCTGACGCTTGGCCTGGCACTTGTGAGTTACCACCACCTCCACACGGCCCTGCTCCGTGTAAACCTTCCGGGAATGCCCCCTGGGGATGTTCGGGCAGCTCTCGTATCCCGGGCAGTTTCCGCAGTTCGCCTGGCTCTCCTTGGCCTCCAGCACGGCTATGGCATCGAGGGCTTTTTCTCCTCCGAAGATCCACGGGGCATCCTCCCCCGCCAAGTCCGGGAACTGTTCTTCCAGCCACGCCACGGCCTCAAGATAGTTCTCCTCGGCATACCTTCGGGCCTCTTCGGGGGTTACTCCTGCAAGCTCAAAAAACAGGCTCTTCGGGCTGGCGGCACTCATTGCACAAACCCCCCGTACTTTTCTTTTAGGGCCTCAAGGTCAACCTGTTTCCCAGGCCCACCTCCTGGCCCCTCGGACGGAACGGTTGCCGCATACTTACCCTCCAGCACTTTCATCATGTTCGCTTCTCGCAGGAGCCAATCAAGGTCTGCTTGCCAGTTCCGGTCGTTTTTCCCCAGCAGGAAGGGCATCGTGTTGATTGCTCTAAAAAATCCTGCCCACCACTCGAAAGATTGCCTCTCTTGGGATTCCCCCCATCGGGCATGGATAGATTTTCTCCTGGATTTCGTAATTCCTTTTGCTCTTCGGAGGGAATCTCCAAGGATATCGTTGTAGGCTTGTACGATCTCCATGTAGGGGATTTTTTCTGAGACTTGGGTTTTGGCTTCAGGAACAGGGGGCGTAATATCGCCGCCACCGCTATAGTGATTCTCCTTAGGTGATTCTCTATTTAGTGATTCTTCTTCGGGTGACTCCCTGTCACCAGTGAGGTGACTGTGTGACACTTCACTGGTGACTGACTGGCACCACCCCTTTTTCTCTGGTGACTCCCTGTCACTAGTGTAGTGACTGTCTGTCACCACATCATTTCGTTTCCTAGTGAGGTAGTAGACGGAGCTTTTCCGTTTCTCCGCTCGGCGGTGCACCTCGATATACCCCTTTGCTTCCAGAGTATCGACACAACGGATTACCTGGCGCCGGGAACAGCTTGCTCGTTCCGCCACAGATTCCATGGACGGAAAGCATCCAGCCCCTGGGTCGCCTCCGGAAACAAATGAGCAAAGCGCAGCGTATACGGCTTTGTCGTAAACCGATAAGCTCGCATCTCGCATAACGGACAAGTCCAAGAAACAAAACCAATACGACCCCTTATCAACTACCGATACCCGTTCCGCTGCCATGGCCTACCTCCCTATCCTCGTCACCCGCACATCGCCGACGTAGAGCGACCGCCATGTAAAGGTCTCGATCACGCCTCCGGATCTGCGAAAAAGGGCCTTGGGAACCATCCCGCCAACCCATCTTTCCAAGGTCCCCCGCCAAAACGCCTTGTGCTTATGAACCTTTCGATCGTCTTGTGTGCGCACCTCGTAATCCCCTGGGGGAAACCGCCTGATGATCCGCACCATCTCCTCATCCATAGATCTCATGGCGAGGCCCCCTAGAAGGGCAAGGGCTCTTCATCAGAGCCGGAAAAATCGCCGTCCACCCCGGTTCCTTCGGAGGAGTACAGGCCACCCCGACCCTTTCCAGATCCCGAAGGCATGAACTGCACTCCCTGGGCCATAACTTCGGTGACGTACCGTTTTACCCCTTCCTTGTCCTGGTAGTCCCTGGTGGTGAGCCTGCCCTCCACCAGAATGGCGCTCCCCTTTTTCAGAAAGGTATCGCAGTTCTCCGCCATCTTTCCCCATACAATGACGGGAAAGAAATCAACGTCTTCGTGAGCCTCCCCGTTCTGCCCCTTCCACTGCCTGTTTACCGCTAAAGTCATACGGGCTACGCTTTTCCCATGGGGCGTGTATCGCAACTCTGGATCCCTGGCAAGGTTGCCAAGGAGAATGATCTTGTTATATCCTCGTGCCATCTTTCGTCATTCCTCTTCGCCGCAAAAGGGCCTCTTGTGATACAATGGTGGCCGGGTGCTGTGAACACCCGGCTATCTGTCTTTCCTCTTCGCCCTCACTCCGTGGGGGCGTTTTTGCTTGCCAGGTACTCTTCCGCCTCTAGGATGCTTTCCGCGTGCCCTACTGTGATAACATCGCGGTACGTGGGGTTCCAAAAATCCCCGTCACACGCCCTGGCAAGCAAAATTCTGGCTCCATTAAGCTGTTTTTCGGGAGTCATGCCTTTCCCCCGTTATCATTGCCCGCTTCCCCATCGAAAGCCTTCCCTGCGGCAAGGGCAAACGTTTCATCAAGGCGTTCTCTTGTAAAAGCATTGGCAAGTTCGGCGAAGAAGTGCGCCAACACCGGGAAATATTTCCTGTCCAGATTGGCACTGAAAATCCGGAGGTCCTCATCACCGGGATCGGAAATGTCGATGTTTACAGAGCCCCGTTCCTCCATCTCTCCCTCTAAATTTGTCATGTCTCCTTCGGAAATCTCTTTCGCCAAAAACCTGCACTCAGCGGCCATCATGCTTAACCACTTCTGATTAGCGGCAAACCGGGAGAGTGCGTACACCTCTTTTTCGCTAAGCCCCCGCAGCGTGGTCATCATTGATCATCCCTCCTATTTCTTTCCCGCCCTCGAAGATTCCAAAGCATTCCCGCCATCCGTGCCCTCTCCTGGTGGGACCGAAGATAGTTCCTACCCGAACGGCGTAATACCGGCACCCAACTTCCTCCGACAACCTTCGAGCCCGATCTCTGGCGTAATTCACCCGCACCTGGAAATCATCCAGCGTCAACACGTTTCCGTTCTTCATCATGCACTCCTCCTGTTTACAGCCGCCTGTAACTTCAGCTCTCGATTAACATATCTCTGTAGCATGGCCGTAGAATACCTCTGCGTCATTTTCCGCATCACCTCGTGAGAACTCAGGCCGATAATCTGCTTCAGGTCTCCCGGGTCTGTCGTTCCTCCGGCTATCAGAAGGTCCAGGGCTTCTATCATCTCGTGGCTCCATCGGCCTGACACACCGCCCATCACATATCACTCCATTTGCTGTTTGCCTCAATCCCGGGCATCCCCGGCAAAAAACGAGAACTCGCTCTTCCTGCGCCCATCTACCCACGAAGAGCCCCCGCCCTGGCCATCTCATGACGAAGCTCCAGCTCCTGAAGGGGAAGGTACTTCTCTTCGTCCTTCCAGATGGAGTAATCACATGCCGGGTTGAAATTGGCCACGTAAGCCCCGGAGAGGATGCACCTGCATGCGATTGCTCCCGTGCGGGCATACCGGGCGCAATCCCCGCAACGCCGAGGGTAAAGCGGACGTATCACGGATTTGTCCTCATGGACTGCAACGCCTTTTTCCGCAGTAGCTTGTGACGCCGATAACAGCGCTCCTCGTAAAGATAAGCCGTCAGCCGTAGCAACGTCCATGCCAGCCCTAAACCTCCAAAACCCCCTACCGCTATCCAAACTGCCTTCATTGCATTACACACTCCTTTCTCATCTTTTGGTTGTTATATATCGGAGCTTCCTCTCCGCCATGTTCGGGTCGTGCCTTGATCCACTGCTGTACCGTCGATGCTTTGTACAACGCTCTACTACCAATCTCCACATTTTTCGGGGCAGGATAGGCTTTTCCCAGGGTGCCCTGACTTCTGGCCTTCTCAAGATAGGATTTGCTCATCCCGATTATTTGGGCCACCTCTTCCGTATCCATCAGATAATCCATCTCCAGCTTTTTTTGCTGTACCTTTTCGGCAATAACTTCTTTCATTGCCTCCCGGAAGGCTTTTTCTATATCGATTTCAGCGAGCAGGTTGGCTATGGTTTGCTGCACCAACATGCCGATAATGCCATCCAGGCCCAGCTGCTCCTGGGGACATTCGAAGGGCACCACCTTTACGCCCGGCATTGTTTTCCTCCTTCCTGTACTTGATTCAAGTACGGTTAGGGGTTACACTCGTCAGAGTGCTCAGAGGATTCGCATTGAGCGCGGCGAATAAGGGATCGAATAACTGTTCCTCTACTTCCCCCCGTACGTTGCACTTCTTTGTCAACCCACTTCAAATCACTTGGATCGACTCTTATTTGGATCGATGTCTTTGGCATTTATTCATCCTTCCGGAAAAAACAACTTTTAACAGGAGGCTTCTCAAATGAAATACATATCCGTAAAACAGCGTATGTCTCTCGGTTTTGCTTCTGCTGCCAATTTTGATGAATTAGCAGGAAGCAATGTCTTTTTCCTAACCTCCATGGGAATTGTTTCCGGCAAGCTCCTCAGAGAAGGAAAAGAGGAAGGGCCTAATCAGGAAAATTCGAAGTCTCCGGAAAAAATTACAAAAGAGATTACAAAAGGGCTCGTAAATGGAGTCATTGGTTCCTTTGAAGAGGCATGCCTTGAGGAAAAAGAAGACTTTGAGCGCCCTCAAAAAGACGGTTTCCTTTTGCTTGAAGATGTTAAAATATTTAATGGCGCAAACATTTCAAACGAATCTCCTTCCATAACAGCTCCAACGCTTGTACTTTTTATTGATCAAATTGCCGGTATTTTTGTAAGACCTGTTTCCCCACCAATCTCCCCAGCTGATATGCCTGCTCGTATGCCTGCTCAGGAGTAAGGTTTTCAGGGGCCTTGGCTGTTATATTTGAGGAAGAAATCCGATGCAATTGCTGCTGGATTTGCAATTGCTGCTGGGTGAGATCCTGAATACTGACCTGTAAAGCACAAAAAACAGCCCGATCTTTTTCAGTCATCCTGAGTTGAGTTTGTTTTCTTTTGCCCCTCCGGGGGCATTTTTTATTGCATTTTTTATTCATGCTGCCACCCCTTTCCCTTTATGTCCCAATCAATTCCCCAAGATCCAGAAACGCCGCTCGTGCTTCGTTGTACCTAGTGCGGAGGGTGACCGTGCCTTCTCCGCTGAGCCGCCCATCCGCCGCCACGTCCATGGTGATTGCTACTATCTCGCCTGCTTCGTCGCACGTGGCGGCCAGGGCTTGGAGGCTTGCGATAAATCGGGATACTGTGTTGATCGCCCCCAGGATGCTTTGTTCCTCCCCGCCCTGGGGTAATGCTGCTACTCCGGGGCGGGGGCTGTAGGGTTTCCGCTCATAATAAAAATTTCCCCGGAATCCGTTTCAACTTTCAAGGTGCTAAATTTACCTAACAGGTAGCTTATTGCGTTGTCAGAGGGAAACACCCGCCCCCGTCTCCATTGAGATACTGCTTTTTCCGTAACATTTAAATCCTTAGCAATATCAATGTTTTTCACTTCAAAGTCCCTCATTTTTTCATCTAAATCAATCAGTTTCATTGTTCCACCTCCTTTCCGCACCAAGAATATAACCTGATAGGTAATTATTTGCAATGGGCCTAAAGGCTCAAAATAAACCTTATGGGTTATTTTTTGAGAACTTCCAGTGGATTGACTTTGCGGGAGCATGGCTTTACCTTGTAGGTTATGAAGAAAAAGAGAGAAGGGGGGGTGCGGACAAGTGGAAGACGAGAAAAAACTTGTTTTTAAAAAAGACAGAGCAAGAAATGTAATGCGAGAAAAAAACATCAAGAATAAAGATATTGCTGAAGCTATTGGAATCACGCAAAAACATGTATCCAACGTCTTAAATGGCAAGGCCGGTGTTTCGTATGGAACAGCCAAGCAAGTGGAAGAGCTTCTAGGAGTCCCTCTGGATTTTTTAACGGGCGAAACCGACGACCCCTCCCCACCGGGGGCCAGGGAAGCGATGCACCCTTACGAGACAAGAGGACAAAATCCTCCCCCTCTCCCCGGGAACTTCGTGGAAATTCCGCTTTTGGATATGCCCACCACGGGCACCCCTGGAGCGTTGCAGAGAATGGCCAACAACGCCGACGATTCAATGGAAAAAACCATCGTCTCCCGTGACACACTTCGTATCGACAATATGAAGAAACCTTTTGGGATTCGCGTTTCGGGCAATTCGATGGAAAGGGCCGGCATCTCAGCGGGGGTAATTGCAATAGTGAACCCGGCAGAAGAGTTCAAAAATGGAAGTGCTTATCTCCTCTATTACAACGGAGAATGGTTCATTAGGTGGGTCTTCGTCCACCCGGATGGCCGGGTAGAATTGCATGCCGCCAGCGATAAACCCACCATAAGCGTAGATGCGGAAACAGCAAACGACAAGACGTTATTCAGCATTGCGGGAAAGATTGTTGAGGTGCTTCGCTCGAACAAACCAGCGGACATGTTTTAAGCGTTACGTGTAGGAAGGGGGGAAGAAAACGGAGGGTGTTGCGGGACTTGGAATTTTTGAGGATAAGTTTACTTGGATTTTGCCAGGGAATGCGTTGAAAAACGAGGCCGATCCAAAAAATCAGCGAAAAGGAAGTGTCTTTCATGAAAGAAAAACTCACACAGAGATTGGGGAAACATAAAAAACTTGCTCTTTTCACCATTTGCATATTGTTCTCTCTTCCTTTTTTGGCCTATGCGTCTGATAAACCCCTTTCTTTAGAAGAACAACAAACAATTTGCCTTTCTGTGATTAACGAAATTTCTGAAATTGATCGCGCCGTAACAGCTCCGAGCGACAGGCTCAAAGAAGCTGTCCTTGATGCAAATATTTCTAAAAACAATTTGCTCCAAGTTGCTAATCAAGCTCTTGAATCCGCTCAAGAGGCAAAAGACGCATATATGCGTATCCAGCTTAATTTACCTAATGGGCTTCCCGAAGAGACAGAAGCAGCTTTGAACACCATGGCATACGAAATGAAACTCGCTTATTCAATAAAGACATCTGTCTACTCTTCCTTTATTGAAAATCTAAAGAAATATGGCGATAGAAAATTAGATCAAAGCTCTAATGGCGAAATTTGGGGACATATAGCGATGGCAATTGAGGCCGAAAAAGCTGCAAAAGAATCAATTGGGATAGAGTGATAAAAAAATCAAGGACGCGGGTAAAAACCTATCCAAGAAGGCTCGAATACGGAGGGAGGCAGAAAGGTGAGTGGCAAATTTGCTGACGGGAAAATGCTTTCTCCATTTAAAGCGGAGGAATACGCCAAGAAGGTAAATCAAAAAAATGCAACGAGATTTCAAAACGACAAAGAGCCCGAGCCAAAAAAGAAAAAAGGCAAGGGATGTTCCCGCTTCATCCTCCTTGCGGTAATCATTATTGTAGGCTTGATTCTCCTGGGAAAATTTGGAGAGGAAAAAGATGCTCCGCAAAAGGTAGATACGGCCCCACCGACTATAACGCAGAGCGAACAAGTAGAACAAAAATCCGAAGAGGGGCCTCCGCCCCCTAAAGAAACCGCTGAACCGACAATCACAGCAGCCTTTACCCTTACAGCCCCCTCTACGCCATCCCCTACTACCCCCACACAACAACCCAAGGCCAGCGATAGCAATGCGGCCCCAGAGTCTTTCCCGGTATACGGATCCTCCTCCACGCCTCCCACGATGGCCCCAAGTTATTACGAAGCCACCGATGCCGGGCGGGAAGAGATCTCCATGATTGTTTACGTTACCCAAAGCGGCAACAAATACCACCGAGATGGCTGCTCCCATTTGCGAAAAAGCAAAATACCCATCGACCTGAAAGACGCAATACGTCGAGGATACGAACCCTGCTCCCGGTGCAACCCGCCGAGGTAACGGAACAAAGAAGATAGATAATCCACAGGGAAAGCACAAGGATTCTTCTTCACAAATCGCAGTTGCAGCTTGAATGCTAAAAAATTAACAGGAGAAATTTCATGATTCGCAACAAGTTAATCCTGCAGGAAATAGGGCAAATAATTATAATGCTTGATGAAAAAATAGGGAGACTGGAAGATCGCCTCGTGAGCCGAATTTATTATATAGCTACGATTTGCATCGCAGCCCTTATTCCGTTCCTTATTTTGGGCCTTACGTTTTTTGCTCAAAAAGACACACCAGATCTTTATGTTATGAAACTAATTGCAAAAATATCGTACACGACGATTTCTCTGACACTGTTATTTGGCATCATAATAATTCTCATGAATGGATGTCACATAAGCAAACAGATAAAACAACTTAAACGTGCTCGAGAAAATTTTTACGGCCTTTGGGAAAGCCGATTAGGGCTGCAAAAAGATATTTTCTGGAAAGAACAGAAGAAAATTCTTGAAAATACTGATTTTTAAATCACCCAACCCTTTCTGAGAAGAATCAAAAAGACAGCAACTTATGTTTAAGGGAAGAGTTCGCCACACTTGCGAGGCACATCTAGGCACGTATAGACTACGGAAGATTTTAATTAAACTTATTGAGAACCTAATGATGCGAGAAAGGATTGATCGCCTTGGAGAACACCTCTCCATATAAAATGACTGTCGACTTGAACGTTCTAGATCACCTAGCCGATGGCCTGTACAGCAGCGTTGCGGCAGTCATCACGGAAACCGTAGCGAATGCTTGGGATGCCGATGCCGGCAACGTGTGGATAACCATTGAAGAAGATCGCTTGGCAATAACCGATGATGGAATAGGAATGAACACTGACGGAGTGAACGAACGATACCTAAAGGTAGGGTATCGTCGTAGAAAAAATGAAGGAGATCGTTCTCAAGAGGGACGTCCCGTAATGGGTCGCAAAGGTATAGGGAAGCTATCGCTTTTTTCCATTGCTAAGCAGGTAGATATTTTCACTCGAACGCAAAAAACGGATCCCATAGGCCTGAGGATTTCGACTACCGACCTTAGAGAGGCAATGGACCGTCAAGACGAAGAATATCATCCCATTCCCGTCGATATACCGGCAAACGTGACACTAGGCGAACATGGGACCTGCATCGTGGCCTCGAAACTAAAGGAACGAATCAGAGAGGTTAGCCCAAGTTCCCTTAAACGTCGCATCGCCAGACGCTTCTCCATTATAGGTAAAGAGGATTCCGGAACGAAAGGAACCAACGATTTTTTCAGAGGATTCCATGTCTTCGTAAATGATGAGGAAGTAACCTCCGCCGATAGGGATGATCTCAAATTCGTCGAATACCTATGGGGCATAGGTGAAGAGGAAATCGACACTAGTAGATGTGAAGAAGGATATCTCAAGGAAAAATTCATACTTCAGGGTTCTGGCAACGGCTTGAAGGAAGGAGAAACAGTTAATGGGTGGATAGGTACCGTAGACAAACCTAAACGTTTAGCGACTTCGGAAGGGAACCTGAACTCCATAATAGTCTTGGCTAGAGGGCGATTGGTAGACGAAGACGTCCTCTCTCGAATAACCGGAGCCGAGATGTACACGAAATACCTGACGGGACAGATTGAGGCGGATTTTCTGGATAACGAGGACAACGATATAGTCACCAGCAATCGGCAAAGACTCATCGAAGACGACCCTCGTTTCGAAAGGCTGAAAGTGTTTCTCAAAGCCTGCCTCCGCAACATCGCATCTAGCTGGAGCGAAACGAGAACGCGAGACAAGGTAACGGAACTCGGGCAAAAATATCCCAAAGTAGCCGAATGGATCAATTCGTTGGAAACGGGCTGGAAAAGGAAAGCCGAAAAGCTTCTCCAAAAAATCGCCACCCTCGAAATAGAAGACGATGAGAATCAAGACAACCGCAAAATGTTGCTACGCCATGCGATTTTCGGCTTCGAACGACTACGCTTGAGAGGAGATGAGGAAGAACTCGAAAGAGCCTTGGAAGCAGGGGTAAACGACTTGCTATGCCTATTGTCTGGGAAGGACGACTTGGAAGCTGCGCTGTACTTCGACATCGTCTCCAACCGGCTTGAAATCATAAAAATTTTAAACCAATTCGTTGATGAAGACCAAAAAGAACGTGTTTTACAAGAGTATCTCTTCAATCATCTATGGTTGCTGGATCCCTCTTGGGAACGTGCGGCAGAAGCGCCTTCAATGGAAGAACGACTGAGACTCTGCCCAGGACTTGAAGACAACGAAGAAACTAAAGCAACATACGGCCGCATAGACATTCGATATCGAACCATATCCGGCAAACATGTAATAATCGAATTAAAACGAGCTTCAGTGATAACAAGTATTTTTACACTTGCTGAACAGGGTTCAAAATATGTAGATGCATTAAAGAAAATACTACCTATGGACGCAAGAAATCGCTCCGTCATAGAAGTCGTATTCGTTATAGGGAAACCTCTTCCAGAGGACCGTGACAGAGTTTTCAGCATATTGAATGGAGTCAGCCCAGGCTCTCAAATAGTGACATATGAACAACTGATTCAATCGGCCAAAGCTTCATATGACGAATATATAGTGAGAGCAGAAAGAGCGGACAGGATATCCAGGATGTTCGATTCTTAAGCCCATAGAACGGCGACTTCGACCAAAACGGTAAAGAAGATCTGGAGCAGTTCTTCGCAGCAAGAGGCTCTGCTGATTCGAATGCGTAAAAAAGACCTCGATCTTTCCAATCAAATATGGCATAATCTTGGCGAGGCCAAAAGCGACATCACAAACCTCGCATTTTTGACGACACGGGGATGATCTCATGAAGAAGGGAATTTCGGTAGTGGATCTCTTTTGCGGAGTCGGGGGACTGACCCACGGTTTTGTCATGGAAGGGTTTCGTGTGTTGGCCGGAATTGATACCGATAATGCCTGTCAATATCCTTTCGAAGCCAATAACGTCGGAGCTAAATTCATCGCTTCCGATGTCCGGGATTTGTCGGCGAATGATCTGGCAAGATTATATCCAAAGGATGACATAAAAATCTTGGTTGGCTGCGCTCCTTGCCAACCTTTTTCCCTGTACAACGGAGGAGATCGCAAAAAAGACGACAAGTGGCAGTTGCTCTACCAATTCTCATATCTCATTCAAAAAATAAGACCCCATGTGGTATCAATGGAGAACGTTCCGGCCCTGAAAAAATTCGACGATGGGAAGGTATTGCAAGATTTTCTTTCATCCCTAGAAAAATGCGGCTATACGACGGAAACGTACGAAATCTACTGCCCGGATTACGGTATCCCCCAAAAACGGACACGGCTCGTTTGTTTCGGGTCCTTACTAGGAACCGTATCCATGGTTCCTCCGACTTGCAACAAAAACGACTATAAAACGGTAGCGGAAACCATAAAAAAGCTTCCTCCGATTTCTGCCGGAGAAACCTCCATTGAAGATCCTCTACACAGGGCTGCCTCCCTCTCCAAACTCAACATGGAAAGAATTCGACAATCGAAACCGGGGGGCACGTGGCGAGATTGGAATCCGGAAATATGCGCAAAATGCCATCAGGCACAAAGTGGGAAAAGCTACCCCAGCGTATACGGACGTATGTCTTGGGATAAACCCGCCCCGACGATGACGACTCTCTGTTATGGCTACGGAAACGGACGATTCGGCCATCCGGAACAAGACAGAGCGATATCCCTACGGGAAGCGGCTCTTTTCCAAACGTTTCCGGAAAGCTACCAATTCGTGGAACCCGGCCAACCATATAAGATGAGAACGCTGGGACGTCTTATAGGAAACGCCGTTCCAGTTCAACTTGGTAGAGTTATCGCAAAAAGCATCTATCTCCACCTCCTCATGAACAGCTAGGAACTCGTTGCCCGCCACAGAAGACGCCCCCCCTCTACCCCAACAACTCTATCGTCCTGCTTTTCATGTTAGGAGCCAGATGGGCATAGCGTAGTGTCATTTTAAGATCGCTATGCCCAAGCAATTCCCTGACCACGTTCAGATCCGCACCATTTATTACCAGCCGGCTTGCAAAAGTATGCCTGAGGTCGTGCCACCGGAAGCCCTCTATATCTGCAGCCCTCAACAGGGCTGTCCAGGCGGAATTGCAATTATCCATAACGCCCCCCGTCTTTGGTGAGGGGAAAACAAGTCCTCTTCCACCTTGCTGCTCTTTCCACTTTCCCAAAGTTTCGAGAGCCGTAGGGCTTAACGGGATTTTGCGGGATTTTCCGGTTTTACAGATTTCGGCTCTCACGGTAAGAACCTGATGACCAAAATCCACATCTTTCCACTCCAAACGGAAGAGGGTGCCACGGCGCACTCCGGTTTTCAGACTTATAGTAATCATGGGCTCCAGGCTGTCGGCATAGGCCACGTTATCCAAATCCGGCCATGGGCCCCTGCCCCGAGAAAAACACCATTCGTTATGCTTCCGTCTTTTCCGGCGAATCTCCAGGTCCCGCTCTTTTAGGGCTCTGTAAAGTCGCTCTTCTTCCTCTTCCGACAGGTAGCGGATTTTCTCTTCCGAATCCGTTTCTTTCAGGGTTTTTATCCCTCGCATACTCACCAGGGGGTTACAAGGAAGAACCTCCATTTCCACCCCCCAATTAAGAGCCGCCCTCAGAGCACCATACTTACGGTTTATACTGGCGGCCTTGTTCCCACGGCTCCGCATTTTCTCCCGCCATGCTTCTATATCCTGCCGACAAAGATCGGAAATTATTTTGTTGCCCCCGAAAAACTCGACGAAATTACGCAGTATGATAGCCGTATTCTGCCCGGCCTTTTTGTTTTTTACCACCCAGGGGATATAATACTCTTCGAGGTATCTGTGCAAGGCCATGTCCTTTGTTGGGGTTTTTGCCGCCGGATCTTCCCCTTTGGCCACATCGCCGATGATACTCCGAGCAATATCCCGTGCCTGGGCAAGGGTTAACCCTTCCGCAGAACCTATTTTCGCATTGCGGCGAGGACCGTTCGGGGTTGAGTACCGCAGGTAATAGTTTTTGGTGCGGTTCCCCACTCGCACATGCAACCCCGGTAAAACCGTGTCCCACAGCTCCACTCGTTTTCCCGGCTCGGCTACAGCTTGCCGCACCAGCGTTTGCGTAAGTTTGATCTGCACTTTGCCGCCTCCCAGAAAGTTTTTGGAGTCAATTTGGAGTCAGGCAAAAGTATAACATAGTGCGATTCAATGCAAGCCAGAGAAAAACAAAAACCTTGCAAAGCATTACAATAACAGCGTTTCTCTTGCATAGCCATGGATGTGATTAGATTGAAATATACGGGTTAACGGCCTTCACACGGAAGAGGTCACAGGTTCGAGCCCTGTGTCGCCCACCATTACAAACACTGGCCCCGGAGGGAAAACCTCCGGGGCTTTTTCGTGCCCAGACACCAGATAGACACTCACCGGGACGCCACCGAAAAAATCGGAAGTGCCCCTAAAGGTGCAAAGGCCTTCGCACCTCTTCCCGCTTGATGTAATAAAGATTGCGCTTCTCTTCGTTTTTTCCCGAATTCGATGAAACCGCAAAATTGCTTGACAAAACCGCCTTTGAGTTATACATTTGTACATACATCGTATCAACGTTGCGTTGAGGAGGTGCGATCATGATAAAAACTTTAACAAAGCACGGAAATAGTCTGGCTCTGGTCATTGAGAAACCCATTCTGGAGCTGTTGGGGGCAGATGCGGAGACCCCCTTCGACATCACTACCGATGGGCACGTTCTCATCCTCTCCCCCGTAAAGGATGCTGGTCGCCGTGAAGCCTTTAAGGATGCTCTCCATAAGGTCAATTCCCGTTATCCCAAGGCATTAAAAAAATTGGCGGAGTAAGCTGTGGATCCTCAGTTTCTCAGTTTGAGCGAAATACTTGAGATTCACCAGGATCAAGCGATGCGTTACGGAGGAGCCTCGGGCATTCGGGATTTGAATCTTCTCAAATCCGCTCTGGCCATGCCAAGGGCGACGTACGGGGGTGAGTTTCCACATACCGACATTTTTGAAATGGCCGCAGCATATCTCTTTCACCTTGCGAAAAATCATCCCTTTCTTGACGGAAACAAACGTGTCGGTGCCGTGGCAGCCTTGGGGTTTCTTGCTTTGAATGATTATGACTGTTATGCCCCAGAGGAAGATTTTGCCGAGATAGTGCTATCCGTTGCACGAGGGAAACTTGGCAAAGCTGATATTGCGGTGTTTTTACAGCGTTGGAGCAAAGGAGACACATAGACGGAGGCTCCTTGAGACAGATCATGACACGCATCATTTGCAAAACCGCTCGAATAGCGAGCAAATGCGGATAGAGAATGAAAAAGAAGCCCCCTTCCATACGGGAGGGGGCTTAAGGATGTTTGCAGAGGCTGAAGAAGATTTTCGCTTTCGAACCTACTCCACCCGCTCCACCTGGGTCCACTTTTCTTCCGAGGCACCGCTCCGAAGCACCGCCTCAAGAAAGGCCAGGGTTACCGCCCCCTGGAAGGAGCAGGGGTAGTCCCGGCCGGGGTGGGTCTCCTCTCCCCGGATGGCCCGGAATGCCCCTTGATAGATGTTTGCGAAGGCCCGGAGCAATCCTTCGGGGTGCCCTCCCGGAAGGCGGGCGGCCTTACGGGCCTCTTCGCAGAGCCGGGGGCTCCCCTTTTTGTAGATTGTGCTGGTGCCGTCGGGGTTCATCTGTTCGAGGATATCCGGGCTCTCCTGATCCCAGAAGAGCCCTCCCCGGCTGCCGTAGAGGCGTATACGAAGGGCGTTCCCCTCCCCCGAAGAGATCTGGGAGGCGTGGAGAAGCCCCGGCACGTTCCGGCCGAACCGGATGAGCACGCTGCCGTTGTCGTCCAGAGTGTTTCCTGGAATGGCCGAGCCGAGATCGGCACAGACTTTTTCCGGGATAAGCCCCGTAACGGTCTGTACCAGATTGATGGCGTGCAGCCCCACGTCGATCATGGTGCAGGAGGGGCCGGAGATGCGAGGGTCCAGATGCCAGGTTGTGAAGTTTTGCGGGTCCTCCACCAGAGGAGAGAGCCATCCCTGGGTGTACTCCACCACCACCCGCAGCAGATCTCCCAAGGCTCCGCTCTCTACAAGATGCCGGGCCTGCTTTACCATGGGATATCCCGTATAGCCGTGGGTAAGGGCATAGAGGCGATTCTGCTTTTTCGCCTCCTGTCGGATCTCCCGGGCCTGCTCCAGAGAGGTTGCCATGGGCTTATCCGAAAAGACGTGGAACCCCTCTCGAAGAAAGGCCAGAGCAAGCTCGTGATGGTTCGCGTTGGGGGTGGCGAGAATAACGAAATCAATCCTCTCCCCCTCAGGGCGGCCTTTCTCCCCCTCTATCATGGCGTGATAGTCTCGGTAGACCCGACTCGGATCAACCCCCAGCTCGGCACCCCGGACACATCCCTTTTCGGGATCCCCCGAAAAGACTCCCCCCACCATGGTGGCCTCTCCGTCCAGGGCAACGGCTCCCATGTGGGCGTAGCCGATGAAGGAGTTTTTACCTCCCCCGATAATCCCCCCTTGCAGCTTTTTCATGTTTCTCATCATGGCATGCCTCCGATCTTTCGGGAAAATCTCTTAACACAATCCCAGGATTCTCCGGTTTTTCTCCCGGTCGTCCTCTCCTCCGGCAAAGTCGTCAAAGGCTTTTTCCGCAGTTTCTATGATCATGGAGCGGATAAAGGGAGCGCCCTCCCGGGCACCCTGGCGGAAATCCTTGATGCAGCACTCCCATTCGAGTACCGCCCAGGAGCTGTATCCAATTTCGGTAAGGGCGGTAAAGACCTTTTTGAAGTCCACATCTCCATCTCCCAAGCTGCGGAAGCGCCCCGCCCGATCCTTCCAGGAGCTGTACCCTCCGTAAACCCCCTGCCGGGAGGAGGGAGTAAATTCCGCATCCTTTACGTGAAAAGCTTTGATGTAGGGGGCGTAGGTTTTGATGTAGCCGATGTAGTCCAGACACTGCAGAACGAAGTGAGAGGGGTCGTAGAGAATGTTTACCCGGGGGTGATTTCCCGTGGCCTTGAGAAAGCGTTCGAAGCTCACCCCGTCGTGCAGATCCTCCCCGGGATGAATTTCGTAGGCTAGATCAATGCCGTACTCCTCTGCAGCTTCCAAAATGGGGCGCCAGAGTCGGGCAAGCTCCGCAAAACCCTCTTCCACAAGTCCTCCGGGCCTCTGGGGCCAGGGGTAGACCAGGTGCCAGAGCAGGGCACCGCTAAAGGTGGGAACCACCTTCAGCCCCAGGTTGGCAGAGGCCTTTATGGTGCGTATCATCTTTTCTACCGCCCATTTCTGGCGTTCCCGGGGGTTGTTTCTGAGGGAAGGTTCCGTAAATACATCGAAAAGTTCGTCGTATGCGGGGTGTACCGCCACGAGCTGGCCGAAGAGGTGCGAGGCGATTTCGGTAATCTTCAGGCCGTGACAGCTTTCTTTAAGTTCATCACAGTAGATCCTTGATTCTGCGGCCAAATCGATGTCCATAAGCCCCTTTTCGTTTGCGGGAATCTGCACCCCCTCGTATCCTAGATCCTTCGCCCAGGATGTGAGGTTTTGCAATGTGTTAAAGGGCGCCTCGGTTCCGTAGAACTGCGCCAGAAAAAGGGCGGGGCCCTGTATGCGACTCATGAGCATATCTCCTTTGCACAGGTTCTCACTGCTTTTTGTCGGTTCTTGTCGGTTCTTATTGGATCATATTTGTTTTTATATCTTATGGTTAAAAAAGCTGCTGACGAAACTGTCAGCAGCTTTTTTTGTTCGAGAGGGACGTCGCCCGGAGTGCCTACATGTCGAAGTTCAGCTCGTCTGCCATGTAGTACTGTCCGGCGTTCTCCTTGGTGATCAGCTCTGCCGCAAGGATAATGCGGATGGGGAGCTTCTTCTGGTAAAACCCTTCGAGAACCTGCTCGTTATGCCCCAGGATCGCCAGGCTGATGGCGGTGGCGATGCAATCCGGAGGATAGGTTACGTTGGCCTTTACGAGAGGATTGGAGTCCTCCATGATCATCTTCAGAATTTCCTTGTCTGCCGCACCGCCGAGGAAGATTTTGATGTCATCTCTTCCGGATTCCTTGTAGGCCTGGAGCGCTCCTTTGAGCATGTCGTCATCCGCGGTGTAGACTGCGTCGATCTGAGGATATTTCTGGAGGTAGTTCTCCATCACCGCCAGAGCCTTTTCGGGGTTCCACATCCCCGGCTGGGAGTCGAGGACTTCCAGGCCGTACTTGGCGGCGGTCTCTTTGATGGTATCCACCCGGATGGTGTTGATCACGCTGGGAATGCCTTCGATGATGACGAGTTTTCCCTTTCCTCCGAGCTGCTCCGCGATCCACTTGGTTCCTTCCCGGGTGTAGCCCTCGTCATCGTTGCTAATGTAGACGTGATAGACGGGTCTCGTGGTTCCCCGGTCGAGCACCACTGTATAGATACCGCTATCATAGGCCTTCTCGATCACCGCGGTAAGGGAAGAGTCGAAGGGGAAGCAGACGAGAGCGTCGATATCCTTGATCATAAGATCCTCAATATCCGCCGCCTGTTTGGTGACGCTGTCCGCTGTGACCACGAGGAATTCCAGCTCCGGGCATTTCGCCTGCCAGTCGCTCACGGCCTTTTTTACCCACCAGTTTACCCGGCCCATGTATCCGTGAGTAGCTGTGGGAAGAGAGATACCGATCTTGCCGGTATAATTTTTGGATTCCGCTGCCACGACACCACAAAGGGTCAGGGCGAGAAAAACAGACACCAGGGCAAATACGATAAGCTTTTTCATTTTCGACGAAACCTCCTTAAAAGATAAAAATTCCCATCTCCTTCACCGCTCTGCCGTGCCCCCCAGGCTGCGGGGGGCGAAAAAACGCTCTTCCACCGCACCACCTCCTTCTTCGGGGCCTTTTTCCCATCCCGCCCCGTCCCCTTCCATTCCCTGCATTCTCAGACTCCTTTTGCGGGTCTGCTCGCAAAGCGCCGTACCGTTTCGGGCTCCGCCCTCTGCATCCGCACCGGGGCGAGACCCTGAAGAAGAAGTTTCAAATCATCCAGCACCATATCCCCTATGGCAGTATAGGCCTGGGGAATCCCCCCCGCCCGATGGGCCGAGAGGAGCAGATGCTCGTTTTTCCGGGCCCGGTGATCCTGGGGGAGAGGCTCTTCGGGAAAGACATCCGTGGCAGCGGTGAATCGCCCCGCCTCGGTAAGATCGCAAAGGGCATCGAAATCCACCACCGCCGCCCGGCTCATGAGCAGGAAGAAGGCATCCTTTCGGATACGCTCCAGGAGCTTTCGGCTCAAGAAGCCCTGGTTCTCCTCGGTAACCCCCGCCATAACGAAGATAAACCGGCTCTTTTCCAGAAGCTCCTCCAGAGAGATTCCCCGGCATCCGTATTCCTTTAGAACGCTCTCGGGAAGCCAGGGATCATAGACCGTGAGGGAACAGTGAAAGGGCTGGAGCAGCTTTGCCAGAGCCTTTCCCAGATTACCGAAGCCGATAATCCCCACCTCGGAGCCGGAGAGAAGCACCGAATCCCCGCAGCTATCCAAGAGAAAGCCCTCCCGGCCCTGGCGGAAGCGGCGATCCTCCCGGCTGATACCCCGGGCAAGATCCAGGGCCATCCCCAGAGCCATCTCCGCCACGGGAAGAGCGTAGGCGCTGCCGCAGTTCAGCACATGGATATGATTCCGGAAGCAGTAGAGATAGTCTACATTCTGGTAAAAATTTCCCTCCACGTTGAAGATTCCCCGCAGATGGGGCATGTTCGCCAGGGCTTTTTCTGGAAGGGGCACCTGGCCGAGTATCGCCACCACATCCTCCCCGAGAAGGGGTATCAGCTCATCTTCGTTGATCTCCTGATCTCCAAGATAGTGGAGATCCACCAGATCTTCCAGACAACGTAACGCCTCCTCGGAAAAGATTACCTGAAGCTTTTTTGGATACGGAGCGGCGATAACCCTGGGACGTTTGTTTTTTTCCGTCACCGAGAACCCTCCCTTCGGTTTTTATGACTCTTTCGCACGGATGCCGTAACTAGTCACTGCTATTGCTATTGCCACTGTTTCTGCCATTACTACTGTTTCTGTTTCTGCACGTACACTGCGATGATGATCACTAGCCCCTTTACGGTGCCCTGAAGATAGGGAGAGACCCCCACCATGTTCATCATGTTATTGATAATGCCGAGGATGAGGGCTCCCCACACGGTTCCCCAGACGGTACCCCGTCCCCCCGCCATGGCGGTGCCTCCGATGATGACCGCCGCAATGGCATCCAGCTCGAAAGCAAGCCCCATGTTGGAGGTGCTCACCGCATTAAACCGCGACCCCAGAAGCACCGCAGAGACCCCCACGAGCATCCCCGTGAGGGTGTAGGCGTAGAATTTTACCCTATCCACGTTGATGGCGGAGAAGAGGGCCACCTTCTGATTCGACCCCACCGCACAGAGATAGCGGCCGTACCGGGTGTTATTGAGTATCAGATGCAGCAACAGAGCGAGCCCCAGGAGAACGAAAACCGGCACGGGGATACCAAAGAGGGACTCCATGCCGAACTTGCCGTAGAGGGCGTTTTTAGACTGAATCTCTCCCGCATTGCCGATATAAAGGGTGAGAGAACGGAAAATCGCCATGGAGCCCAGGGTGACAATAAAGGGGGCGATCTTTCCCCGGGTGATCATGATGCCGTTAAAGGCCCCCGCACATCCTCCTACAACGATTCCCGTAAGAATCCCCGCCAGAAGCACCATGAGTTCGTTGGGGAGCACCGTAAGAAGACTGTTCATGGCGATAATCACCACAGCCCCGGTAAAGGCTACCACGGAACCCACGGAAAGGTCGATCCCCGCAGAGATGATAACGAAAGTCATCCCCAGACTGATAATCCCCGTATAGGAAACCTGCCGCATGATGTTGATAAGGTTTCGGGGCTTCAGAAAATAGGGGCTCAAAAACGAGGAAAGCACGATGAGAAAGATCAGGGCGATCAGCGACGCGTGCTTTCTCAGAGGCAGTTTGTGCAGCAGTTCGACGAAATGTTTCAATCAGGCTCCCTCCCTTATGCCCGTGGCACAGAACATTATCTCTTCTTCACAGATCTGATCTCCCTCAAGAACCCCGGTAATGCGGCCATCCTGCATCACCACCACCCGGTGACACATGCCGATAAGCTCCTCCATCTCTGAAGATATGAGAATGCAGGAGATTCCTTGTTCCACAATCTGGCTGATGAAGGAGTAGACCTCCTGTTTGGCCGCCACATCAACCCCCCGGGTGGGTTCATCCGCTATGAGCACCATCGGCTTGGTATCAATGCTCTTTGAAAGGGATACCTTCTGCTGGTTGCCGCCGCTTAAAAACTCCAGGGGAGTGGCGAGGGATGCCGTTTTCAGATTGAAAAGCTCGCGATAACGCTGGGCCGCCCCAAGCTCCTCCCTTTTACGAATCCACTGAAATCGGGAGGGAGAGTATCGGGGGAGGGATGTGAGGGTGGTGTTGTGAACCACGCTGAAAGACGTGAGAATGCCGCTCCCCTGGCGATCTTCCGAGAGATAACTTATCCCCGCCTCCACCGCATCCCGGGGATTTCGGATCTCCAGCCTGCGCCCCTTGAGAATGATTTCCCCCGCCGAAAGAGGGCGCAGGCCGATAAGGGCCTCTGCCACTTCGGTTCTTCCCGCCCCCACGAGACCGCCGAAGCCGAGAATCTCCCCCTCCTTCAAGGTAAACGTGATATCCTTGAGCACCCCCGGAACCGAAAGATGCCGAACCTCCAACAAAGGAGTCTCTTGAGGAGAGATCTTTTTCGGAAAGATCTGGGAAAGCTCCCTCCCCACCATGCTCTGGGCCATCTCCTCGGGAGAGACCTCGGAGACGGGCCTGTCCAGCACGAAGTATCCATCCCGCAGGACGAGAACCCGATGGCATATCTCCTTGATTTCTTTTAATTTATGAGAAATATAGATAATGGTCATGCCTTCTTCTTTCAGCCTTCGCATGAGCCGGAAGAGAATGGCAATTTCGTGCAGAGTGAGCACCGACGTGGGCTCATCCATAATGAGGATTCGACACTTGAAGGCCAAGGCCTTACAGATCTCCACCATCTGCTTTTCCGCAGCACTCAAATTTTCGATCTTCTCCTCGGGAGCGATGGAAACCCCCAGCTCTTCGAGAAGCGCGGCGGTTCTCTTTTTCATGGCTTTCTTATCGAGAAAACCGCTCTTTGTACGAAGCTCCGACCCCAGAAAGACATTATCGTATACCGTGAGATCGTTCACCAGGTTGAACTCCTGAGGGATGATGCTGATGCCGAGTTTTTTGGCATCAAGAGGGGTTCGGATATCCACCTTCCTTCCCTCCATGTAGATCTCTCCGGAAGTAGGCTGATAGATACCGCTTAAAATCTTCATCATGGTAGACTTCCCCGCCCCGTTTTCTCCGATAATGCCGAGGATCTCTCCGGGGGAGATCTGAAAGGATACGTTGTGAAGCACCCTTACAGTGGAAAAGTCTTTGCAAATATCCGTAACCCGAACGAGTTCGTTCTTTTTATGGTTCATAGACGTCTCCTTTCCGGCGGTGATGCGGGGATAGGACATCCCCTGACAATACAAAACGATTGTACACTTTTCAGCCGAAATATGTAAAGGAATTTTCTTCGGAAACGCGTAGAAAAAAGAGCCCTCGGGATGGTTTTTCCCTGGGGCTCTTTCTTTATTAACCTTTTCCTTGCGAGTCGATTAAAGTTTGTTCTCTTGTATCACGCTCCTGAGTGCTGCTTTCGGAGAGTTTTTCAAGCTTTTTCAGACTCTCTGCAGAAGCTCCTCATAGGTGGCAAGCCCCGTCATTTTGGCGGCGTACCCTGTGAGGGGGACCATGTCCTCCCGCTCTATGTTAGCAAGGGCAAATTTCCGGTTCAGCGCCATGAAGTGCTGCATCCCTACGGTAACCCGGCGGAGATAGGAGAAGACACCCAACGCTCCGGGGAGAACCGAAGAGGCCTCTTTGCCGTAGAGTTCTTTGATAATACGATAATCTGCGAAAACCTCCTCAAGAGTATTCCCGAATCGGGCGTACTCCTTCGGAACCGTTCCCTTCTGCAGAGCCTCCCCCACCTGTCTTCCCACCGAGGCAGCCCCCATGGCTCCCCGGCCCAGGGCGATGGTTTTCACATAGGGGGCTCCCAGAGCAAGCCCCTTGTAGACCTGATCCTCCGTGGCAAAACCCCCCGCCATGGCGATATCCGGGAGGGGCTTTCCCGCCTTTTGCATTTTTTCGAGAATACGACAGGTGAGCACTTCAAGGAGCACCGTGGGAATCCCCCATTCATTCATCATCTTTACCGGGCTGTGTCCCGTGCCGCCCCCGGCTCCGTCCAGGGTTACCAGATCCACCCCCGATTCGGAGGCGATCTCCAGAATGGTGGCGATATCCCGGGGATCGAAGGGACCCGTCTTGAAACAGACTCGCTTTGCCCCAAGATTGCGCAGCTCCTGCACCCGCTTTACCAGCTCTTCCGGGCCCCAGAAGGGGAGCTTACCGATCTTTTCGAAGACCCGCCCCTCTCCCCGGGCGTAGGCCTCCGCCACGGCGGGATCTTCTGGATCCGGCAGAACCACGTACCCCATCTTTTTGAAACGGAAAGCATCCTCAATCTTCGGTACCGGCCCCATCCCCTGGATCCCCTTGGCAGCCTGGCCGAACTTGAGTTCCACCGAGGTAACCCCAAGCTTTTGGATGGCGTACTCCAGCACCCCGTGGTATTCATCGTCAAAGTTCCCCTGAAGCACCACATCTCCAAGTCCTCGATGGTAACGACGAAAAGCCTGGAGCATTTCGGCAATCAAAGGAGCCTCCACCACCCGGTTTCCCTCAAGTACAAGTCCGGGATCCTTGGCGATGACATCCTCCCCGATCACCACGGGAACCCCGAAGAGAGCCGCCCCTCCGAAGTACTCCCGCCAGGAAAGCTTTGCCATGGCGGGGAGTATGAAGGGGGCTGCGGTGGGAACGGCTTCATTCCTGCCGAAGGTAGAGGAGAGATCCGCCTTGGGAAAGGTGGCCTCGTAGGGATCTTCCGGGGCGCCCCAGGCTCCGAAGACTCGCCCGTTGATGTTGAAGTGGGAAAAATCCAGAGGGTAGCGTTTCTCCGAGGCAAATTGGTTCACATCCGCCAGATAGGGCATGATAGCTTCCGCCCCCCGCACCGCAGAGAGGCCGATCTCGCAGGGACCGAAGCATTTGGCGGTACAGACCGAACACATGCCGGAGATATCCGTTACGTGCTCCGGGGAACGCAGATGGGTGTTGCTGATGGGACTTCCCTGATAAGGGCTTAAGGACATGGCACATAACCTCCTTTTTCAGAACAGCTCTTCCTGGAGGACGTCTATAAGCCCTCCTTCCGCAAAAATGGGCGCTTTCTTCACAAGGATATTTCTCCCTCATCCTCCAGAGCAAGAGCAACTGCCTTCTGAACGTGCAGCTCTAGAGAGTTCAGAAGAGGAAGAGACGTATGTTCCGGTTTGATGAGGATGGGAATTTCCGTACATCCGAGGACAATAGCCTGGGCTCCTCGGTTTTCAAGGTTTTTCATAATCTCCAGATAGGTTTTTCTCGAAGATTCCAGAACCTTCCCCGCACAGAGTTCCTCCACGATAATTCTATCTACCTCCCGGCGCTCCTCCTCTTCCGGAAGAAGCACGGTGCGGCACCAGACTTTTTCAAGATGCCCCCGGTAGTAATCCGACTCCATGAGGGTCTTGGTTCCCAGAAGCCCCAGGGTTTCATACCCCTCGGCCTTCGCAGCCTCTCCGATGGCATCCGCTATATGCAGCAGGGGCAACCCCGTGGCCTCCTGAGCATCCTTCGCAAAGGCATGGGCGGTGTTGGAGCAGATGACGAGAAAATCCACCCCTGCACACTGAAGCTTCTTGGCGGAGTTCACCACAATGCCGCGAAAAGTCTCCATACTCCCCCCCTGGAGAACCGCCGCCACAGGGGTAAAATCGACAGAGGTCATGACACACTCCGCGGAGTGCACGCCTCCAAGTTTTTCCCGAACCAGAGTGTTGACTCTCTCATAGCATATAACACTTGACTCCCAACAGAGCCCTCCGATAAAGCCGATGGTCTTCATAAAGTTCTCCCCTTATTATCCCTCTAAAACCGCATAACCCCTTCAAGCACTGTTACTCCGGTTCCTCCCACTGCAACACGCACAATATCTCCATCTTTTCTCTCTACCGAAACTATTACCCTTCCGGGACGGCCTACTTCAAACCCCGCCTCGCTTTGTAGCTCCACCCGATCTCCGGTACCGAGGAGGTCATGATAGGCAAGAAAGGCCCCGGCACAGCCGTTGCAGGTTCCGCAGACGGGGTCCTCCGCAATACCTACAAGAGGAGCAAAGGCGCGCATGTGAAAGAATCTTTCAGGATTAAGCGTTTCGAGGCAGAGAGGAACCACTCCTATCACCCCATACTTTTCGCTGAAATTCCGGAGGCTTTCCATGGCAGGGGCAAGAGTGCGGACCGTTTCCAGATGCCGTATTCCCACCACAAGCCACCAAAGCCCTGTGGAAACCTTGAGAGGAACCTTTTCGAGAAGGTCCTCGGTTCTCAGATTCAAAATTTCTGCTATCTCTGCAACTGTGTCCGTCATCTCCCGGTATCGGGGACGGGCCTGAGTCATGGTAAAGAGGGGGAGCCCATCCAGAAAAGAACGTGCCACTTCCAGCACACCTACCCGGGTCTCCTGAGTAAATACGGAGCGTTCCGGCGAAAGATATCCCTTTTCGTGAAGGGCATGAAAAGTCCCCACCGTAGCATGTCCGCAGAGATCAACCTCTCCGTTGGGGGTAAAGAAGCGCACCCGAAAATCCGCCTTGTCCGAAGGAGAGACAAAAGCAGTTTCACTGAGATTCATCTCCCTGGCGATATGCAGCATCTCCTCATCCTCCAGGGAGTTCGCCTCCAACACCACCCCTGCGGGATTACCTCCAAAGGGCTTTTCCGTAAATGCATCCACCTGATAGATTTGAATCTCCTTCATGAATCACGTCACCGCCTTTATTATCAAGATTGCCTCGGGCATAGCCAGAGGGGTACTGCGTTTTTACACGAGAGGCTCCTGGCCTCCCGGATGTTCTTCGAGAAAAGGGGCATGTCCCTTCAAGCTTTCCCCAGCAGCTCTCGCCAGGCGAGCCACTCCCTCTTCAATGCGATCCAAGGCGGTATGGGCAAAGTTTAACCGTATGTACTTCTCTCGTCCCGCCTCATCAGGATAAAATGCCCCTCCGGGGAAAAAAGCCACTCCCTGCAAAGCTCCCCGAGAGAGAAAGCTACGCAGAGAAAGCTCTTCCGGAAGCCTGCACCAGACATAGAATCCCCCCTCGGGGGTTTTCCAGCTCCAGGGGATTTCTCTTGCATGTCTTCTCAGGCTCTTTTCCAGAAGATCCCGCTTTTCCCGATAGCCCCGGCAAATTCGAGAGAGGTACTCCTCGTAATGCCCCTGACGGAGGAATGCATCCAGAAGCATCTGAACCGCCGTATTCACGTGCAGATCCGTTATCTGTTTAAGTCGGGAAAAACGCTCGATCACCAAGGAAGGAGCCACCACCCACCCCACCCGAAGCCCCAGAGAGAGCACCTTAGAGAAGCTGCTCAGATATATCACGGAGTCCCGAAGGTCCAAGGCCTTAAGAGAAGGGAGGCGGTTCCCCTCGTAGCGAAGTTCTCCATAGGGATCGTCTTCCACCAGGGGGATCCCCGAGGTTCCCGCAATTTCCAGCACCTCTCGTCGTCTTTCCAGAGACATGGTTATTCCCGAGGGATTCTGAAAAGTGGGCAGGAGATAGAGAAACCTCGGATTGTGCCGACGAATAGCCCCCTCCAGAAGATCCCGTCGTATCCCCTCCTCATCCATGGGAATCCCCACAACCCGAGCCCCGGCAGCTCGAAAAATCTCCAGGGCTCCGAAAAAGGTGGGCTCCTCGGTGAGCACCACATCCCCGGGAGAGAGGAAACTCCGGGCAACGTAGTCCAACCCCTGTTGGGAGCCCGAAAGGATCATGACATTCCGAGAAGGTACATGCATTCCTCGATGCCCCAAAAGGGCGGCGATGCTTTCCCGAAGGGGGGCATACCCCTCCACGGGACTAGGAAGATAGAGTTTACGTGCATTTTCCCGATGCAGATTTTTCTGGATATCCTCCATGATCTCCCGTGGAAAGTAATCGGGATCAGGAAAACCCGAAGCAAAGGAAATCGTTCCTTCTCGGTTCGCCCGGGAAAGCATTTCGGAAAAGAAGCTTTCCGGAATCCCCGAAGAAGCGTTAAAGAGAGAGCGCCAATCCAGGGGTTCTTCTCTTACAGAGGCCTCTTTTTCTCGGGATTCCCAAATTTTCACCTCCGTTCCCCGTCCCACCCTGGCATGAAGAAATCCCTGGGCCTTCAGCTCCTGATAGGCCTTCACCACAGTGCTTCGGTTAACTCCCAGGCGATGGGCCATCTCCCGCTCCGGAGGAAGAGACTGCCCTTCCCGAAGCATCCCCGAAAGGATCTGCTCCCGAAGGGCCGAGGAGATCTGAAGATAGACGGGAACCCCGGAATGACGTTTCAGCCGCAAGTCCATTTTTAAAGGCCCTCCTCTCTCGGTTCTTAAAATATGGCGTTCTATCCTTTCGACATTTGCCGCCTGGACCGTCCAAACACCATTCTACCCCCCTCTTTTCGGTGTGTAAACTTCCAAAAAAGAAAAAAAATAGCCATCCAATGGAACAGGAAGCCATCCAAAAGAGGTTCTCTCTTTCATGTTGGAGTTCGCCCCCCCCTTTAGCCATAGGCCGCAACTTCTTCCTGTAGTATTATGGGGAGACGTGGTTCCCGGAATTTCCGGACACCTTCACAAATTTTCACTATTCTTATCCAAAGGAGGCTTGTTCTGATGGAAAGGAGACTTGGAGTAATCGCCATATTGGTGGAACAGCGGGAGCATGTTCCCGAACTGAATGCTCTGCTTTCGGATTTCGGATTTCTTCTTCTCGGGCGTATGGGGCTTCCCTTACGGGACAAGGGAGTCCACCTCATCTCCCTCATCATCGACGGCAATACCGATCAGATAGGAGCTCTTACAGGAAAACTCGGGAAGATCCCGGGAATCCAGGTAAAGTCCATGCTCACCAAATACCAGGAAGCTTCGGATGCGTAAAGAAGCCCCTTCCAAGCACCCTATCAAAAGCCCTGAAGAGGGTTTTTTCTCATGAATCATATCCCCGCTCCTTCGAAAGAGCAGGTTCTGCAATGGCATAAGAAGCTTTCCCTGGAGGATCTCTGCGCCCAGGCAGATGTGATGTGCCGAAAATTCTACGGGAGCACCCTCTGGATTCGGGGGCTTCTTGAGATTTCCAACCACTGCACCTGTAACTGCCTCTACTGCGGCATCCGCCGGGATAACCGGGAGGTCCGCCGGTATACCATGACCCGTAAAGAAATTCTCCGGGTGGTTCGGGATGCCTGGGATGCAGGGTTTCGGACCTTTGTGATACAGAGCGGAGAGTGTGCGGAAAAAACACGAGATCTCCTCTCTTTGGTAGAGGCCATGAGGGAGATCATCGGCTCCGAAGGAGCTCTTACCCTGAGCTGCGGCATCCTCTCTCTTCAGGAGTACCGGGATCTGAAAAAGGCCGGGGGGGATCGCTATCTTCTGCGGTTTGAAACCTCCTCCCCGGAGCTACACACCTGGCTTCGAAACGGGGTTACTCTGGAAGAACGCCTGAGAGCACTGCATCATCTTCGGGAAGCAGGGTTCGAACTCGGATCGGGGTATATGGTGGGACTTCCCGGAGAGACTTCGGAGATCCGACTGCAGAATGCCCTTCTCTGTAAGGATCTGAAGCTGGACATGGTGGGGATCGGCCCCTTTCTCCCACATCCCCGAACCCCCCTTCGGGAAGCCGCACCGGGAGATCCTTCCCTGGTGCGGGAGGCGGTGGCCCTGGTACGGCTTCTGCTCCCTCAATCCAACATTCCCGCCACCACCGCTTCCGCCACTCTGGGGAGGGATCTTCAAGGGCAGCTTTTTCGGGGTGGTGCCAACGTGCTGATGCTGAACATCACCCCTGCCAAGTACCGTCACTGCTATACCCTCTATCCCGGAAAGGCCACTCTTCCCGAGGACGTTCCTCTCTTTACCCAAGCCCGGGAGTTTATCCCCCCTCCGGGAAAGAGGGGGGATTTCTCCCGGGGAGATGCTCTTTCCCATGGGAGTGGAGGCGAAAAATCACGAAAGGAAACCCTATCATCATGAAAAACACCCCCCTCTCCGAACGAGTTCATATCGTTCTCTACGGACTCCGGAACAGCGGCAAATCCTCTCTCCTGAACAACCTTTTTCAGCAGTCCATCTCCATCGTCAGCCCCGTGGCGGGAACCACCACAGACCCTGTAACCAAGGCCATAGAGATGGAGGGGCTCGGCCCGGTGGCTCTCACGGATACCGCGGGGTTCGACGACTATCGGGACGCTCTCGGCCGTATGCGAGTGGAAAAAAGTGCCTCCCGGCTGGAGACGGCAGATATAGTGGTGCTGGTCTCTCCGGGGGATCGCCCCTTCTCTTCCGAGGAGAGAGCTTTTCTGGAGCATCAGAAAGATACAGCACTTTCAAGACCTCTTATTCTGGTGGAAACCTTTGGAGACCGCCCGCTTCACTCCTCCCGCAGAGATCTCTCCTCGGGATTCCCCCGGGTACGGATCGACAATCTCTCGGGATCCGGGGTGGAGGAGCTGCACCGGCTCTTCGTCTCCCTGACGGATCATATCGAGCGGGAACGCCCTCCTCTGGAAGGGCTGGTCTCTCCGGGAGATCAGGTGATGCTGGTAACCCCCATAGACAACTCCGCCCCCAAGGGGCGTCTTATCCTCCCCCAGGTGGAGGTGCTTCGGGATCTTCTCGATAAAGACTGTACTGCTTTGGTAACCAAAGAGTTCCAGCTTCCTCAGGCCTACGCAAGCCTCGTCAAACCTCCCGAGCTGGTGATTACGGACAGCCAGGCCTTTGGATATATCAAAGATCTTCTTCCTCCGGAACAGCCTCTTACATCCTTCTCCATTCTCTTTGCGAGAAAGAAGGGAGATCTCTCCTACTTTACAGAGAGTCTGAAGGCCCTGAAAAACTTCCCTCCCGGAGAGAAGGTGCTGGTGCTGGAGGCCTGCAACCATCACCGGATGGACGATGACATCGGCACGGTAAAAATCCCCCGGATTTTTCGGCAGAAGGTACAAAAGGATACCCGTTTCGATCTCGCCCAAACCCTTCCGGTGGAAGAGAAACTCCGCAGCTATGCCCTGGTGATCTCCTGCGCGGGGTGCATGGTAACCCGAAACGTGATGATGCGGCATCTCGGCATTCTTCGAAAGCTCCGCATTCCCGCCCTGAACTACGGCATGTTCTTCGCCTGGGCCAACGGGCTCTTTCCCCGGGCCCTTCTCCCCATCCCCTCGGCGGCCCTCCTTCTTCAGGAGTAGAACCACTAAAAAGAGGCGGTTCCCTTAAAGGGCCGCCTCTTTTTCCGCATTTTAAGAAGTTCTCCGGGGTGCACTCCTTCGGAATTTCTACAATCTTTCGGGTATCCGGGGAGTCTCGGAGACTCTCTCCAGGGAGAGTTTGAAGAACCGAAGTTCTCGCTGAAGCTCCTCGGCTCCCCGGGCAAGTTCCGATGCCGCCCCCGCCACTCCTTCGATGGTGTTAAAGGTAGTGGTGGCAGATTTCCCCATGGCTCCCAGGGCGTCGTTCACTCTTCGATTGTTCTGGGTGATGCTATCCACCGAGGCCGCCATCTCTTCGGAACTTGCCGCCTGCTCTTGGGCGATGGCGGCGATGTTTTGCACCACCCCGTTCATGCGTTCCACCACCTTGAGAGAATGATGGAGTTCTTCATAGGTACTCTTCGTCAGAGCTACCGCCTTGTCCACCTGATCCCGGCTGGCCTGAACTTCTTCTCCCGCATCCTTTGCCCGGGAGCGAAGCTCCTCCATGATCTGCCCTACTTCCCGAGCGGCCTGGTTGCTCTCTTCCGCAAGTTTTCGAACTTCTTCCGCCACCACGGCAAAACCCCGACCGGCCTCCCCCGCCCGGGCGGCTTCGATGGCGGCATTCAGGGCCAGCAGGTTCGTCTGGTCCGCAATACCTCCTATGGTGCTGACAAACCCTCCGATTTTTTCTACCGCCGCCCCTACGGAACTCATGCTCTCGTTAATTTTCCCGGAACGTTCCCCGATGCCTTCCATTTCACGGGAAACTTCTTCCATGGATTTCATGGCCTTGGTGCTTACACTCCGAGCCTCTTCCGAGGCCTCCGCCCCCTCCGTGGCGGAGCTGGCGTTGGTGGAAGCTCCGCTGGAAACTTCCTCCACCCCTGCGTTGGTCTGCTCCAAGGCTTGGGCCACATCCTCGAAAAGCTGTTCCGACCGCTCCAAATTACTCCGAATCTCCTCCACCGCCTGACGGCTTTCCCGGGAGTGCCCCTCCAGGGATTCGGACATGGACACAAAGTCTGCCGCCAAATGCATAATGTTACGGAGCACATCCCCCACCCGGAGTACCATCTCCGCCAGGGCATCCGCCATATCTCCCGCTTCATCCCGGCTCCGGACACCAAAATCCTCCCGGGTTACCTGAAAATCTCCGTTTTTGAGACGCTCCGCCACCCCGGCCACTCTCCGAAGGGGGTTAGCCATCCGGCTGGCGAGAAAGAGCCCTATCCCCAGAGCTACCAGGCCCCCGGCGATCATCCAGATCAGAATCTGCAGGGTGGCACTCCGGCCAGCGGCGGCGGAATCTTCCACATAGCCCTGAGCCCTGGTTTTCGCTATATCCATGAGGTGATCCATCTGGGTCTCTGCAATCTTCAGCAAGGCCCCCTGATCTTCGAGAATAAGGCTTCGAAGCTCTCCGAAGACCCGGGAGGACTTATCCGCCACCTCCATGACACTCGCCAGCCCCGTATTGACCACCCCCATGGACATGAGAAGCCGGGTCTGCACGAGTGTAGAGAGTTTTTCCCGCTTTACTGTAGCGGGGAGTGCATCATCGCCGATGATCTCTTTCCCCATCTCTCCTACCTTATGAATATTATTGTGGGCATCCTTGATGCTTAGAAAGAGCTGGCGCAGCTCTTCATTATCCGTCTCAAGATTCGCCATGAACTGACCGAGGCCGCATTTTTCAGGATCCAGCACCCCCCGGAAAGGGCGAACCGTGAGAGAGGACTGCATCAGTTCCTTAGCCCAAACATTGTGAGCCGAGAGAATCGACATGATATCGAACTTAAATTCCAGAGGATTTTCAATGCCAAACTCCATAACCTCTTCGTTGAGAGAGACAGTTTTTTTCATGTTTTCCCCCATCTGCGTGAGGGTTTTCTCAAAATCCCCGAGAATTTTCAGAAATTCCGGGTCCTGCTCCATCTGCCGGAGAACGCCGATCTTTTCGAGAAGCTCCTTCTTCCTGGCCTCCATCTCCCCCAAAACTGCCCTTCGCTCCGAAAAGGGAAGCCCCTCCCGTGCTAGGTTCTGCTCCACCTTTTCGATCTCCAAAAGCCTTTTCTGAATCTCTCCCATGCTCTCCACCAGAGGGAGAGCCACGGTACCTACATAACGGTTCTTTTCCTCCAGAAAACGGATCCCCCGATAACCAATACCCCCGAGCACCATGCCAATCATGGCAATTCCCAGAAAAGCGGCCACTAACTTGCCCTTTATACGCATTTCTCTTCCTCCTTTTTTGGAACAACCCGCAACAACAGCCCCACCCCGCCGAGAACGACAGGAAAGAGAGGCCACCCCTCAGAGACTGCTACATCACCTATAAGAAATATTTTTCTCCTATTTCCCATATTCTACTTCAAAAGAGGCTTTTGTTGCAAAAAAATCGGTGATGAAAGCGCGTATATCCGAAGATTTTCTCTTTTCCCTTCTCCGAAAAATGAAGACACACACATAACGAGAGAGGGCCCCTTTCGGAACCCTCTCTCGTTATGTTTTGAGTGGTGTTACTGAAAACCGGGGAGATGAGAGCCTAGAAGCCCCCCATACCTCCCATGCCGCCCATACCGCCGCCAGGCATACCGCCACCGGAATCCTTATCGCTGGGCTTGTCTGCTACGAGGCTCTCGGTGGTGAGGATCATGGCTGCAATGGAACCTGCATTCTGCACGGCGCTCCGGGTAACCTTCACGGGGTCGATGATACCGGCATTCACCAGGTTCTCATACTCGCCCTTGGCAGCGTTGAGTCCTTCACCTTCGCCGAGGGTACGAACCTTCTCTACCACCACGTCGCCCTGGAAGCCTGCGTTGCTGGCGATGAGGTGCAGAGGCTCGGTAAGAGCCTTGCGGACCGCCATGGCTCCGGTCTTCTCGTCACCCTCAAGCTTCTGCACAAAGGCGTCGAGCTTGGAGATGCAGTTTACGAGTGCTACGCCACCGCCGGCGACAATACCCTCTTCGACAGCAGCCCGGGTAGCGTTGAGAGCGTCTTCGATACGGTGCTTCAGCTCTTTCTGTTCGGTCTCGGTGGCAGCTCCCACCTGAACCACCGC
>Ga0334890_1000565_pt1 | contig 64458 bp, 40 predicted proteins | sample GraSluR1_MG_3_FD_207220 | JGI IMG/M metagenome (GOLD analysis project Ga0334890, IMG submission 207220) | Sludge microbial communities from methane-producing bioreactor in Wageningen University, Netherlands - Granular Sludge_31_08-R1 | ecosystem: Engineered > Bioreactor > Anaerobic >... | reverse complement strand
CACCTATTTCTGATGACCGGTGATGGGGGCGCATTCTTGTCATGCGGGCATTGATGGTCGCGAATCCTGAGGCGCCGGTGGGATGGTGTGCGGTGCACACCTACGAGAGTTCCGCATGGGCTCAAGCCCATCCTACAACGCTTTCACGTGCAGGATGAATTGAATACCAGGGACAGTCGCCTGTTATGGGGCGAACGGGGACGCTCGCCCTACGCTGGGCACACCGAATGCGAACGACGTGGGCCTTCTGGGGGACAGACCCTATTCTCAACACCGCATCTACGCATCTACGCATCCCGCGCGACGGGTGCGATTGGCTGGGTATTGCGGTGGAATCGATATTCGGGGCACAGCTTGCGAGACTGTCCCCGTTACGATTGTCCGGCGGGCGGCTGTCGCTTGTCTGGGATCCGTCTGGCGGTTGCTTATTTCCGGGCGGCGCGGGACGTGAATGACGTTCCCACCGCCGCAGGAGGAGTGCGGCCGTGATGAAGAGGGTGGTTGCCAGGATCACGACAAGCCCGAGTCGCCAATCGACGTGTCGTCTCGCCATTGACTCTTCCTCTTCCTCTCGTGCCCCCGCAGATGCGATTGCTGCCGACGGCGGGGGAGATCATCAGGTGGGGGGTGGATTGTCCACCCACCCACGGCTCTACAGGAATCTCCTGACAGGCGTCCTCATCAGCGCCAGGGTGACCAAGCCCGAAAGGCATACTGTCAGTCCAATGAACGCCGCACAATGCTGTTCCGAGGCGACAAACTGCCCCAACCCATAGTTGATCAGCGGATGGATCAGATAGATACCGAATGTCAGCGGTGCCAACAGGGCGACGACGACGCTGTCGTTTGTACGCCGCCCATAGGCCAGACAGACGAGCACGACAGCAAGCGTATAAGGAATCGCCGATGACATGGGGCCGACCGCCGCGCTCAACACCGCGGCTGTGGCCAACGTCGTCAGGGCCACCGCGGACAAGAGAAACTGCTGCGTGCGTCGCTCTGGAACCATCAGGCACCGTCCGACGGCGAAGCCCAGAGGCACAGCGGCCAGGCCGAACTCCCATTGAGGCAGCGGTCGCATCAACTGTCCGGTCGACAGACCAAGCACGTGAGCGACCAACAGGAGCAGTCCGATTCCGGTGGCAACGAACGCCGCAAATGCGTGGTCGATCTGCGCGGTTCGACGGTTGACCCAGTACACGAGGCACCCCGAGCCGAAGGCGTACGGCAGGTACCACAAGTGCACGTGCGTGCCCATGAGGATTGTCTCGAGTGACAGCATCTCCTGGCAGGAGGGCGTGTCTCGCAGATACGCGGCTTTGGCCAGTCGGAGCGCGCCGTACAGAGCCGACCAGAACAGCCATGGCTTCAGAAGGCGGTCCCAGCGCCGCCGCAGAAAGCCGAGGGCAGGGTCTGCAGTGCTTCGGACCGTGATCAGCGAGAAGAAGATCAGAAGAAAGACGGGCAGACCGGCATAGCCGATCTGGCGGTACGGCGCTCCCTCGGTGTGGAACCAGACGATCCCGATGGCCGCCAACACCCGCAACCGATCGATACTGTCCACCCGCTCCATCGGCAGCGAGACAGGAAGTGGGCGCGCGTCATCGGCAACCCGGTCTTGTAGAAGTTGCGATGCCTCCAGTCCCATTTGCTCGACCAACTCGCTACTGGGCGACCGTCGTCGTCGCGGCGCGATGTCACCTGTGCCGGAGCGACGGACAACGGGTGCACGGACTCACCATTCCTCCATCCATCCTTGCCGATGCGGTTTGTCGGCATACGCCCCGCGCGTACCCAGTTGCCCCGATGCATGTCGGGATGTAGGGCAGTGACCCACGTGAGGCAGCCTGCGAGAAACGGACGAGTCCGCTTCGCATTCGCAGCCGCATGATCCTCCATGTCTCAAATGTATAGTATACCGGCGGACGGCCTGCAGGTCAACCGAAGAACCCTCAGTTTCTGGGGTGATCTCCTGCGAACGACCATGATTGAAATTGATGGGAGATCCGCCTTTCGCTTAGACTAAATGGTGGGTGGGGGCGTTTCTATGGGTGACAGCCGGTTGCTTGGGTTTGAGAAGCTCGGGTACAGATGATCGAGGATCGATTCTTAGTCTGGCGGTTCAATCGTGGGGATACGGCGGCGCTGTGCCGGATCTACGAGAAGCACCGCGATGGCCTGCTGAAGGTGGCGGCCGCCCTGCTGCGCGACAAGAGCGGGGTCGAGGACGTGCTGCACGACGTGTTCGTGGAGTTCGCCCAGAGCACCGGACGCTTCCAGCTCAAGGGCAGTCTCAAAGGGTATCTGGCCGTCTGCGTGGCCAATCGGGCTCGCGACCGGAACCGAACGTTGCGGCGCGCCGGTGCGCTGCGACCCCAGCCCGATCCGCCGGACACGATCAGTCCGGAAGAAACGGCAGAAGTGCGTGAACTGGTAGAGAAGATGGGCCAGGCCCTGGCGCAGTTGCCCGACGAGCAGCGACAGACCATTGTACTGCGCCTGCAAAGCAAACTGCGCTTTCGCGAGATCGCCCGGCTCCAGGGGATCTCCATCAACACGGTGCAGAGCCGGTACCGGTATGGCCTGGACAGATTGCGTTCGAGCCTCAATGGGCAGGTGAGATCATGAGTGAATCGAGAAAAACAGAGCATCTCGTCCGTGCCTATCTGACGAACCTTCGCGCGCCGGACGGCGCCGAGGTCGACGGCAAGGTCCTCGCCGATGCCCTGACGACGATGCGACGAACCAGAGACCAACGAGCGGCCGAGACAGGCCGCATCACGTGGAGAACGATTATGATGAGCAAAGCAGGCAAATTGGCCACTGCGGCCGTGATCGTCGCAGCAGTACTGTCTATCACCGTCTTCGACACGCTGACCAGGCCGACCTGGGCGATGGAAGACGCCATCGAAGCCCTCAAGGGTTTCCGCGCCGTCCACATGGTCGGCGCCTTCCCCGGCGGCACCGCCGAGGTGTGGATGCGGGCAGACGAGTCGAAGACGCACTCGACCGACGTCGTCGTCAAGGGCAGCCACGGCGCGATCACGTGGACCCGGGACGGCTCGACCTACCATTACGAACCGAGCCAGCACACCGTCTACTACGAGCCCGCTCTGACCATCGGCATGGCCCAGTGGCTTGGGCCGGGACTGCTGGAAATGCTCAGTGCGAGCGAGAACAGCCAGGTCGTACACGGCAAGGACCCCGCCACCGGGCGCGGCCGCGTGATGCTGATGTGCAGCCTGATCGACGTACACGGGGCGCAGTCCTGGATCATCGAGTTCGACGCCGCCAGCAAGCTGCCCGTGGCCATGAAGCAGTGGCCAAACCTGGACCGCAGCGGCCCTCCGGCGTTTGACGCATCCAAGATCACCTACTACGAGGACCTGCCCGCCAGTATCTTCGACGTCCGCATTCCGGCGCAGGCGAAGCACGTCGAGAAGCCGCTGACGATTCCCGAGGAGAACATCGGTGTGCTCGGCGACCCGGCGCACGGTGTCTCGGCCGAAGGGATGACGCAGCAGGAGGCGGCTGAGAAGGTCGTTCGGGCCCTCTATCAGGCGGTGATCGATCAGGACCTCGACGGCCTCAAGAGGATCAGTCCATTGTGCCGCAACTGGGGCGACGAGTTCCTGCGAAAGATCATCTTCAAGCCGGACAGGGACGACCGCATCGTAGAGATCGTGGAGGTCGGCCCGATTTGTCGGACGGGCCAGTCCAAGCTCGGTCCCATCGTCGCCGTGCCGACCACCGTTCGCCTCCAGAACGGCAAGAAGATCGAAGAGAAGATGATCGTCCAGTTCCGCACCCTCGGCGGCCAGTCCTCCTGCGTCGTCCACGGCCCCTACGGCCTGCCCCACCAAATCGAATAACCACTCGAACTGTCTCGCTTCCCTGAGCCGTCGAGCTACCGCTGCGACGGCTCTTCTTCTGATGTGCGGATGGCGGTGCAGTCCGGCCGACGTACCGCTTCCATGGCACGCACGCAGGGACGGTCCAGGCCGATGTATGCGTGGGGAATCAAAGGGGGCGGCACCTTCCTCCGGGGGGGCTGCGAGGGCCCAGCCGTCAGACGCGCCGGAGGCAGAGCCGGTATCCTCGTTGGGGGCGGGCGTCATCCGGCGACGGCGGTGGGTTTGTCGATGCGTGCGAGCTTGCCGGCAGACTTCGAGCCGGAGTGATCGGGGGCCGGTTGTCCTTGCTCCAGCCAGATGTCCCTCCGGCTGCGGGAGAAGCCGGTTCGGCACTGCGACCGATGCGTCAGGCTCTTGACAGCCACCGTCACAGGCTCTATCGTAAGCCGCTCGTTTCAACATTGTTCAGAGGCTTGGCAAGGGGTGTCGGATGGCTCGCGCATACATTTTCGGTCTGTGGCTATGTTTGTTTGTGGGGTTGACGTACCGCTCGTTGGTTTGGGCCGGGCCGGCGGTGGAGCCGGGCGCGCCGGTGGAGTGCAACGACATCGTCATCTACCCGGAACGCTGGGCGGAATCGAACACCTCGACAATGCTATTTCCGTGGCACGGCGAAGAGATTGTGTTCCTGACGACGCGGGATGATTTGGATCGGGACGTCATGGCCCGCCTGCTGATGCGGCTGGAGGCAGGGTGGCGGCTCTACGCCGATCTGACGGGCCAACGGCCGGGACGACACAAGCATCTCGACGGCAAACCCACGATGGTTGCCGTGCCCAACGCCGAGTATACGTGCGGCTACGGCTGCGGGTACGTCGGCGTCACCGGCATCGAATACGCCGGCTTCTATGACCATGACATCGAGCGACTCAAGTCGAATCCGAGGGCGATGCCGCACTATTATTTCTACGAGATGGGGCGCAACTTCTATGTCTTCGGCGATCGCCATTCGCTGTTTGTCACGGGATACGCGGTGTTCATGCGATATGTTTGCATGGACGTGCTGCGGTGCGAGGATCCGGACATTGAGACCCGATGCGGCATCGAGGCGGCCGAGAAGCGCTTCGCCGAATCCGACATGAGTTTCCTTGAAGGCTTCACCACCGTTGCGGGACTGGACGAGAAGGCGCCGCGTCTGAAGAACGAGAAAGACGAGCCGATCGTGCCTTCGGACCAGCCGGTGATGTATGCCTCGGCCATGCTCAAGCTGCGCCGCGAGTGTGGAGGCGACGCATGGCTCAAGCGTTTCTTCGCCCAACTGGCGGCGTGTCCGGAGATCAAGCCGGAGAATGAGGACGCGGCCTTGCGGCAATGCCTGAGCTGGCTGGTCTCCGCCTCCTGTGCGGCCCGAAAGGACCTCTCGCCCCTCTTCGCCGACCGATGGCGCATGCCCTTGATGCCTTCGATGCGGCATGCCCTTGCCAGCATCGACTGGGCCGACTCAGATCTCGCCGCCGCCCAGGTCCTTCAAGACCTCGCAAGCCTTTCATCTGAGGACGGTTCGGCGCCGTGATCGATCCGGCAATGGCTCAGCCGTTCTTGCGCGACAGCAAGAGGGGGCTTCTGCACGTACGCCGGGGGACTTGGCGGATTGGCGTCGGTTGGGCCTGCGTTGCCACGTAGAGCAGGGCCGGGGGGATGTTCCAGGGGACGATCTTGAGTTTGACGTTGCTGAAATAGGTCCGCATTTCCAGGGCGATTCGGGGGGTGTACTGCAACTGCACGCACTTGGGCGCCTTGCTCATGATATCGAGAAGACGGCGGCGTTTGTCCTCGTCGAACAGTGTCAGGGGCAACCCGGAGATGACACAGTTGGCGCCGGCAACATACGGCTCACTCTGGAGGGCGTCATCGTGGATCACCTGGAGGCGGGGGTCGTCGAGTTGCCGGAGGGCCCGGCAGAAGGCGCCGTTTCGCTCGATGCAGATCAGTTGTCCGTTGTCCGGCAGACGACGGAGAATCTCGCGCGTAACCGGCCCCAGGCCCGCCCCGAGTTCCACGACGCGATGGGCTCCGTCGATTTCCCGGGCCATGCGGCGGGCCAGCACACGCGAGCTTTGCGTGAACGTCCCGAGCTCGAGAGGATGCCGGGCAAATTGTGAGAGAAACACACGGTATTTCACGACTATCTTACGTATCGTCGGTCCATTGGTTCGGTGCCATTCTAAACATGGGGCCGTGCCGTGTCAAACGCGAGTTCAGATCCAATGCGACCGCCGGTCGGCTGCTGTGAAGTGACGTGGAAGACGATTTCACCGGGTACTGCTCGTGGAGGCGGCATTATCGGGCGTGCGGTTCATGGCGCCGGACGGGTTTGGGGCGTTCGTTTCGCCGGCCGTGTGAATTGGCGTTCCTTGCGGGCAAAAGACTTAAGCGCATCCATGCGGCAACCGATAAAGCCAGGGATGTGCTATCTACGTTTCGCCATTTACGATGTCGTCGGCCGAGCCGCCCTGTGGCCGGCGGTGGCGGTCCTGATTGCGGCTGCTGCGGGGTGCAGCAACAGGCTGCTGGACCCTGCGCAGATCGGGCGGTTCCGTCCGACGCCCGCGGTCAACGTGATCCTCGACTCGCTGGGCGTAGTCGAGGAAGCACCGGTGGCGTGGGCGGCTGCCGACGAGCCGCGACCGCAGGACATCGTGGCCGTCAAAGGCGACTACACGCTGCGGACGGGCGATCTCGTGCGGATCTCGATCTTCGAACTGCTCCAGGAAGGCGCGACGATGGTCAACGACTACGTCGTTTCGGAGACCGGCAGGATCTCGATCCCCGACGTGGGCGTGATGCGGGCGGCCGGTCTGACGGAAACACAGTTGGAGCAGGAGATTCGGCAGGTCCTTTCGCCCAGCGTCCTGAAGGAGCCGTCGGTGACGGTGACCCTGATGAACTCTCAGCAGCGGGCGTTCTCGATCCTGGGCAACGGCGTGCCGCAGCCGGGCCGGTACGGCATCCCCCGGTACGACTTCCGACTGACCGATGCACTGGCGACAGCGGGCGGTCCAATGCAATTCAACGTCAGTCACATCTACGTCGCGCGGGCCCAGGATGCCGTCGCCGCACCCCCGACGGTACATCCGGCTCGCCCTGACATGAACGAACTCGAACTCTTCGAGCCTCCGTCTTCGGGGGATGTGCCTCTGCCTGCTCCGGTCATTCGTCCGCCTGCGCCGTCGCTGACGGTGCCACAGGGTGAGATCCCGGTTCCTTCGGAGCCGGCCGAGAAGTTCGAACTCGAGCGGGAGATGCTCGACCTGATTGCGCCATCGTCCGGTCCGGTGTGGCCTGCCACGGGCGGAGCGAGGTCGCAGCGGCCGCAGGCGTCGCCACAGACAAGGGTCTCGGCCTCGGTGGTGCCGCCGAGCTACCGGCTGCTGGTACCGGAAAGGACGGCCTCAGACAACGTGACGCGGGCCGACGACATTTTGATCGCCCCGACGGAGTTCGGCGACGAAGACAGCGGGCCCGTTCGATCTGCACCTTCGCCGCCGAAGTCTGCCGGCAGGGTGGAGTGGGTCTTTCGAAACGGTCGATGGGTTTCGATTCCCGTTGAGCCGGACGGGGAGACGTGGCCTCCGCCGTCGGAGCCGGCCCGCCCACCGAAGGAGAGGCCTGTCCCCGAGGAACGGCCCGGCCGGATCGACTGGGTCCAGAGAGACGGACAATGGATTCCTGTCGAGCGGGACAAGCCCGCGCTGCCGAGTCCGCCCGTGGTCGCTGAGCCATCGAGGATCGATCCGTTGCCGATGGACGCCGAGTGGCACGAGGCGGTCCAGACGCGACTGATGAAGGTCCGGGCCGACAAGCTGCTGGCGGGCGACCCTCGCTACAACATTGTCATCAAGCCGGGTGACACAATCTACGTGCCGGTCGATATGATCGGCGAGTTCTGCATCATGGGCAACGTCAATCGGGCCGGGTTCATCGGCCTCACGGGCCGGCCGATGACGTTGAAGATGGCCATCGCGGCCGCCGGAGGTCTTGGACCGCTGGCGTATCCGAAGTATTGCGAGGTCGTGCGCCGATTGGGAGACGATCGGGAGCAGATCGTCATGGTCGATCTCGACAAGATCGCCAGCGGCGAGCAGCCCGATTTCTACATCAAGCCGAACGATCTGATCAATGTGGGAACCCATCCCACCTCGCGGTGGCGCGCAGCGCTGCGAAACGCTTTCCGGGCGGCCTATGGTTTCGCCTTCGTCTACGATCGCAACTTCGCCTACACCGACGATTACTACGGTACCTCGCTGTTCTGATGGAATGGTCTTATCATCGTGGCTCAGATACCTTGCTCGGTTCCGGAGGCGCACCCTTCGAGTCCCGCTCGGAGAAGCTGGGGCGGACTCCCACGGCGCCGTTGCGTCAAGATGGCGGTCGTGGCCGGGCTCCTTGGTGTGCTGTTCCGCCATGAGATCGAGCAGACCGTTCGTTTGTGGACAACCGATCCGAACTGGTCGCACGGCTTTCTCATCCCGTTGTTCAGTCTGTACTTCGTCCACCGACGGTGGAAGAGCATCCTGGCCCTGGAGTACGTGCGGGATCCGTTGGCCGAGCTGCTGGCGGGACGTTGGCCCGAGCGGTTGGGACGAGGTCGGAGCCGCCCGTCCTATCTCGGGCTGGTCCTGTTGCTTGCCACGCTGGTCTTCTACACATTCAATCTGGTCAGTCCTTCGGGCTACGCCTACTTTCGTCCGCTTTCGCTGATCCTGGCCATCGGCTCGGTGGTGCTGTTTCTCGGCGGCCGGCGACTGCTCGCGCAGACGTGGCTGCCGATTGCTTTTCTGATCTTCGCTGTGCCGCTGCCGCGGCGTTACTACGTCGGCCTGACCATCCCAATGCGGCGGAGTGCCGCAACGGTGGCGACCGCTCTGCTGAACCTGGTCGATGGTCTCGAAGCCGGCTCGAGCGGCGTGGCGATCGACATCGTCTACAAAGGGCAGCGCCTGGAACCGGCGCTCGACGTAGCCGAGGCGTGCAGTGGGATGCGCCTGCTGATGGCGTTCGTGGCGTTGGGCGTGGCGATGGCCTATCTGCACGAGCGGCCGCTGTGGCATCGCGTCGTCCTGCTGGCGGCGACGATTCCCATCGCGATCCTCTGCAACATCGTTCGGGTGACGGTGACGGGGTTTATTTACGTGTTGGCGGATCCAAAATATACACAGGGACTGTACCACGATGCGCTGGGTCTGGCCATGCTGCCCCTGGCCTTCGCGTTGTATGGATTTCTGGCGTGGTTCATGTCGAGCTTGTTCGTCGATGAGGACCGCCTCGACCAAGGCGACACGATCGTTCGCAGGTGTTCGACCCCATGAGCGACCGAACCGACACACGAAATGGGTATTCTCAGCCGGCGTTTCTGATCTGCGTCGGCGTGCTGGCGGCCGCCTGCGCGGGCATGTCGGTGGCCCAGCGGCAGCTCGGATTGCATCTGAAGAAGGAACCGCTGCCGTTGAAGCAGCCGCTCGATCGGCTGGACGAGGCGGCGCTGGCGCCCTACGAGGTTGTTGCGAAACGGACGATCGTGAACCCGGACATCCTCCACTCCCTGGGCACGGAGGATTACATTCAGTGGGTGTTGGAGGACCCTGCCGAGCCGACCGAGAGCCCGCTGCGGCGGTGTCTGCTCTTCGTCGCGTATTACCGTCTGCCCGACCGGGTTCCGCACGTGCCGGAAGAATGCTATACGGGCGGAGGATACCGGCGGCTGTACAGCGAGGCGGTGACGTTTCGCGTCGGGCCGGACGATGCGAGGCGCGATGTTCCAGGCCGCTACCTGGTCTTCGAGGGTTCTCCATGTGTGTTCTCCTCCGGGGCGGCGCGGTTCCCGGTGCTCTACCTGTTTCGCGTCAGTGCCGAATATGCGGGCAGTCGCGATGCGGCGCGGATCGCCCTGAATCGAAACATTTTCCGCAGGTACGCGTACTTCTGTAAGGTCGAGCTGGTGTTCAACCAGGCGCTCACGGTCCCGACCCAGGCAGCGACGATTGCGGCGGGGGAGAGGCTTCTTTCGGTGGTGCTGCCGGTTCTGGAGCGCGACCATTGGCCCGACAACGTGGCCCGCTGAACGGGCGCAGCCCACACGATCATCGAGAAGGTCCTCGGTGGCCGATGGTTCGGCGGGTATAGAATGGAAAGGTGAAGATTGATGGCGAGAAGGCGTCTGAACAAGAAGGTTGCCCTGATGGGCTCGACGGTCTTCTTGATCCTGGCCATGCTGGGGGTGGTCGTTATTCTGCGGCTGACTCGCGACCCGGCCCATTTCATTGCCGACGGCGATGCCGCGTGGGCGGTTCAGGACTATGAGGCCGCACGTCGGAATTACTCGGAGGCGTTGAACCGGACGACGGACTCCGATGAAAAGATCGATCTCTACTTCAGGCTGGCGGACGTCTACCGCGTCACCGATGACTGGCGCCGTGTGGTGGCCTGCTGGGAACAGATCATCACGTCGGACCCGCAGAACGTTCGTGCGCGGCTGGCCCGTCTCAAATACATCTACATCATGGCCGACAGCCTCAGCGAGATTGGACAAAGTGTGGGTGCGTACTGGGAAGACGTCGCCTCGCAGGCGGCGGACCTGCTGGAGGTGGCGCGCGAGGCCGGACTGCTGGAAGTCGAGAAGGCCCGGTGGGAGCCGTCGTTCGAGGGCGCCGAGCCGGCCGCGTGGGACGGCGGGGTCAAGCATATCGGGCCCTACCTGCACCTGGCCCAGGGTCGAGCGGCGCTGGAACTGGCGTCTTTGGGCGCCGGCGCCGACCCGGACCGGTTGCTCGCCCAGGCCCAGGACCACCTGCACGAGGCCAGGCGGCTCGAATCTGGAAGCGCGGAGATTCATCGCTTTCTCGCGGCTGCCTTTCGGGCCGAGGCGGAGGTGGCCGAGTCTCGCGGCCATCTGGAGCGACGGGATGAGGCGGTCCGACGAGCTGAGGAGATCGTGTCCGAGGCGATCGAAGCGGTCGGGCTCGATCCCGGTCCGCACATCACCCGTTTGGATGCCCGACTGGCCGAGGCGAGGACCAGCCCTCTTGCCCAGGCGAGGGACCAAATGAAGGCGCTGGAGGGCGAGTATCAGGCCCTGGCTGAGGCCTTCCCCGCGAGCGCCGAGGTTCTTTTTGCAGTTTCCGAGTTCTATTCTCTGTATAGCGCCTATCTGCACACGGACGTAGCGGCGAAGAAGCTGGATCGAGCCATCGAGGCGGTGGAGAAGGGACGGGCTCTGAATCCGATGAACGTGCGGGCGGCGCGTCTGGCGGCCGGATTGTACTATCGTCGGTTTACGCTCTACGGCGACGAATCTTCGCTGCAGCGGGCCATCGCCCTGGCGGAGGCGGCGCTGGAACTGCCTGCGGCTCGGGACACGCCCGGACCGACGCAGTACGCCGCACAGGTGGTCCGGTTTTCGTTGTGCGCCTTGTTGGGCAGGTTCTATCTCGAAGAGGCGCACTTGTCGGGCCATGTGACTTCTCCCGATGCGGCGACGCTGGCCAAGGCCGAGAACGTGGTCCACCAGATCGAGCAGATCCAGGGAAGTGGAGAGAACCCTCAGGTGGTCAAGTGGAGGGGAATGCTGGCGCTGGCCAGAGGGCAGACGGGCCAGGCCGTCAGGGACCTCTATGCGGCCTACGAGCAGATCCGAGCCGCGGCCGGGCCTGCCGATGCGGGGGACGCCTTCCTCTCCTATACCTTGGCCAGGCTCTTCAAGGACACCTCGGAGGTCGGGGCCGTCATAGAGTTTCTTGGATCGGCCTTGAATGCGGGCATCGTCAACACCCGCCCCGACGCCGTACTGGACTATGGCGACGCGCTGCTGCGCGTGCGGTCCTATGACGTTGCCTTGAGCGCCGCCAACAGCTTCGAGGAACGATTCGGGGCCACCGCCCGCAGTCGGTGGCTTCGAACCAGGGTGTTGCTGGCCAAGGGACACATCACGGAGGCGGAGGAAGTCGTCGAAGCTCTGGATCAGCAAGATCCGGAAACACTGAGACTGCGCCTGCTCCTCGTTGCCGCCAAGGCGTCGCAGTTGCAGGAGGCCATTCAACGCAATACGTCCTCGGTGACCGGTTGGCCTGCCGAGCCGGGGCGTCCCGGCGACGGCGACCGAGCCAACGACGTCGTGCAGGCCATGCAGGACGACCTGCGACAGTGGCGTCGTCGCCAGGCGGACCTGACGCTGCGTCTACTGGAGATGGATCCGGCCGCTGCGGACGGCAGCGGCCTTGAGGCTTTGTGTCAGACGTTGATCGCACAAGACGATGTGGCGCTGGCACAAACGCTGGTGGAGGCCTTTCTGCGAAACTCTCGTCAGGACGTTACCGCGTTGTTCTGTCGGGGGCTTCTGTCGGAGCTCGATCCGTCGGCCTGTTCGCCATCTCGTCGCCGGGCGCTTCGCCTTCAAGCGATTCGCAGCCTGCGCGATCCCGTGGTCCGGGCGTCGGAACTAGGTCTGTTGCATGAGGAGGATGGCGATCTTGACGAGGCCGTGGCGCAGTGGCAGCGGGTCCTCGATGAGACAGTTGCTCGAACCGACGCGAGGCGGCCGGCTTATCTGGGGGCCGGGCCGCCGAGCTTGCGACATCGGGCGGTCGGTCGCCTCTTCGACATCGCGCGACAGCGAGAAGACTGGCCCGCGGCCGAAAAGGCGGCCGCCGCGGCGCGGACCGAGAACATCGACGACTGCGGGGGCCATCTCTTTGCCGGGCGTCTGGCATTTGCCAGGGGCCGATACGACGAGTCGCTGGAGCATCTGGATGAGTGCCTCAGACAGCGTCCCGTCTTCTCATACGGGTACATGTTTCGCAGCAACGTTCAGGCCGCCCTCGGCAACGAGCACGCGTGTCTCGCCGATGCGCGGAGGGCGTCGAGTCTGAATCCCGCCGACCCGCTTGTGGCCCGGACGCTGGCCAACGCGGTGCTCGTTCGCAACCAGGCCCTTGGCGACCGCGTTACAGTCGACCAACGCAACGAGGCGTTGCAGGTCCTCGAGCGCGCCATTCACTTGAATCCGACGGATACGGAGGTGCTGCTGGTCTATGCCGGCCTTCTCGACGACAGCGATCCGGTCAGGGCTTTGGGGATTCGACAGACGATCCAGGTCACCGCGCCGAGTCTGGAAAACGCCGTGATGCTCGGACGGCTGGCGACGCGAATTGCGGTGAGCGAGACCGACCAGGCCAGAAAGTCGGCCTTTGTGTCGATTGCCGAGACGGCCTTCGAGCAGGCCCGACGGATTGACCCGAACGATGCGTTCCTTCTCCAGAGTTACGCCGAGCACTACCGCCTTACGGGCCGGCCTGACGAGGCGGCGCAACTGTTGCTCGATTCCGCGGACGACGGGCTCCTGTGGCGTCACTACTATCAGACCGGTCGTTACGAGGAGGCCCGGACGTTGCTGGAACGACTTCACGACGACTCTGAGACGCGAAAGGATGCGCTCAAGGGGCTCGTGCTCGTCGCCCAGGCGACGAGGGACCGAGATGCGGTCAAGAAGTACTCCGAGGAGTTGGTGAGCCGCGAGGACAACGCTGCCAATCGCCTGGCCCAGATCCGCGCGTTTCTCGATCTGGGTCTGATCCGGGAAGCCGAGTACAAGATGCAGAGTCTCAAGGAACGGCATCCCCGGGAGCCCCGTCTGCTGGTGGTCGAGGCCCTGCTGGCAAAGCGGCAGGGACATCTGGAGCGCGCCTGGACGCTGACGAATCGGCATCTCGAGGCGAATCCGCAGGATGCGGCAAGCTGGCATCTGCGCGGCGAGATCGGCCGGCTTATGGGTCACTTCGATCAGGCGATTCTGGATCTTCGCAAGAGCCGGCTGCTCGATGACGATCCCGATGTCACCGTTGCCCTGGCCAACGCCTATGTCTGGGCCGGGAGGTACGAAGAGGCGGCCAGCGAACTACGGGCCCTCCTGAAGACGGCGAACCCGCCGGCGCGGGCCAGAGCGCTGCTGGAAAGGACCTACCGCAGACTCGAACGCCCCGATGCGCTCGAAAGGCTGTACGCCGAGACCCTGGCGCAGTTGCCGCACAGCATTGCCTGGCTCATGCGCGCCGGGGCCTTTGCCATCGACCGAGACAACTACGACGAGGCACTCGATGCCTATGGCAGGGCGTATCGTCTCCAGCAGGAGAACCCCGCGCACAGCGATGCACCGGCTGCGGCGGTCCTGGACGGGTATCTTCGTTCGCTGTTCCTCAGTGCCGGAGATCCGGGCCACGAGGCTTCTTGGCATCCGGAGCGACTGGACCGGTTGTTCGAAGAGGCCCAAAGACACATCGGCACCGACCATGCGGCGGTGGCCCTCTATTGGATGGCCGAGGGCAGCAAGAAGCTCGGCGACGTGGACGAGGCGCACCGTCTCTGCCGCCAGGCCGTCGAGAGGGCCTGGGACAACGACCGAATGGCCGTGGAGATTCTCCGCCGCGTCGATCGCCTTGTGGGCCCCGAGGATGTCGCCCGGTATTGTCGCGACCGGCTGGCGACCGCCCCCGATTCACTGGCCGCCAACGTCATCATGCTCCATCTGGCCCGTGTCCAGGGTGATTACGACCGTGCTGTCGACTATGCCGACCGGTGCATCGCCCTGAGCGACTCGGACCCGCAGCGCGCCATCGCGTACGCGCTCAAGAAGGCCGATGTGCTGACGGTGGCCCACGCGGAGACATCCGATAAACGGTATCTTCACATGGCCATCGGCCTCTACGAAAGTCTGGCGAAGAAAATGCCGACAAACAGCAATGTGCTGAACAATCTGGCGTACCTGCTTGCTCAGAACGACGAGCGACTGGACGAGGCCCGGCGGCACATCGAGCGCGCGTTGCGCGCGGAGCCGGACCGTGCGGCCTATTTGGACACATATGCATACGTTCTGCACAAGCAGGGCGACAATGCCGCCGCGATCCGGTCGATTGCCGCGGCGATTCAGCAGTATGAGATGGCCGGGATCGCTTCAATGGCGGCCTACGAGCACTTGGGTATGATCAAGGAAGCTTCGGGCGACAGCAAGGGCGCCCTGTCCGCCTATCGGCACGCACTGACGCTGACGGACGGCGAGTTGTCCAATGCGGCCGTTCGGCGGATCCGTTCGGCTGTCGAACGGTTGCAGACCGGCCGATGAGCGGCGCTCGATACGACGCGTTCGCGCGGATTGGGTCCGCAAGAACGGGCTTCGGGGAGTGTTATCGATGAAGAGAAATCCAATCCCGACGAACAGCGGGCCAGGCAGGAGGCCCGGCGCATCGGGGCCGGCGGGCGCTTCGAGAACGTCCCTGACACCGAAGGAAATCGTCGGGATGCTGCGCCGCCACGTCTGGCTGATCCTGTTCATGACGACGCTCGGAGGGGCGGCAGGGGCGGGCGGATGGGTCCTGGTTCGACGCCACGTGCCACTCTACAAGGCCGAGACGATCCTCAAGGTGTTGCCGCCGGTCGATACGGATCCCATGGAGATCGTGGCCACGCAGGTGCAGCAGGACCTTCAGTACGGCCATCGCGTCTCACTGGCCAATCTCATGAAGCGGCAGGACAACCTTCAGGCGTTGCTCAAGAGCGACAAGGTCCGCCAGACTCAGTGGTTCGACCGCAAGGTCCGCGGCGACGTCCGCCGTGCGGTGGCCTATCTGGAGAAGCACCTCAATGCGTTTCCCCATCGTGAGGCCGAGCATATCCTCGTCTCGATGACCTGCGGCAGTCCCAAGGAGGCAGCCCTGATCGTCAACGAAATGGCCCGTTTGTTCGTCAGCCAGCATGGGGACACGCAGCGGCAGGACGTCAATCAGAGGCTGATCGAGCTGACCGGACGCCGCAGCATCGTCGAAAGGGAGATCGCCGACAGCGAGCGGGCGATGCAGCGCGTTCGTGAGGAGACCGGCCTGACCGACCTGGAACGACCGGCGGGTCGGTATTTCCAGCACACCATCACTCTGCAACTCAACGACCTCGAGCTCCAGGAGCATCAACTGTCGCTGGCAATTCGTCAGCTTCGGGCCGATATCGAGAACCTCCGGGCCTTGGCGGAAGGTCCCATCAGCGACCAGGTCGAGCATGCGATTCAGAGCGATCCTGTGATGATCTCTCTAGCCCAGCAGTTGGCGCTGTTGGAAGGGCAATTGTCGGGTCGGCGCACGAAGTTCGGCGACGGCCACAGGGTGGTGCGCCAGACTCAGGAGTTGATCGACGAGATCCAGCAGAAGCGCAACCAGCGACGCATGGAGATCGCCGAACAGACCCGCCGCGCGAACCTCCACAACGCCAGGGACACGCTTCGCGTCCTGGAACAGAGACAGGTCGAGTTGCAGCACCTGCGAGACCAGGCGCTGGACAGACAGAAGTCCCTGGATGAGGCCAGGGCGCGCTACGAGCAGTACACCAAAGCGCGCGAGGAGCGCATCGAAATGCTCAACCAGATCAAGACGCAGATCGAGAAGTTGCGGATCATGCTGGACGATCCGGCGACGCCCAAGGTCCAGGTGGCCGGCTGGGCGCCCGAACCGCTGGAGATGGTCCTCAGCCGGCATGTGCTGCTCTGGGGGCCGGGAGGGACGATGCTCGGTCTGATGCTCGGTCTGGCCTTGACGTTCTTGATCGAGATGCTCAACGACCTGGTGCGGACCCCGAGCGACGTGAGGAGGTTTCTCCACGTGCCGCTGCTGGGGGTGATCCCCGATGCGAATGAGGACCGCGCGGTCGACGACGTCGATCTGTGCCACGTGGTGCGCGAGGCGCCGTATTCGCTGCTGGGCGAGTGCTACCGGCGCTGTCGCACGAACCTGGACCTTTCGGGCGAGGCGGGCCTGAAGACCCTGCTGATCGGCAGCGGCGCGCCGGGCGATGGAAAGACCACCGTTGCCTGCAACCTGGCGGCGGCGTTCGTCGCCAAGTATGAGAAGGTCCTGCTGATCGACGCCAACCTGCGTCAGCCGAGCCTTCATCTGGCGTTCCCGCGGACCGGCTCGGCCGAGACCGGCGAGACCCGTCGGCAGGGGTTGACGAGTGTCCTGACCGGACAGTGTGACTACCAGGAGGCGATTCGGCCCAGCAGTGTCGCCGGGCTGGATCTCATCTACGCGGGCCCGCCGACCGCCAGCCCGGCCGAGGTGCTCGCCGGATACCGGATGAAGGAGCTGATCGAGACGGTGGCTCGGCACTACGATCGCGTGATCGTCGATAGTCCGCCCGTGCTGCTGGTCAGCGACGTCAAGGTCCTGGCGCGGATCGTCGACGCGACGCTTCTCGTGTTCAACGCTGCGACAACCACGCGTGGAGCGGCTCAGCGGACGCTCTTCGAGTTGCAGGAAGTCGGCGCCAACGTCCTGGGCTGTGTGCTGTTGGGCGCCGAGGCGATGAAGGGCGGCTATTACCGACGGCAATTCCGGGCGTATCGAAAGTATCTCAAGCCCCAGTTGGCCGCCAACTCCGCCTGATCCGCACGAGGCCGTCCCCATCAGTGGGTGGGAAACGAGAATGTCGGGAAAGACTCGCATTCTGCCGAACCGCTCGTAGAATGGGACGCCTTTGGGTGATTCGGTGTTCTTGAGAAGGATGGCATCTATGGAGAAGTTCCTGGTAACGGGCGGGGCCGGCTTCATCGGCTCGAACATTTGCCGACGGCTGGTGTCCGAGGGCTGCTTCGTTCGCGTGGTGGACAACCTGCTGACGGGCAAGCGCAGCAACCTCGACGGCGTGATCGACAAGATCGATTTCGTCGAAGGCGACATGGGCGACGAGACCGTCGCGCGGGCCGTGGTCAAGGATGTCGATGTCGTTCTGCACGAAGGGGCGCTGCCCAGCGTGCCCCGCAGCGTCGATGAGCCGGAACTGACGCACAAGCACTGCGTCGATGCGACCTTCACGCTGCTGATGGCCGCGCGGGACGCGAGCGTCAAGCGGTTCGTCTATGCCGCCAGTTCGTCGGCCTATGGCGATGCGCCCACGCTGCCCAAGGTCGAGACGATGGCCACCAGTCCGCTCTCGCCCTATGCGGTCGGCAAGCTCGTGGGCGAGTATTATTGCTCGGTCTTTGCCAAAGTCTTCGGCCTCGAGACGATCTCGCTTCGCTACTTCAATGTGTTCGGACCCTACCAGGATCCGACGAGCCAGTACGCCGCTGCGATTCCCGCCTTCGTGACGGCCATCCTCAAGGACGAGCCGCCCACGATCTACGGCGACGGCGAGCAGAGCCGCGACTTCACCTACATCGACAACGTCGTGCAGGCCAATCTCTGCGCCGCCCGCGCCAAGAGGACCAACGGCGAGGTCGTCAATATCGCCTGCGGCGAGAAGATCACCGTCAACGAGATCATCGGCATGATCAACGAGATGGTGGACAAGAACGTCGTGCCGATCTACGCGCCCGCCCGCCTCGGCGACGTGAAACACTCGCTGGCCGACATCACCGCCGCCCGCCAGTTGATCGGCTTCGAACCCGTCGTCCTCTTCCGCGACGGCCTCAAACGCGCCATCGCCTGGTACCGCGACAATTTGATGTAGCCTACGAGACTGCGCAATGTCTATCTCGGCAAGAACGTGAACGATGCGATTGGACGTTTTTCGCGACTTGACGTCGGAGAACCTGGCCTTGCCGCAGCGGTTCATCCGGAACGTTCGATGAAAGAGACTCGAAACCGTGAGGCTGAGAAATGAAGCTGTTGCTGTTCTTAACCCCGCTTCTTATCTGCTTATTGGTGAGTGCGCTGCACGGGAGATGGGGCGTCCGTTGTCAGGCTTGCTTTATGATCTATGCGGGACTTCTCGGCGGAGCCGTTGGCCTTGAGCGACTGTATTCATTTCTGAATGGATCGCCGCCCGCACCATCTGTTCCGATCCTTCCCATTTCTTTGGTGATCGTCGGCACCATGATGTTTCTCTTTGCCAGAAGTATTCTGCGGGTGCCCAGCAGAACGGATATCATGGAGAGGCCTTCTCTTGCCCTTGTTTCAGCGATGTCGATTGGCGGACTCATCATCGCATTGTTCATAATGTTCTGGTTCGGTGGAATCCTATTGGCTCGGGGCATTTGGGAAATGGGCATTGAAGCCTCCAATCGCTACTCTCGAGGTGGGGGCACGGTGGTTTGTTTTTACGGCTTCCTGGCATTCGTATTTCTTATCGCCCAGATAGGAAGCATGATCTACTGCCTCAGGAGAAGACGCTACCTGACCGAAACAATGGCGAGGAGGCTCGTCGATCCGACGCCCAAGAGACTGCATCCATTATTGACACTGCTCATCCTCTTTCTGTTCTGTGGCTTGCTCGATATAATTCCATATGTAGTGTCCAAATAGGTGGATAGCCACCCTACAGGATTCCTTCCTGGACTTGGCGGGAACCCACCTGCAAACACGCACTGCGCCCCCCGCCGGCGAAGACCGGGGTCGAGGAAAACGCTCTTGACGCATCCTCCGCATCGTGCTATTCTCCTGGTCGTGTCCAGGGGAGGGGGCTGAGGGACAGTCACCTATTTTTGGCACAGCCGAGGAGATCGTCGCGGGGCCGCGACGATGTCTTCCAGAAGCAGATGGGGACTGCGTTTAGGCCTTGATCAACTCCGCCTCGATCTGGGCCCATAAGGTCGGTCGAATCGCTCTGGCCGAGACGAGATCGCTTCTCATGCCGAGCAGCCTGGCAGGGTGGGGTGAACCCCGCCGTGCAGCTTATGCCGTAGCTTCGCGGGCCAAGGGTGTTATGAAGAGACCATGTAGCCATTGTTGGGCAGAAGAGAATGACGCATGAAAGACGATCCGTTGGTGTTTGAGAATCGAGCGGCATTCAGAAAGTGGCTCGTCAAAAACCATCAGAAGAGCTCCGGCATCTGGCTGGTCTTGGGAAAGGGCGGCAAGTTGAAGACGCTTTCAGCCAATGAAGCCCTGGAAGAAGCGTTGTGTTTTGGCTGGATCGACGGCCGGCTTCAAAGCCTCGGGGCCGAGACGTATCGCAAGAGGTTCACGCCCCGAAGAAAGGGCAGTGTCTGGTCTGAGCGTAACCGGAAACTGGCTCAGAAGCTGATTGAAGAGGGCGCCATGACGGCGGCGGGCCACGCTGCGATTGCCCGAGCCCGAGAGGGTGGCACGTGGGACCGGCCCAAGCCGTCGCCCATTTCGGAGGCGCAAGTTGAAATCCTGACCGAGGCATTGTCTGCAAGCGGCAACGCCCTGACGAATTTCCAGAAGATGTCCCCTTCTGTCAGAAGAACCTACACGGGGCTTTATCTGGCAGCCAAGAATGAAGACACCCGAAAGAAGCGGCTTGAGCGAATCATTGAGCGGCTCAAGGAAAACAAGAAGCCGATGTGAGGGCTCTCAGACCGCTGCGGACCACCGCACCTCGTGTTTAGCCGCAACCGGCCACCGTGCGTCCGGCGGGTATCGGCGGGATGGGGGCAAGGCAGCGGCGTAACTACTGGAGTTGGGTGCGGAGGGCGTCGGCCTGTTCGAGCAGTTGCTCTCGCGTGAGGTCCTGGCGGGGGGCCAGTTCGAAGGTCCATTCGTATTCGTCGACGATCCGGCCGGGGTAGAGCACGTTCGTGAAGAAGTCGAAGGGGAAGCGGTCGTGCAGCGGGGCCTTCAGTTCGCGGTGCGTCTCGAGCGTCTCGAAGCCTTCCTTGTCGGCGCGGACCCAATAGTCCCCGTACCAGTTGAACGACACGGTCACCGGCGAGACGCCGATCTGCTCGTCGTTGAGCGTGATCAACGCGCCCTGGGGCTCGGTATTGATCGTCAGTTGTCGTTCCACGCAGCCGCAGCACAGCACAACCGCCAGTGCGGCGACGAGGAACAGCCATACAGAACGCAAGTGCATACCCACAATCCCTTCAGCCAATTTCGATCCTTCTTGCCCGCCCATTATAGGCGCGAAGGGCTTCTTGAGAAGCGCAAAACCCCGACGGCAATACCTGTCGCAAGAGTAGGGGCGAGGCATGCCTCGCCCATCCAACCGTCAATCGGCGGGAACGCAGCGGCCCTGACCCCATTGGCGCAGGGCGCGGACCTTCTCGGTCATCGTGACCGAAAGGGGCGGCGAGACCCTCACGGCGGCGATCAGACGCTCGGTGTCGAGGTCGGCCTTGTCTGCGTAGGCGGCGTGCAATGCCGAGGTGACCGCCTGCTCGATCTCGGCGCCGCTGTAGCCTTCAGACGCCTCGCCCAGCGCCGTCAGATCGAACTTCTCGGGCTCACGTCCGCGCTTGCGCAGGTGGATCGCGAAGATCTGCTCGCGTACGGGCGCCGTGGGCAGATCGACGAAGAAGATCTCGTCGAAGCGGCCCTTGCGGAGCAGTTCCGGCGGCAGGGCCTCGATGTCATTGGCGGTCGCGACGGTGAAGACGGGCGCCTCGTGCTCCTGCAGCCAGGTCAGCAGGGTGCCGAACATGCGCTGGGAGAGGCCGCCGTCAGCGCTGCGGCTGGCGGCCGAGGCGAAGGCCTTCTCGATCTCGTCGATCCAGAGGATCACCGGCGCCATCATCTCGGTCTGCTTCAACGCGTCGCGCAGGTTGTGCTCGGACTCGCCGATGAAGCTGGCGTAGAGTGTGCCAGGGTCCAGCCGCAGCAGCGGCTGATGCCACGCCGTCGCGATGGCCTTGGCGCACAGGCTCTTGCCGGCGCCCTGGACGCCCAGCATGAGCACGCCCTTGGGCGGGACCAGGCCGAACGCCTTGGCCTCGGTGCTGAAGACGTCCAGCCGCTGGTTCAACCACGTCTTGAGGCGGTTCATCCCGCCGATCTCGCTCAGGTCGAGCGGCGTCTGGATGTATTCGAGCAGCCCTCCCTGCTGGACCATCCGCCGCTTGTTGCCGATGACGACGTTGATGTCGTCGTCGCTGAACCGCTGATCGGCCGCCACCGCGTCGCTGATGATGCGCATGGCCTGGCGGCGCGTCAGCCCGCGCAGGTTCCGGACGATCGTGTCGAGGCCCTTCTGGGTGATGCCGATCTCGATGGGCTTCTTGCGTCGCAGACGTTGGAGGGTGCTGCGGATGATCTGCAGCAGCTCTCTCTCATCGGGAAACGAAATGTCGAACGGTCGCGTGTAGGCCTTGACGGCGTCGGGCAGCTTGTCCGTGTGGTCGATCATCACGAGGGTCAGACCCGTGCCGTCGAGGCCGTCGATCATCTCGCGAAGGATCCGCAGGGCCTTGCCGCCCTTGAGGTGCTCGGCCAGATCGAGTGTGACGCAGAGCGAGCCCGGCCGGGCCTGCGAAAGGTTGGCCAGCCCGGCGGTGGGGCCGTCGGTGTTGGCGATGGCGGGCCCGCCGTCGATCAGGCCGTCGCGCACCCCGTCGGCGATCGACCAGACCCACATGTCGCGTTTGAGCCTCTCGGCGCTCTTTCGCACGATCTCCAGGGCGTATCGCTCTTCGTGCGTCACGATGGAGAGGCAGTTGTCGCCCCCCTCGATGAGCTGTTCGAGCCGTTCGCAGTCGTTCATGGGCCCTTTCCGGTCCGGGCGTTGCGTCTGTCGGGGCCGTCCGCTGCTCCCCGCTGTCCGACAGCATACCGCCCATCCGCCGGGTGGGCAAGGTTCGTCTACGGCTGTGGAGGTTGACAGTTGTCCTGAGTCTGGATAGTCTATGGCCCCATCAAGAACACTCATAAGGACGGATTGGATGAAGATTTCGCTGAACTGGCTGAACGACTACGTCGAGACGGGGCTCGGGCCCGAGCGGATCGCGGCGATCCTGAGCGATCTGGGCTTTCCCTGCGAAGGGATCGAGCGGCTCGAAGACGATACGGTACTCGACGTTGAAGTGACGAGCAATCGGGGCGACTGCCTCAGTCATATCGGGGTCGCGCGGGAACTGGCGGCGGCGACCGGCAAGGAGCTGAGACTGCCGCAGGTCGATTTGGATGAGCTGGACAAGAACGCTTCGGAGTACGTGCAGGTCGAGATTGCCGAGCCCGACCTGTGCGGCCGATACACCGCGCGGGTGATCGAAGGGGTCAAGGTCGGTCCCTCGCCCGATTGGATGGTCCGGCGGCTCGAAGCCGTCGGCATGCGCAGCGTCAACAACGTGGTCGACGCGACCAATTACGCGATGCTGGAGACGGGACAACCCCCGCACGCATTCGACTACAGTACGATCGAAGAAGGCAAGATCATTGTGCGCCGGGCGGTCGGGGGCGAGCGCATCGTCAGTATCGACGGTTCCCAGTGCGAGTTGGGCGATTCGATGCTGGTGATTGCCGACGCGAAGCGGCCGGTCGCCGTCGCCGGAGTGATGGGCGGGCTGGAGACCGAAGTGAGTGATACGACCACTACGATTCTGCTGGAAGAAGCGCACTTCGACCCGGTGTGCGTGCGGACGACCAGCCGGCGTCTGGCGCTGCCGTCGGAGGCGGCGTTTCGCTTCGAGCGGATTGTGGATATCGAGAAGATCGACTGGGCGTCGCAACGAACGGCCCAATTGATCGTTCAGGTCGCCGGCGGCCGCGTGGCCAAGGGCGTGGTGGACGCCTATCCGAAACGACTCGAGCCTCGCGAAGTGACGATGCGGCTGCCTCGTCTGAGCGGGTTGCTCGGGATCGAGGTCGCGTCCGAGACGGTCCTGAAGATTCTCTCGTCTCTTTGCTTTGCGCCCCGTCTGTCGAACGATGTGGTGACCTGTTCGGTCCCCACGTGGCGAAGTGACATCCTGCGGGAGGTGGACCTGATCGAGGAGGTCGCCCGCGTTTACGGCTACGACAAGGTCCCCACGCGTCGCCGCATCCAGATTGAGGCGGTGCCCGCCGACGCGCGCCAGAAGCTGGCCGAGTCCATCGGCGGATTCCTTAACGGATGCGGGTTCTATGAGACGGTCACCGTGACCTTTGTCGATCGATCAATTGCGGGCCTTTTCGCCCACGGCGACGCACCGGGGAATCTCGGCGTCAAAGACGTCTCTCGCAGAAGCGCCAACCTGCTGCGTCAGACGCTGTTGGGTTCTCTGCTGGAGGTCCTCAAGACGAACGTCAATGCCCGGAACTTGCCGTGTCGCGTCTACGAGATTGCCGACACATTCCGGCCCACACGGGGCAGCGACGCGCTGCCCGATGAGAAGACGAAGGTGGCGCTGATATGCAGCGGTGATTTCCGCGAGCTGCGCGGCGCGGTGGAAGGGCTGATCCGTCATATCGATCGTCGGGGGGCGGTCGATTTCGTTCCGGCGGACCTGCCTTGGGCGGAGGTGGGCGCCGAGGTCACGGTGAACGGTCGAGCGATCGGGGTCGCGGCCGTTTTCTCAGATTCAGTGCGGAACCAGCTGGATTTCAAGGACCTCGTCCCGTGCGGAGCTGAGCTGGACTTCGCCGAGTTGATGGCGTTGACGGGGGCGCCTGTGGCGATCCGTCCAATCCCGCGGTTCCCGGCCGTTGAGCGAGACCTGTCGATTTTGGTGTCCGAGGATATTCCATGGCGGGCCATTGCCCAAGCCGTTGAAGGCGGCGCTCCGGCCGAACTGGAGGATGTTCGGTTCGTGGACATCTATCGTGGCAGGGGGATCGCCCCGGACAAGAAGAGCGTGACGATTTCGCTGCGGTTCCGGGACGACGATGGAACCCTTACGCACGAGACGGTCGACGGATACCAGGCTGCCATCGTCCAGAGCTTGAACCGGGCGGTGGCCGCCGAACTGAGGACTCTGTGAGGCGAAGTGGCCGGCCGGCGCGCTCAGTCCGAGCCTCTTTCGGCCCGGCTGGCCTTCCTCTTCTCTTCGGTTGCGCTGACCTTGCACTTGGGACATCGATCGGGTAGATCGTTTGGCACGATCCCCTCGGGGAAAACCTCCCCGCACTTGCCGCACTTGACGGCCTTGACGACTCTGTCCCTGCTGCATTCCCGACAGGTCAGGTAAGTCCTGGCCATCGGATTGGCGAGCTCTGCGGACTTCTGCCTCAGTTGGGTGTAGAATTCCTTCTCCCCCATCTCGTATGAGGCTCTGCAGGCCGCGCATATCACCCACACCTGTGTCTCATCGGAAAGGCTCTCGATCCCTCCGGAGCCACCCGACCGCGTGACGAGAATGACGATTCCGGAAACCACCAGGCACAATACGATGATACCGCCGTAGACCATATTCTTCATTGCGCAGACCTCCCGATTCGAAACAGGCGTTCTTCACGGTCTCATTGACCGAGGCGTCTTGGCCCGCATCACGGAGTACAAGCGTACATCGGCGCCGGACCGATGTCAAATGTTCGTCACCGTTCCAGAGGCGTTTCGCGTGATCTGCAGGATCCGCGCCGGTTCTTCAGGGAAACCGGTTCGGGCCGACAGATAGGCCGATTCGAACACGGCCATGTTCTTGAGGTTCTCCGCTGCCGTGCTGACGAGTCGGTGCTCGCCCGGATCGCGGATGCTGCGCGCGAAGCCGGACAGCATCTTGCGCATCACATCCTGCTCGGTCTCCTCGTACTGCCAGACCTGGCCGTCCTGCTCGGCGTCGGCGCTGAGGATGACGTGATCGTCGGTGATCGTCAAGCGCGCCCCCTTGCCGTAGATTTGCAGACCTCGCCGCGTCGGGCCCCTGTCGCTGCGCCGGGTGGCAACGATGTTGGCCATCAGGCCTTCGGTGAACTTCATGGATACGAGGGCGGTGTCCTCCGTCAGGTACAGCCGCTGTTGTTTGTCGGGGGCCTGGTTCGTTGTCAGGGCGTAGACCTGCTGTGGGATGGAGAAGCTCCAGAGAATCTGGTCGATGATCTGGTGGCAGTCGTGCAGCAGCACGCCACCGCCGGCCAGCTTGGGGTCGGTGCGCCACGCGGGTCGGTCGACGCCGGCCGTCTCGTTGTAGGCGGTTATCAGAAAGACGTTCCTAATGTGGCCCTGTCCGATCAACTCGTGCGCGGCCATATAGCTGGACTGGAACCGCGCCGGATTGCCGATGGCGAACTGGACGTCCTGCGATTCGGCCATCTGCACGTACTCGAGCGCCTCTTCGTAGTCACGGGCCGGGGGGGCGAGCTTGAGCACGTGGAACTTCTTTCGCAGTGCCGTCTTGAGGTGCTCGTCGCAGGTGTGGATGTCGGCGGCGACCAAGAGGCAGTCGAGTTGATTCTGAACGATCATCTGCCGATAGTCGGTGTATGGTTCACACCCGAATTCCGCAGCGGTCTTCTCAGCGCACTGCTGGTCGTGATCTGCGACGGCCCGAATGACGAACTGCCCACTATCGCGCGCCGCCTCCAGAAGACGGCGACCGTCTCTGCCCAACCCGAGTACACACGCTGTCAGTGTCTGTTCGGCCATTATGGTACGTTACGCGTGGTGCGTGCCCCTGTTCACAATCGGCCGCGGGCTCCGTGGCCGGCCGCACGCCCATCGGCGCGATGTTCCCGGCGTCTCCGGCCGTCCGGTTGTCCTGTGCCTCTGCCGGACATCGGCCGAGGGTTACCGCCGAGGACCGTTCCTGGCCGGGATGATGAAGTGCTCGGGCACCGGGAACTGCGAGCAGAGCAGCAGGACTTCCTTACTGATCTGCTCAATGACCGAATCGTTGTCGATGTCCTCGGCGATCCGATGAATGAAGGTCGCGATCTGCTCGGCCTCGGCTTCTTTCATCCCTCGCGTTGTGATCGCCGGCGTTCCGATTCGCAGGCCGCTGGGGTTGAACGGCGGCGCCGGGTCGCCGGGTACGGTGTTGTAGTTGGTGACGATTCGCGCCCTGTCCAATGCCTTGGCCAGCTTCTTGCCCGGGATGTCCTTGTTTCGCAGATCGATGAGAATCAGGTGGTTATCGGTCCCTCCGGTGACGAGCTTGAAACCATATTCGAGCAGTCTGGCGGCCATGGCCTTGGCGTTCTTGGCGACCTGAGTGGCGTACGCGACGAACTCCGGGGTATTGGCCTCGGCCATGGCCACGGCGATGGCCGTCAGGGTGTGCATGTGCGGGCCGCCCTGGAGGCCGGGGAAGACCGCCTTGTCCACCTTGGAGGCGTGCTCGGCCTTGCACAGCAGCAGCCCCCCGCGCGGGCCGCGAAGCGTCTTGTGGGTCGTCGTCGAGACCACGTCGGCATAGGGGACCGGGCTCTTGTGGATCCCGGCGACGACCAGGCCCGCGATGTGGGCAATGTCGCTGACCAGGCAGGCCCCGACCTCTTTGGCGATATCGCGGAAGATCTCAAAGTCGATGATCCTCGGATAGGCCGTCGCCCCGGAGATGATGATTTTCGGACGATGCTTCTTGGCCAGCTCGCGGATGGCGTCGTAATCGAGCAGGCCGGTCTCCGTGTTCACCTCATAGGGGACAGAATTATAGAACTTGCTCGTCAGAGACACCTTCCAGCCGTGGGTCAGGTGGCCGCCGTGGGACAGGGACATGCCCATGATCGTATCGCCCGGCTCGGCCAGTGCCGCATAGGCCGCGAGGTTGGCCACCGAGCCCGAGTAGGGCTGAACGTTGGCGTGGTCGGCCTTGAAGAGGTCCTTGGCCCGATCCTGGGCCAGTTTCTCAATCAGGTCGGTGACCTGCTGGCCTTCATAGTAGCGTTTGCCGGGGTAGCCTTCGGCGTATTTGTTCGTCAGACAGCTCGAGCTGGCCATCATCACGGCCCGCGAGACGTAGTTCTCCGAGGGAATCAGTCGGATCGAACCGCTCTGCCGGGCCTCTTCCTGTCGGATCAGTTCGTAGATTTGCGGATCGTACTGTTCAAGGGCTGTCTGCATACTGGTCTTTCTCCCTGAAAAGTGCATGGGTCATGGTCTTCTCGACCTGCGAAGGTCAGATAACCGGCAAACGGATTCATATATCACGGCTGCACTTCTGAGACAAGCATTTATTCGTTGACAAAATCCAGCCGACTATTAAACTGAATGGACTGCGGACCATTTGACGTGATAATCCACTTGCTGCTATGCCCGAACCGGATGCTCAAGCACAAGCGCAGGCTCAAGCCCACTTCGAACGAGCTCGTCAGGCCTATGAGGCAGGCGATTTCGACCGGGCCATCGATGCCTACCTCGACGGGCTGAGACGAAGCCCCGACACGGTCGAGGGTGGCCACGTGGAGTTGCGGGTTCTGGCCCTGCGACGAGACGAACGGGGCGCCGGCAGACCCTCGCCCGAGGAGATCGAGCAAAGGCTTTCCGAGGGGGGCACGCCGCTGGAGAAGATGCTCAACGCCGAGTATCTTCTCGCCAAAGACCCTCAGCATCTGGCCTACGGGGAAGCGGTGCTTCGCGCCGCGGTGGCGGGGCGCTACCGCGAGACGGCCAAATGGATGGCGGACCTGATGTTCCTGGCCAACAACAACGCCAAGAAGCCTTCCGTGGCCGTCTATATCCTTCTGAAGGATTCCTATGAAGCGATCGGGCAGATCGATCGCGCGGTGGCTGCCTGCCAGCGTTCCCTGCGGATCAAACCGAACGACCCGATGCTCATCGATGATCTGAAGCGCCTGGCTGAGAAGCTGGGAATCGACCGGCGCAACGGCACCGGCGCGCCGGTCGCGACGTCTCGTCGGGCCAAGGCGCGACCGCAGCGCAGTCGCGTCAACGCCGCACCTCCGCCCCAGGCCGCGGAGCCGACCGCGGCGAGCGCGGCGGAACCCGCTCCGGCCGTTCCCTCGGACCAGGGCGACCTGGCCGCCGCCAGAACGTTCTTCGGGAAGGCCCGCAAGGCCGCCGAGAGCAAGAACTACGATTATGCGATTGAGATGTACCTCGACGGCCTTCAGCGGGCGCCCGACGCCCTCGAGGAGGGGCACCTGCCCTTGTGCGAGCTGGGTCTTCAGCGACGAGGGCGGGGCGGCAAGAAGCCTTCAATGGTGGACCGGGTCAAACGCCTCCGAGGCAAGACCCCCCTCGAACAGATGCTCAACGCCGAGTACCTCTTCGCCAAAGACCCGGACCATACCCCCTATGCCGAAGCCATGCTCAAGGCAGCGGTCGAGGGTGGATACCACCGCACCGCGCACTGGATCGCCAATCTGATCTTCCAGACCAACAACGCGATCGAGAAGCCCTCTCTCCAGACCTATCTGCTCTTGAAAGACTGCTATAAGGCGATGGGCCAGTACGATAAGGCGGTGGCCGCCTGCCAGCGGGCCGTGCGGATGAGGCCCGACGACAAGGATCTGGCCGACGAGTTCAAGAACCTCTCGGCCGAGCTGACGATGTCCAAGGGCAAGTACGACATCGAGGGCGATTTCCGCCAGTCGATCCGCGACCGGGAAACGCAGGCGAAGCTCTACGCCCAGGACCGGATGGTCAAGACCGAGGACTATCGGCTCAGCGCCGTTGAGGAGGCCCGGAGGGCCTACGCCAGGGATCCTGACTTGGCCAAGAACGTCTTCTCTCTGGCCGATGCACTGGCGGACCTGGAAACCGACGCTGGTGAGAACGAGGCGATTCAACTGCTCCACGACGCGGCGGAGGCCCAGAAGGACTTCCGGTTCCAGGAGCGTGCGGGCCTGTTGCGGATTCGGCAGATCCGGCGCAAGCTTCGGGCCGCCAAGAAGCAACTCAAGGCCCGACCGTCGGAGCCGGCGGCTCAGGCCAACGTCCGCGAACTGACCGAGGCCCTCCATCGCACCGAGCTGGAACATTACCGGCTCTGCGTGGAGAATTACCCCACCGATCTGTCCGCCAGGTATGAATATGCCCTGCGGCTGATGCGAAACGGGCGGTACAATGAGGCCATTCCCCTGTTCCAGGACGCCCAGAAGGACCCGCGCCGGCGGATTTCCGCGATGGACAAGATTGGCTATTGCTTCTTCATGAAGGGCTGGTATGCTGACGCGATCGATGTCTTTTCGCGGGCCATCGATGCGTACGAAATAAAAGATGATGCAATCGCGAAGGAATTGCGGTATAATCTGGCTCGCGCCCATGAGTCGCAGGGCGACCAGGAACGAGCGCTGGAGTTGTACCGTCGGATCGCCCAGCTCGATTTCGGGTACAAGGACGTCAGCGAACGGGTGGACCGGCTGCGGGCAGATGCACGATTGGGCGGGTCCGATGGCTCGTCCGGCGATGGCTGACCGAGTGAACCAACCTCTCAGTGAGTTTTGTAATAGCGTTTTGGGGACGATCAGGAGAACAACGTGGCACATTCGTTATCAGCAAAGAAGAGAGTCAGGCAGAACGCCAAGAGGCGAACGATCAACCGGGCCCGCAAGAGCCAGGTCAAGAGCCAGGTCAAACGTCTCGAAACCGCTTTGGGTGCAGGCAACGTCGAGGCGGCCGATACGGAATTCCGGGCGACGGTCAAGAAGCTGGACAAGGTCGCCGCCACCAGCACGATTCACAAGAGGACGGCCGCCCGGAAGAAGTCCCGGCTGGCCAGGAAGCTCAACGCCCTGAAGGCCAAACAGCAGAGCAGTTAGCCGCTGCCAAACGCAGTCCGTATGCCGTTCGCTCTGGATGCTCGCAGACGGGATCGCGCGTAGGGAAAATCGCCAGCACCCAATCGATGACGAAGTCGATTGGGTGCTGCTTTCATTGGAGTCGCTCATGCCGAGCGTGTATCGTGACCGGATTGTCAAGCTGCTCCAGCACGCCGACTACACCCCTGTGAAGCTGGCGCAACTGGCCAAGGCGCTCGGGGTGGAATCGGACGCCTACCCTGAGTTCAAGACCGCCTTCGACGAGCTGCGCCGGGCCGGACATGTAATGATCGGGGCTGGCAACGTCGTGACCCTGCCCTCGATGGCCGGTCAGATCGTCGGCACCTTCCGCAAGAACGCCAAGGGGTTCGGGTTCGTCGTGCCCCTCGAAGCGAACGCGCACGGCGATCTGTTCATCCCTCCCGACAGCACCGGCGACGCGATGACCGGGGATACCGTTCTCGCCAAGGCCACACGCAAGGGCAAGCGGGCCGGCGAGATGCGATACACCGGCGAGATCATCGAGGTGCTCGAACGCGCCGACAATCAGTTCGTCGGCACGCTGACCCGGCACCCCGAGGCGTGGATCGTCCAGCCGGATGGCAGCCGATTCATCGAGCCCATCGTCGTCGAGGACGTCACGGCCAAGAACGCCAGGGAGAAGGACAAGGTCGTCGTCGAGATCCTCTCCTATCCGACAGAGACGTACCTGGCCCGTGGCGTCATTATCGAGGTGCTCGGCCGCGCCGGGCAGTACGACACGGAGATCCGGGCGGCCATACGGCAGTTCCACCTTCCCGGCGCATTCGACGACGAATGTGTCGAACAGGCCCGCAGTGCCGCCGCTGCGTTCGGAGGCGAACCCGGCGCCGAACGCGAAGACATCAGCGGCAAGATGATCGTCACGATCGACCCGCCCGATGCCAAGGATTTCGACGACGCCATCAGCCTGGAGGCCGACGCCGACGGCAACTGGGTGCTCGGCGTGCACATTGCCGACGTCAGTCATTTCATCCCCGCCGGCTCGCCGCTGGATGAGGAGGCCCGCCTGCGGGGCAACAGCGTCTACCTGCCGGGCAAGACGATTCCCATGCTGCCGGAAGTGCTCAGCAACGGCATCTGCAGCCTCCAGCCCGACCAGCCCCGGTTCGCCAAGAGCGTCTACATCACCTACGACGACGCGGGCAAGATTCTGCATCGCCGCTTCGCCAACAGCATCATTCGCTCCAAGGCCCGACTGACGTACGAACTGGCCGACCGCATTCTCAAGGGCCACACCAAGGGCGCCCAGCCCGATGTCATCCAGTTGCTGGCCAAGATGGAGTCGCTGGCCCGCCGGATCGAGAAGCGCCGGACGGACAATGGAATGCTCCACCTCGATCTGCCCGAACCCGAGTTGGACTTCGACGAATCGGGTCAGGTCGTGGACGCCCATCCCGCCGACAACAGCTATCCGCACACGATCATCGAGATGTTCATGGTCGAGGCCAACGATGCCGTCGCCTCGCTGCTCGACCGGCTCGACGTGCCGTTCATGCGTCGCATCCACCCCGAGCCCGATGCCCTGAGCATTAAGAACCTCTCGAAGCTGCTCCGCACGATGGGCTTTCCCATGCCGCGCAATCCGGACCGAAGGGCCATCCAGGACCTGCTCGATTCCGTCAAGGACGCCGAGCGCTCGCTGGCGGTCAATCTCGTCGTCCTGAGGAGTTTCGAAAAGGCCCAGTACGCGCCGCTGCACATCGGCCACTACGCCCTGGCCTCGACGCACTACTGCCATTTCACCAGTCCCATCCGCCGTTATGCCGACCTGCTGGTGCATCGCCAGTTACAGTTCTACCTCCAGGATCGCATGGACACCGCCAGGCAGATCGCCGCCGGTCAGGACCTGGCCGCGGTGGGCAAGCACATCACTTTCACCGAGCAACGGGCCGAAGACGCCGAGCGAGACCTCGTCGCCGTGCTCACCCTGCAAATGCTCAGCAAGCGGATCGGCGAAGAGCTGGACTGCGTCGTGACGGGACTGGCCGGGTTCGGGCTGTTCGTGCAGTCGCGCAAATTCGGAATCGAAGGACTCATCAAGTTCGAAGACCTCGGACCCGACAAGTGGCAGCTCAACAAACCCGCTCAGTGTGTCGTCGGCGAGCGCAGCGGCCAGGAAGTCCACCTGGGCCAGCCCCTGCACGTCCGCATCGTTTCGGTCAACGTGCCGGGACGCCAGTTGAATCTTGCCCCCGTGACGTTGCTGGGTGAGGGCCGAGGCGAGTCGCGACGCGAATCGGCCCGCAAGCCTCGCCGAAAGGCTCGCAAGTCGGCCCGCAAGCCCCAGACGAAGAAGAAGAGGCACAAGTAGCGTCTTCGGCGGGGCCTCAGCCGCCAGTCGAATCGCCGAGGGGTACAACGACGATGGCTTTGTTCGGTTTCGTGGGGCAGACCGCTTCGCAGGCGCCACAGCCGGTGCACTTCTGCGGATCGATCTGCGGGATGAGCGTGTACTCGCTCTCAGACCACACGTAACGAATCGCCTCATGCGGACACCACCGGCGGCATTCCGCGCACTCGCGATCGGCACCTAACAAGCACACGTTCATATCGACCTGAGGCAGCCCGATGGGTTTGCTGGCCTTGCCCTCGGCCGACAGGCGGACCAGCGCGCCGCTGGGGCAGACCTCCATGCACTTCGTGCAATCGACCAGGCAGTAGTTCTCTCGGAATTGAAGGACGGGTGTAAGGAGGCTCGCCATTCCATGTTCACTGAGCGACGGCTCGATGATGCGGGTCGGGCATGCGCGAATGCAGTTGCCGCAGCGGACGCAGACGCCGAGAAACTCCGGCTCGTCGATCGCGCCCGGCGGGCGCAACGGCCGGGACGCGGGCCGGTGAGCGAGACGCGCGGCCGAGGCCAGCACAGCGCCGGCGCCGATGCCGAGCACCGTTCGTCTCGCGACCGGCAGGCTCCATCGCTGCGGCCGACGTCCTTCCTCGGTTCGCCTGCGGACGTGCCGGGCCAGGGAGCTGAGCATATCCTGAAACGCTCCCAATGCACAGATACGACTACACCAGATGTGCGGCCACGTGAAGCTCAGCGCCAGGATGACCAGCAGGGGTATGACGGCAGGTCCGGCGGCGAACGCGCCGGAGAAGATCGCCAGCGGGTCCAGCCACAGCAGCACCGGATAGCCCAGGCACGCGCCCGCCAGGGTCAACAGCACGATCCATCGTCCGACGGAGAGCCGCGTTGCCGGCTTTCGGCCGCATCGGCGGCCCATGTGGCTTGCGCCGTCGGCGCAGAGGCCCAAGGGGCAGATCCACCGGCAGAACCAACGAGTCCGCAAGAGGGCGATGAATCCCACGGCCAGTCCCAGGCTCGCTATGACACTGACGGTTCGGGTCGCCAGGATCGAGCCTGCTGCAATAAACGGACTCATCGCCGCAACCACGACCGGCCAATGCGTCTGTCGGGCGGCCACGAGCACGGCGATGACTGCAACCAGGCAGATGCCGCGAACGATCAGGCGGCCCCGACGGTGTCGTACGCCCTTCGCCGGTTCGGATAGCCTGTTGGGCTCTGCCGGACCGCTCACCCGAGATAGGCCTCCTGTTGGCGGAGAATCTTCTGGATCTTGGCGATGTCCGCATCGCGGGGTCGGCAGTTGTCCTGGACAGCTACGGCCGCTGCGACGCCGGCGGCGTGGCCGGTGACAAAGCAGTTCGGGATCAGACGCACCAGGTCGGCCATCCCCAGGTCCATGCTGATGCATCGACCCGAAGCGAGAACGTTGTCCACCGTAGTGGGGACCAGCGCGCCGTAGGGGATCTGCCATTCGCCGTGTGTGGCGTTGGATGCGCCGCCCACGCCGACGACGTCGGGGAACTTCGTCGCCGCCTTGAGGTCCGACAGCCGGACGCGGTTCAGACCGTTGAGAACGCGAGTGATCCGCACGCCGATCTGCGGCGCGGTCTCGACGAGATACACCTTCTCGTAGCCGGGGGTCTGACGCGTTCTCTGGACATTGTTCCAGATGAACTTGCGATGGTTCATCTCCATTCGCGTCAGCGTGGCCAAGTCCAGGCCGTCCACCTCCGGACCGGTCAGGTTCACCCAGTTGACGCCCGGGGCAGGCGTCGCCGAGCCCAGACGGCGGGGCCTCGGGGTCTCCTTGGCCTTCTCGGCATCGACCCGGTCCAGGTTGCCGATCCGCGAGACGAGACCGACGTTGTGCGAGCGGTGCTCGAACTCGGCGCCCGCCGCCGCGAACAGATCGCCGTCGCCGGTGGCGTCGACCACCATTTTGGCCAGAATGGCCTGGCGGCCCGATTTGCTCTCGAACACGACGCCGCGCACGGTATTCCCCGTCACGATCGCATCGACGCCCCAGCAGTGGAGGAACACATCGATGCCCGCCTCCTCGATCATCTCGACCATGACGTACTTGGCGGCCTCGGCATCGACGGTCGGATTGACGCCGGGACGGCGGTCGATGATCGCGCCGTCGAGCTTGTCCATCCGGCGCATCATCTCTTCGCCGATCCCCTGGCAGACCTGCTTACCCCCTTTGACGATATGCCCGAGGATCAGCACGACGAGGCCGCCGGTCCAGAGTCCGCCGAAGTGGCCGTAACGCTCGACCAGCGTGACGTTGGCGCCGGCGCGCTTGGCGGCGATAGCGGCCACGACGCCGGCCGAGCCGCCTCCGACCACCAGCACGTCCGTCTGATGGAGGATTGGCAGTTCGCGTTGCGGCTGGATCACCTTGCCGTCGACGATCGTCGCGGCCGTCCGCGCGTCCTGAACCTTGCGAGCGTCGATGACCGAACTCTGAAACCCGCTGGATTCGCCGACGCCCTGGGCGCGGGCGGACGGCGCGGTGGTCCATCCCAGTCCTGCGGTCAGTCCCGACAGCCCCAGCGCTCGCAGGCATTCCCGTCGATTCATACGATGGTCCATGAAGACTCTCCTCTGCTGAGATGGATCGAGTTTGGATTGACGTCGTGTTGGGCCATGCCCCTTTGATACCTCGATCAGCGGCGATTATCAACCCCAAAAGGCCTCAGTCGGACGAGGACGATGGGAGGTCGGATGACTCGATCCGTTCGAGGATCGTCGGGATGCCGTAGCGGTGATAGAATCGCACGGTCGTGTCCCAGAGGTCTTCGGTCAGGTGCGTGCGAATCTGTCGGAGGAACTCGGTGGGGATGTCCTTGTAGTACGCCTCGGCGACGGCCCCGGCGATGCAGGCCTGGGTGTCGCTGTCGCCGCCGAGCGAGACGGCGTGGCGCAGGGCGTCTTCGTACGAGTTCGAGTCGAGGAAGGCGACGATGGCCTCCGGCACCGAGCCCTGGCAGGTGACGTCGAAGGAGTAGCCGGGGCGAATCTCATCGACGGTTTGGGAAAGGTCGTACCCGAAACGTTCGCCGACGCTGCGGCGAATCGACTCTTTGTCCTCGCCCTTTCGCGCGAGAAAGACCGCCAGCGCCGTCGCCTGGGCCCCCTTGATGCCCTCGGGATGGTTGTGCGTGCACTCGGCGGTCCTCGCCGCCTCGCGCAGGACGTCGTCCTGCGAATCAAACGCCCAGGCCACCGGGCTGACCCGCATGGCCGAGCCGTTGCCGAAACTGTTGTATGGACCCATTCCCGACGCCGCTGCCCATTGCAGAAAATAGCCGCCGTAGCCACGCAAGGGATGCCGACGGGTGTGGGTTCGCAACGCACGCCCATAGTCACGGTCGTCCAGCAGGGCGTCGGCGACCGCGACCGTCAGGACGGTGTCGTCGGTGAAGGTCGCCAGCGGCCCGAACAACGGCACGTCCTTACGCTTGGTCGGCCGGCTCTCGTAGGCCGAACCGGCAATATCACCTGCAATGGCGCCAAGCATCCAGTCTCTCCGTTCGGGTGGTGCATCATGGCATCGCCGTGTGCATTGGGAGCGAGCGAGGACGCTCGCCCTACGAGAAGTATACCATCTCAGGGCGGAGCGGTCATCAGGGGGTGACGCGATCCAGGCGGATATCGCCATTGCGTGATGGGACGCTCAGCGGTACGATAGCGGCAAATGCCTGGGAACCACAGTACAAGATGGATGGGAAGTTGCATGGTGTATCCAACGAGCATCACGCGAAGGGCGTTTCTGCGGGCGGCCGCCTCGGCGGTCTCAGTCCCGTATGTCATCACGTCGTCGGCCCTGGGGGCGGGCGGCAAGCTGCCGGCCAGCGAGCGGCTTGTGATGGGAGCCATCGGCTGCGGCGGGCAGGGCACGCGCCACATCGGCGGCGGCATCTGGGTCCAGGGTGGTGGGTTCCTCAGCAAGCCCGGCGTGCAGGTCGTCGCGGCCTGCGACGTCAATCGCAACAACCTCAACAACGCCAAGAACATCATCGACAAGCACTACGGCAACGGCGATTGCGTCGCGTACCACATGTTCGAGGATCTGCTGGCCCGCGACGACATCGACATCATCCTCTGCGCCGCCGGCGACCGCTGGCACACGCCGATCTCCATCGCCGCCGCCAAAGCGGGCAAGGACATCTATTGCGAAAAGCCCATCTCGCTGACGGTCTATGAGGCGCGCGAACTGGCGCGGACGATAAAGCGGTACGGACGGATCTTCCAGAGCGGCACGCAGCAGCGCAGTTGGTACGAGTTTCGCATTGCCTGCGAGCTGATCCGTAGCGGGTACATCGGCCAGGTCAAGCACATCAAGGTCAACGTGGGCGGCCCGCCCGAAGATTGTCACCTGCCCGCGCAGGGCGAGCCGCCGGACTGGCTGGACTACGACCGCTGGCTGGGCCAGGCGCCGTGGCACCCGTTCCACCCCGACATCCTCGGCTGGATGCGATGGAAGGACTTCGCCGGCGGCGAGATGACCAACTGGGGCCAGCACATGTTCGACATCGCGCAATGGGCGATGGGCATGGACGAGTCGGGCCCGGTCGAGATCATTCCGCCCGACGGCAACGAGTTCAAGGCGCTGACCTACCGCTACGCCAACGGGACGGTGATGACACGGGAGGGCATCAGCCAGCCGACGCCGGGCGTGCGGTTCGAGGGGACCGAGGGCATGATCGAGGTCACACGGGAGCAGTTGATTACCGAGCCGGACTCGCTCCGCAGGCAGACGCTGAAGGCCAACGACGTGCACCTCTACGAGAGCAAAAACCATCCGGACAACTTCCTCGAATGCGTGCGCACGCGGAACCGCCCGGCCTGCGACGCCGACGTGGGCTATCGCTCGATCAGCGTCTGCCACCTCGGCAACATCGCGTACTGGCTCGAACGGCCCCTGCGATGGGACCCGACGGCCGAGCGGTTCGTCAACGACCGGCAGGCTGATTCCATGCTCCAGCGGGCGATGCGAAGTCCCTGGTCGATATGAGAATGACAACGCAAGACGGTTTTGGAGAAGGAGCACCCATGCGAACTCAGCGTATGGCCCACATCTTGATCGCGCTGACCATTGCCACGTTTCTGGCGGCATCGGTCGCGGCCGAGGAGGGCAAAGTCGGAGAAGGGTGGCGGCTGCACGTGATCAACGCGGACTCCCGTTTTGAGGCGGCGACTGCGTTTGATGTCAACGGAAACGGCAAGCTCGATATCGTTTGCGGCGGGTTCTGGTACGAGGCCCCGACCTGGAAAAAGCACTTCCTGCGCGAGATCAAGGAGGAAGGGGAGTACCACTACGACTTCGCCAATCTGGCGATGGATGTGGACGGCGACGGCTGGACCGACACCGTGGGCGCCGCCTGGCACAACAAGATGGTCTACTGGGTCCGCAACCCCGGCAAGGCCGGCGGGCCCTGGCCGGTGTACGAGATCGACACGCCCGGGAATATGGAAACCGCGCTGGCCTACGATATCAACGGCAACGGCCAGCTCGACATCCTGCCCAACATCATGAGCGCTGCGGCGTGGTACGAGTTCCATCGCGATCCATCGGCCCCGCAGGGCGTGCGCTGGCAGAAACACGTGCTGCCTCAGGAGGCGGCCGGGCACGGGATCGGCGCCGGAGACGTCAATGGCGACGGTCTGTGCGACATCGTGACGCCGAAGGGCTGGCTCGAACAGAAGCCGGACGGCTCGTGGACCTGGCATCCGGAGTTCGAGCTGGGCTACGCCGGCATTCCGATCCTCGTGCACGACGTGGACGGCGACGGGAACCCGGACGTCCTCTGGGGTCTGGGCCACGACTATGGTGTCTTCTGGCTCCAGCAGACCAGAGACGCCGACGGCAATCGTTCGTGGACCAAACACCTGATCGACGATTCGTGGTCGCAGCCGCACTTCATGCTCCTGGCCGACCTGACCGGCAACCGTCGGCTGGAGCTGGTCACGGGCAAACGCCATCGCGCCCACAACGGAAACGACCCCGGCGGCAACGACCCGCCCTGCGTCTATTACTACAGCTTCGACCGGTCGTCGGGCCAGTGGACGCGGCACACCCTGCACGAGGGCGGCCGCGTCGGGTTCGGGATCAACACCGTCGCGGTGGATATCGACGGGGACGGCGACATCGACGTTGTCGCTCCCGGCAAAAGCGGACTGTATCTGCTCGAGAACCTGCTGAAATGACCGCCGGTTGTTGCCGGTGTCAACCGACTTTGGCTACGTAGGGAGATGCGCACGATGTCAAAACCGAAGATCGCGATGATCGGGGCCGGAAGCCTGATTTTCTGCAAGACGCTGGTCATGGATATCCTGGCGACCGAAGCCCTTGGGGGCAGCGAAATCCGTCTGATGAACCGGACGCGGCCCAAGCTGGCGAAGATGGAGGCCTTCGTCAAGAAGGTCATCAAAGAGAACAGGCTGCCTGCGACGGTCACGGCGACCCTGGATCGCCGCGAGGCCCTCGACGGGGCCGATTACGTCATCAACATGATCCAGATCGGCGGCGTCGAGGCCTTCCGCATGGATTACGAGATCCCTCTGAAGTACGGCGTCGATCAGTGCATTGCCGATTCCATCGGTCCCGGCGGCATCTTCCGCGCCCTGCGGACGATCCCCGTCCTGGCGGACATGGCGGCCGACATGAACGAGCTGTGCCCGGACGCGATCCTGCTGAACTACGCCAATCCGATGGGGGCCAACTGCTCGGCTCTCGGCAGCGTGGCCGACGTGCAGTTCATCGGACTCTGCCACGGCGTGCAGACCACGCTGGACCTGATCAGCCGCTACGTCAACGTTCCGAAAGACCAGGTCGATTACGTCTGCGCGGGCATCAACCACATGGCCTGGTTCCTCTCGCTGCGGGACAAACGGAACGGCCGCGACCTGTATCCGATTCTCAAACGCAATATTGAGAAGCCCGAATACTACATTAACGAGAAGGTGCGCTGCGAGGTGATGCGGCACTTCGGCTACTTCATGACCGAGAGCACCGGGCATCTGTCCGAGTACATCCCATGGTTCCGCAGCAGCAAGAGGGCCTTGGAGACGTACTGTGATCAGCCCGACTTCGGCGGGGCCTCCGGCGCCTACTATCACTACTGCAACATGCTGGCGGAGAAGTACAAGAAGGTGGACTATCTCGCGACCGAATCGCCCAAGATCACCGGTCGCAGCGTCGAGTACTGTTCGTACATCCTCGAAGCGGCCGAAACCGACCGGCCGTTCCGTCTCAACGGCAACGTTCGCAACGATGGCTATATCACCAACCTGCCGCAGGGTTGTTGCGTCGAGGTCCCGGTCTACGTCGATTCACAGGGTCTGCACCCGGTGACGATCGGCGAACTCCCGGTGCAGTGTGCGGCGTTGAACCAGAGCAACGTTACCGTGCAGGAGCTGGCGGTCGAGGCGGCGCTGACGGGCGATCCGGAATACGCGATGCAGGCGGTGGCGATGGACCCGCTGACCTCGGCGGTCTGTACGCTGAAGGAAATCCGTGACATGACCGGTGAGATGCTCGAAGCCCAGCGCAAGTGGCTGCCCGAGTTCAAAGGCCGCAAGCTTACGCCTCGCCCGGCGGTGCAAGTCACCAAGAACACCGTCGGCGTGGACGTGCCGCTCGATCCGGCCCTGGCGATCGCCAACCGCTTCGGCGAACTGGCCAAGTAACAACATGCCCGCATCGCCACTCTTCCTGCGAGTTAGAGACGCCGTTCGAAACGGTGGCGACCGGGGGCGACCTCGTCGAGGACGATGAACCTGCCGTCGATCCGGCCCTGGACGGTCCGGCCGTCCATGAGCACCTGCGTGCTGTCGCTGCCCAGGCTGGGCAGGTATACGACGGCGGGCATGTTGGCCGGCGTAGTCACGTTCAGGACGAACGATTTGTCTTTGACGGCCTCGAAATCCACGTGGATCGTGCCCCGGATCGTGGGCAGATCGAGGCGGGCACGGGTCAGCGAGCCGACCTGCGGCTTGATCCGGACCCTGGCAAAGCCCGGCTCGACGGGCTCGACGCCCATCAGGCGGCGGGGGATGATATTGGCCGGCGCCGCGCCCCAGGCGTGGTTCCAGTCCTGATTGGGTTTGTACTTGTTGTCCCAGGCTTCGAGGGTGATGGTCGTGCCAACGTTGTAGATCATATGCGGCCAGCTTCGGTCCGTCTCGCGGTCGGTCATCAGGTGCAGAGCGAAGTCGTCCAGGCCGGCTGTGTAGAGGGCGTCCAGCAGATGCTGCGCGCCGTAGACGCTGCACACCATGCCGCGACTCTTGAGGAACGCCGCGACGGATTCAACGTATTCCGGCGGCACCAGGCCGAACGCCAGCGGGAACATGTTCGCGTGCAGGGCGCTGTGCGTGCTGCCTTCGCCGTCCACGTAGGTGCCTTTGTCCTTGTCGAGCAGCTTGGCGTTGAACGACTGCCTGACCCGCGCGGCCGCCGAAGCGAATCGCTCGGCATCCTCGTCTTTGCCGACGGCCCGGGCCATACGGTCCATCACGACCAATGCCCGGTAGTGGAAAGCGTTGACGACGGTGTTGATGGGTTTGAACTCGAAGTCGTCGGTCTCGCCATAGCCGCCGGTCAGGCCGAGGATGTTGCCGTGCGGCCAGTCCACGAGGTCTCGCAGCCTTCCGTTGAAGTGGATCGATTGGAGGACCTCGTCGGTGACCAGGCCGGTCTGTGTGCTGATCAGACCGTCTTCGCGGGCCAGGGCCAGCAGCGTCTTGGCCTTCAGGTCGTCGTAGAACCGCTCGATCGAGTCGGTGTCGCCGGTGTACAGGTAGTCGGCCCAGGCCATCAGCACCGAGTGCAAGATCCATTCGGTCGGCCAGGTCGGGCGCGTGATGAGGTACTCGTGCGTATAGCGGGCCATCGTATACTCGCGGTCCACGCTGTAGTGACAGAGCTGATTGATGTAAGCGTCGCCCTCGTAGGGAATCCGCTCGCGGTCGCCGTCGATGTAGACGCCGCAGAAGCTCGTCGCCTTGATGCTGTACTTGCACAGTTCCCAGACGTCGTTGAGGACCGGGTCGGACGAATGGAAATGTGCGGCGTCATCGTCGAACGGATAGTGCACCACGATCTGGCGGACCGTGGACGCGTCGAGCGCTGAGGGGCTGTGGACGATCTCGCAATACCGGAAGGGCAGCACCTCGCCGGCGGCCGGCGGCATCTTGATCGCCTGCGGGCCGGTGTTTCGTCTGTCGGGCGGGATCGTCACTCTGTATGTGTGCGTTCCTTCCCGGAGCGTCAGAGGGATCTGCCGATAGCGCCGAGACCCGCCCGGCTCGCGGTCGATGCTGTCGGGTTCGGCGTAGACCTCGCCGAGATGGACCTCGACGCGGTGTCCGCTCGTGGGGCTGGTCAGGGTCAGTTCGACGGTGCCGAAGGCGGCCTTGCCAAAGTCGATGAAGTAGTGCCCGTCGGCTTTGGCCACCACCCGAACGGGCTCGGCCGTCGTGGTCGCGAGCGGATAGCGGGGCGTTTCATATCCGCCATCCAGAGACCCCGTGCGAAATTCCTGGACAGCCGAATAGGGGCTCACTCGGTCCTGCTGGTTCCACGTTCGCACCCGCCAGAAGTAGGATCGGTGCGAGGCCAGCGGCTTGCCGTCGTACTCGATGGCGACCGAGCGGGCCGACTTGATCTTCCCACTGTCCCACATATCGCCGCGTTCCTGCTCGATTTCCTGCAAGCCGGAGGCGACGAGGACCTGGTATGCCGTCTGGACATCGTTTTGAGCGAGGGACGGCACGATCCAGCCGAAGTCCGGCCGGGCATCGGAAATCGCCGTCTTCGCCGGCTCACTCATCAATTCGCACATGAGGCCGGAGGGAGCCGAATGGCCCGCGGCGAAACAATGGGTGGTTTGAGATAGAAGGATAAAGATTGTCAGCGGTAGCGTTCTTGTGCATTGTATCCAGGTTCGTGGCCGGTCTGACTTCGTCATGGCGGTCAACTCCACAGAATCTTGAATGTGAGCGTTTTAAGCGCTGTAGCGAGAAGTCGTCGGATGACGATAATACCCGTAGACCCGGGCGGCGGCAACGATCGGTTGCGTGTTGGGGGAAGTTCGCTTATCATCGCCGACTCCGTGCGGCAGAGGCCGCGCGGCGAAATCCCGGAGTTCGGGTGAGTGTCCCGGGGCAAATCTTGGATTCGTCCCGATGCATGAGAAGATCGATCGGCAGTTGAGAGGCCTTGAATGGACAAATACGTTTGTATACACGGTCATTTCTACCAACCACCGCGTGAGAACGCGTGGCTCGAAGACGTTGAGTTGCAGGATTCGGCCTACCCCTATCATGACTGGAACGCCCGGATCACGGAGGAGTGCTACCGGCAGAACGCCGCGTCGCGCATCCTCGGGCCGGACCGCAAGATCGTCGATATCGTCAACAACTACCAGTACATGAGCTTCAATTTCGGTCCGACGCTGCTGAGCTGGCTCGAATCGCACGCCCCAGACGTTTATGAGAGGATTCTCGAAGCCGATCAGAACAGCCGCGAACGCTTCAGTGGCCACGGCAGCGCCCTGGCCCAGGTCTATAACCATGTGATTCTGCCCCTGTCGAACACCCGCGACAAGCACACGCAGGTCATCTGGGGCATCCAGGACTTCAAGCAGCGGTTTCAGCGGGCGCCCGAAGGCATGTGGCTGCCCGAGACGGCGGTGGACCTGCCGTCGCTTGAGGTGTTGGTCGAGCATGGGATCAAGTTCACGATTCTGGCGCCGCGACAGGCCAAACGCGTCCGCAAGATCGGCGGGCGCCGCTGGAGGGACGTGAACGTCAACGACCTGGATACAAGCGTTCCATATCTCTGTACGCTGCCGTCCGGCAAACAGATCACCCTGTTCTTCTACAGTGGTCCGGCGTCGCACGACATCGCCTATGGGGGCCTGCTTCACAGCGGCACGAATTTCGCGGCCCGGCTCATCGACGCCTTTCCGAAAGACGGCGACGGTCCGCGTCTGGTCCACGTGGCCACGGACGGAGAGTCGTTCGGACACCACCACCGCCACGGCGATATGGCGCTGGCCTACTGCATTCACCACATCGAGAGCAATGATCTGGCGAAAATCACGATCTACGGCGAATACCTGGAGAAGTTCCCGCCGGACCAGGAGGTCGAGATCTGGGAGAACAGTTCCTGGAGCTGTGCCCATGGCGTGGAACGATGGAAGAGCAACTGTGGGTGCGCGGCCAACCACGCCAATTCGGGCCGGCAGCAATGGCGCGCCCCGTTGCGGCAGGCCCTGGACTTCGTCCGCGACAAGGTGACGGAGGTCTACCAGGACCGCATGTCGAGATTCCACACCGATCCCTGGAGGCTTCGGAACGAGTACATTGCCGCGATCAATGACCGTTCGCAGGAGAATGTTGAGGATTTCATCACGCAGTCGACAGGGCGGGCGCTCACGGCCGAGGACAAAGTCGTGTTTCTCAAGCTTCTGGAGATGCAGCGTCACGCCATGCTGATGTACACAAGCTGTGGGTGGTTCTTCGACAACATTGCAGGGATCGAGACGGTCCAGGTGATGCAGTATGCGGCGCGTGCGATGCAACTGTGCCAGGAAGTGCAGGGTTGGGACCTGGTGCCGCAGTTCAAGGAGATGCTCCGGAACGCGCCCGCCAACGTTCGCCCGTTTGCCAACGGACAGGAGATTTACGAAGCCTATGTCGAGCCGGCCCGCATTGATCTGAACCGTGTGGCCGCCCACTTTGCGCTCAGTTCGGTCTTCGAGGCCTTCCGCGAGCGGACGACGGAGATCTACTGCTATTCGGCGACGGTGGAACGTCTGGACCGCGCCGAGGCCGGGGTTCAGGCCCTGACCACCGGGCGTGTGGCCATTCGGTCGAACATCACCTTCGAGCGACACGCGGCCGATCTGGTCGTATTCTATCTGGGCGACCACAATCTCTTCGCCACGGTGCGGGCCCGTATGGGGGACGATGACTTCAACGCGGTTCACGAGCAGTTGAGCCGGGCGTTTCGAAAGAGCGACAGCAACGAGGTCATGCGTCTGATGAACGTGGTGTTCGGCGGAAGCAACTACTCGCTGACCCACCTGTTCAAAGACCCGCAGCGGCAGATTCTCAACGAGCTTCTGGAGAGCACATGGCAGGAGATCGAGAACTCGTTCCGGCACATCTACGAGCACAATTACGCCATCATGCAGATGATCCGCAACATGAACATGCCGCTGCCCAAGGCGCTGTCGGCGCCCGCCGAGTTCATTCTGAACGAGGATCTCTGTGCCGAGATCCAGGCGGATGCGATCGACGTGGATCGTCTGCGCAACCTTGCCGACGAGGCCGAACGGCTGTCGCTGAGCCTGGACAAGGAGCGTCTGAGCTTCGAAGGCAGCCACCGAATCAACGACCTGATGGACCAACTGGCCGAGCACAGCGAAGACGTGGACCTGCTCTGCTCGATCGAGGAGAGCCTGGAGATCCTCCGATCGCTCACGTCCACATTGGACTTACAGAACGCGCAGAACGTGTTCTTCAACATCGCCAAGCGCAAGTGGCCCGCGATGAAGCGTCGCGCCGCTGCAGACGATGAGGAGGCGGCCAAATGGGTCGAGCACTTCGGGAATCTGGCGCACCATCTGGGTCTGGCGATTCCATGAGATAGCGGCATGACCATTGACTGTGGAGACCCGTCGACGAGCGAGACCTCGCCGTGGCCGGTCCTTCGACGAGCCCCGATCCCCATTCGACAGTAAAGGTTCGCAGCATGCTCAAACAACGATCCAGTGGCATCCTGATGCACATTACCTCAGTCCCCTCGGAGTTCGGGATCGGTGATTTCGGCCCGACGACGTACGCGTTTATCGACTTCCTCAAGCAGGCCGGCCAGATCTGCTGGCAGATCCTGCCCTTGAATCACACGACCGGCAAGACAGGCCATTCCCCTTACAACTGCTTCTCGGCCTTCGCGGGAAATCCCCTTCTGATCAGTCCGGCTCTGCTGCATCGGATCGGTCTGCTCCGACGCGGGGAAATCGCCGGTCCTCCGTCCTTTCCGGCCGACAAGGTCGATTTCAAGAAGGTGGAGCGGTACAAGCATGGGCTGCTGGATGTGGCCTATCGGCGATTCAAGGAGCGTCCGCTGCCGGCCGACTACGAATGCTTTTGCGCCGAACACCGTGCGTGGCTCGATTCGTTTGCGACCTTCGTTGCGATCAAGCGACATTTCAAGGGTCGGTTGTGGTCCGACTGGCCGGCGGCCCTGAGGGATCGAAAGGCCAGGGCGCTCAACGCAATCCAGGCCGAATTGGCCGATGCGATCGATCGCGAGCGGTTCCTGCAGTATGTCTTCTATGGGCAGTATCTCGATCTGCAACGTTATTGCCACAGGCAGGGGATTCAGGTGATCGGAGACCTGCCGATCTACGTTGCCTACGACAGCGCCGACGTCTGGTCGAACCCCGACGTGTTCAGGCTGAGGCGGGACAAGAGGCCGAAGTTCATCGCCGGGGTGCCGCCGGACTACTTCAGCAAGACCGGCCAACTGTGGGGCAACCCCGTCTACGACTGGGACCACGCCGAACGCACCGGGTTCGCCTGGTGGATGCAGAGGATCAAGCACAATCTCCTGCTGTTCGATCTGGTGCGGATCGACCATTTTCGCGGCCTCGTCGCGTACTGGGAAGTGCCGGCCGGCCACAAGAATGCCATGCGCGGCAAGTGGGTCAAGGCCCCGAGCGAGCGCTTCTTCGGCACGCTGTTTCGCCAGGTTCCGTTCGCCGCGATCTTCGCCGAGGACCTCGGGCACATCACAGCCGACGTGCGCGAGGCGGTCGCCAAGTATCAGTTCCCTTGTATGCGGGTGCTGCACTTCGCGTTCAGTGGCGACCCGAGGCGGAACACACACATGCCGCACAACCACATTGCCAATGCTATCGTCTATACGGGTACGCACGACAACAATACGACTCGCGGCTGGTTCGAGAACGAGATGAAGGGGCCCGCACGCAAACGCCTCTTCGATTATCTCGGCCGCAAGCCCGCGGCCAAGGACATCTCGTGGGAGCTAATGCGAGTAGCGATGTCTTCCGTGGCTCGGCTGGCAATCGTGCCGATGCAGGACATCTTGTCGCTGGGGGGCTCGGCGCGCATGAACTATCCCGCCAAGGCGACGGGCAACTGGTTCTGGCGGATGCGCGACGGCCGGCTCAACGCGCGTCTGGCCGGGAAGCTGCGCGACCTGACCGCCACCTGTGGTCGTCTGTAGATGCGACAATGACCGGGGTGGGACAGGCCCACCCCCGTGCCATTTGCGTTATTCGGTCGCGGTGTCCTCGTCGAGCACCTTGCGGAAGACCACGATCCCCAGCGGCGGCAGTGTGACCGACAGCGTGTAATCGAAGTTCCCGTAGAAGGACGCGGGCGAGGCCTCGATGCCGCCCATATTGCCGTGGCCGCTGCCGCCGTACTCCTTGGCGTCGCTGTTGAGGACTTCCTCCCAGAAGCCCCCGTCGGCCACGCCGACCCGGTAGTTCAGTCTCGGGATCGGGGTGTAGTTGCAGATGACCGCCAGAATGCGACGACCGGCCTTGTCCTTGCGCAGGTAACTGATCACGCTGTTGTCCGCGTCGTGGAAGTCGATCCAGGCGAAGCCGTCGCGGTGGAAATCCGTTTCGAACAACGCCGGCTCGCTGCGGTAGAGGTGGTTCAGGTCGCGCACCCATTTCTGAAGGCCCTGATGCGGCTCCTCATCGGCCAGGTGCCAGTCGAGGCTGTGCAAATGGCACCATTCCCGGTGCTGGCCGAACTCGTCGCCCATGAACAGCAGTTTCTTGCCGGGGTGGGTGTACATGTATCCGAACAGCAGGCGGAGGTTGGCGAGTTTTTGCCAGGGGTCGCCGGGCATCTTGCCGTAGAGCGAGCCCTTGCCGTGCACGACCTCGTCGTGCGACAGCGGCAACGCGAAATTCTCCGAGAACGCATACCAGATCGAAAAAGTCAGCCTGTCCTGATGGTATTTGCGGTAGATGGCGTCCTGGCTGAAGTACTCGAGCGTGTCGTGCATCCAGCCCATGTTCCATTTCATGCCGAAGCCGAGCCCGCCGGTGACAGTGGGACGCGTCACCATCGGCCAGGCCGTGGATTCCTCGGCGATCGTCTGGACGTTGGGGAAATCCCGATAGACCATCTCGTTGAACCGCCGCAGGAAAGCGATGGCCTCGAGATTCTCCCGGCCGCCCTGTTCGTTGGGAATCCACTCGCCTTCCTTGCGAGAGTAGTCGAGATAGAGCATCGAGGCGACGGCATCGACGCGCAGCGCATCGGCGTGGTACCGGTCGAGCCAGAACATGGCGCTGCTGATCAGATAGGCCCGGACCTCGTGACGGCCGTAGTTGAAAATCCCGCTCGTCCAGTCCGGGTGAAAGCCGAGCCGTGGATCGGAATGCTCGTAAAGGTGCGTTCCGTCGAAGTACGACAGGCCGTATTCGTCGGTCGGAAAGTGCGATGGGACCCAGTCCAAAATCACCCCGATGTCGTTCTGATGGAGCTGGTCGATCAGGTACATCAGGTCCTGGCAGCAGCCGTAGCGGCGGCTCGGCGCGAAATAGCCGCCCGTCTGGTATCCCCACGAGGGGTAGAAAGGGTGCTCCATCACGGGCAGGAACTCGACGTGGGTGAAGCCCATCTCCTTGACGTACCGGGCCAGCATCGGGGCCACTTCACGGTAGCTCAGCAGGCGGTCCGGGTCGCTCGGATCGCGACGCCACGAGCCCAGATGCACCTCGTAGATGCTATAAGGGGCGCCGAGCGCATTCCGCTCCTTCTGCCGGGCCATCCACTCGGTGTCGCCCCAGTCGTACTGAAGGTCCCAGACCACCGAGGCCGTGTCGGGCGGCAGCTCCCAGAAGAACGCGAAAGGATCGCCCTTGTCCACCCAGTAGTGGTTGTACTTCGACACGATGTGGTATTTATAGACGGTCCCTTTTCCAATCCCCGGAATGAAGCCCTCCCAGATGCCGGAATCGTCGCCTCGGACGTTCAGCGCGTGCGAATGGCAATTCCACTGGTTGAAATCGCCGATGACCGAGACGCTGGCGGCATTGGGGGCCCACACCGCGAACAACGTGCCTTGGACGCCGTCCCGTTTCACGAGATGAGCGCCCAGCTTGTCGTAGAGACGGAAGTGATTGCCCTCTTTGAACAGATAAATGTCGTGATCCGTCAACAGGGTGACGTCTTTCAAGGCCTGGTGTCTCTCATCCATAAGATCCCTTTGGTTTCGCCGTTTGACCGACACTGTACTGCGCCCCGAACGGCGTATCGAAGACAGTAAATCACCTGAGTACCTGGGCTACACCACGTGCCGGTATCATCAGCCAATCCGGGCGATTGTTCAACTCGTAACCCAGCTCGTAGACGGCTTTTTCCAGGAGAAACGTTTCGAGCAAAAGGGCGAAGTCCTCTTTGTCTTCCGGCACGAAGTCGGCGTCGGCCACCTCGTGGACGTAGGCGTGCAGGAACGTGCCACTGACGTAGAGGTACCACAGATCGGCCCAGTGTTCGAGGTAATCTGCGTCGGCGCCTTGCCGGACCGCCCGCAGCAGGATGGCGCCGTGTGCAGCGTAGTGGAACGACCGAATCATGCCGGCGACGTCTCGTAAGGCCGACTGTTTGAGACGGCGCTCCGTCATCGATCGCGCCGGCTCGCCCTCGAAATCGATGATCGTGAAGTCCTTGCCCGTGTAGAGGACCTGCCCGAGGTGGTAGTCGCCATGCGTGCGAATCTTCCGCGCGCGGACCTTCCGCTCGGCGATCCGCCGCAAGCGTTCGAGAATGGTCTTCTTCTGGGCCAGGATGTCTCGAATGACGTCGGCGGTTCGATCCTCAAGCTTCGGCAGGCTTCGGTCCAGCTCGGCCAGGACCTTCAACGTCATGCCGCGAATCGATTGATGCAGAGATTTCTGGTAGAGCAGCGAGAACGGCTCGGCCGTCAATTCGGGGCTCTGCGACAGAGACGCCAGCGCGCGGTGCAACTGGGCGGACCGACGGCCCAGAAGCGACACCATCTCCACATACACGGACCCGATGAAGTCCCGCACCGGCTGGGGCAGCGCCTCGGGATCGACGTCGAGAAGGGACGTAGGCCGTTCCGGAAGCTCTTCGAGTTTGTCCTTGAGCGTCTGGGCGTATCCGAAGGAGCGTTCGACGTTGTCGAGCGTGTACGACCAGGCATCGGTCTCGTTGGGGACGAACTCGAGCAGCGAGGCGATGGTCATGGAGGCCGCCTGATTCGGCTGCCACTCGATCGCGCCGGCAAACCCCGGAATGTTCGCGAAGCCCGTGTGCTCGGTCAGATTCCGTGGCAACTCGACGTCCGGATTGACACCGTGTTCGAGCCGGCGGTACAGCTTCAGGAAGAACGTGTGGTCGTAGAGGATCGATGTGTTGCTCTGCTCGACCTTCAGGACGCGAGAGACTTCGGGAACGACCCCGTCGGTCAGCAGAGCCGAAAACTTGCTGCCTCGCCTGGCGACGAGTCGGCCCGACCCTGCCTTGACGCTGCGCCGGCGCGCGATCAGCTCCAGCAGTACCTGACGGAAGGCCTCGTCGTAGATCGCTTCGTAGACAATGCCCTCCTCGTCCCGCAGGGCCAGTTGGGCGATGACGGCCTCCGGGGATTCTTTCATGATCTTGAGTTGGAGGTCGCCGGTGGCGAACGCGATCGGGAGAAGATAGAACTCTCTCGGAGCACTGGTGTAGGTCACTTCCAGCACGAGCACGTGGGCCGGCTGGTCGTGTACCGGCATCGTGATGCTGTCGGCGACGCGCAGGCGGCGGATGCTTTTGCCCTTGCCGCCGAACCAGCGGGCGCGCTTGACATAAGCCGTCACGACGGGCATGAGCTGTGCCTCGGCCTTGCTGCCGAGAATCCGGCTCCAGGTCACCTGGCATTGCAGGTGGGGCAGTTGATCGGGTTCCTGGAGTGTGGGCGCAGCGGGTTCCTTCAATGTGAACCAGTAGAAGCTGTGCGGGGCCAGCGTGACGGTGTACGGCGCCTCGGTGATGTCCGGGAAGCGGTTGTCGCTGAAGATCTCGTGGACGGAGAAACCGGCGCAGTCCGGCATCTGGATCTGCACCGCCTGGCAGTAGCGCGAAAGGTTGGCCACGACCAGGACGTTCTCGTCTTCGAACGACCGCAGGAACGTCAGGACCTTGGTGTTGTCGGACGGCAGGAACTCGATTCGGCCCCGCCCGAACGCCTTGAATTGTCTGCGTATGGCCAGGGTGCGACGCATGAACCACAGCAGCGAAGAGAAGTTGCGGCTTTGGTTCTCGACGTTCACCGTCTCGAAATGGTATTCCGAGTCGATGATGACGGGCAGGTACAGCTTCTGCGGATTGGCCTTGGAAAAGCCGGCGTTGCGGTCGGGGCTCCACTGCATCGGCGTGCGCACGCCGTCGCGGTCGCCGAGATAGTAGTTGTCGCCCATGCCGATCTCGTCGCCGTAGTAGAGGATGGGCGTGCCGGGCAGCGAGAACAGCAGGCTGTTCATCAGCTCGATCCGGCGGCGGTTGTTCTCCAGCAGGGGGGCCAATCGGCGACGAATTCCCACGTTGATCCGAGCGCGTGGGTCTTGGGCATAGGCCTTGTACATGTAGTCCCGCTCTTCGTCGGTGACCATTTCGAGCGTCAGCTCGTCATGGTTTCGCAAGAACATGCCCCATTGGCAATTGTCGGGGATGTCGAGGCTCTGTTCGAGCATGTCGATGACGGGGAAGCGGTCCTCCATGCGCAGGGCCATGAAGAGCCGAGGCATGATGGGGAAGTGGAACGCCATGTGGCACTCGTCGCCATCACCGAAGTAGGCGGCGGCGTCTTCGGGCCACTGATTCGCCTCGGCCAACAGCAGGCGGTCGCTGAACTTGCGGTCGAGATGGGCGCGGAGCTCCTTGAGCACGGCATGGGTTTCGGGCAGGTTCTCGCAATTGGTGTCTTCTCGTTCGACCAGGTAGGGCACCGCGTCGAGCCGCATCCCATCGACGCCCATCCGGAACCAGAAGTCGAGCACGCGGAGGATTTCCTTGCGGACGCGGGGATTGTCGTAGTTCAGGTCCGGCTGGTGTTTGTAGAAACGGTGCCAGTAGTACGACTGGGCGACCGGGTCCCACGTCCAGTTGGAGCTCTCGAAGTCGGTGAAGATGATCCGGGCGTCTTTGTACCGCTCGGTCGTCTCGCTCCAGACGTAGAAATCGCGCCACATCGAGCCCGGCCTGGCCCGACGCGACCGCTGAAACCACTTGTGCTGGTCGGAGGTATGGTTGATGACCAGCTCCGTGATGATGCGCAGATCTCGCTTGTGGGCTTCGCGCAGGAGCCGCTTGAAATCGCTCAGCGTGCCGTAGTCGGGATTGATGTCGAAATAGTCGGCGATATCGTAACCGTCGTCGAGCAGGGGCGACGGGTAGAACGGCAGCAGCCACAGGGCGGTGACGCCCAGATCCTGGAGGTAGTCGAGCTTCTCGATCACGCCCTGGATGTCTCCGATGCCGTCGTTGTTGCTGTCGTGAAACGACTTGATGTGCAGCTCGTAGATGACGGCGTCTTTGTACCAGAGCGAATCGGATGTCTTCTCACGTGGCTCGCGCAAGGGCAGCGGCTCCTGTCAGAGGAAGTAGTCGAAGTCCGTTTCCCGCCGCAGCGTCCGTCGAAGCCGCAGGATGTGGGCGGGCATGACGTGCGGGTCCAGCTCGATGTAGTTGCTCGCGCCCTGCCAGACGTACTTGTCGCCCGTCAGGGCATCGTCCATCAGATAGGGTTGGTGCGGGTCGATCCCCAGGGCATCCAGCGGCAATTGCACCCAGCCCGACTGCTTGTGGTGCGGGTCGAGGCTCACGACGATCACGGTGACATCGGTGGGGTCGTCGCCGGTCTTGCCGTAGCACAGCAGGTTCGCGTTCTGGACGTCGTACAGGCGGATGTTACGGAACTGCTGGAGGCAAGGGTTTTCCCTGCGGACGCGGTTGATGCGCTCGATCACCGGCCGGATGTTCCCTTTGCGCTTCCAGTCCCACTTCTTGATCTCGTACTTCTCTGAGTCGAGATATTCTTCCTTGCCCTCGATGGCCTCACTGACGCACAACTCGAAGGCCGGCCCGTAGATGCCGTAGCTGGACGAAAGCGTCGCCGCCAGAACCAGGCGAATGATGAAGGCGGCCCGGCCGCCGTATTGGAGGTATTGCGGCAGGATGTCGGGCGTGTTCGGCCAGAAGTTCGGACGCATCGTCTCGGCGGCGTCCGTCTGCGTCAGCTCGCGGATGTACTGCTCCAGTTCCCATTTCGTGTTGCGCCAGGTAAAGTACGTATAGGACTGGTTGAAGCCGACCTTCGCCAGACGCTGCATGACCTTCGGTCGCGTGAACGCCTCGGCGAGAAACAGCACGTCGGGGTGGCGGCGGCGGACCTCGGCGATCAGCCACTGCCAGAAGGCGAACGGCTTGGTGTGCGGGTTGTCCACACGGAAGATCCGCACGCCCTGGTCGGTCCAGAACAGGACGATGTCGCGCAGCTCTTCCCAGAGCGCCTTCCATTGCGGCGTCTCGAAGTTCAGCGGCAGGATGTCTTCGTATTTCTTGGGCGGGTTCTCAGCGAACTGGACGGTCCCATCCGGCCGCCAGCGAAACCATTCCGGATGCGATGTCACATAGGGGTGATCGGGCGAACACTGAAACGCCATGTCGAGGGCGATTTCCAGGCCATGCTGGCGGGCCTTCTTCACCAGCCGGCGAAAACTGCTCAGCGTGCCGAGTTCCCTCGCTACCGCCTTGTGCCCCCCTTGGCCGCTGCCGATGGCCCATGGACTGCCTGGATCGCTCTTCGTACAGACGGTCGCGTTGTTCTTGCCTTTGCGGTTGGTCCGTCCGATGGGGTGGATGGGCGGCAGATAGAGAACGTCGAACCCCATCCTCGCGATCTCCGGCAACAGCCGCTCGCAGTCCTGGAACGTTCCGTGCTTGCCGCCCTTGCCGAACGAGCGGGGGAACAGCTCGTACCAGGCGCTGAAGACCGCTTCCGGTCGATCCACGGTCACGGCCAGCTCCCGGTCGTACAGGGTGGCGAGCGAGCGGTCCGGGTATTGGGCCATCATCGCCGTCAATTCGTCGCTCAGCGCCGTTTCGATCGCGGTGCGGACCCGCTTGGCCGAGCGCAGGTGTCTGGCCCATCCCTTGAGTTGTTCGGCGTCGGATTGCCCGGCGCGTCTGGCGGCGACGGCAAGCATCTCGGCGCCGATCTTCAATTCAATGGTGACATCCTGATGCGCCTCGATTCTTTTGGCCAGATCCGCCTGCCACGTGGCGAAATGGTCCACCCAAGCGCGGACGGTGTAGCGATAGTCGCCCAACTCGGTGACGGAGAACCGCGCGACCCACTCGTCGTTGATGCGGTGGAGCATCGTCCCAACGGTCCACGAGTCGTGTCCCGGCCCGCGATACAGCAACTCGACGCCGATGCGGTCGTGGCCGTCGGCGAAGACGTCGGCTTTCACGGTCACGGTCTCACCAAGCGACCGCTTGATTGGAAAGCGTCCGCCGTCCATCTGTGGACGCACCGCGTCAATGGCCACGCGTTTCCTGCCGTCTTCTTTTGCCATCATGGCCTCAGAGCACTCCTGACATTCGGTCCAGCACAAGGATAGGAGAAGATTCCGGTCAATGCAAACTTTTTGCCGCCCACCCGGTGCGGCCGGGCGCACCGTCCGGTGCAGAAAGACGATATTGGACATTTCGACCTTTGAATCGGCCTTGCCGGCGCTTTGGGTCTCTGCTATACTCCCGCTTTTGCTCCGATGGACGAGGAACAAAGGACATGGGCAGACTCAGGGATGTATGGCGGGCGTTTGTCCCGAGCGCGACGGCCTTTTTTCTCGGCGGCGCCGTCATGGCTCTGGGCCTGGTCGGGGCGCGACTTGTGGCCGCCACACTGGGGGCTTCGCTCTATACGTGGACCTCGACCGTCGGCATCATTCTCGGCGGAATCTGCGTGGGCAGCTACGTCGGGGGTTGCCTTGCCGACCGTTTTCATCTCCGCCGGACGTTGGCTGTCTTGTTCGGCCTGGCCTCGGCCGCCTGCGTGGCCATCATCGTGATCAACAACCTTGTGGGTGGTTGGGTATGGCTGTGGGAGTTGAACTGGCCGATTCACGTCTTTCTGCACGTGGCCTTGCTGCTGCTGGTTCCGTCATTGTTGCTTGGTGCGGTTGCTCCGGTAACGGTCCAGATGGCGGCGCATCGCGAGGTGGTCTTCGGGCGTGCGGCAGGGGGTTTGTGTGCGTGGGGGGCGGTCGGAGCGATTGCAGGGACCTTTGTGACAGGGTTTCATCTCGTCCCGGCCTATGGGTGTACCGCCATCGTCTGGTTGCTCGGCGCCGCTCTGCTGGGCGTGGCGCTGGTGTATTGGACCAGTTGCTGGGCGCTGTACCTATGGGCGATGGTGTTCGCGACGCTGGCGGCGATGGGGATGGCGCCGGCCGAGTGGGCGCGCGAGGCCGGTGTGGGAGCGGCCCTGCGCCGGGCGGACGATCCCCATCAGCTCTACGGGAACGAGACGCTCTATAGCCATATTGCCATCCGGCAGGTATCCGATCGACCGGACCGACGCGCGCTCTGGAAGAACTCACTGCGGCGCGGTGAGACCGTGATCGGTGAAGCCACGCGCCTGCACGAGTTTCACGCGGACATCTGGGCGGGTCTGACGCATGGTCTGGCCGCCGACAGACGCAATCCGGCGATGATGGTCATCGGCAGTGGAGGCTACGTTTTTCCGCGATACCTCAAGGCATTTTGGCCCGAGAGTCTGGTCCGTGTGATCGAGGTCGATCCGGGTATCGCGGCAGCAGCGAAAGAGGCCTTCGATCTGTCGGAGGCATCGACCCTTGAGACCATCGGCGTTGACGCGCGGTACTACGTGGGTCGGCTGTCGGCTCGCCGAGAGGCGAGCCCGCTGGAGCCGCGTTACGATTTTATCTATATCGACGCTGCCGGCGACGGTTCGACCCCGTTTCCGTGGGTCACGAGCCAGTTCAATGAGCAGATCGCGGCTCTCCTGGCCGATGATGGCGTCCTTATGCTGAGCGTAACGGATGCAGGCCCCGGCGGCCGATTTCTCGGCGCTGTGGTCGTCACCTTGGAGCAGACGTTCTCACGCGTCTACGTTATTGCGAGTCCGGTTGGCCAGCGGATGACGCGGGCCTGCTTCGTTGTCGTGGCGGCACAGTGGGGCCTCGATGCAACGGAGTATCTCAAGGATTATGACGAAGACCTGAGATTCAGATTGCTCGGCGAATCCGAGATCGCAGGACTCAAAGCACAGAGCGGCTATCTGGTGCTCACCGATGACTACGCTCCGGTGGAGGAGTTTTTGTCGTCCGTCGTGCAGGAGGGAGCCCGGCAGAGGCTGGCCCACCGGTATCTTCGCGAGGCCGAACGGCTTCAGGCCGCTCAGCGGCACGAGCAAAGCGTGCAGCGGTACCAGTTGGCCGCCCGGCTCGATCCATCGGTGGCCCTCGAGGCCTGGAGCCGCATAGGAGACCTAAGGCTGGCACAGGATGATCTCCGACGGGCAGCCCAGGCGTTTCACAATGCGATCGGCTGCGCCGACGAGGCCCGCCGGCAGAAGCAGGCGCTTGCTTCGGCCCATATGAACTTGGGGATCGCATTCGGCAAGGGGGGCCGGAAGGCGGAGATGCGAACGCACTTGCTCGAGGCAGCCAAATGGTTTCGCATGGACCTCAGGAGGAACCCCAATTCCGTGGTCTCATGGGAGCGGCTCGGTGACACGCTGACCCTGACGGGGAATCTCGAAGGTGCGGCCGAGGCTTTCGACCGGGCGATGGCTCTGGAGCCGGCCAATCTCGCATTCTACGAGAAGCTCGCCCAAGTGTTAGAGCAGCAACAGCGCTACGACGAGGCGATCTCTGTGGCGAGAAAACACGTCGCCCTGCTGAGGGAGCTCGGCCGACGTGACATTGCGCTCCAGATCGGCGCGTACATCGATTTTCTGCAATATCAAAGGGTCAAACACCGACGGTGATCCGCCTATGGCGGCGATGTCTTCTCAAACGTCAGCGCACTCGTTTCGCCGTAGGTTGAGTCCGTTGCCAACTCCGACACGGCGCCGTCGGGCATACGCAGAACGTAGTGGCTGAAATACGTCCACTGCACCTGCCAGATGCCATCGGCCGATGAGATCGGGCCGGAAAACGTGTCCGTGCCGCCGCCTTCCAGGATCGCCTCGGCCATTTCGATTCGCACGTGACTCATAACGATCTTGACGGTCAGATCGTTCGTCTCTGGGTGGTAGTAGACGGTCCAGGGGCCGGGTTGGAAGACCCCCTCGCCGCCTCCGTGGGTAGCGAGCGTCTCGGTCTTTCCGGGGGTGATGCGGACCCGGCCGAGACTGATGACCGCCGAGGAGATGCGTCCATCCGGCTCGATGACCATCTCCCATCCGTCGCGGTCGGCCTTCCATGTGCCTGCCAATTCCGCCGGGAAGCGGCCCCCACCTTCGACCATGACGCTCAGATCGCTCCGCCTCTGCGCCGAAAGGCTCCGACAACCCGCCGGCAGCATGGCCACGATCAGGCAGACAACCACACCGGCAATGCATCTCATCGGCACAATCCTCTGGAATGGATCGAAGAACATAGGCGACGAGCATATCGAAGGGGGCCGGCAACGGCAAGCCCAAAGAATGAGGGCAAGCCCACTGAATGAGCAGGCTTGCCCTTGTCTGCATTCGGTCGTATGGAAGCTGTGCCGGTCGCTTACGGCGCCAAGCTGCCGCCGCAGTCACCCGGTACACCCGGCCCGTGCGGTGGCTCTTTCACCAGCCAGTTGGCGACGAGGCGGTTCAGGTCCGTCATGCCGACGCGATAGTAGCCGGTTGCTTCGTTGCCTTCCTTGTCACGAGCGAAGTCGGCACAGATGCCGTTTTCGATTGACGCGATTCCAGGACCGTGCGGCGGTTCCCGGGCCTGCCAGGCAGCGACCAGGACGTTCAGGTCCTGCGGCCCCACATAGTAGAAGCCGGTGCTGGCGTCGCCGTCGGCCACGCCGTCGGCATCCCCGTGGCATTGTCGCGGATAGGCCCAGCAGGCCGGCCGGCCCACCGCGACCCACTCGGCGTAGTCTGGATGACTCGGGGCGAGCAGATCGTCGTCAAAGGAGACGACAGCAGCGGAGGCCTGAAGCATATCCACCGTTGCGGCCACGTCGGGATCGGTCAGAACGATGCCGCCGCGAATCTCGTTCAGGCTCACAGTCACATTGGCCTCGGTGCTGAGGGTCAGTCGGCACAGCGTGCCGCTGTTGGGCGGTGCGTTGGGCGAGTTGTCGTCGGGCGGATAGTACAAAGCGCCCATCTCAATGGTGATGCCGTCGGTGCCGAGGCCGCCCAGAGCGCCGGGATCGCAGGGATCGGCGACGGGGGTGTAGTCCTCGATGTCCCAGGCGGCGACATCGCCGGTGTCGGGGTCGACAGTGATATAGCGACTGAAGTTGGCCGGGAAGATGCCGTAGCCGGGGTTCTCGGCGGTGCTCTCGCCACGCATGAAATCCGAGATGCCGATGATGGTTCCGGCGTCGACCGTGATGTCCAGGGCAAAGGCCCGCACCTTCTCCCCATCGGTTTCGTACTTGATCGCCGCCATGTTGCCATCCGGCTCGACGATGATCCTCACGGCCGCCAAGGCCGGGCCGGCAACGACCAGCACAGCCAGCAGCACACTCAGTCTCTTCATGAGCAAACCTTCCTTTCTCTTCTCGGCTCCTCGCGGAATGGATCATCCCGCTGTATCCTGGCTCTCGTTTCGTCCGTTCCTATTCGGTCTTCTTGGTGGTCCGGCAGATGGTGATCCTCCGGTGACATATCCCTACTCCCGTCGGTCACGGTGGTGTGGACCCGACTCCCAGGCAAAACCAGCAACAGCAAGCTTTCGGCCCTTCGGCTCCTCCTTTCCCGCCGCTTGATGCATCTGTACGCCCAGAATCCGTCCGGGCACCGGTACGTAGCCGTCTCCACTGCCTCCAGCAGCATACCAGAAACCCGCAAGAAAATCAAGATCAAAAGGCAGAAATCGGACCTGTTCAAGACCCCGCAGCGCGATCTGCCGGACCGGAGGTATCGGCGGGCATTTCCTATTCACCGACTGTACGCTGGATGGTTGCTGTGGTATCTTGATCGTATGCGTAATCTGTTGAAAGGGCGGCTCTTACCCGTTCGGATCTGCCTGCTTGTCAGTATGGTTGCCTTGGTGGCGATCGGGATCGCGACGATTTACGTCGTCGGCCATCCCGACGAGCCCAGTCCGGCCGGCGACGCCGTCCGGCTGGCGGGCTATTGGAGGAAACAACTGGTCTTTGCCATGGTCGGGATCGCGGGGCTGGTCGCCGCCAATCTGGTCAACTACCGCCGTCTGGGGGCGATCAGCCACTGGATCTACGGCGTCACCGTGGCGTTGCTGGTGGTGATCCTCGTGGGTCGCTACGTGCCGCTGCCGTTCGTTCCACTGCGCGGAGGGGCCCATCGGTGGATCGTGTTCGAGATCGGCCCTTACTCGCTTCCGCAGATTCAACCGTCGGAGTTCTGCAAGCTGGCCTACATTCTGGCGCTGGCGTGGTATTTGCGCTATCGGAGCAACTACAGTCGGTTTCGGTCTTTGATGGGGCCGTTTGCCCTGACATTGCTTCCGATGGTGCTGATCCTGCTTCAGCCGGACCTTGGCACCGTGCTGCTGATGATGCCGGTGTTCTTCGCGATGGTGTTTGTCGCGGGGGCTCGAATCAAGCATCTGGCCCTGATCGTTCTGTTGGCGGTGGTTGTCAGTCCGGCGATGTGGTTCCTGCTCCGGCCGTACCAGCGAACCCGGATCAGCAGCGTATTGCTTCAGAGCCAGTGGGTTCGTGCAAAGGCCGAGAACAGTCCAACCCTCGCCAGGCTTCTGGTCGGGGGCACGTTCACCGAGCGCCGATGGCGAAACGATTGGGGCTATCATCTGGTCCGCTCGAAGTATGCCGTGGCCTCCGGGGGCTGGAGCGGGGCCGGCTACGGCCAGGGGCCGTTCATCAAGTACGATTTTCTCCCCGAACGCCACAACGACTTCATCTTCTCCGTGATCGCGCATCAGTTCGGCTTCGTCGGGTCTCTGGGACTTCTGCTGTTGTACGTGCTGCTTGTGATGTGCGGGCTGGAGATTGCCGCGCACAACACCGATCCCTTCGGCCGTCTCCTGGCGATCGGGATTGTCGCCATGTTCGTCGTCGAGGTCACGACGAACGTCGGCATGACGCTGGGCCTGATGCCGATCACCGGCCTGACATTGCCCTTTGTCAGCTACGGGGGCTCCAGTCTGTTGGTCAACATGATGGCGGTCGGACTATTGAACAACGTGGGGCGGTGCCGACCGTTCAGCGTCGCGCCGCGAAGGGGCATCGAGGCATAACCGGACCGCCCTGTGGGCGCACGCGTCAAGGAGGATGCATTTGATCCAGGGGTTTCGGCAAATCGTGGTGCTGACGGTGGTCAGCCGAGTGCTCGGCATGGTCCGCGACATGGCCTTCGCTTTCTTTCTGGGCGCAACCGGCGTCATGGACGGATGGGTCATCGCCTTCATGATTCCCAATCTCTCGCGGCGTCTCTTTGGGGAAGGCGCCGCCTCATCCTCTCTGATTCCGGTCTACAGCCAGGAGCTGGAGAAGGACCGATACCGGGCCGATCGCCTGGCGCTAACGGCGACGACCGTGGTGTTCGTCGTCCTGGCTGCCATCGTGATTGCAGGCCAGGCATTGATTGGGATCCTGTACGCATTCTCGAACCACGACGCGGCCCGTCTGAAGCTGTCGCTCACCGCGGTCATGCTGCCGTACATGGTCCTGATCTGCACCGTGGCGATCCTGGGTGGTATTCTGAATACGCACAGGCATTTCGCCGCCCCTGCGGCCGCTCCGGTCGTTCTGAACCTGCTGCTGATTGGCTCGCTGTGTTTGGGCGGGTGGGTCCTGAAGGTTCCTGCGAGAACCCAGGTCTTCCTGGCCGCCGCCGCCGTCCTGTTGACCGGTGTCGTTCAACTGGCGATCCACATCCCTCCGCTTCGCTCCTGTGGTGTGCCGTTGCGTCCGGCATGGGACATCCGGTCGGCTGCGTTTCACAGGGTGTTGGCCCTGATGGGTCCGATGGTGCTGGGCCTGGCCGCCACACAGATCAACACGCTGGCCGACAGCTTCGCTGCGCTGTGGCTGTCGGGTTCCGCCGAGAAAGGGACGTTCTTCGCGTTGTTCGGACGCCGAATGGAATACCCGCTGTGGGAAGGGGCGGTCTCGCAACTGTTCTACGCACAGCGGCTCTATCAATTCCCGCTCGGCGTGTTCGGGATTTCCCTGGCCACGGCGATCTTCCCGGTGCTCAGCGCCAATGCGGCCCGCCGGGACTTCGCGTCGCTGCGCTGCACGGTTTCGCGGGGTCTGCGATGCTCGCTGTTCATTTCGATTCCGGCCACCATCGGCCTTCTTCTGGTCGGTGAGCCCCTGGTCCGAATCATCTTTGAACGAGGCGAATTCCGCTCGGCCGACACGATCGGAACCACCTTCATACTGGCGTTCTACGTGCTTGGCCTCAGCGGATACATCGCCCAACAGGTTCTGACGCGCGTGTTCTATTCGCTTCAGCAGTCGGACGTCCCAGCCAAGAGCGCGGTCGTTGCAGTGCTGGTCAACATCTGTCTGAACCTGACGCTGGTCTGGTTTCTCGGCGCCGGTGGTCTGGCGGCATCGACGGCCATCTGTGCGTACATTCAGGTGGGCGTTCTCGCGACGATCTTGAGACGTCGCTTGGGTCCGGATATCTTCGAGGGGATGGGACGGGCGTTCCTGGCGACGGTCGGAGCGACGATTTGCATGGAGGCGGTCCTCCTGGCCCTTCTGCATGTCCTGCGATACCACGGAGAGGGCCTTCAGCTGGCCCTGGCCGTTCCTGCGGCGGCCGGCACCTACCTCGTGGTCTCCCGGCTCGGCCACATCGAGATGCTCTCCCTGCTGCTCGGGGGCCGGCGGCCGAACGCATGAGTGGGAACTTATCGGGCCTGAGACTGTCAGAAATAGAGGGAAATCGTCGCGCCTTGTGGCGATAACATCTAAAGCCTGTGGGGTCACCGCCCGAAATACCCTATGACCAAAGGCCCGTTCCGTGCCTTCAAGGAGAAGTGAATGCCCAGGGACAAGTCGATCGTGGCGCTGCTCAGCGTGGCTCTGTTCGCGGTCGGCCTGTGCGCGCAGACGCCGGCCTCGTGGCAGAGCAGCTCGTCCGCGGCTGCCGTCCGCCATGGGGACGTCTCCGATGGGCTTCAGTCTCCTGTGGCGGCAGATCGGCTCGTGCAAATCGCACGAGAATTGATGCAGCTCAAAGACCCGGACCAACCGGCGATCGATCAGGCCGCTGTCCTGCTCATCGCGGCTAAATGGCTGAACCCGCAAGCCAGGACGGTCGAGCCGCTCCTGCTGACAGTGGCGACGCAATCGACTGCGAGAGACTACTCGGATCAGATTCTGGCGGCGCTACAGAGTTATGTGGACGAGCGGGCGGACCGGGCGATTGTTGCCGAGGCGATCCAGTACCTCTTGACTCGCCGGACCAGTCAGGATGCTCGTGAGAAGCTTCTTGAAGACCTGGTGATGCGGATTGGCAACAAGAACGCCGCCGTGGATTCGGAGTTGGCGACCGCCCTCGGTCTGATCCTGCAACAGCGGGGTGACGCACAGCGGGCCCGGTTCTATTTCCTCCAGGCCTACAACAGCAATAAGTACAACGCCAAGGCGTTTGCGAAGCTGGCAGAAGTGGCGCCGAGCGAGATCGGTCCGGCACCGTACCTCGAACACCTCAGGCTGGCCTTTCGCGAGAAGCCGCTCGATATCGAGGCGGTTCGGAACTTCGCGATGTACGCCGGTCGACTCGGCCTCCATGAGGTCGCCGCCGAGGCCCATCGATACAGCGCCGAACTGTTTCGGTATCTGTACCCCAGCGAGTTGCTGCCACCCGAGATCTACTTGCCTTGGGCGACCGCATGCTACAACACCGAAGGCGGTCAGAGTCTCTGCCTCCAGATCGCCGAAAGCGTCCGTCGACAGGGACAATTCGATATCCTGCTGGAGGCCATCGCCGGCAGGGCGGCGGCGCGGATGGGCAACGAGCAGGAAGCCCGGCGTCTGTTCGCCTGGATCGAGGAGACGACCAATCGGATTCTGTCGTCGGCGCCGGGCCAGCCCAGCGGGGTGGTGCTGGCAAGGCCGCTGACCGCCAGAGACCTTGCCTGGTTCTACTGTTTCGCCGATTCGAATCCCGTCAAAGCGCTGGATTGGGCCAACAAGAGCTATTCGGCTGAGCCGGATTCGCCGGCTGCCGGGGCGCTGCTGGCTTATGCGTTGAGCATGAACGGCCAACTGGAATGGGCCAGACCCCTGCTGGAATCTCGCGAGGGCAACCAGATTGCCGATATCGTCTACGCCCAGATCCAACTGGTGGAGCAGGACCGGGCCGGCGCCGTCTCGACGCTTCAGGCGGCCATCACCAAGGATCCCGGATCGCTTGTCGCCGAACGGGCCAGACAAATGCTCGAAGCGATGGGAGCCCGGTACATTCCGCCCGTTGATCCGGCCGCGATGACGGCGTACCTGCGTCAGAACCTCGGCCGGCCGCTTGTGCCCTCGTTTTTGCCGCCTGCCAGCAGGATCGAGGCGCAGTTCAGCGTCCACGGCGGCGAATTCCCGTATGGCACGCCGATCGAGGCCACCGTGGCGATTGTCAACAGCGGCCTCGAGCCCCTGGTGATCACCGAAAACAGCCTGTTCACCGGCCGTATTCGCGTCGATGCCCGCATCGGCGGAGACATCCAGAGGCAGATCCCCAGCCTTCTATCCCAGACGATTCGAACTGCGTTGACGGTGCAGCCGGGACGCAGTCTGAGCACCCAGATACGTCTGTCCTGTGGCTCGCTTCAAAGGATCCTGCAGGAGCATCCTCAGGCGAACCTCGATATCGAATTCACGCTGTACATCGATCCCGTTGTGACGCCGGAAGGCTCGGTCCGCAGCGGGATCGCAGGCCTCGAGCCGGTGACGGTTGCGATCCGTCGCCCGAAGATCGACGTCACCACGACCTACGTGCGCACTCGAATGGATTCGCTCCCCTCGGGTCTGGAGGCCCAGAAGATCCGCACCTCTCAGCTATTCACCGGTCTGCTCAACGAGCAACACATCATGGCCCAGCAGGGCACGCTCTACCCCTATCGGTATGCGGCATGGCTTCCGAACCTGCTGCGGTCGGCGCTGACAACCGAATCGGGGCTGCTCCTGAGCCCGAGCGAAGGCGACTGGGTCGTCAAGGTCAATGCAATGGCAGACCTGCTCTCTATGCCGTTCGATGCCGAGCTGACTGCCGCCGTGGGCAGGAACCTCAACGCTCGCCAGTGGCCCGTTCGATTGATGGCGGTCTACCTCTTGGGTACCACGCAAGGCGAGGAGTTCACCAGTGTCCTCAACGGGATGGCCCGATCGGACCCAAGCGATCTGGTCAGAGTGATGGCGGCGGCCATGGAGGAGGCCCGCCGACCGAAGGTCTCGCTTGGTTCGGGATGGTCGCCCGGCTTGCCCGCGCCGCTCTACTGATCGCTCGCAGGTCCGCGCAGAACTCGTCGCGCCGGGCCCCCTTGCCGCACCGAACCCGCCCGATATGTGTGTGTGAAGATTTCCGGGCGAGGCCACGTCGGGCACAGAGAGCCGCCGGTGGCCGCCTGGGAGCTTGCGCCCAGCGAAGTCGCATGGACCCGCAGGGCTTGGCGATGGTGGGCCGTTCGTAGTG